>Ga0180432_10002903_pt1 | contig 25235 bp, 48 predicted proteins | sample SS_ome_10_FD_132414 | JGI IMG/M metagenome (GOLD analysis project Ga0180432, IMG submission 132414) | Hypersaline lake sediment archaeal communities from the Salton Sea, California, USA - SS_1_MS_2 metaG | ecosystem: Environmental > Aquatic > Non-marine Saline and Alkaline > Hypersaline >... | reverse complement strand
TTTACTTATCATTATACCTGGGTCTATCTCAAAGAATTTCGAGAAGAATGTTATCTCTATGAGAGTAGGGTAAATTGCGTGTTCATCACCCCATTCGTACAGTCTTCTGCCTCTGAACTTCAACCCCATGTCATTAAGCCACGAAAGCATATCCTTTATCTTTACGCCTTTCTTCTCGCACATATAGATGATGTTCTTCTTGAACTGCCCGGCAAGCTCCTCCGACTGATCGAAAGCCTCTCTTGTCCACAACTGATTACGAGATTGCATCTTCTCATACACCTCATCAGTAATCTTCAGTTTTATCTTCCTTGTGTATGCCATACTTAAAGATAATAAAAAGCCCCATCATTACGACAGGGCTTCTTAAATTATCATCTGCCAACTGCCACGTTGGATGTCTCAATTAGTGCATTGCCTAAATGTTTTCCAAGATAGACTGTCTAATAATTCTTGACACCTTCAAACAAACAACGCATCTTGGCTGATGCTGTGATAGAACCTAGTAAGGTCTGACTTCGGGACGGACTGCTGAACCGTTCGTATCTATCACTGTTTGCTTGAAGCAGATGAATTTTACATCTCTTTTTGCTTAATACACGAACCTAAAAACCTTTCGTGCTTATCTCTTGTATTTAACAACTCTCCAAAATCCCAGCCGTTTAGATTAGCCGACACTCTGTACATCATTTGCTCTTGGTCGTAGTTTATGTAACGGTGAAGAAAAGCGTGTGTTTTTGGTTCTAACTCAATCACATCTTTGTAATGTTCTTCATTGTAACTCCAATGATGCAAATGGTTTCCTTTTGTCTCTGGTTTCACTCTTTGAACCGATTTATGAGCAGAGTATTTTTCAGGGTATTTGTTTCTAAATATTTTTGCTGGTCTTGGCTCTTTTTTATGCTTTTCCTTGTAGCCAAGCCTTCGATACTTTTCTCTGGCTCTAATCTTCTCTTTTTCAACCCATTCAGAGTCCTTGCGGAGTCTTTTCTCTCTTTTGTCTACATCTTTCTTTGTGCATTCCTTGCACTTGTTTAAGTGACCATCCTTCATCTGAGAATGTTTATAATACTCAGACAAAGGTTTGGTCACATAGCATTTAAAGCATTTCTTTTCCATTTGGTAAAGATAATACTTAAAAAGGTAGAATCAAAATACTACCATTTTAGAAGGGTAAATCCCCATCCTCATCAATTCCCGCAGCAACTGGCTGCGCTTTCTTCTCTGTGCCTCCAAGCATTGTAAGGTCACGCACCTTGATGTCCGTATTGTATCGGGTGTTCCCTTCTTTATCCTCCCACTTTCTTGTGGTAATACTCCCTTCAACATAAAGCTTGTCACCTTTCTTTACATACTTGGTAACAACATCAGCAAGCTTTCCGAACACTACAAGGTTGTGCCATTCTGTGTTCTCCTGTTTCTGTCCGCTCTTATCGGTGTATCTTTCCGATGTTGCCAGAACAAGGTTTACAACTTTACCTGACTTGGTTTCTCTTACATCTGGGTCTTTTCCGATGTTCCCTAATAATTGTACTTTATTTACCATATTACTTGGATTTAATTGATTTACGAATTATGTTTTCTGTCGCACTGTCTATGTCGTACATTTCAAGAGCCTTTTCAATAGAGCCTTTTGCACTCTCTATCCATTCCAACAGCTTGTTGTACTCAGCAGTTCCAGCCACTACTTTCTTCTTTGCTCCTGCCTTCTTCTCAACAGTGGTTGTCTTTCTTTGTTTAGTAGTTGAGTGGTTATTTGTTACGTCAGGATCCTTGTTATCATCGATAAGAAAAAGACCGTTCAGGGCATACTTACGAGCATATGATGATGACGCACCGAAACATTGACCAAGACTCATTCCTTTTTGATTAGGATCAATACCTGCCTGTGCCTTTGACGAAATAACAATATCTGGCTTCTTTGGATCGAATATACTTGCAGTGGCCTCTGTGTACGGGATGCCGCAAAGTTCTCCAATAGAATCTGTTATATTCAACACAAGACCGTGCTTGTCAAGTAGTGGTTTCACTGCCTCAAGGATATCCTCGCAGTTTCTGTATTTATATCCACCGAATTTATTGTGCTGATTCTTCGGTGACTTCAGTTCTGCCTGTAACTTTACTAACTTTTCCATGGTGCTAAAGTATTACAATTAAATTATATAACCTACTTTCCTATCAATATTTTCCAATTCAACTCCGATGACGAATTGGTCTGGCTTATTGATTCTTACATCCAACATCTTGGTGTTGTTATTGGCTCGTTGATAGTACCTCATGTATCCATGCCCAGGGAACTCTATCTTCTCTACGGACTCTTTTCTAAACTCATTCTTGACTTTGTTCTCAAGCTCTCGTTTTTCTTTTTCAAGTTGCTTGATCATTTCCTTGACTGTTTGAAGGTGCTGTACCTGCCCTAATAGATCATCATTCCCCATCATTATCTCCTGCTCTACAGTGTGAGTATCTGACAGGAACGTTGAGTAGTTTTCGTTATCGTCAGGTTCAGGTTCAAGTTGCTGTATGACCCCCATGTAGTCGTGGTACTTTTCAAAGTCATCATCCTCTTTAGCCATTTCAGCCTGAATAAGAGCCTTTCTACCCTGAAGAACACGACTCCAAAAATCGTATGTTCTTTCAGTTATCATGTCTACGATATCCTCGTTACGCTCTATTGGAAAGACCTTGAATCCTCTTCCATCAATCAGTATGGCTATCTCAGCATAGTCACACTCCATTATCATCATCTGCTGATGAACCTGTAAAATGTACATATCAGGAACGCCATCGTATTTCTTGTAGACGAATCCGTTCATCGTCTTAATCTCCAGTGGACAAGGTTTACTTGTCAACTCATCAGACAATGTTCCGTCATCGTTCAGCTTTCGTGAACCTTTCTCAATAACCCTATCCAAGTTGCAGTACAGATGTGGGTACTTTGGGTTCTGTACGAATCCAACAAGTTGACTTGCTTTTCTTATGATTTCTCCACGTTCAAAGTTGTCCATGTATCCATCTTCAGTTCCATCGTAATACTTCCAAAGATTCGCTACATAAGCCTCTTGGTGTATTCCGTGAAATGCAGGTGCGGACATTGTTCTATCCGGTTCCATAGTTCCTACCTTCTCGTGGAACAACTGCATCTTTGTAGGTTTGTACGGACTCAATCCACACACGATGGCAGCAGATGATGCTCCTAAACCGTTATTCCTGTATTCAAACCACTCAGGGGTTCTGTCTTTGATTCTAACTACCCAACTTTTCTTCATCTTTCTTTTTTTTGATATTGCTAAATTAATTAATCATGTCGTAATGTAATTGAGTTCTAAAATTGCGACAAAATTGTCCTATTGATATTTCTAAGCTACTGACATTGGATGACTGTTTCAGTTTTTGAAACATCAACTACTTGTTTTTCAGTTGGTTATATGCGACAAATTTGTCGTGTTACTTAGCGATTGTTAGCGCACATTTGGCAAAGGTTTTATTCTGCTATATGGGGCAAAAAACCAATCACCGCAATAATTTAGTAACGCCTCTTGGTGGTTGTCGCAATAATCAATGACTTCATGTGCCCCATATTTAGAATACTGAACATAATCACCAACATCAAAAAAACGTGCGCTAACAACACCTAAAGATGAATTGCCTTGTTCGTGGTTATCGGAGGTTTTTTCTTTTTTACTCATGTCATTCTAATTTGAAAGTGTAGTGAGTATTTAAAGGCAACTCACTTTAGCCAAACCGTTGTAAAACATAAGCCTACGCGCGGTTCTTTGCAGCGTTATCAGCAGGGCAACCACGTTTTTTTCTAACGGATTTACGTCTTTTAATCTCATTCATTATCGGTTGTATCTTCTCCCTTCCATCCCCTTCTCTAAAGTACTTCCTAATGTTGTTCAGCCATCTGTTGCTCATGGTGTGTATTAGTGTTCCTTTCCACTTTGCTGTTCTCCATTTTTCTTCTTCCACGCTCTTACGATTTTACAACAAAGGCTAAATAATATTGCAGCCGTCATTGTGGTTAATTTGAAATGTATTTAGTGGCAACATTTCTTAGCCAACTCCGTAGGAGCAAATTACCTACGGTCGAACAGTCACAAAAGGTAAAATCACATCCAACGACCATTTAACAAATCATAGTCGCCAGAATCAATGTCAGCAGATGTAGGATTACGGATAGAACTATGGTCAACGCTACCTTTTTCACAGTCATAACCGCATTTAGAGCATGCTTGAAATTCAAAGTCAATTTCATCGAATGTCAAGTCACATCTTGGGCAGCTTTCTAAAGTGTTTTCTTCGTAATCCTCGTATAAGTCTTCCATGATTTTAAATTTTGTTTTTTCTGTTCTTAATTTGCTCCTACGATTCGCGGATGAAACGCCACGGCATAGGTTGTTTATTTCCTTTAATCTCTCATGTAACTAACGTGTCTCCAACAGGGCATAAGGCGAATAGTGGCGCTTCAAAGGCTACTTGTTGAGGCTGCGCCACAACTCGCCTTATCCGCGAATCGTTAGGTGTAATTTTCTAAACGCTTCTCTATTTTCTTTAGGTCTTTGGCAATGTCGCCCAAATTACTAAACCAACTACACCATATTAAAACAGTATAGCTACCTTCCCATCCTTCGTGGTTACTATGGCATTCAACAATATTCACTTCAAAATTCATCATACCATATTTTAATATGGCTTTTACCACCTCATTAAGGTATTCCCTATTCTTACAAGTTACTTCTAATTCCCAACTTTGGGCTTTAGATTTTTCATCTAATTTCATCATAAAATAAACTACACCTAACAAAGTATATAACACATAGCTGTTAGGCTATTTTTAAACTATGTGCTTAATTAATAATTTATTCTCTATTCAAAGGTCTGTTTTGCTACGTGTCATATACAAAACCGTTATACCACATTTACCCAATCATCGACATCTTCCATTAATTCAATCTGTCCGTTTCCTTGTTCTATTCTTTTATTTAAAACACCTAATCCGTAAGATGTTGCTATTCCATAAGCTTTTTTGTGGCACTTATAACAACTTCCACTAAAGCCAATAAAATAATAAAAGTTTTCGTCTTGTTCTACTTTACTAATTCCTGAATTTAATTTCCATCTATCACCATCTAAATAACCACCTGCCCAAGTTCCAAAAACTTTATAGTAGTTGTTTGGTAATTTAACTATCACCCATCTTTCAGGTGTTTCACTTATATTTCTATCCATTATATTTTAAATTAAACGTGGTATAACAATGTATATAATGTATATAATGTATATAAGCCATAACGGCTCATATACTCAGCGTTAATAAGCCGTTAAAACGAAATTTCATACTCAACGTTCTAAAATGGAACTTTGTCTACGTCTTTATCTATGGTATAATGCATCCTCGCTTGACGCATTGCCTGGCTATTCACAACATACTCGTGCTTGTCGAGTTCCAATGGGTTTACTCCGTCATCGTAAAATCTACCATTCATAACATTGTAGGTTAATATGCATTATCCAGTAGTTCCATTAAGTTCCTTCTTCTTTATCTTTTGAGAAATGAACTGAGATGTGGAGTCCTGTGGCTGTGAATTGTAATACGGTCTATGGAACATGATGATGTTGTCTGCCTTATTGTTCCACATAGCACCTCCGGCAAAGTCATAGACCCTCGGACATTTGTAATCACCTGTTCTCTCATCCTTCTGTATGGAGCTGTTCGGGTGAGCAACTATTATCATGTAGACGTTGTTCTCTAAAGCAAACTTCTTCTGAACTCTGAAAAAATCCTCCAAGAATTGATCATCACGCAGATTGTTTCGTCTATCTCTGTAGATTGCATTGAATGGATCTATCATGCATCCATCGATGTTATGCTTTATCATGGCCTCAACAAACTTTCTGTTGATGTACTCCTGGCTCGGCATCTCCTTCTCAGGGTATATGAAGTAGAACTTATCGTTCAGTTTCTCTGCCGCCCTTCTGTACTCATCCTCAGACATTTGATTATGATGATGTTTGTATGGTGACTTTCCTACCATCGCATGAATCAATTGATTATAGAAGAACTTAGGTGGATATTGTTCTGGTGAGAATACCGCCCACTTATAACCATCCATCAATGATTTCATAAGCATAAGTTGTAGCATCATAGTGGATTTACCGAAGTTTCCTATTCCTCCAACAATTGTTATCTCTCCCCTACACCACCTGAATCTTTCGTCAATTCCAGAGAAGTGGGTTGTCTCTCCTTTTTGATTTCCAGAGTGAAAGTCCTTTAACATATCAGGAAAGATGTCATTCAGGTATATTACATCCTCAAGAGGTCCATCCAACGACTCAAGTTGCTGCTCAATGCTTTTTCTTGTAACTGTATGTATGAGTCTATCATCATCTGTGAACTCAGCAGTACCAAAATCTGATGCGTAGTTTCTGTATACCGAGTTGATTATGATATCCAACTCCTTCACAGTGAATGAGCCGCCACAGAAATCTCCGATCATTGGGCTTCTTATCTCATCTTTTGTTAAACCGAATCTAAGACATCCACAGGCAAGTTTGAATACGAAGTTGTTACGATTACCCTCAAAGAATCCTTCTCCCTTGTTTATCATCCACTTCTTGAGTTTCTCGTAGATGCTGTTTTCGGTTGTTACTTTGACAGGAACGGCATCATACACTTTCTCAATCATCCTGTCATACACCTCCCACTTACGGGCAATGTACATATCTGGATCATAAGACTCGAAACACACACGGCTCAGATTTCTACCTGTAGGATCAAGTTCTTTGAAATCCTCAAGCATGGCATCGAAGTGCTGAAGATGTTTTTCCGGATGTGACACCTCTACCAATGCCTTAACCCCGTTTCCACTCGGAGAAACCCAACACGCTATCACGTACTTGTTTCTTTTCAGCTCAGACATTTTCTCAACTATCTTGCAGTGATCAAAATCCAAACATATCAGACCAGTGTATGAGATGATGTTGTTGTCGTTACGTGACTTGAATACGCCAGAGAACAAAGGTGATGGTAAACTCTTCTTAACACTATCACGCTCCTTTCCTGTTCCAAGTCTACGTATCTGCTCAACCTTATCCTTGCTCTTCCCTTTCTTGATACGACCAAGAGCCTGACCTACAGTTATCACATGGCTTGAATCCAAATCATACAGACTCTCGTAAATACTTATCTCTCTCTCAAACAGTTTTTTCATTTCTTCTCTCTGTATTTCCATCCTTCACCTACAGTGTGAAATGAAGGGTTCATGTTCATCATCTTCCTGACGTAATCATCTCCTGCGCCAATTGCTACTTTCTCTGACAAACTTACATTATTTTGATCACGCACAATATCATAAGCCTCAGACATATCTACATACTTCCATCCTGGCTCTAATGGTGGAGCCTTGACACTTGACTTTTTTCTATTCTTGAACCAAGTGTTATTCAGAAGACCTTTCCAATTATCAATCTTAGAACCATCCTTGACAACCCAGCCCTTGACAGTGTAGTGTGAGTGGAACTTCTCAGCAATAGATTGAGGATATCCTTGTCCTACAACATACTCGATCACCTCATTTATGCTTGGAGCATTTGTATTATTTCTTTCTTTTTTTCTTTCTTTACTTTCTTTCTTTCTTCTTATGTCACCCCCTTGCGTATCCACTTGCGTATCCACTTGCGTGGTACTTACTGTTGTCTCTTGCGTTTCCTTTGCGTTGCACACATAGTCGTAACTATCGTATTTACAGACAGTTACAAGTGTTGTTGAGTGTTTCCCATTTCCTATGATTTCCTTCGTTATCAAACCGTCTTTCTCAAGCATATTCAAGAACCTTACAACTGACTTCGTTCCTGTCTTAAAAATGCCTGCCCAGGTTCTTATACTGTTTGGTGATTGACCACGTTTTATCTCATAAGTATTATACCCTAACGCCATCTTTCTGTCCGAGTAATTAACATCAAGAAGTATGGTCAACCACCACTTCAGTTTCTTCTCATCTGTCCACAACCAATGCTCGGTTATGTTCCTGTCAATCTTTATCCACCCCATTACGAATTAATCTAATAGGTCATTTATTTGGTTCTGTATGTCAATCTCCTTTATAAGCCGTGATGAATTGATCACAGCTTCAAGAGCCTCCAATAAATCTACTGATGATTGCTTCATGTCATCATCAGATTCTGAGCTGCCTGTTGCTATTATAGCTGATGATATTCCTAAAAATATCGTATTGAGAGGAGTATCGTTAATATGCTCGTGTCCGTACATACCTAGATCAATCATTCCCTTTACTATTTTAGATAGTAATTTGTCTGCTTCTTCTTCTTTCATTGTTCCTGTCTTTAAATTAATGTCATTGAATAAATCATCCCTGCTGTCAATAACCACGACAGGAAGATGATGAGTGTTCCGTACTTTTTAGCCTGAAGTGTCCCCTTCTTGGCTCGGTGATTGCATAATTCTATTTCTGTTTTCATTTCATTTGTTTTTCGTCCTATTAAACATTACACGTTTCATAGTAGGGTGTTGTAGCACATTAGCCTTTACATATTGGTCTGTCGTACATTCGTTTTCCATTATTATCTATATACACCGTTACGCCAGTTATTTCAGTTTTCCAAATCAATCCGCATTTTCTACACTTACTATTATAAAAGTTTATTGTCTTAAATCTATGCATTATCTATAACGTTTTTACAACAAAGGCTAAAAGCCAATGTCAGGTTAGTATTTCAATTTTTATCCGAACCGTTGACTACACCCACTTCAAAGGTATCATTTCCCATCTTTCCACAACACCACAATCACACCAAAAATCAACCACATCAATCTCTTCTTGAATCGGCTTGTCTTCTTGGTAATTGAAAATCGGGCATATTAAGCAAATAGTAACGTAGATAGTTAGTGCTGTTTTCATTTGATATTAATTACTTGAACAGTTGCTGTTACTTTAGTGACGCCTTTTGTTTTCATACTTCTTTGAAATTCACCAGACTTTATTTCAGCTACTGAATTAGCTATGTTTTTTTCGTAGAACTCATCAGTACATCTAGCTCTGATTGTTAATGTTACTTCTTTCATTTGGTTGGTGGTTCAGGTAGTGGCATCCAGTGTGTAATAACATATCCGTTATGTGGTAATGTTGAACCTCTATAATCCCACCAACATCCATTGCTATAATTACACACAGCGAATAAGTCATCTAACCCAATAAAAGGCATCCTAACTAATACATCTAATTCAGACTCAGGCAATTCATCCTTAACGCTAATCCATTTTGGTTTCGCCATTTCGTAGCATTTGATAAATGCTTCTGCTTTTGCAGCATTAATGTAATCTCGTTCAACATCAGGTTTTTTAGGATAAAACTCCAACGCCAACGCTTCTATTTCTTCTTTGCTTTTCATTGCTGGTATGTTTCTTTAAAGTATTGTTCAGCATCTTGACCAAGACCACCTCTATAACCAACGTGCCATCCTGATTCGTGAGCATCAACAACCATCTGTTTTTCTTCTTCGAGTAGTTCGGTTGCTAGGTTTTTAGCTATACAAATTTCAGTATAACCATCGTCAATCATATTGTTCAATTCTTCAATCAGCTTTTGTATCGGTGTCTTTTTCATCGTTCTTTCTTTTCACAGTAATTGTAATGTCGAATACTCGTCACTAATTTAACCTCGCCACAATCGCGGCATTTACCATTAAAGCAAGTTACTACACGACATCTTTTCAGTTCTTCTTCGGTCAGGTACTTAACGCCGCAAGGTATGCAGATTTGATTAGTCATTGCTGGTTAATTAAGTAATTCAACTTCTCAATAGCTGCGTTACGTGCTTCTTGACGGGTTTTGAAATCATCCTCCCAAAGTATTAGGTTATCTTTAGTTATATCTGGGCAAAATACATTATCGCCAATCCAGCTATTTGTTATGAAATAACCCAAGCTATCAGCCCAATCTTGGTACACGCCCCATTGCATTGATTCGGGTTGGTCATAAAGACCTACGGATTCATAGGAACTACCTCTTGCTGACCATGTAATTATTCTTGGTGATTGTCTATCACACCATTCTTCAAATAATTCTTTTGCTTTACCTGTAAGTTTCATTGCTCGTAGTATTTAAGTCCGTAGCCGCATAGGTCGGAGATTGATTTGATTTGCATTCCATTTGACATTATATGATTAGTGTAGAACTCAATATAAACATCGTCTTTAGACACCGTTATTAAATTAACTCCATCGTAAGAAACCTCAAAACCATCAAACACAACTTTGTCTAGTGCTTGGTTGTATGTTTTTGCGTAAAGTTCAACACCGCCAATAGTTTCAATAGGCTCTTCCAAAACATTACCCTCATCATCGCAAGGCACAAACATTCCAAGCGTTAAAGGTTGCTTTAGGAATTTGGCGTACAGGTATGTTTGATAGAACGCATCTGACGGGTTAGGATGTTCATCACCCATCTCATAGCATTGCACCACATAATCAACCATGCTTACTAATTCTCTTGTCTTTTTCATTGCTGGTTAATTAATTAGTTCAACTCTTCTTTTGTTACTGTTTTCATTTCTTTATCCAATTGATTATTTCTTCTCTGCATGTGTCTGAATCAATTCTGAATCTGTTGTCCAGAACAAATTGAATCAATTCACCTTCAGTGTACATCTTCTCCTCAATAGGATGAATAATGATTTCGTTGTTTGAGGTTAGTTTGAGATACCAAGATGATACTTCACCTTTTGTGTTAATGTTAAGCTGCATACTATCTTCATCTCTTGTATACTCAACCATCACCTTATCAACTGGATTCTTACAGTAAGATTCGATGAATGATTGTTGGATTTGAGGTAGTCCTAGTCTACTTGACTTGTGCCAATCACCACTGAGCTCTTCCCATTCTTTCTTAATACCCGTTAGCTCAGGGTTAGTTGTTCCGATGATTTTCTTGCAATCATCAGTAGGTTTATCACCATTGAATGACTTAAAGCATTGTACTGTATTTGTTACAAGCCAGTAATACCAATCACCTTCTTTTATCTCTGAATCATCAGTGATGTAGAGGTGTTGGCGTACTGAACCATCATATGAGCATTCTTCGCTTTTATGAATGCCTAACCCGAACTTGTCGTGAAGACATATTGAGCCTTTTGATACCTTACTGTTAGTTGGTAGCATTACTACCGTTGCTTCTTTTTTAATGTCGTTAGTTTTAATTATTGATTTAATTTCAGGAACATTGTCATAAGCATGTCATCTTTCACCTCCATTAGCTGCAATGCTCTGTTTCTTGATGACCTTATAGTACCCCTGTCTCTACCTCCAATTACTCTTCCTATCACGTTGAACATCTTATCGTTTGAACCATACTTCTCTGTAAGATTGTATGATACGATGCACCTCGCTGTCGATATGAACTCGTTACCTCTGGTGAATCCTACCAGGTTAAAAGGAGATACATTCAGTTTTTTGCACATGTCAATTATGTCATTCTCAATGCTTTCGTGATATTTTTCAAACAGCACATCAGCACTATCATAGTATGATTCACCGATACTTGAGGCATAATATGCGTCAGCATACTCCTCAGCAATAAGCCTTGCTGTCTTCATTACCTCGGTCTTCTCTCTTGAGGTGATATCTAATTTATCAAGCACTGGTAATAGCTTTTCATCGAACAGGCTTTTCTTGAACCTTATCAGTTTTTGATTCTTCTTCATCTGTCTATCTCTATCAGTATTCCGTTATTGTAGAACATCAGGTCTCCGTGTTCAAACATTTCAGAGCCTCGCAAGTAAAGCATTGTCATCGCAAACTCAAATGCATGATCGTAACTCTCTGCTTTTAGTACAATCTTATTGCCAAGACATTTGAATGTCTCAGCGTCAGGGTGTTCTGCCGCAACCCTGACTATTACTTTAACCTTTCCTTTCATCTCTATTTTTATGTAAGTAATTGAATATTATAGCCAACAACTGAACTATTACTATCTGAATAATTAAATAAAATTGAATGTCATTCATTTAAAAGCCTGTAAACTGTTTTATCATAATACATCTTACCTCTTGATGTTTTGTAACCTGCCTCATTTAACCTGTGAGCAATAGTACAATATCCAATACCTTGCCTACGCAACTCTTGAGCAAACGGTCTTGCAACATTCTTATTTCTATTGTTACGTGCTTTTTCCTTCCATGCTTTGTTGGCAGGAGTGGTATTAGGATTCTCACACCCACCAAGCTTGGTGATCCTGTTTCCGGCTTTGGACACGTAAAACCCATCACGCTCAATTATCTTCTTGATAGACTGAGCAGCGGCCTTGTTACGTTCTGATATGATGTCAGCCTCATGTTCTGCTACCGCTGCAAAGAGATGTATGGTTAGTTTGTTGGCGTGTGGCATATCGCAACACACAAAGTCAACACCCGATTGATACAGGCTTGATACAAAATGTAAGTTACGAGATAGTCGGTCTATCTTGGCTATCACAAGAGTGGCTCCCTCATCCTGGCATCTTTGTATTGCCCGTTGTAGTATGGGGCGTTTGCCTTTGCTTGTACCTGACTCTACCTCAGTGAACTCCTCAAGGATGACATCGTTCCTGACATGACCTTGAACCATTCTCTTCTGAGCATCAAGACCAAGACCAGAATCACCCTGCTTGCGTGTTGATACCCTGTAGTATGCTATGTATTTCTTCATTTTAGTTTTCATTTTCGTAAAACTCATTCATCTCATATATAAAATTCTCAAGAGTAAGAATGTTGTTGTAGGAAAGAGATATGTATTTATAGTCAGACACATCAATCTCAATAACATCCTCTTCACTTATAGTGCAATTTATACCATCAAGTTCAGCGTCAACTATTTGAAAACTACCAACACCCTCTTCACTTATAGTTAGTTTATCTGAATCGGGGAAAAGAACCTTATCTATTTCTATTTCGTTTTTCATAGTTCCATGTTTTTCATTATGTGAGTAATTACATCTATAGTCCATCCATTACCAAGCATCTTGTAACGCTGAGAATTACTTACCAACTGCTTACCGTTCTCGTCCAAAACAAGTGTGTGAAAATCAGGAACGGTTTGAAGCCTCTCGCATTCCAAGGGAGTTAACTTTCTCCATACAAGTTTTTTGTCCTCGTAAGCATTAGGGTAACGCCCAGGCTCATTCTCGCTAAGTACATTGTCCTTCTCTACGGTTGTCAATGTTCCTGTCTTATCAGAATTATGTTTCACTTGTAAACACTGAGTAATTGGAACATCCTTATTGTAGTCCTCTCTTACTCCACGTTCATTGAGTCTTCTCCCAACAATTGTAGCTGGTCTTACTACAACGCTATCCTTTTGAACTGTGGTTATTGAGTTGGTCTTGTCATCTTTCCTGACCTCAAGACGCTGTTCTGTTTTACCATCTTCGTTGTACCTGCCTCTTACAGCACCTCCCTTTACAGCTTCTACAACCCCCATATCATGACTTGCTGCGGTAAGACAGTTGGACTTGTCTTTCATTGAACGATCTCTACGTGTCTTTGACTGTGGGAATGTAAGGTCAAGACCCTCACCATGACCTGCTTCAGCGTAGCCTTTCTTAGTTGCCTCTGGGTGGCGGAGTTTGTCTCCTACTTGCTTAATGGCATCAGTCTTTTTCTTCACGCTTGTAAGGTACTCAGAACTACTACCGCCTCTTCCAATTGCCTCTGTCAAACAGTTTGCCTTGTCGGGATTTACGTTATTGATTTTTTCAATCTTCTTCTGTTGATTCTCATTAAGTTCAACGATGTCATCCACCTGCTCTAAAGCAATCATAGTTCTTTGCCTTCTTTCTATTGAGTTCCACCAAACAGCTCCTGAGTATCTTGCCGTTACACAATGAGACTTACCTTGATTAACCATTCTGTCATCTACGTAGCCACTCTCAATAATATCCTTCAGTACAATGCCCTTGTCCTCTGGTTGGTCTACATTTGGAATGTTCGTCCAGTACAGCCGCTTACGTGTCTGAGCGGAAACTAACGCTGAATTTATATTGATACAGTCCCATTCCACTATTTCCCCTGTTTTTTTGTTTTTGAATTTCATGATTTCTTTTTTGTTATGTTTTTGTATACTTTAATTATGTAGTTAATGAAGTCCTCATAGCTTGACTTGTTTTTCAAGAAGTTGCATTTAGAGCAACATGGCAAGCAATTGTCAGTAGTATACCCTAAAGAAGAGTCCATCCTGTCGATTCCATTGCCCCTGCTTTTAAGGTCATAGTCAGTAGAGTACCCGCCACAATAATGACAAGGTTCAGATGTTATTGATTTAAACTCATTTGGAGATAGATTAAAATCAATATTTCTTCTCTTTGCGTTGTTCCTATATTCAGGGTATCTTTTAGACCCATGTTTATAGTTGGCGTTGTTAGCACCAGACATTTTTTTATTAGCGCAACTACTGCAAAATGTTTTACCGCTTTTATTGTATTCGCTATTACGTCTTCCAATAACCGAAGACAGCGATGTTTCTTTTACAGCCCCACAGGAGTCGCACTTATAATTTATTTTAATGTTACTTGTCTTGTGTACGTGTAGGATATCTACTAATATCTTAGACCCCTTTTTTACACGCAAACGCCCTCTATTATCTATTGAGTATGGTAGTGTATATCCGAGAGATTCGTAATATGGTTTATTACTACCAGATACAGTGACGTAAACTTCTTTATCTATTATCATCTATTTTAATTAACTCGTTCCTGTAAATATAAACAATTAATCAACCCTCTCCCAATCATTACCGTTGGTAGTGATAAATAGCGTTTCTGTAATGACATCCTGAGACTCTTTCTTCATCTTGACATTCTCAAGCAGGAAGTACTTGGGTTTCAAATCCTTAACGAGCCTGACATACTCAAAGAACAGTCTACTGCGTGGATCATCAAAGTTCAGCATCTTACCTGCAAAACTAAAGCCCTGACAAGGACTCCCACCTATTATAATATCTATCTTGTGATTACCAAAAGTCTCCTTTGTAACGAACTGAACATCTCCTAACTGTATGGTGTCAGGAAAGTTATGTTGAGTTACCTGCATTGCGTACTTGTCAATCTCACAAGCAAAGTACTTGTTGACCTTTACACCTAATTTGTCAAGAGCAATCTGCCCACAACTCATTCCATCAAATAGTGATAATACGTTTATTCCTTCTTTCATGTTGTTTTATTTAAAATGGTAGTGAATATTCTTTGTTTACATTGTAGTCAACTCCGTTCAGTTTGAACTGAGTCAACGTATTGAAGTTCAAGGTACGATATTCTTTCTTTCTTAAATCGTATACAGGAAGATAACCGCGCTCCAGGGTATTGTACCTTGCCCCATTGCCGTTGATTGCTTTCTTGACAACCTTCTTGCAGGTCATCTTTCTTATGGATCCATCTTTCTTAATGAACCTGACACTAAAGAACCTACCATTGTTAAACGATAGAATCTTACCCATTGCCTCTGTTGGTGTTACTGTTTTTTTTCATGCTTTTTGTTTTGGTTATTAATTAATCTCTAAATCCGTCAACGTAAACCTTACCAAGTGTAAGCTCCTGGACAAGCCCACCGTTGTAATCCATGATTTCATTGAACGACTTACCTTCACCTTTGGATTGTCTCCAATTAGTATTGTATTCCTTTCTGAGTTTACTAAGTACATCTTTTTCAGATGTGCCAAGTACTTCTATTGAGTAGCTTCCCAAGCCATCAAGTTGCGCCATCCATATCTTATCGCTCATCACTATCATCCTTTTTTAAGTTATCAATAAAGTCAAGCACCTTGAGTGCGACCATGTAAAGAGTAAGTGTTATCATCTCTTTCATATTGCTTTTGTTTTTGTCTTTTTCATTTTTGTTTATTGATTTTGTGAAGACCAAGTCTTCGGTTAAGTTCTCTTGTTTCTTTGGTATTGAGATGTTCAGGACAGCACACCCATACATCCACTCTTCCATATACCTCCTTTGGGTATGATTCTTTGATGTGCTTGCTGATGTCTTTAAGTGCTGTGTTTCTTACATTGCGCATGTCCGTAAAATTATATTGTTCCTGACTCTAAATTGTCACCTATACGACATAACCCAAAAGGTTCTGCACATAGACCATACTCAAACGTATAGCCTATGGCGTTAACCTCACTGAGAAACTGTTCGCATTGGTAGTAGGTAAGACCATCTCCAGCTTCAATCTCTACCCACTTAGATACCACCCCTTTAAGTTGGGGCGGCATCTCATCGTAGTATTCAAATAAATCTCTCATGCGTAAACCAATTTTCGTTTATCACTCTCGTATCTGTCGATGATGTTAAAGGCAGTAAGGTTCTTCTTGTACCCTCCACCGAACATCAGGTGGTGTTCATCTGACTTCTCCATGTGGTTGGTGTAGTATGTCACCGCATTGAACAGACCCCATAGAGTACCACCTTTCTGTGATGTCTCACGCTCCAGGGCTTGCTCAAAGTCCTTTATCTGATTCTTCTTACGAGTACTTATATCAGACTCCTTGGTGTTCATGTCAACCTTGAAGACATTGTGCATAACACGTTCAAGTATTGTTCTGTCAATGTTCACATCAGTAAACCTTTTGAACCTATCCATCAAATCAGCATCTTCATCCATTGCCTTGCGGAACTCAGCAACAGCCATCGCCAAGCGGTCACTTGCAGTCATTGTATGTCTGAACTTACTGAGGTCTTTCATAGCCTTATGAAAAGTATTACTACAACTGATAACAGTATTACTGCTACCGAATCCAATGGAAGATGTACCATCATGTGAGTTGAGGCAAGTGATGTGTCTCTTGAGCGTGTCAGGACCAACGTATTCATCCTTTAGTGAGAGCTGATAGAATATCTTCTTGCCATCTCTAAGATCACCACCCCTGAGTTGACCACCGAACAGTTCTTGAATACCTACGATGGTATCAGCTAACTCAAAGTTCTGCATTGGTATATACTGATTACCAACGCTACCAAGCCATCCATCGTTATCAGACCTGAACAGTCCGAATGTTTTGGTTGGTAGTTCAATAATGCCATCATCAGTTATCTTGGTAGCTGTCAATGGTTCCTTGCGAACAGTCCAATTGGTTTCCGTGTCGCACAATAGGTCGAATACTCTTTCTTCTTTTGTCATGCTTTCTATTTGTTTTTAGTTGTTATTGTTTTTGATTACGTTCCTGACTACTATTAAACCCATCAATTCCAGGGTAGTCATCATCAAACCTTACCCCAATGATTTTGTGACCCCACTTCTGCTCCATTGCATTACACCAATTGTCATAATGCCGTTCATCTTTGAAGTCTATTCGGTAAATCCTATAGGATCCCCTTGCCGTCTTGACATCTACGCTTGCTTTTCTCATGACTCAAATACTATTTTAGGTTCAACATTATCTCCAGCACAATCGTAGAGTTTGGTTATAATTTCAATCTTCGTTCTTGCTTTTATGAACTCGTTGCAGAAGTCAGCAGAGTAACCTATGACCACACCTTTACTATCTACCCATACATCATCAACGAAACTGAACACTTGACCCTCGCCACCATCTACTATCCATACATATGCACCATCAATTACATGGTGTATCTGTTCATCCTTAAACGCATCCCATAATTCTTCATGCTTGCAAAGATTCTCAACAGTAAGTCTGTATAGACACCCATGCACTACTGTTCTGGTCTGTTTGTGTAGCCAATCTATTGTATTGCAGACAATGTTCCTGACATATGGAACATCTTTGTATAGCAGATTTACAAAGTTATGTTCATATAGTGTATCAGCATCGCAATAGCTTCCATCATGCAATCCAAGTATATCATCAGCCACCTTCTGAACAACTGGCATGAGTTCGTTCCAATCGTTAATAGGTCGGTAACCTATCTTAAAGTAAGCGCATATCTTATCAGACTCATCGCATCTTTTTCTTAAATCAATTTGCTTTTTCATTGTTCCTAACTTATTATGTTAATACTATTTTAACTTCTACCCCATCAATGTCTGACTGACCCTCCACAAAGCCATTGACATCATCTATACTGAAAGTCCAAAACTCTTTGTAATCAGATATCTTACTAGATGAGTACCTACCTTGCAGTATAATTCTGCTCCTGTCATATGATACATTGTAGAAATCATCAAGGTCTATCATACCCTTTCTTACCATGTGCTGTATGTGATTATGCATCGCACTCATTGTGTTAACTGTTCCCATTGTTTATTGATTATTGATTAGTGTACAATTATTTTAACATCCTTTTTACCCTTGCCAAGTAGACCACTACATAGTCCACACGTAGCGCAGTTACTTTTATATCCGCCCTCCTTAGAAGCTGGGCATCCGACTCCGAATGATTCCCTCATCTTGCTTACAGACAATGCTTGGAATGATCGCCAACCATTAACGCTGTCTGTTTCGTGTCTACTTGCCATGAAGTAGTCTTTGAAAGGTTGCGACCAATCCTTTTCCCATTGGTGTGTGTAACCTGTCCAACTCTTTGCGACATCGGTAATGTTCCTGACCAATCCAATAGGAATAAGACTTGGTTCACCATACGTACCGAACCTGACATAAACACCTCTTGACATTTCAATTATCCTTCTGCTCTTATCCTCATCAAGTGGTGTAAGGTCTGAAGCCTTTATACTACGTAGCATACTTATGAACCCTACATACTGTTGGAACTTGTGCGTATAGCATCCGCCCTTTCCTTGGTTACCACTAAATGGACAATCCAAACAGTTACTACCATCCAAGCTAAAGAACTTCTTCATACCAAATCCTTTGCTTGTTGATGCAAGTAACCATTGCTCAACAGAAAAGGTGTAGGTCTGTATCAGCTCTGAGCCATCCGATATTTTATCGTTACTCGTTTTGCCCTTGCGTATTACAAAGACATTCTTTCCGTCACTCCATACTACTTTTTTCATCTGTTCAGTTTTTTGTTTAGTTGATATTTGTAAATGATTGCGCTTTCTTTATCGTTAGGCATGAAGAAAATATCTTCTACCATATCATTGAGCAGTGCTTTGCCCAGTTTGAATCTTAACCCTCTGTCAATAGGCTTCCACTCGGTCGTGTCATAACCTGCGGACCTGATAAAGCTCCTGTCCAATGCTTCACTAACGAGCTTCCATGCTTTCGTACTGTTCGGACGTTCATACCTTCCGAAATGAAAGGTATGTTCGCGCCCGTCCTTAGTTATGAAATTGAATGTTCTTTGTAGTTTCATGATGTGTGTTTTTAATTGTTTGCAATGTAGTTGCGTTCCTGACATATAATTGTCCACTAAAAGACAAAGTTGTTAAGTAACTGAATAAGCAGGAACATTACACCGATTGCCACTCCTGCATTTATGGCTTGCAGATCTTCGTTTCTTTCTTTCATAGTCCTGACTTTTTAAGGAAGTGATTGTACACTTCAGGTATATGTTTCTTGTAATATGGTTGTTCAGATTTACACCAATCCTTCAGTTCTTTCTTACTGCTGAATCTTTGATACTTGAATGTAAATTCCAGTTCATCGATGAAATCTTGAACTGTCCAACCTTCCCAAATGTGTTTGTTATTGTTCATAGCTTTTCTTTCTTCAATTGTTATTGTTCCTGACCTATTAAATTGTTCATATACTCTATTAACACTCTACTACTACAGAACTTCATTTCTTTGTTCAGTTCTTTTTCGATTTCTTTTAGGCTGATATGCTCACACACCAGCTCATCGATCAATACTAATGTTTCCATTTCGCTTTCTTTTTTTAGCAATTATTCCATTGCAATTCGCCCTTAAATTCTCCTTTGGTATCACGAAGTTTCAACTCTAAACCCCATTCGGTTTTATTGTGCCGAACAAACTTTATCGCTTCCTCCATATCTGTGAATGGATTACCTAAGTGTTTCAATGTTTTCCACTTGGTTTGATGTATCCATTTGAATTTAACTGTTTCCATTTTACTTTGTGTTTAAAGATTATACAAGTACTTGTTTATTTCAATTATTGCATTTCCGTATGCGATCACGTCTTTGTCTTCTTCTCCGAAGTCTTCGACCATGTGGAGTAAATCATGTGCAAGATCGTACGTGAAACTGCTCAGGAATTCTTTATCGAACAATGCCATATGGTCTTTATCATAAGGAGTATTCTCAAAGATTAATTTGCAAGTTTCGTTAGATAGGATAGGATCACCTTCTAGATCAATGTAGAGTCCATTCGCATCTAATTGCTTTGCGTTACTTAGATCTACTACGTAGTCACCTTCCATGTCTGAAGTCCAAGCTAATTTTTTAGACTTCAAAGTTTTGTTTACTAATTGTGCTTTCATTTTTGTTCTGTGTTTAAAGATTAGTAATTAGGGTAGAATTTGTCAAGATACTTTTCTAACTGGTTTTCATTACGGAACCGTTTTACAACTTTCGTATCGCTCCACTCATTCGCGTATTCATAACGCTCCACTATTGCAATATAATTACCACTGAATACTTTACCTTTTGGCGGATAGTGTATAACGTCATCGTTTAATACACCTTCCATTAGCACTACTGTTTCCATTTTTATTGGTATTAAAAAAGGCCGCACCAATTACGATGCGACCTTTAAAGGTTTCTATTTTTGTTTCTAATTATGCGGCTTTCTTTATTACTTCCATTGTCTTCTGGCTTTCGCGCTTCTGTTGCTTTGCGGCTTTCTTTTCTTGTTGCGCTTTCACATTGAACTTACTTAGCATATTAAGCCCATCCCATATACTGAATAACTCTTTACCTTCTTTCGCCTTGCTTGCAAATTCAGCGAATTTCGGCAAAGTCTTTTTCCCTAAAACATCGGTTATTGCGTCTTTTAAATCGCCTTCAGCAGTCCTTAAATCTTTGTAAATTTTACTTAACGATCTACTTTCTATTTTGTAGATCGCATTCGCCTTTCTTACTTTTTCAAATTGGGTTAAATTTTCTTTGGCGTTCAATTTCTCAATTGTTGATTTTGCATTGTTGACTAGCTTGCTCATGGTTTTATTATTTAATTGATTAGTGTTTAGTGTTTAGAAACCACACCCCGAACGAACGGAACGAAAAGCGCATAGTTTTCCCATGCCTTTTCCGTGTGGCTTTTCCTTTTTTATAGTTACTATTACTAGCGCGGCAACTTTTACGCGCTTTGGCTCTACTTTAATTTCCGAACAACGTATCCGTTCCAATATGGTTGGTATAATTTTCCCGTTGATCATTTATAGGTACATTGCAGCGTACCTAACCCACTGAAGTTTCACGGCAACAGTGTGCTAACTTCACTAGTGGTGCTTGCCTTTTCATTATATGCTGACAAGCAATTTCGAGCCAATACGTCAAAGATCAAACTCAAATCAAATAGAGCAGTATTTCACTACGTTGCTACTGGAGCATTCCTATTCAACCCCAACAAATAGAGTCATTTCCCTTTGTTGGTATTATTCCTTTGTCTTTCGACACTACAATGATCAAGGAATAAAACGAGGTAAAATGTCATCTAAATGACAGTTATATAAATCTGATAAAAATAAATCGTAAGTAACTGAAAATCAAGTAGTTAGAGTTTATATTAACTTAGAGCTATATAACAACCAACACACGGCTATTTAAATATATATGTATTCACGGATGATGCGCGCGAAATAATAATGATCCTGACGAATAAAACAAGAAAAAAATGATCAAATGTCAGCCGGAAGACAATAACATACTACACACTCAGCGAATATACTTTGTTGTAAGTTCAAAATCGCATAACTTTTTTTTTATGATATAGACTACCAGCGAGAAGAGAAAGTGCTTTAGACACATTGTTATTGGTACTGGCTACGTTCCTGACAAATACAATAGAAACACTAAGGAAAGTTATAAACAAAATACATAACACAAAACACACTAAAAGCAGGTATACAACATAGTACACACGATATTAGTTGCACATACAACTATTAAGCGGAAAGAAAGATGTAACAGCGTGCAAACGTAAGAAAGGGTTATACTCTGTTATGCGTATTATTAACAACGTGTATACGATTGGAGCAGAGTTTTCCAACAACGAACAAGCGATTATGGATCTTACTTCAGGCTGCACTGTGTTACAATTCAGATCTTCCAAAGTAGGTAACAATGTGAACACGTATTCATTACGAATGGCAATGTGATGACGAACGGAAGCGGAATGACATAACATTGTGTAATCGTACTTATTAAATACGGGATGTACGATGTTGGATTTCGTTTCTAACAATATACCCCCACCCATTAACGAAGGGGGGTGCATTTTGTTGGAATTGGCAAACGCAAATAATTATTATACTCCACCCCCATGTACACAACTCATACCCCACCCCATTTTACCCTGGGGGCTTTTTTTTATCAGGAACGTTGTCATTTGAAAAATAATCATTTACTTAGCGGTCATGAAACCACTTATAGATTCATGGGTAAAGCGTTTGGGTCTTGATGACTGGATTATCCGTACTGAGCGGATAGACCCTGATAGCATTGAGTATGATGGGGAGGATTACTTTATAGGGATAGAGAGGGATTTTGAGGGCAGGAGTGCTGTCATTTACCATGATATACCTTTGGATGAGGAGTCTATAGTTCATGAGTTGTTTCATATAGTCTTTCCTCAGGTCGATGACGAGAGTTACGAGGAGTACGAGAATTTCATAGATGGATTGACGAAGGACACGATATTACAGTATGAATTAGGATAATAATCTGCTTTTAGTTTTCATGTGTTTTGGTTTCTTGTTCCCCGCCCTTGCAGATGGCGGGGTTTTTTATTTGAAAAGTTGCGTGGTATTGGAATATTTATTTACTTGCGCTAAAATTAAAAACAATGAATGTAGGTAGTTTTGAGATTACCAAGTATGGCTTTGAGGTGGTCGATGGTGACCCCAAGATAGTTATATCGATGGTCAAGGTTCTTGATGTGAACGGCAAGTACATTAAGTTTGCCAAGTTGAAGGACGTAGAGAAGTATCTATCCAAGTATCCAGTAACATTTAAAATCAAATGACACCACAGCAGAACGTAGAAACGGTAATAGAGAAATGTCTGAGTGTATTCCCTCCGGATGGAAGTGAACACGTTGATGTTTTCAGTGATATGATATTTCAGGGCAGGATGGATATCAGGATGGCAACGATCCTGTCTCGTATAATTGAGAATCCAAACTGTGTGTACATAGTGAAGACTGACGGAACCCTGAAGATACTGGAATGAAGGCATTTATGAAAACACTACAAGGAGCTAAAAGCTAAAGGTGTTAACGTTCAATTAGTAACCAAATCAGATTTAAACTAAACGACATGAACAACAAACTAAAAGAGTTATCGCGTTATTGCTGCGAGCCAGCTAACGAACAGGAGTATGAGTTTATCAAGACTTGTGCTAGATTAGGTGAAGTTGAAGTATCTACAACAGATAAATACGAACCTAAGTCATTTCCATATATGCAATTAGACAGAGATACAAGTGGAGTTTTAATATCATTTTGGAAAGTAGCAGAAAAAGAAGTAATCCCCGTAACACAATTCTGCGACATTCTGCTAAAGGATGAGGGTGAGTTTGAGTGGAAGCCGAAAGTGGGGGATTGGTGTGCTGTTGATTACAGTAATAGTGGAGCGACTAGAGTTTTTTTTGTTGATGAAATTGAAGGTGATAAGCTGTATGTTTCAAGCGGAACATTCAATGGTAAATCAAGCATTGAGAGCGTAATTTATTTATCTAGCAGCATCACAACATTTCGCCAACCAACACCCGAAGAAATACAAACGGCTATTGATGCGTGGGATGATAGGGTTGTCATAAGAAATATGTCGAACGTAATCAAAGCAGATGATTTAAAATCAATATCAGCACTGGACGGCTACAAATTCAGACTTTCCGAAGACTGCAAAACGGTTGAACTTATAAAATCAGAACAATGAACAAGAACAGATTACTTATGAGGATTATTGGAAGTCCTTTCATATTCGGAATGCTTTTCGTTGCGTGGCAATTTCACTTTATTAAGCATTTCATTAAAGTAATGAGATACGGAGGTGAGTGGTCAACATACGAGAAAGACACCCCTGCGACCATGACTTCAATATTGAATGAGTTGAAGAAGTCTAATGAAAACCATGACAAATGTGGCTTCTGCGTGAAGCCTAAAAACTAGAAAGGATGGTTGTAAACGCTAGGTTTTTTAACAGGATATTCTATATCCAAAGGTATTACGATTATGTAGATAATGTAAGGTTTTGGAGGTTTTGGATACTTGGGTTTTACTTTAACACTAGACCTAAAAACGAGAAATGATGAAAGAAGAAAATTATACACAATTTGAAGTAGTTGTAGAAAAGACTAGCGCAGGGTATTCAGCTTATTACATTCCTTGTGATGACGTTATGGTAACTACAACGGGAAAAGACTTAGTAGAACTGTTTAAAAACTTGTCGGATGCAACTGACTTAAATTTTGATGCAGTAGAACAATCTTCAATAACCGAGCGAATAATTTTATGTTTTACAACGGACTTGGGTATGGTTAGTGCCTGATTTAAACTCGAAAATTAACAGATAAAAACAGAATTATGAACACAGAAAAAAAAGAGCAAGAAAGCACAGAACAGGCATTAACTATACCTGTTGTTAGCGGTAGTTATTATTGGGTAAAAACCTACAAGGACAGAGACTATGAGCCTGCTAAGTGCAGAGATTATTATGGAAATGGAAAGATGTACTTTTGTTTTACGAGTGGTGGAATAATGGAAGTAAGTAGGGTTCAAGATTATAAAGAACTTAATTACCGCTAACGGCTTACTAAAAAGCGTTTCAATGATTTTTAGTACAGGTTGAGTTCGTTGAAGATTAATTGCTAAACAACCGATTACAATGGCAGACATTACGATGTGTTCGGGCGAGAGATGCCCACTGAAACAGATATGCTACAGACATACTGCAAAACCGAGTAATTACCAATCATACTTTTTAAAAGCTCCTGTTCTTGGAGGAACGTGCGAGTATTTTTGGAGGGCAGAGGTCAGGGCAAAGACTGACGAAAACGATGAAAAGTCAACTGATAAACTTACGAAATAATGATAGCAGTAGCAATAGACCCCAGTCTTAGTAATACGTGTCTTACGGCTTTTGATGTTTCTGGTGACAGGATCATTGTCATTGCCTCTGTAACGATATCGACTGAAAAGAACCCCAACAA
>Ga0180432_10002899_pt1 | contig 25271 bp, 22 predicted proteins | sample SS_ome_10_FD_132414 | JGI IMG/M metagenome (GOLD analysis project Ga0180432, IMG submission 132414) | Hypersaline lake sediment archaeal communities from the Salton Sea, California, USA - SS_1_MS_2 metaG | ecosystem: Environmental > Aquatic > Non-marine Saline and Alkaline > Hypersaline >... | reverse complement strand
TGCTGTAAAATCCATCCTCCAGTTAATCAGCTTGCCTTCTGAATCTCTTCCTCAATCTCCTGCTTCTCATCTTCTGCCCGAGCCTCAAGGTACTCGGTCATGTCGAAATACTTCTTGCCGGTGCTCCAGGTTTCATGTTTGTCGGCCAGCAGAGCGCCGACAAGCCTCTTAGCCGAGGCTTCATTTGGGAAGATCCGAATGACCCGCTCTCTACGGCGGATCTCCTGGATCAACCTCTCCTGCATGTTCGTCGATTTCATTCTCCGTCAAAGGTCGACAGGCCACCACCCGCGACGGATCCGAGTTTCGTGTAATCTGCTATCCGTCTCCTGCCTGCTCCGGGGAATGAGTATGTCTTCGTGGCGTTCCTCGGCCTTCCAAAGAGCCAAGTATCTTGTTTTGAGTACTCGACCTGGTCGTCAGGAGAGTGAGCTGTCACGGAATTTGCTCCGCGCGGCCGGGGATTAGCGGTAGAGTGCCTCGATTGCCCCCACGGTCACCACATTCTGGGCCTCGCTGGCCCACCTCGGATTATAAAAACTCCTATCAATTTCTCGAATCCAAATAAACAAGCAGGAGGCCCCGTACGACAGCAGGTGCTCAGGCTGAGTATTGTACTTTGGTACGATGATTTCACGTCCCTTTGGGGATAAAAATCAATATGGTTAGGAATAATTGGACCGGAGGAAAAGTATAGTGAGACTTTCTCATATCTTTCAGGTATTTATTCCTATTTTCCTATTGGTATCAGCAGGTTATTGCGGCGCTGAGGACGGTTCGCCACAATCCGCGGTGTCGGCTTCTTCCTCGGAATGGGCATTCCGTACCGAACCTCAGTTGCGCGTGCCTGTTTCAGCTTCCGATATCTTCGGTGTTGGAGTGACGATGCTGATGGGCGCTGATTGGTTTCCCGCTCCATTAGCGGGGCTTTTTGTCGGCGGAGACGTTGCTTACGGCTTCCAGCCTGTAAAAGCTGACAACTCGTTGTCCGTGATGAGGTTGGGAGCTGGAGCAGGGTATCGCACAAGGCTCGCCCCAAAGCTCGATCTACGTTTCGGTTTGACCGCCGGTTACCAGTACTACCTTTTGAATAATTCAGGAGCCGCGCCGCCGGGAGCCACAACGTCCGAAGGCGGCGGCTACGCGGGATTGAGCGTCGGATGCGATTTGCTCCTGGGCGAGTCCTGGAACTTGGGCTTTGCCGGCGGCTACGAGTACGACTTCGGCGTGACCCACCAGGCTCTGGCCTCTTTGAACGCTTCTTTTCACCTGGGCAGTAGCGCCACGAGACTGCAGCGGCTGGACGAGGCCGGGGGAGGTGAGGGGCGCACCCCTGCCCCGGGGGAGGGGATAAGGATCGACAAGTTCGAATTGACTAGCGTGTTTCCCGTATTTCACAAGTATTACGACGATCATTCTTTGGGGACAGTCTTGCTGTATAACCTGGAAAACACCGAGATCACAGATATCGAGCTGGGCTTTTTCGTCAAGCAGTACATGGACAATCCAAAGTCCTGCCCCGTAGGGGAAACGCTGGCTCCCAAGGATATGATTTCGGCGGATTTATTCGCCTTGTTCAATGAAAGCATTCTCAGCATCACCGAAGCGACCAAGGTTACAGCGGAAATCGAGCTGCGCTACCGCATCAAAGGACGGTTGTATTCCGACAAGCGGGGGGCCACCCTGAGGATCCACGACCGCAATGCCATGACCTGGGACGACGACCGCCGCGCCGCAGCCTTTGTTACCGCCAAGGACCCGACGATACTCGAGCTGGCGAAGCAGGTGGCGGCGATCGTACGCGGTTCCTCGCGGAAACCGATCAATGAGCACTTTCTGAAAGCGTTGGCGTTTCACGAAACCCTGGACCTGATGGGGATTCAATACGTCATCGATCCGAAAACTCCCTATAACGATATTTCCCGCACAACGGATGCCACAGACTTTCTCCAGTTTCCCCGGCAAACCTTGAGATATTCGGCCGGCGATTGCGATGATCTTTCTATTCTCTTCTGTGCCCTTCTCGAGTCCGTGGGCGTGGAAACAGCATTTGTTACCGTCCCGGGGCACATCTACGCTGCCTTCGCGCCCGATCTGTCCCCGCAGGAAGCTGCATCATGTTTCTCCCGCTCTGAGGATCTGATCGTTCTGGATGGCAAGGTCTGGATCCCGGTGGAGGTCACCGCCCGCGGTTCGGGCTTTCTGCGTGCCTGGGAGCAAGGGGCCCGAGAGTGGGGTCAGTACACAGCCAAAGGTCAGGCCAGGCTATACCCGGTTCACGCAGCCTGGACGCTGTACGAACCCGTAGGTCTTCCCGGGCAGGAAGGGGACGTTCCCTTTCCGAACAGGGAAAAAATACTGGAAGCGTTTGAGCGACAGGTAGGCAGTTTTGTCCAGCGGGAAATAGAGCCCAGAGTCAAGAGCCTGGAAAACCTGATTCGATCTTCCCAAGGAGATCCGCGGCATTACAACGCCCTGGGGGTTTTGTACGCGCGCTACGGTATTCTGGGAAAAGCGGAGGTACAGTTCCGGAAGGCGGCCAGGACAGGCAGCTACGCACCGGCACTGGTGAACCTCGGCAACCTGAAATATCTGGAAAAAGATTGGAACGCGGCGCTGGTACATTTCCGTGATGCCGCCCGGCGGAACTCGGAGAACCTACAGATCCAAATCTGTCTTGCCCGTACGCACCATGAACTGGGCAACTACGAGGAGGCGGGAAAAATTTTCAGTCTGGTACGGGAGAGGGATCCGGCTCTGGGCGAGCGGTTCGCCTACCTAGGGAGCGGCGCAGGCGAGGGAAGCCGTGCAGCCGAGGACCTATCAGGAGGAGATATGCTATGGCTCGAATGATGAAAATTACAGCGATTGGAACAGCAGCAGCCTTGCTGGTTGCGCTCCTGGTTCTGGGAGGATGCCCGAACCAGCTGATGGAGTCGCTGGAAAAGATGGTCAGCGAGGCCACAACCACACCGCACCTGACGCTCAAATGCCTGAACACTTCTACAGTTATTCAGGACGACGATACCTACTACTGCAGCACTCTTCTGGACGTGCCGAAACTGTTGGATTTTGAGCTCAGCAACAGCGGCGACCGTGATCTCATCGTCGAACTGATCGAGATCGTTCCCGGCAGCGGGGATGTCGGTGATTTCAGCCTCGCAGCCGGCGCTCTGCCCCTGGCGGTCACGCCCGGCTCCACGAACACGTTCGAGATCACATTCGAGCCGGCGACCATCGGCTCCAAGCAGGTGGAGGTGCGGATCGTGCACAACGCGCCCGAGGGCGGCGGGGAGCTCAGTTTTCTCCTGGAGGGTAGCGCAGCCTCGACCGATGCTACCTTGTCTAACCTCCAGGTTTCGGAGGGCACCCTCACGCCGACGTTCAGTTCAGGCATATTGGCGTACACGGTCGATGTGCTTCACACTGTGCAGTCGATTCGTGTAACGCCAACGGCTTATTCGGCGGACGCCACGATCACTGTAGAAGGTACTGCTGTGGCCTCCGGCAGCACTTCGGCCCAGATCGATCTGAACTACGGTGGTAATGACATCGAGGTAGACGTTACTGCCGGTGGAGGCGGCGGTACCCTGGGATACACGATTCATGTCACCCGAGATGATCCGCCGAGCAATGACGCTACTCTGAACAACCTGCAGGTAACCGACGTGTCTCTCAATCAAACCTTCGCCCCCGGAACCACTGAGTATACCGGCTCGGTTCCTTTCGAGACCACAAGCATAGATGTTACGGCCTACACCAACCACTCCGAAGCCACTCTGAAAATCAATAACAATTCAGTGAATTCCGGCGAACCCTACAGCTTCGCCTTGTCAAAGGTCGGCACCAACACCTGCACGATACTGGTGACGGCAGAGGACAAGGAAACCACAAAAACCTATAGAATCATCGTGACGCGCCGGGCCCAGGCGATCCTAAGCGAGCTGGAGATCACTGCCTTGTATCTTGAAGACCGCTCGGAAAAAGTCGTTTTGGATCCGTCTTTCGTGCCGACGACCTACGCTTACTACTGCCGGGTGAACGCGGCCACAGAGAGCCTGAAGGTCAGGCCCACGGCAGCGGGAAGTGACAACATAAGTATAACGGTTAACTGGAATACAGACTCGGGTCCGATAAGCAGTGGGGCGGTGTTCCTCTGCGAGAATGCAGACAAAGGACACAATGATCTCTCCATCGATGTCTCGGCCGGAACCGGCGACACAAAGGATACCCGGACCTATACGATTGAGGTGTTTGTACCGCTGCTCAACCTGGCGGTGACCGGGCAGACGCAGATGCATCGAAAAGGCGACGATGGGGATCTGGAGTGCGGCATAAACTGGGTTAATATGAGCGCTGACCGCTTTCAGATAAAAACCGTTGGCAAGACCAAACTCATTGATGATACCTTCACCGGTCTGGAATGGGTGCCGGATACGTTTTCGAGACGGAGTTGGAATGACGCCGTAGATTCCGGGTTCAGCGCTGTGATCGAGGGTTTGGACGACTGGCGCCTTCCGAATGTGAATGAGCTCGAGAGCCTTCTGAACTACAGCCAGGCGAGCTACACTTGGCTGGAATCAGAAGGATTTACAGATTTGGTTGGGGCCGCCTACTGGTCTTCAACCGAATACCATGGGGACAGCAGTTATGCGTACTATATTAACCTGAGCAGCGGCACCCTCGACAGCACAGTAAAAACCCAACTAGCTTACGTCCTGCTTGTCAGGGACATGGATAATTAGGGGTACGGATATGAAGAAGATTTACGTGATATTACTAGCAATTTTGTTTTTGATCGTGGCGCATCCCGGTGCTTTCGCCAGTGGAACGCCCGAGGAAGAGACCTGGGATCTGCCGAAGACCGGGCAAACTGTCTCTCACCAGAACGGCAGTGATGGATACTACCAGATGGGCATTGACTGGGCAGACAGCACCCGGTTTCAATATGTGGATGACGAAGACACGGTATTTATCGACAAGCTCACCGGTCTGATGTGGGCCAAGGACCCGGGTTCCGCCCAGCGGAACTGGACGTCGGCCATCGACTACGCCTACCAGAGCTCCTATGCGGATTACACCGACTGGCGGCTCCCCAACATGCGGGAGATGCGCAGCCTGCTCCACTACGGTAGGAATACGGCGGAATGGCTGACAGGCATCGGCTTTGTAGGACTTCAAAGCAACTTGTATTGGACATCAACCACCTATTACAATCAAACCACCAGAGCCTATTACGTGCACCTGGGCGAGGGAATAGCAAGAATCGATTACAAAACCGAAGCTTATCGTGTCCTGCTGGTGAGATAGGCTGTTTTGAAAAATGGCAGTTATCTTTGCTAAAAACTCCTGACGGCACGTACCCTGATGCTATTGGTGTACTTGTAGCCTAAGTTTTGGCCACCATTACTGAAGGTCTGTACCCACGCCTTGTCTGGATCGTACTCCGACGAACACCAATAGTTGCCGTCAGTAAAATCACCGACATTCTGTTTGTACAAGTTCATCCACAGCAGGTTCAACTCGCCTTTCGATGGCAAGAACCAGTCATCGTAAGTAACACCACCATTATCGATGCTGTAATCAGCGCATTCATCTGCTGCTTTGTCTATCAAAGTATCACTTGCTATGATATCAAGGGTATTTTGCTTGCCCGTACCTATCCCGGTACCGTCTGCTCCAGCTACTGTATGTGAATATGTTCCCCATGCTCTCGACGTTTGATCGCACGGTGCTGCTTCCAGATACCTCCAGCCATCAGAGTAACTGCCCTTGTCATAGCATATCAGGCCGCCCGCAGGCCCGTTATCTTTGAGAGCGTAAGCGGTCCACTTCGTGTATACTGTCACATCCGCCGTACCCATCATGAAAGTTTGCCCCTGGGTATATGTCGTACCAGTACCGTCGGCCTGGGTGTTCCAGCCTTCAAAGCGGTAGGAAACTCCAGCAACATTGATTTTCAGGAGATATCCCGTGTTCCCGGGGATCACGACTATGTCCCCCTCCTCGTAATCTGTGGGATCGACGGGAACGCTGCCGCCGGTGTTTCCGTTGCCGTCGTAGGTGACGGTGTAGGGGGGGAATTCGATCCACTTCGCATAGAGTGTCACGTTTGCTACACCCATGGTAAATTGCTGCCCCTGGGTGTAGGTCGTCCCGTTGCCGTCGGCCTGTGTGTTCCAGCCGACGAAGGAATAGCCTGTTTTCACGAGGCTTCCCGTATTGCCGAGGACCGTGATCAGCTGACCCTCCTCGTAGTCCGTCGAATCGACCGGAACACTGCCGCCGGTGCTGCCGTTGCCGTTATAGGTGAGGTTGTAGGTGGGGTTTGGATTTCCACCTTTGTCATCACCGGTGCCGTCGATATTGCACGAAGGTAGAGTCAAGATGGTAAAAAAAGTCAGGATTGCTATGGTTCTTTTGTGAGAGTTCATGTTGCCCCCAGAAAGGAATTGATGATGGAAAGAGATGCAGCGGAGGGAAACTTCTAAGCCCTGCACGACGCAGGGCAGCAGTCCAACGAGCGATGGAACGGTACAAGGTTTCTGAACGACGAGCATGCACGGTACTGAGCCAACCACGGTCGACCCAACGATATCCAGTGAAGCAGCTACCGGATGAGGAGCCGCTCACGGTGAGGATTTGTGAACTGGCCTGTGAGTATGGACGGTACGGGTATCGCCGCGTAACGGCACTGCTACGATCTGAAGGCTGGAAGGTCAATCACAAGCGAGTAGAGCGGATTTGGCGCCAAGTAGGTCTGAAAGTGCCACAGAAACAGCAGAAGAGGCGTCGATTATGGTTGAACGATACAGCAAGTATTCGTCTGAGGCCAATTCGCAGAAACCATGTGTGGAGCTATGACTTCGTCCATGATCGTACCCATGACGGTCGCTCCTACCGTATCCTGGTGATCATCGATGAGTTCACCAGGGAGTGCCTGGTACTGAAAGCAGCGCGCAAGCTCAACAGTGATGAAGTGATTTACACACTGACTGAGCTTTTTTGCAGCAAGGGCAAGCCCGAATACATCCGTTCGGATAACGGAGCGGAGTTCACCGCAAGAACTGTTCGATCGTGGCTGGGAGGACTGGAAGTAGCACCGCTGTACATCGAACGGGGCAGCCCGTGGGAGAACGGATATGTGGAGTCCTTCAATGGCAAGATGCGTGATGAACTACTGAATCGGGAGCAGATCGATACTTTGAGAGAAGCACAGGTACTACTTGAGCAGTGGCGTCGCTACTACAACACCATCAGGCCACACAGCTCACTGGGCTACAAACCACCGGCTCCAGAGGCAAGACCGGGAACCACCACCCGATCTGTGCTTGCGGGACTGTCATATGAGGTGGTACAAACATAGGGGGCAGGTCAATTCGGGATAGCAAAACATAGGTATAGTATTCCCCCTTTCTTCCTTTGGTCAAGCAAACAGGCGGCCCGATGTAGGTTACGCAGAGACGACACCCGGGTCCAGTGGAGCCAATTGACGGAGCGGCTTCAACTCAATCCATCAGGTATCCGCCGTTGACGTCGAGGATCTCTCCAGTAATAAAAGAAGCCCCTTTGGAGACCAGAAACTGGACGCCCTGCGCAACCTCTTCGGGAGACCCCATTCGTTTCAGAGGAATGGAACCAACGACCGCTCCGCGCTTCTCCTCCGACCACTCCGCGCTCATGTCGGTCTCGATAGCATGGGGAGCCACCGCGTTGACGGTAATGTTGTACTTGGCGAGTTGCCGGGCAAGGGACTTCGTGAATGTGTTGACCGCTCCCTTCGAGGTGCCGTAGGCCGGAGAAGCGGTGATATCGCCCATCTTCCCTGCGATCGACGTAATGTTGACGATCCTGCCGTAAGACCGCTCGATCATATGGGGAATTACCGCTTTGCTGCAGATGAAAGGCCCGTTGATGTTTACGTCCATCACCCGCTTCCAGGTCTCAAAACTCAACTCGAGAATCGACTCCCTAACGATAATCCCGGCGTTGTTCACCAGGATATCGATCCTCCCGTACCGCTGAACCATCGTATCCACCGCGCGGCTCACGGATTCCCGGTCCGTGACATCCACTATGAAGGGCAGCGCGGTGTATCCCTTTGCCTGCATTTGCTCAGCAACCGGACCCGGATCCCTTATATCGATCAACCCGACGGCAACCCCCTGCCCGGCCAGACCAAGGGCGATCGCCTCTCCTATGCCCCGGCTGGCTCCCGTGACCAGCGCCGTCTGACCTTTTAAACTCATAACAACCACCTCCTAGACCGGGCAATCCCGGTTCCACCAGTTCCAAATCGCCGACGCCGCATCTCGATCCAGGTTGCTAAAAAAGCAACCGCGGGAGAAACAACACAACGTCCGGCAGATACACCAGAAGCAGCAACTCAACGACAACGGTTATTAGAAAAGGGAACATCTCTCGCAAATAGGCGGATGTGGGGCATTCCAGGATCGTGCATACCGCATACATCGATATTCCAACCGGGGGAGTTAGAAGACCCATGGTAATGGTCGTGCACATGATCAGACCGAAGTGCACCGGGTCGACACCCAGTGAAACCACCATTGGCAGGAGAATCGGTGTAAACAACAGAATGCACACTGAACCTTCTATGAACATGCCGGCAACGACCAGAAATCCTATTACGATCATGAGAACAATATGGGGATTGGTGGAAAAACCGGTGATCAGCGCAGTCATCGTCTGTGGGACATGTTCGAAGGGAATTCCATATCGAAAAAGCCCGGACAATGCTATGATAAACATCACCGCACCAACATCCCCCACGGTGATGCGCAGGGTTTCGAGGAACTTCTTCCAGGTCAGCTCCCTGTACACGAACACCCCTACAAGGATACCGTACACGCAGGCGAAAGCCCCCACCTCCGAAGGGGTAAACAATCCAAATCTCAGACCCACGAGCAGCAAAATCGGGAAAATCAGAGCCCAGATTGTCTCACCGAGGGATGTCGTAATTTCTTTGAAGGTTGCCCGCTTGGACCGCTCGGGAATGTACCCTCGGATCTTCGCGGTAATCGCCACCGTCGCCATGAGCAAAATCATCATGAGCAGACCGACTATCAGGCCGGCCATGAACAGCTGGCCGATCGATACATCCCCGGTCGTTCCGTAGATGATGATGCCCACCCCGGGGGGAATCGTGGCCGTGATAAGTGAGGTGAATCCGATGACGCTGGCAGTATAACCTTTTGCGTATCCTTTCTTTACCATTCCGATGCCCAACAACCGCGCCTCCATGGCTGCGTCCGCCGTCGCGGATCCGGAGACTCCTCCCATGAGCGTGCTGAGAACAACGCTGACCTGAGCCAGGCCGCCCCTGATGTGACCGGTCAGCAAGGTCGACAGACGGATGAGACGTTCGGTGATCCCCGCGCTGTTCATCAAGTTACCGGCGAAGATGAACAGTGGAACAGCAAGCAACGGGGAGTTCTGTGTTTGAGAAAGGGGAAGTTGTACGACCATCGAAAACGGCAACTCGGGATGCTGCAGGAAAAACGTCAGTCCTGCGATGCCAATGGCAAAGGCCACGGGCATGCCGATTGATAGAAATACCAGGAATAGAACCGCTACGAGTATCATATCTCTACCTCCTGGCCTCGGGCACTTCTGAAACGTCGTGGCTAGGCATGATGGTTCAAACAACCTCCCCTCTGTTGTCCGCGGAGGAGATATCGCTCGGCAAATTCTTGAGAAACCTGCGAATGGTCCGAACACAGTTGATCATACAGAGCGAGCTCCCCACGGGGACACTCAAAGTGATCCAGGTATAGCTGAAGGAGGGGATTCCCTGGAAAGCCCGCGCACGTGTGACGTAGCTCAGGTACAGACCAAAAACGGCAAGCGTAGCAAGAAATACAAAGATGATCAGATAGATGACAATGCCCAGGAGTCTCTGCACCGATTGAGGGAACTTTTGTACAAGAAAATCGACATTCACCAGGTTCCCCTTCCGCATCGCCACCTCCGCGCTCAAGAACACGCTCCAGGCAAACAAAAACAGCGCAATATCCAGTGACCAGTTGAGGGGACGATCGAAGCTGCGAAACACCGCTGCGAAAAAAATCACCAGCGTGGCACCGAGCAGAAGAAATGCAGCCACGTACTCTTCAATTTTGTAAAACAGCTCCCATTTCTTGTTCATGGCCGTATTGTATTCCCAAACAAATTACCGTACCAGTAAAAATAAATGGGCTGCCGCCCCTGGAACGGGACGGCAGTCCCCTGTTTTTTCCCTTGCGGTACGGTAGTTGTTATTTGCCTATCTCTTTTTGTACCTGTTTGTATGCATCAAGAATACCAAGCACTTCGTAGGCTTTGACTCCCGCTTTCTTGAAGGCCGGGATATCGAGCTCGGAGTACGGAATGATGGTCATGCCTTCAGCCGCCAGCTTGTCCTTGGCCTCTTCGGAGTAGCTTTCCACTTCCCTGGAAACCGCCTGTCCCGCCTTGTCGCACTCCTCCTGGAGTATCTTCTGATACTCCGCGGGCAGAGAGTTGAACCACTTGGCGCTGACGACTTCGAAATTGATCAGGAGGATGTGCTTGGATTCGATGAGATAATCCGCTACTTCGTAGAGCTTTCCGTTGTAGGAGTTCACATTGACGTTCCCCAGACCGTCGACCGTTTTCGTCTGCATAGCGGAATACAGCTCGCTGAACGCCAGGGCAACGGGGGTCGGCCCCAGAGAGCGGACGGATTCCATCCAGATGGGTGCGCCGGGAGCGCGGACGCGCAGTCCTTTCAGATCCTCCGGGCTGTAAATCGCTTTGTTGGTGAGAAAATTGCGGAAACCCTGGACCCAATTGAACGACAGGACCTTGATCCCGAATTCCTCTTCCAGCTGTTTGAGCCACTTTTGGATCGTAGGCGCTTCGGTGAGCTTCTGCACCTCATCCAGGCTGTCCGCAAAGTACGGACCGTTCATCACGGCGATGCCGGGAACATAGTTGCCCATCCGCGCCGAATCGGTATTTTGACCTACATTCGCGCCCATGCGGATCTGCTCGATGATATCCTCTTCCACACCGAGTTGAGCACTGTGAAATACTTCGACTTTCAGCTTTCCCCCGGTCTTTTCACTGACTGCCTCCGACCACTTGACAAAGGCCTTGTTGAAGGGATCGTTCTGGTTGAGCACGTGGTTGAACTTGAGGACGTATTCCTTTTCTGCTGCGCCGCCCTCCCCTGCGCCCCCTGCCGCAAGGGGCAGCACAATGACACATAGCATTGCCACTACCCCTATCAATGTTCGGTTCACTGTTTTCATACGAACCTCCTTGAATTGTAATATCTGATATATTACGATGGAGCTACGTGGCTGTCAATATCGACACCTCGAAACCGGCCGCATGGTGTCGGGTAGGAAACAGAGCAACGATGGACATACAATGCGCGAGCAAATCAAAGTGGGTAGGGAATGCAGATAGAATATCCAAGCCTTAGCGACGTGGTTTACGAACATCTCAGCAAACAGATTATCGAAGGGAACATCAAGTACGGAGAAAAACTCAACATCAAGGCTATATCCGAGAAGTTGAACGTGAGCACCATGCCGGTTAGGGATGCACTAAAAAAGCTGGAAATGGAGAATGTTGTACAGATAAAGCCGCGGAGCAACTGCTTCGTGACGATCCCGACCAAGAAGTCGATCCTCAATGCCGTAGACATGCGGGAGGTGCTGGAACTCCATGCGACCAAGCTGGCTCTTCAGAAACTATCTGAAAACAATCTGCAACCGATACGTGAGATCGTCGATCAGATGGAAACCATCGTCAAAGGCCAGCTTTCCGCAGATGATATAAACCAGTACATCTACCTGGATCTCCAGTTCCATACCGAGTTGTGCAGATTGGCCGGCAACGACTTTCTGGAAAAATTTTATCGAGAGGTAAATCTTCACCTGAACATGACGTACATCTACAGGATCGGGATTCCTCCCGACATCAACGAATCCTTTGCGGATCACAAGCAGATCGCGACGAAGTTGGCCGAGAAATCACCGGCGAGTCTTGAGCTACTGAAGGATCACCTGGAACGCAGCAGGGGTCATATCATCCAGGGCGAGCTGTTTCACTCCCTGGGACAGAACTCCGATTCACCGTCATAGGCATCAGCAAACAGGTATAGAAGACCAGGAGCAATACTCGCTGATTGCACAAGATCGCGGTTTTCTAACGGCATCGAAGTGCCGGGGCTGCTGGTGGCTTCTCTCTGGCTGGTCTTTCCCGCCGGCGTGCTGGTGGTGACCAGCTTTTTGCGCTACGACAATCTATCGCCGATCGTATCGGGGATTATCCTCCCGGCAGCTGTACTTGCCGTCGGCCGCGAGCTCTGCGAGTCTGCCAAGATCGACGGAGCCGGCGGCCTGGAATCGAAAGATGTGCTTCGCATCGCTCGCACGCTTCCCCATGACAAACTCGATTACATCCATATCTGCGCCGGGATCAGCGAAAGCAGCGATTACACGGTCCGGCCGGTCTATCAACCACCGGCTATCTTTTGGGAGATTGCCGGTTCGATCCGGGACAGCCTGTCGTTGCTGGAAAAATCGGGGACTCTCGTGCTTCTGGCAGTGCACCAGAAGGAGATGCCCCTTGCCCCGATCTGGCTCAGCGGAGAGCGGAGGATCATGAGCTCCGCCATCAATTCCTCGTCGAACTACTTGCTATCACCAACCCTACGGATTAGTCTGATAGCGATGTGAAACCAAGGAGCGAAGCGTGAACGATTTGTCCAAAGATGACATCTCCAGGCTCGTTGCAGCGATCGATTATTCCGACGCGTTGACCGTAACAGCCTCTGAAGCAGACGCACGGGAAGCCTGCAGGCTCGCCCGGCAATACGGTTTTCGGGCCGTGGTCGCCTTCCCCCAGTTCCTGCCGGCTCTGGTTGACGAACTGTCCGGATCGGGCGTGCTGGCCCAGATCCCCGTCGGCTTTCCCTGCGGCGGGACGACCACCCTGGTCAAGTGTACTGAGGCGGAGGAAGGCTTGAAACGGGGCGCCTCCGATCTGGACATGGTCATGAACATCACCGCCTTCAGTTCGTTTTCACGGTACCGCGTATTCTGCGGCCTTACTTCCGCCACAACCGCCGTCTGTTCTCCGATGTCAGCCGAATTATCTTCGCCATTATTCAACGATTTTACAACAAGGCGGCGAAGACAAGCATAAAAACCGGAATGGTTCTGGCCTATCAGTCGGCGGGGGAATCTTTGCGATTCAATCCCCATTTCCATTGCCTCGTTTTGGAAGGTGGCTTCGATGAAGCCGGCAGATTCGTGCATATCCCTCTCGGGAATCTCCACAGAATGTCGGAGTACTTCCGCCGAGTGATCATCAAGTTTTTCTTGAAGAAGGAATTAATTAGTGCCAAGATCGCCACCAGCCTGATCAATTGGAGGCACTCCGGATTCAGTGTCGACGCTTCGGTGCACATCCCGGCCGGATCCTCCAAGACCCGAGAGGCCCTCTCTCAATACATCGCCCGCCCACCACTGTCTTTGAAAAAGATCAGTATCGAGGAAAATGGCGAGGCCACCATCATCTCCTACACCTCTGATAACGACTTCTTCAAGGGAAAAATCGAATCGTTCTCCGTGACCCGTTTCATGCTGGAGCTGACACAGCATATCCCGCCCCGTGGATCGCAGTATATTCGACGGTATGGATTGTATGCCTCCCGGACGAAGGGCAAATGGCCGGATATGCCCCGTGTGATGCGGCTCGCTCCTGCCGGATGGAAAGCCGAGCACCTGAAGGCCTCTGAATCGGTAGAATCTTACTATGAAGAATCAACTGTGTCTGATCAAGAAAGCTGTTCTACCTGTCGTAGATGCCCGCCAGGGTAGGCCAGGCTGATTGCCCAGGTGTACGAGGTCGATCCGCTTGAGTGCCCACGCTGCCACGCACCTATGAATGTGATTGCCGTGATCACCGAGCCGGAAGAGGTCCGTAAGATCTTGCGGCACCTAGTGAAAATCGGCCGATCGCCACCGGGGCTGAATCCGAACTTCGTGTAATGATCAATCTGTCTCCCGGCCCCTTCTGGGGGATAAGCATGTCTCCGACGCGTTCCTCGGCCTTCCAAAGAGCCATGTTTCTCGATCTGAACCCTCGGCACAGCAGCCAGGACGGGCAGCTGTCAGGGGATTTGCTCTGCGCGGCTGAGAATGAGAGGGAGGGTTGCCTCTATCGCCTCCACGGTCACCACATTCGGGGCCTCGCTTGTCCACTGCGGATTATAACTTCACCACAATAACTCCTATCACTTCTTCGGAGAACTGTAGCCAAATCTGAGCAGGTGACAGCCCCATAGCCCGGGTGTTTCCCGGCGACGGTGCGGTCCCTATTCCTGGTCCAGACCGAACTGCTTAATTTTATAGATGATGGTACGCCGGCTGATACCCAGTTCCTCCGCGGCCTTTGTCCGGTTTCCTTCCCATTTTGCCAGTGCCCGGATAATAGCCTCCCGCTCCAGATGGGCCAGGGAACCGGTGCCTGTAGCTGGAGAAACGGGAGTTTTTCCGGTATCGGGTGCCGAAAAATCGGTCCGAATCTCGATATCACCGGGCAGGATTTCTACCCCTTCCCGGTAGATAAGCGCCCGCTCCAGAAGGTTCTCCAGTTCCCTAATATTACCGGGATAATCATAGTACATCAGCTTTTCCAGGGCTTTGGGATGCAGGGTGACATCCGAATGGCCCATTTTCCTGGACACTTTCTGGAGAAGAAAACCTGCCAGCAGGGGAATATCCTCTTTCCGGTCTCGCAAGGGGGGGGCCGAAATCCTGACAACGTTCAGTCTGTAGAACAGATCCTCTCTGAATAATCCCTTCTCAACCTGCTCCTCTATCTCTCTATTCGTGGCGGCCAGTACCCGGGCCTCGGTGTTCATGTCCCGGATGCCTCCGAGCCGCCGTGTCTTTCTCTCCTGCAGCACCCTGAGGAGTTTTACCTGAAGCGGTGCCGGCATCTCACCTATTTCATCGAGAAAAATGCTCCCCTTTCCGGCCAGTTCGAAGAGGCCCGGTTTCATAGCCTCTGCTCCTGTAAAAGCCCCCTTCTCGTGACCAAAGAGCTCACTTTCGATCAGGGTATCCGGGATTCCGCCAACGTTGACCGCCACAAAAGGTTCCTCCCGGTATGGAGACAGGGCATGAATTTCCCGGGCGATCACCTCCTTCCCGGTACCGCTTTCACCGGTGATGAGGACCGTTGCGTTGGTGGTGGCGATTTTGTGCAGTTGTTTTCGAATCGATACCATTACCGGGCTGTTTCCGATAAGGTCCGATTCCTCCCGGTTTGTCCGTCTGCCAAGTTCGATTAAATTCTCCCTGTGGGCGTTTTCCACAATATATTTCAACTTGAGCAGGAGTTCCGCCGGTTCGAAGGGTTTCTCCAGGTAGTCCTTTGCCCCGGTTTTAAGGGCCGCTACCGCATCCTGTATCTCGCCATGGGCGGAAATCATGATAATCGGGGTACGAATACTCTGTTCAACCATCCATTCCATCAACTCCTGCCCGTTCATCCCCGGTAATCTGAGGTCCAGGATAACTGCATCAAAGTTGTTGTCCAGAAGCAGATCCATCCCCTGCTCTCCGTTTGCTGCGGTTACGGAATCGATCTTTTCCAGTTCCAGGATGCGCTGGATGGATTCCCGAATATATTTTTCGTCGTCAATGATGAGGACTTTCATTCCTGGTACTCCGGTATGTCAATTGCGACTACCACACCGCCGTGATCCCTGTTGGCGATGGAAAAAACACCACCCGCTGCTTCGAGAAAACGGTTGACTACCGAAAGGCCTACCCCGGTACCTCTGCTCTTTGTGGTGAAAAAGGGATCGAGAATTCTCTCCAAGGCTCCTTCAGGGATACCCTTCCCCCTGTCGAGCACTTCAATGTGTACGGTACCCTCATTTTTTTTCAAGCGGATTTTGATATCGTCGGCAGGTCCGCCGCTCTCCTGGGCGTTTAAAAGCACGTTCTCCAGAACAGAACGGAATCTCTCCCGGTCGAAGCGTATGTTCATCGGTTCGGGTGTTCCCTCAATATTCAGATCGGTTGACCCGAGAACTCTGGAGATGCCGTCTTTCACAGCCTGAACGACGTCGAATACCTCCGGATTACCAAGAGGGTCCCGGAGATAATCATTCACATGGGTGGTAAGCATGGAGAGGCGGTCGATTTCTTCATTGAGGATGAATATCTCCCTCTGAGCCTTGTCTCCAACGGTTCGCTCAATGATACCGGTTTGAAGTTTCATCGCGCTCAACGGGTTCTTGATCTCATGGGCCAACGTGCCGGCGGCGGTTCCCAATACGACCAGGCGTTTCTGTTCTTCGATTCGGGTTCTGTACTCCCGGTTTCTCTTCAGAATCAAGAGGATGAAGACAATAAACACCCCAAGGAGAAGTTCGGTTGCCGGAAACAGTACCCGGTAAAATCGGTAAAGACGCCAGAACTCAGGCTGATGCACTTCCCAGTAGAGTACATCCGATCGAAAAAGGAAAGCCACCATATTCACATCTTCCTGCTCCGAGCCGGATTCTCGGTGAGGTTTTATCCCTCTGATTCGCGGTGGGCGGTATTGATGAATAATGAGAGAGGCCCTGTCCCTGTTTAAAAAGTATTCCCTTGGCCCCGGATCAGTGCTGTGACTTTCGGGCAGGGACATGGTCTCCGGCGCGGTGCCCCAGGAGTAGACGGCGGTACCCTCCTCATCATAGATTCCCAGTCCCAGAATCGAGGGGCTGTAGGATTCGAACGTTTGTCGGACCTCTTCAAAGCTATGAGGATCAAGATCCCTGAGCTGGGCGATCAGGTCATTAATGACCCTCTCGCCGTTGCTCCGGCTGGTCAAGTTGTTGTTCTCATCCAGAACGCGGAAGATCAGGATATTGACTGCCGTGAGGGCAGCGAAGATGACCATCGCGATACCCCACTGTGTTATCCGGAGCTTTTGCTTGCGCTGCATCAGGCCTCCATTATACCGGAAGCTTTGAGAATCTCCCACACCTTCAGCTCATCCTCGAATCCGAGGGAACGGGTCAGGGCTGCAAGCGCTTTCAGGAAACTGTAGCTCGAAGAGATGCTTTGATAGCGGGCACTGCTCAGATCGGCTTCGGCATCACTCAATTCCGTAACCGTTGCCGCGTTCAGCTCATAGCGCTGGTAGGTATCGTTGTAGAGCTCCTGGGCGTACTCCTCCGCGCTGAGGGCGGACTGGATAGTCCGGCATGATGTGACCAGTTCATACCAGCTGCTCTGAATATCCTGGATGTACAGACGAACTGTCTCGGCTGCACTGACTTCTGCCTGGTCTATGGTGATGTCGGCCTGCTGAGCGGTGTTTTTTCTGTCCCATTGGGAGAGGGTGAGCGAACCGGTGATGCTCGCACTGACACTGTTGGAGAGACTGAACTGATTGTCCAGGGAAACCGTATCGGACAGGGAGAACGAAATACTCGGCGTGTATTGCTTCATCATCCGCTGAGCCTCCAGCTCTGCTTGTTCCCTTGCCAGGCCCAGTTTGACCATGTCCGGGGAATGTTCGAATCCTGCCGCTGTGAGGGGCTCTAACGATTTCTCGATCCGTTCAGTATTGAGAGCAGTCAGTTCATTGATCACCCCTTCATAATGCTGAAGATCCACCGGTTCTACCTCCGGCACCTCCTCCAGCCCGAGGAAGGAGGCCAGATCGGAGCCGGCAATAATGGTGTTTTTTTCCGCCTCGAGCAGGCTCGTTTCAGCCGCTGCGGCCTCCGCTTTCGCCATGAGAGTGTCGGTTCTGGCGACCATGCCCGCTTCAAAACGGGCTTCAGCCAGTTCCAGCCTCAAGTTTGCAGCCTCCAGATCTTTTTGGGCGGCCTCTTGTTTTTCGATTGCTTCCAGAAGTCCCAGGTACAGGGTATCGACGGTAAGCAGTACGTCGAGCCGAGCACTCTCCCGCTCCGCCAGAGAAAGGGCGGTTTCCACAGAGGCGGTTTGCTTGTCGATAGCATAAACACCGCCCTGATAGACCGGTTGGGTGAGCGTTACGCCCAGGGAGGAGTCACCGTTGAGTGTGGTATAGTCATTTCCCATGCCGGGATAGGTGATACCGGATTTCAACTGGGTGGAGATGGAGGGAAAGAGATCGTATTTCAGAGCATCCTGGTCCAGTTGTTGTGACTCCACCGAAAGGGAGGAGCTTTTCAGGGTGTTCGAGTTTTCAACCGCCAAACTCCGCAGCTGATCGAGATCCAGAGCATCCGCGGCCAATACGGGAGCGGACAACACCGTTGCCAGCACCGCCAAAAGTACTATCGTCACATGTAATCGTTTCATAATATACCTCTTCATATCTTATTCGTAGCGCAGAGCTTCAATTGGGTATAGGTTCGAAGCTTTGCGCGCAGGGTAGTAGCCGAAGAAAACGCCCACGGCTGCTGCAAATACCGCGGCCAGGAATACGATTCCCGCCTCCACAACTGTAGGAACAGAAAAGAATGTGTTCAGAACCCAGACCATCCCGAAGGCAAAGCCAATGCCCACAGCTCCGCCCATCAAGGAGAGAAAGATGGATTCCGACAGGAACTGCAGCAGGATATCCTGTTTTCTCGCTCCCACAGACATCCGTATGCCGATTTCCCTGGTCCGTTCGGTAACCGAAACCAGCATGATATTCATGATGCCGATACCGCCCACCAGCAGGGATACTGCGGCTATGGCCGCCAGCAGAATGGTAAGAGTTTCCGCAGTGGCTGAGGCGGTATCGATAATTTCAGCCTGATTCATGACGCGAAAGTCGTTATCCTGGTCATCGGTCAGGCGGTGGGATTCCCGCAAGATCTGCTCGATATCCGTCTGGGCCTGGTCCATCAGGTCCTGAGATACAACGCTGATCTCTATGGTGTCGAGATACTGAGAATTGCTCAGGCGGGTCATGGCCGTATCCAGCGGAACCAGAACCGTATCATCCTGATCGTTGCCCATACTGGTGTTGCCTTTGCTCTCCAGCACACCGATGATGGTAAACGGGGTCCGGGCGAGCCGAATCTGTTCGCCCACCGGGTCTGATGCGCCGAACAGCTCTTCGGCCACGGTGGTCCCCAATACGGCCACCTTCTTTCTGGCTGAAAGATCCTTTTCGCCAAACATTTCACCCGAACTCAAACCCCAGTCTCTGACAACCAGGTAGTCCGGTTCCACGCCGTAGGCGGTGGTGGACCAGTCTCCGTCTCCACCGACTGCTGTTACCCCTGTGCGAGTGGTTCCGGAAACCGCGGAAAGATATCCGCTCTCGCTTTTCAACTTGTCAACATCGTCGGTGGACAGGCGGTTGGCGATGTCGGGTCCCCGCTCGGGCTGGACCATAATCAGATTTGTACCCATGGATTCGATCTGGTCCTGGATCTGGGCTTGAGACCCGGAACCCACACCGACCATGATGATCACCGAGGCAACCCCGATGATGATCCCCAGGGAGGTGAGCAGGCTCCGCATTCGGTTCCGGAAAATGCTCCGGAAGGCAAGAGTCGTCAGATTCTTTATTGTCATATTAGGCCCCCTGTTCTATGTAAAGGTTGGAGTGGTCTTGCCGCCAGGATCCCAGGGTGTCTGCGGCCCTGCCCCGGTCTTGTACCGGTACATCGGAAACGATCCGACCGTCCCGCAGCGTGATATTACGTCTGGCAAAGCAGGCCACCTCCGGCTCATGGGTTACCATGAGGATCGTTATCCCCGCCTCGTTGAGCTCCTGGAAGAGAACCATTATTTCCAGGGTGGTTTCGGTATCCAGGTTGCCGGTCGGTTCATCGGCCAGGAGAAACACCGGATCGTTGACCAGGGCCCGGGCGATGGCCACCCTCTGCTGCTGGCCGCCTGAGAGCTGGGAGGGGATGTGGTCCAACCGGTCCCCCAGCCCCACTTTTTCCAGGGCCGCTCTGGCTTTTTCCACCGGATCTTCGATTTCTTTAGTTCTGTTGTAGAAAAGTGGCAGTTCTACGTTTTCCAGGGCACTGGTGCGGGAGAGCAGATTGAAGCCCTGGAATACAAAACCGATGCTGCTGTTTCTGATATCCGCAAAATCATCCATTTCAGCTTCCCCAATATCGAGCGTGTCGATGGTGTACGACCCGCTGGTGGGTTTGTCCAGGCAGCCGAGGATGTTCATCAGGGTGGATTTGCCCGATCCGGAGGGACCCATCACTGCAGCAAACTCACCTTTCTCTATAGTCAGGTCGATGCCTCGAAGAGCCCGCACGGTAATATCACCCATTACGTAGTGGCGGGTTATGCCCCGCAGTTCGATTATTGCCATGGTCAGTCCACCTTTACTCTCAAGATGACCTCGGTCCCTTCCAGGTCGTCGGCCTCGATGAGCTCCGTATTGCTGCCGTCGGTGGCACCGGTCTGGACGTACTGCACCGCAAGCTCGCCCTCGGCATCGACGTACCAGAGGGTTTCTTTTTCGTCATTTCCGGCATCCGCGGTAGATCCTCCGTTGGAACCTCCGCCGGGTCCTCCGCCGGGCCGGCCCATGGACACGCTGGTCAGCGTGTTGGGACCCTGGTCTTCGGCCTCCTTCATGGCCTGCTGCATCTCCTGGAACTGGGCCCTGGCCTGCTCCTGCTGTTCAGCAGGCAGATCGGCGATCCGGGCTTCGAACAGCTTTTCCTGGACATCGGGGGCCTCTTCGGCCGTGGGCTCATAGCGGAAGGAGGCGTTGGGCACCAGCAGGACATCTTCTTTCTGTTCAACGATAAACTCTAAAGAGGCGGTCATTCCCGGCAGCAGTTTGTCCTCCTCGTTTTCCGTGTCCACGATAACGGTATAGGAAACGACGTTGCTTTCGGTTTCCGGGAGAAGCCTTACCTCCTGCACTGTCCCGTCAAAGGTATCCTCAGGATAAGCGTCCACCGTAAAGCGGACCGGCATTCCTTCGGCTATCATGCTGATATCCAGTTCATCCACCTCGGCGTAAATTTCCATGGCCGACAGATCTTCGGCCAGGGTAAACAGAGTGGTGGCGGAGCTGGACCCGCTCATGACGGTGTCGCCCACATCGACATTACGTTCCAGGACGATGCCGGTAATGGGCGAGAGAATCAGCGCGTAATGGTTGAGCTCTATCTGCAGTTCTTCCAAATTTGCCTCCGCACTGACCAGGTCGGCCCGGGCGATATCCAGGTTCGTTTCACTGGTTTTCAGATCGTACTCTGAAATGAGGTTTTTCTCCGCCAGTACTTGATCGTTGTTGTACTCCAGCAACGCCAGATCATAGCCGGCCTGTGATTTCAGAACCGAAGCCTGGGCTTCCTTGACCTGGATTTCCAGAATATCGGTATTGAGGTCGAGCAGGGGGGCGTCTTTCAGGATGCTGTCGTTGTAGTCGGCATAGATGCTTTCCACGGTGCCGTTCATCTGGGCCAGGACGTTGACGCTCCCCACCGGTTCCATGGTTCCGGAGCTGGACACCACATTCTCGATGTCTCCCCGGACCACTTGCGTGAATTCATATCCCATTGCCGTTGTTTCCTTTCCGAGCCAGTTGACTGTCAAAGCACCCGTTACAGCGAGGCAGGCGATAACAACAACAACGATTATGCCAATTCGTCTTTTCTTTTTTGCTTTCATGGATTTCCTCCGCAAAATTGATTTGTACATATATCAGCAATTTTCGTGCCAAGTTGGAACAGAAAATATTAGGTTGATACGGCAAAAAAACGTGCGTAACGGTGCGAAATATCTGCGCAGTGGTGTGCAGGTGCGCAATATCTGCACAGCTCCTTGTTGGGTCTTTTTAGCCGGCCTGATGTTCCGGGACAGAGCCTTTCATCTCCCGACGAGAATGTCGATCCTGATCATGGCGACGATCAACTCGATAGGTGTCAGCATATCCCAGCCGATTCCCTTCTCAGTCATCCCTTCAGATCTCCAAGGTCACGAGGAATCAATCAATTCTGTTAAGGAGTGATTGTGGTGAAGTTATAATCCGCAGTGGACAAGCGAGGCCCCGAATGTGGTGACCGTGGAGGCGATAGAGGCAACCCTCCCTCTCATTCTCAGCCGCGCAGAGCAAATCCCATGACAGCTGCCCGTCCTGGCTGCTGTGCCGAGGGTTCAGATCGAGAAACATGGCTCTTTGGAAGGCCGAGGAACGCGTCGGAGACATGCTTATCCCCCAGAAGGGGCCGGGAGACAGATTGGGGATTACACGAAGCTTGGATCCAACCCAGGTGGTGACCGGCCGACCTTCACCAGGTGCCGCAAGATCTTACGGACCTCTTCCGGCTCGGTGATCACGGCAATCACATTCATGGGTGAATGGCAGCGTGGACACTCGAGGGGGTCGACTTCATACACCTGAGCGATAAGCTTGGCCCAGGTACGACTGCTTTCTTGGTCAAGCACCCCTGATTCCTCATAGTATGATTGTACCGGATCAGAAGCCTTCAGGCGCTCAGCTTTCCATCCGGCAGGGGCGAGCCGCAGCACATGGGGCATATCCGGCCATTTTCCCTTCGTCCGGGAAGCATACAATCCATACCGTCGAATATACTGCGATCCACGCGGCGGGATATGCTGTGTCAGCTCCAGCAAGAAACGGGTCACAGGGAAGGATTCGATCTTTCCCTTGAAGAACTCATTGTCGGAAGTGTAGTAGACCACGGTGGCCTCTTTGTTCTCCTCGATACTTATCTTTTTCAAAGACAGCGGAGGGCGTGCGATGTACTGAGAGAGGGCCTCTCGGGTCTTGGAGGATCCGGCTGGAATGTGCACCGAAGCATCGACACTGAATCCAGAGTGTCTCCAGTTGATCAAGCTGGTGGCGATCTTGGCACTGATTAGTTGCTTCTTCAAGAAGAACTTGATGATCACCCGTCGAAAGTACTCCGACATCCTGTTAAGGTTCCCGAGGGGGATATGAACGAACCTGCCATTCTCATCAAAGCCGCCTTCCAACACGAGGCAATGAAAATGGGGATTGAATCGTAAAAACTCCCCCGCCGACTGGTAGGCCAGAACCATTCCGGTTTTTATGCTTGTCTTTGCCGCCCCGTTGTAAAATCGGTGGATAATGGCGAAAATAAGTCGGCTGACATCGGAAAACAGACGGCGGTTGTGGCGGAAGTAAGGCCGCAGAATACGCGGTACCGTGAAAACGAACTGTCTATGAGGCAAACTCAATAGCAGATTATCCTTCATGTACTCTGAAAACAGGAGCGTCCTCTTCTGTGAACAGGAGGGGCAGAAGTAGAAGGACTTACAGGAAAATGGGCGGAAGTATTCATACTTGCATTCCGGATTGGTGCACTGGATGCGGGCGACACCCTGGGAGTAGTCCCCGCAAAGAATGAACTTCTCAACCACCTCGGTGATCCGCTCGATACGGAAACGGCCGTAGATGACAGCGTATTTGCTTTCGTACTGTTCAGCGATGCTTTGAAAATGCTTTTTAAACAGAATTTGGAGGTCATTGATGCCGCGCGGGTGGTACACCCTCTTGGTGACCGGAGTGAGCTGAAGGGATAATTGAGTTTGCACATTGAACTATAACGGGGCGATTGCTGACGACGATTTCCCTCCTCTGCCTGGACGGATTCTTAGGGGTGCGCTCGCACCCCTAAGCACAAGCTATCAAAAGGCATAGGGGATTCTGAGCAACCGATCAGGAGTCGGTCTGTGCCTTTTCCCTAAACTGCGGCCGTCACTCGCGTGAATCCCTTACGCCACCTCGTGTGGCTTCAGGGACTGCCACTTTCAATGCGCAAAAACGCTCTCAACAGGGATGTTGGGCGTTTTTGCGCTCTTGGCGCCGGGATTTCCTCAGAGATCCGATTGCACTTGAGCAGGGATGAGCTTTCCGGAAAAACAGGAGATCTGCCGGTTGATCAGGGCTGCATTGACCGCGACACGAGCCTCATGCCGGAATACCTGATACCGCAGTCAAGCTCCCGAATGGGGATCGCCTTCCCATTTCGTTAATACTTGCAGGACCTCTTGCTCCACCCGTTCCCGGGCTTCTCGTCTCTCATAGCCTTTGCCCAGAAGCTCGTCGTACCGAGTCTCAGTGTGACGAACATGGGCTGTAACGGCCAGTCGAATTGCCGCCTCATGAAGACTTTTTCCTGCCGCCGAGCGACCAATCCGGCCACTGTATTTGCGACAAGCATACTCGGCTATCGCCTTCTCCCGTCCGGTAGGACAGGTGGGGAAAAGCTCGCGCACGCGCAGGGCAAAACATTCGACATACTCTCGGTCCAGTTCAGCCCGCCGCTCCGCCTCCCGTTCCCTACGGCGGGCCCTCACCTCACCATCGACCAGGCATTCCGCTTCAGCTCGTTCCATCGCCTGCTCTTCCACCAGCAGCCCCTGCCGCTCATAGCGCTTTCGAGCCCGGCTCCACTTCAGCACCACCGCAGAGAGGATCGAGTGCTTCCGGGCTCGTCGGGTCAGTGCTGTATTGCCCGACGGAAGAAAGAGCAGATGATCCAGGTCGGCACAAGCCAAGCACAGGGCTCCCTTGCCTTCAACCAGGGTGATCCAGGCTCCACAGCCGAGAGCCTCCCCGCACTCGCGGCAAGAGGAATCCCTGTCGCTGGTGGAAATAAAAACTGTCAGATCTTCAGTCTGTTTCATCCGTTCCCCAAAAGCCTACCATACCGATCCGTCGATCGTATATTAAAATAGCTTCTGCCTCACGATGAGCGAGAACATGCCTCCTGCTGCCAGCTCCTGGGGGGGATCGAAGAAGACTATCAGGTGGGAAGAGGCCTCGCCATGAAGTAGTAATGAAGAATAATTACTAATTCATGCCGGCGGCCATACGGCAGGCACCGGCTCGGGCGCTAGGTATCCTAAGGGGTGCACCTTAGCGAATAATTACAGATTACCCGACCTGAATCAGGCGGTCGGGAATATCATGTACCTTCCTCTTCGCTTGATAAATATCTACCGCCTGTTGTGCATTGAGCCAAAACTCGGGTGAGGTTCCCAAAGCGGATCCCACTTTTACTGCCATTTCTGCGGAAATGGACGTGCTGTTGTTCACAATTCGATTTATCACTTTAACATCACATCCCAGATGATCCGCTAGTTTTTTTTGGGTTATGTTTAAAGGCTTGAGAAACTCCTCTTAGAGAATCTCGCCGGGAGTAGTAGGCTCTCTATCAATAGTGATCATGCTCTACCTCCGTGTACCTAATGGTGATCTGCTATACGAACTCCATACGGTCCTGCATCCGTCCAGCGAAAAACTAT
>Ga0180432_10002898_pt1 | contig 25274 bp, 21 predicted proteins | sample SS_ome_10_FD_132414 | JGI IMG/M metagenome (GOLD analysis project Ga0180432, IMG submission 132414) | Hypersaline lake sediment archaeal communities from the Salton Sea, California, USA - SS_1_MS_2 metaG | ecosystem: Environmental > Aquatic > Non-marine Saline and Alkaline > Hypersaline >... | reverse complement strand
CGTTGACTTCAGGACCTCGCCCGTGCCCTCGTGCATCATGCTCGGCGGGCCGCAGGCCAAGGGCGACCTGCCCCAGGAGGTCGCCGGCATCCCGATCGGGAGCAAGGCCGACTGCCTGTTCTTCCTGCACACCTACCAGCGGGGGCAGACCTGGCGGCCGTCCCGCAACGAGACCGTCCCGCCGCCCGTCTTTGTTTACGTCGTGCACTACGCCGACGGGCAGGCGGAGACCGTGCCGATCCGTTACGAGAGCGGCGCAGCGAACTGGCTCATGGACGAGCCGCAGGGGCTGGCGGAAGCGGCGCTGGCTTGGGCCGCCCGCCCGGCCGGAAAGGAGGACGGCCCCTACGCGGCGCTCTTCTCCTTCCAGTGGCGCAACCCGCGGCCGGACGTCGCCATCGAGTCGGTGGACTTGAAGTACGACGCCGAGGCCGGCTCGCGCTGGGGCACGCCGGCGCTGCTCGCCGTCACCGCCGCCACAGAGGCCGAATAGCCGCGGCGAGGCGCGGGTGGCGGCGGCTTGACGATGTCGCTGGAGGGCGGTTTGTGCGAATTGGAGGAGTCCTTGCGCAGCCGGGCGTTTTCGGTTTCCAGGGCCTCCAGGCGCGCTTCCAGGACTTCGATGCGGGCTTCCAGCCGCTTGCAGTTTGGGCATTCGAGTGTCGGCGCATCTGACATGGCCCGGCAGAATACGCCAACGCGGAGGGCAAAAGCATCAGGATCTCAAAAAACCCGTGAACGGTTACGGTTCGGGCATGGAGAGCCACAGGAAGAAGGGACGATCATGGTTGACAGCGATGTAGTCGCACGCCTCGAGGCAGAGCTTGCCGCTGACGTCCTCATCCGGGGGGATTTCGTGCTTCTTGTAGGGGACCCAGAAGGCCCCCGCGTGGACCTCGTTGACTTCACGCTCACGCGGGTTCCTTGGCGGCTTGAAACACATGTGGCCGGCCAGGCTCAGGTAGTCGAAGACCATGCGGTCGCGGCCGTGTCCAAAGCAGTGGTCCTTGCCGATCAGGGCCGTGGTGTAGCCGTTGTCCTTGAGCAGAGAGACGAATTCCCGCTCCGAATCGTCCATCCGGATCACGTTGTGGTAGCTCATCGTGGCATGCGTATGGCGGCCCGTGAAGAACCCCACCCGCGAGGGAACGCACAGGGGGTTGGTGACGTGGGCGTTGTGGAAGGTGACCCCTTGCTCGCCCAGGCGGTCGAGGTTGGGCGTCTGGATCAGGCTGTTACCGTTGACGCCAAGTGTGTCGTAGCGCTGCTGATCGGTGTACATGACCAGGACACTCGGTTTCGTCATTCTGCCGGCTCCTTTCAGTGTGCTTCGTGGCTATAGCATGGGATCGACTGCATCTAACTCACCTGCAGCCCTTGGCAGATGGGCCCAAACATCATCGGGCGAAGAGACGTCAGCCACGGGCCTCAGTCCCGCGGCGGCTCTGTGCCTCTGTTCACTGTCAGATTGGCCGCCGGCCCGGACGCCGCGCACGACACCAACAGGGACGCCACGAGAATCATCACCCACTGCGCTTGCCCATACATCGCTTGCTCCTTGCCGTTCTTGACACTTCCGCATTTCGCCTCACGCTTTGTCTCCTCGCGCAACGCTGTAGAGGTGTTTGCCTTCTACCGCCGCATGGTGGGCCTCGGCGCTGTCCTGCGGGACGCCGGGATCGCCCTGATCCGCCATCCACCGATCGAGTTCGGCGCTCAGGCGGGCCTTGATGTCGGCGTAGGCCGGGTTGGCGGCAAGATTATCGAGTTCATAGGGATCCGCCAGGCTATCGTAGAGTTCCTCGCCCGGACGCAACATGTAGCGTTTGAGTTTGTCGTAGACCGTCGCGTCGCCGAGCGAGTCCCACATCCACGACTGCCAGTAAGGGGGCCTGCCGGCGTCGTCCGCGTACCTGCCCATCACATGTTTCTCGATGTAAAGCTCGTCCGGTGTCAGGTTCCGAATGTAGCGGTGCGTGCCATCGCTGACCGTGCGGATAGGATAGGGCGGCCCCTCGGGGTAGTTGTTGTGCATCCCGTAGGCGAAGCGCCGCCGCGACTCCCCGGCGGCGCCGGTCAGGACATCAAGGAAGCTCGTCCCGTCGTAGTCGTGGGCCGACGGGTCGCCGCCCGCCGCCTCGACGAGCGTGGGCAGAACGTCCGCGTACTGGACGAGCGCATCGGTCCGTCGTGCCGCGTCGATCCTGCCGAGCCACCGCGCGACGAGGCCCGTGTGCAGTCCCAGGTTCCAGTTGGTCCACTTCGCCCCGGGGAACTGCGCGCCCTGTTCGGAGGTGAAGAGCACGAGGGTATCCTCGGCGCGGCCCGTCTCGTCGAGCGTTGCGAGGATGTCGCCCACCTGTCCGTCCACGTAGCCGATCTCGGCAAGGTAGCGCGAGAAGTCCTCGCGGGTGCGCGCGGTGTCGGCGACGTTCGGCGGGAGATCAAGTTCGTCCGGCGGGTATTGGCTCGCGTCGCCCATCACCCACGGCACGTGCGGATCAACCAGCCCCACGACGAGGCAGAATGGGTCGGCGTCCCGGTTCATGAACTCGCGGATGCCCGCGACGTCGTGCGGAAGGGTGGGATTGTTGCAGCAGTCTCGTTCGAAGCCCTCGACGAGTTCGAAGGGGTAGGCCGCGTCGGGCTTGACGTGGATCTTGCCCGCGATGCCGACGCGGTAGTCGAGCGCGCCAAGGTGGTGCGGCATGCTCGTGACCTCGGGGCGCGAAGCCGCGTGGTTCCAGGCGCAGCCGTTGCTCATGGGATAGAGCCCGGTGTAGAGTTCCGAGCGGCAAGGCACGCACATCGCCATGCCCAGATACGCGCGGTCGAAGACCAGTCCCTCGGCGGCCAGCTGGTCGATGTGCGGCGTTTTGGCATTGCGCCCGCCGTAAAGCGGCAGGTCGTTGTAGGTGCAGTCGTCCGAGATGATAAGCAGAATATTGGGCTTCATGATATCGTTCTCTCTTTTGTATAAAGATCGCGACCGTAACGCTCTATTTCATCATTCATGGCCTCGGCGATCGCCGGGTCGTAGGGCACATGGTGGCTCGGCGCCGCGATATATCCGCCGCCGTCGGCCAACTCGTCGATCCGGCGGCGGACTTCGGCGCGGACCTCTTCCGTCGTCACCCCCGGGCGGTCGAGCACGAACTGGCTGTCGATCCCTCCGCAAAAGGCGAGACGGCCGGCGAACCGTTCTTTCAATCCGGCAAGGTCGCTGCATGGTTGGCACGGATTCCAAATGGCCGCGCCCATTTCGACCATGTCGGCAACAAGTTTTGCCACTTTCCCGCAGGAGTGCTGGTTGATGAGGATGCCGCGCGCTTTCATGCAATCGTAGACGCGTTGTGTCTGAGGTTTGACCACCTTTCGCCAGACCTCGGGCGGCAGAAACAGACTATTCTGGGTGCCCCAATCGTCACCGTACCAGATGATGTCCAGATCGGCGAGGTCGTCGAACTTCTCGATCAGTGCGATCTTGTAATCGGGGAGCACGGTGAGCAGTTCGGACATCAATCCCGGCTCCGTCATATACGCCATCAGCGCTTCTTCCATGCCCAGCAACAGGTAACTGCGCTCGAAAAGCCCTATTTGGACAAACCCCACGATCAGTGACTCGTCGCGGTCCACGCCGGCGCTTTTGTCGCGCACGGGCTGCCAATCCGCCTTTTCGAGGTCCGGCAGGATCAACTGCTCGCGCCACGTGGCGAGATCGCTGATGACGTGCCCGCCGTGTTCCGGGTAGGTCCCACCACGCGCACCCTCCTCGAAGCCCCAAAGCACGCCGAACGCGTCTCTGCCGGCCTGGGCGGGCCGTTCCGTCACGGGATGCCCGATCCATACCGTGCCTTCCATGCCGTTGGGCACCCATTGAGGGCGATCGTGATGGATCACGCGAAGCAGATTGTCTTTCTTCTTAATCATCACTTCCCACTTTATCTACTATTCGAACACCTGTGCTCCCAGTCCCTTGCCAGGTCCGCCGGGGGCGGGCTTGAGGAAGTCCTCGTCGTCCGGGTCGAGGGAGAGGAACTTCGGGTCGCCGATCCTTGAATGGAGGTCATTGCCAGTCGTGCGCCGCTGCATCAACCATTCGCTGATCTGCACGGCTTCCCCCGTATCGGTGTTCACCGCGTCGTAGAGATTGTGATCGCAGTCCAGCTCATCCGGCCGTACCGCCCGCATCGGACCGCCAGGGCCGTCCCGATCGATATTCGAATCGGCCAGGACAACGATGTTGTGCTGAGTTGTAACCCGGTTCCCCCTGCCGACCAGAAATGACGGAGCATAGCACGTGTTGTGATAGAAGTGCAGATGTTCGGACACGCCGACCTGACTGGACTTGTGGGATAGCCTCGCGAATTCGGCCGGGCGGATGACCCGGTCCTGCACCCGGCGGTACTTCATGCGGTTGTGTCGGAAAGTCAAGTGCTGCCCCATCATCCAGTAGCCGCATGTCGAAACGTTTCCCTCGGCCAGGCAATGGTGGATGAACGTCTTGCCACCGTCGTTCGCCGGCTCAAAGGCCGAAAGCGCCTCAAAGCGGTTGTGCGCAAGCACGATCTGGCTGCTATATGGACCGCGTATTGTGAAGGCGTCCTTCACGGTTCCGAGATCCCGCAGGTCGTTGTGAGCGACGTAAGCCTTTCTCGCCCCCTGCGTGCGGTAGCCGTGCTCGAAGCTGTGCATGCACCGCAACCGATTGCCCAGGAAACCGATGCGAGCACCGCGGGATGAGTACAGTCCGTACGCCCCGAAGTCGTGCATATGGCAGTCGACCACGAAGACGCCGTCCGAGCGGGTGTTGCCGAATGCATTTCCTCCGACCCGCTCGATCTCCAGGTTCCAGAAGAGCAGGTCGCGGCTGGAGTTCATGGCAAACGCGGTGGGGCCGGCGCTGCGCAGCACGCTCTGGCCGCGGAAGTGCAGGTCCGTGAAGCGCCAGTCCCGCGAGCGGGCCAGCGAGCGCATATGGAGCACTGTTGCTGCGTGCTGGCAGCCGGGCCGATCTGCCTTCGAGTTCCTTCAGCTTGCACCTCATGCCCATTTCACTGGGCAGCTCGCGCCCGCACTTCTCCTCGCTTGACCGAAAGACCGTGAAGCGCTACTCTTCACGATTAGAAGCGGCAGATACAGGAAGCCTGGGGAATTCGCGATGTGGAGGTATTGGGCAGAAGTGCGTCGCGTCCGGCTGCTGCGACTGGCCGTTGTTCTATGTGTCTTTCCCGCTGTGACGCGTCTGCAACACGGCAGCGCCGACTGGCCGCAGTGGCGCTACGACGCGGGCCGAAGCGCTGCGTCGCCGGAAGAGCTGCCAGCCGAACTGCACTTGCAGTGGGCGCGCGATTTCGGCCTGCCGAAGCCCGCATGGCCAGAAGAGCCAGCCGTTCTGTTCGATACCACCTACCAGCCCGTCGTGGCCGGCAAGACGATGTTTGTGCCCTCCATGGTGAGCGACAGCGTCACCGCGCTGGACGTGGACACCGGCGCCGTGAAGTGGCGCTTCTACGCCAACGGTCCCGTTCGTCTGGCCCCGGTTGCCGCGGACAGCAAGGTCTACTTCGGATCCGACGACGGGTGTTTCTATTGCCTGGACGCGGCCGATGGCGGTCTCATGTGGAAGATCGAGGGGCATTCCCGTCGCAAGGTGGTCGGCAACGGGCGGCTGATCTCGGTCTGGCCCGTGCGCGGGGCGCCCGCGCTGGTTGACGATCACATCTACTTCACAACGGGCGTCTGGCCTTTCGAGGGGCAGTTTCTGTATTCGGTGGACATATCCAACGATGTCGGGCCAGCGGGCGCGCCGCATCCTCGGTACGAAGTTGCGTTCCTTGACACCGAGCGATCCGTGCAAGGATATCTGGCGGCAACAGTGGGCGGCAGCAGACTGTTCCTGCCGGGCGGAAGGGCGGCGGCCGTTTGTGTGGACAGATTCACGGGTCGAGTCACCGACTTGCAGTACCTTCGCGGCAGATTTGGGCCGGGCTGGCACGTCGCCGGCCTGGGCGAGTGGCTGTTTCATGGCGCCGACGTGTACAGGATCAGCGGCTTTGCCAGCCCGAGCGCCCTCAGAGTCGGCTCCCCCGTGCTGGCCAGCAATATCGCGTATGCGGCGCAACTCGACTCTCATGGGTCGCGCGCCGGGGTCGTGGCCATAGACACCTCAGATGCCGTGCTTGCCGACTTCGAGGACCGGCAAGGTAGGAAAGCGAAGTTATGGACGATGCCCGAACTGTGGCGGTGCGACATAAGCTCCGTCACCAACCTGATCAGCGCGGGAAAGCGCCTGTATGCCGTCAGAGGTCATTCTGTGTTCGCCATCGATCCGCCAGAGGCTGACCGGAGCGCGCGTGCGTCTGCGCTGGTGCAGGTCGAGGGAGACCCTGAATCGATTCTGGTGGCGGACGGGAGACTATTCGTGGTCACGGATGAGGGCAGCATTCACTGCTTCGGCGCACAGAAACAGGAGCCCGTGTTGTACCGGTCGGAGGAGTCAGCTTTGCCGCCGGTGGATCACGAATGGCAACAGAAGGCGGGCAGGCTCCTCGAGGCACTCGGGCCAACGGACGCAGACGGCGGATACTGTCTGGCCCTCGGGATTGGCACGGGCAAACTGCTGGATGAACTTATCCGGCACTCACACCTCCACATCATTGCCGTCGACCCGGACGCCGCGAAGGTCGACGTGACACGCCGCAGGCTGGACGCGGCGGGCATGTACGGGGACCGGGTCGCCGTTCACACGGGTCAGCCTGTGGAACTGGGACTGCCACCTTATCTGGCCAGCTTGGTCGTGTCAGAGGATCTGGACGCGGCGGGTATCGAGCAGGGCTCCAGTTTTGTGGAGACCGTCTTCCAGTGGCTGCGGCCGTATGGCGGGGCGGCTTGTCTGGAAGTCACGGCCGACACGCATGCCCGGATTGCGCAACAGGTCGCGCGAGGCCAACTGCCCAACGCGGAGTTCAGGCGGACGCAGGGGCTGACCGTGCTGAAGCGCGTGGGGCCTCTGCCAGGGTCAGGCGATTGGACGCACCTTTTTGCGGATGCGGGCAATACCCTTTTTTCCCGCGACCAACTCGTGAAGGGGCCTCTGGGCGTCTTGTGGTTCGGCGGGCCTGCAGCGTGCGACGACCTGTTCTTCGACCGTCACAGCATGCCGCCAAGCCCTGAAGTGCTTGGCGGTCGAATGTTCATTCAAGGCGCCGGCAAGCTGACCGCCGTGGATGTCTACACCGGACGACTACTTTGGCAGATTGGGATTACGGAAACGGATCTTCCGTCCGGATACGAAATGGGTGACACCCCATACAGGCGGGCGTTTCTTCCTCACCATAACCTTGCTGTGGCGAGCGACGCCGTCTATGTGATTTATCCCGAAAGGTGCGACCGGCACGACCCGGAAACCGGCGAGAGGATCTCCGAGTTCAAGCTGCCGTGGGCCGAGGTCGGCCAGGTGCAGGGCTCCATGCACACGTGGAACGTCTGGGAGCTGCGTGTCTGGAAGGACTTGCTCGTCGTCTCACTAAGCCATCCGGCTGGCGAGAAGGTGCCTTCCGGCATAATTGTCATGGACCGCTACAGCGGCCGGGTCTTGTGGTCGCAACGAGAGATCGGCTGTTTCTCTCAAGTCGCCGTGGGTGGGGAGAAAGTGTTCAGCACGCGTGCCGAGTCCCAGCAAGACGGGCGGATGACGGGCTATTACCTCCAGGCTCTTGACGTCCGAACCGGAACTGTCCTGTGGAGCACGAAGGCTAACGAGCGCTTGCGCGGCCCGCTAGCCTATTCGGAGGAGGGAGACGTTACGGTTGCGTCGAGCCCATATGGGATCCTTGCATGCCGGGGGGCTGACGGCGCCACGCTGTGGAGCAGAGACGTGAAGGGGCGTGGCTTTGGCGGCCACGCGAGTTGGGTAGTGAAGAACGTGATCGTTGCGCCGGACAGGGTGCTGGATCAGCGTGGCCCCGGTCTCGCATATGATCTGCTTACCGGCACCCAGGCAACGCAACTTCACCCCGTCACAGGCAAGCCGGTTCCATGGGAGTTCATAAGAAAAGGCCATCATTGCAACTATGCCGTCGCCAGCGAACACCTGATTACGTTCCGCGCCGAAACGGCGGCTTACTTTGACGTGTACAGCTATGGGACGCACCACCTTCGCGGTTTCCGCGGCGGCTGTCGCAACAGCCTGATACCTGCCAATGGCGTCCTGAATGCCCCTAATTTCGCCCATGGATGCACGTGCGACTATCCGGACTTCACCTCGCTGGCATTGGTGCCTGTGCCAGACGTCGAGATGTGGACGTACAACACGCTGAAATACGACGAGTCACAGATCCAGCGTGTGGGCATCAACTTCGGCGCTCCCGGTCACCGTCGCGCGGACAACGGCGCGCTGTGGCTGAAATATCCCTACCTTGGCGGGCCGGCAGTGCCGATTGCTGTGGACATCACACCGGAGAACCCGGAATGGAATGAGCACCGTTACAGCGAGGGCGACTACGAGGCGGCGCATTGGGTGACGGCGTCGAGCTGTGAAGGCCTGAGGACGATGACATTGCGGTTGGGCAAGGAAGCTTCCTCAGCCGGCCCATACACCGTCCGCCTGTACTTCATCGAACCAAACGACCGGGCGAAGCCCGGTGAACGGGTCTTCAGCGTCTCACTTCAGGGCAGGGAGGTCCTCAAAGATCTCGACATTCTCAAGGAAGCGGGTGAGCCGCACCATGAGGTGGTCAAGGAATTCAAAGACATCGCCATGGAAGGCGTCCTCACCGTAGACCTTGAAGCGGCCAGGGGAAAGGCTCTGCTCGGCGGCGTGGAGCTCCTTAATCCTCTGGAGGCGGATGTTTCCCGCGCCCTGCACGTGGGGATCAACCTCGGTGGCTTCGGTGACCGTCGCGAATTCAGAGGCGCGCTTTGGCTGGATTACCCCGAGGCTGGCCCGGCTGTCAAAGTGACGCCCAGATTCCCAGACTGGATCTGCCGCCATTCGTTGCAGGTTCGCGGAGAGTTGCCCTGGGTGGCGGCGTCGGCTGGCGAAGGCCTGAGCTGCGTGCAGGTTACGCTTGGTAGGAACGATTCCACGCCTTGTTCTTACACCATCCGGCTCTACTTCGCCGAGCTTGACACCGATGCGAAGCCCGGTGACCGCGTCTTCACTGTATCTCTTCAAGGGAAGAAGGTGCTTGAGAATTTCGACATTGTCGGGGAAACCGGCTGGGCGAACCAGTCCGTGATGAAAGAATTCACAGGCGTCCAGGTCGCCGACGTGCTGGCTGTTGAGCTGACGCCTTTGGCCGGCGCACCCGTGATCTGCGGGATCGAAGCGCTGTCAGAGACCCGTTGATTTGAAAGCCGCGACGCTCGCCCACTCGCTGGTGGCGTTCCATGCAATCCGGCCCCCGCAATACGGCACGCAGGGGGGATGACAAGCGTGCCGTTGTCCTGCGGCGGGGGACTGGCGTTGGTGGGACGCACTCCCGTCTGGCTAGACGTCCCAATAACTTCCATAGCGCTTGCGGCGCTGGGGGAGGGCGTTGCCCCCTCAGCGCCGCATGTGAACCTCGGCTGCGACGGAGGACGCGGCGGGCTCGATCCGCCGACGGGTGCCATGCCTCCCGCGAGGGGAGGCCGATCACGCGCCCAGACGCCGCAGGTCTTCTTTTAAGGTGGTAGCGGGGGCGCGCTTCGCAACAGAAAAGAAGACCTGGGAGGCCGCCAGCCGGCGCCTCTCTGCCATAGCCCCGCAGTGAGGCAGATCCGTAACATCTTATCCGTACCGCACTTGTGGAATTGCGCATGGCCTCATATTCCCCCCCGTCCAGGCGGGGGAACGCGTGCGCTTGTGGCCCGCCAGCCGCTCTTGGGACACCTGTGGACAGTAGGGGAGGGCTGAAGTCGCGGGTGCGTTGCCAGGTAACCGCCGGCCTCGATCTGGTCTTTCAGGCTGTGTTGGCGAACCTCGCCCAGGCCTGTCCCTCGTAGCTTGGGCGAAGTGGGATCGCCTCTGGCGCTCTGCGGCCCCCGTGCGCTCTTCTCTATGGCGCCCTTCACCTCGTCGGCCATCGGGTATTTCCCGTCGTTTCCTGGGTGAGTCACCACGAGGAACCAGAGGTGGCGGAAGCACGCATGGTGAGGGATCAGGGACGCCGACGAACCCACACCTTGTCGTGCAGGTTCCTACGGCCACAGCAAGCAAGCACCTGTCCAGTCCCGCAGGAAACCTGACAGGACCTTCTTGGGGAAGGTTCGTCGGACTGCAGCCAGGGACACGACGAGGCAACGGGAACCTTGCTCATCTTCACGGCCGCTGCCACTCGCAAACTCCTCAGGACGCACCACGCTTAGGGAGAACCCGAGGCGCTCGGAAAGACGCAGCAGGACACGCCGGGCCAACCACGAGGCCTTATCGCTGGAGTCGACGACGATGACTCGTTCCCACGGGGGAAGTCCTGAGCAGAACAAGGTCGGTGCGTGGCTCGCGGATGCAAGCTTCAGGTAGGGTCCGGGCCACCGCCTGCGCAACAGCCCAACCGGGCCAAGCCGTTGAGGCACCACAAGCAGATCAAACTCCTCGCACAGGCGCATGGCCAACCTGTAAGCGCTGCCCGTGGCGCAGGTCACCTTCGTTTGCTGGTACTCCGGGAAAGCCAGTTGCACTGCCTGCTTGATGTTGCGGAGTTGCTTTTGCGCGCTGTCGGCTTCCCGGTCCTCAACGACTGCAGCACCGACACCAAGTCCCCCAGCCGGCGCCACGAACCGCGGGAATGCGGCCAACAGCAGTCGCGGATTGTAGACAACAACCGTCACGCGGAATGGTAGATGACGCTGAAGCGCGACGGCCAAGCCAGCGACGTGCTCCGGCACATCTCGCAAGCCGACGATAACGCATACGCGAATGGGCTCTGGCACGGCGATGTCATTCATCGGTCGCCTTCCTGGCCGGCGCCTGGTGGGGCCGCATTCGCGCGTGCATGGCCGGACCTGTCGGCCCCCTCGCGCAGGTGGATCGTCTGCGTGGGAAAAGCGATCGAGAGACCCAGTTGCTCAAGCGCCCGCATGATCGCCAGGTTGATTCGTTCTTTGGTTGCTAGGTGGTCGGCAAAGGCGATGTGTTTCGTGAAGTAATAGAGCAGGATGTTGAGACTGGACTCGCCGAAATCTGTGAAGCGGATAACGATGAAGTCCTTGTCTACTCCTTCATCGTTTTCGATGATATTACGCATCGCACCCACGGCCTGTTCCATCTGGCCAGGACTGGTCTCGTAGGTCACTCCCACGGTCTGCACGACGCGGCGTTTGGGCATCTTCGACCAGTTGTCGATAGTTGCATTGGCGACGGTCTTGTTGGGAATGGAGATCAGAGTGGCGGGCCACGTTCGGATACGGGTGGATCGGAATCCAATATCCTCCACAATCCCCTCCACATCGCCGACCTTGATCCAGTCTCCCACCGTGAACGGGCGGTCCAGGAAAACGAAGATGGATCCGAAGAAGTTACCCAGAGTATCTTGAAGCGCCAGCGCCACTGCCAGGCCGCCGATGCCAAGGCCGGCCAGCAGGCTCGACACGCTGTAGCCAAGTAGCTGGATTACCCAGACGAAGCACACCACACCGATGGTGGCTTTGAGGGCTTTGCGCACGAGGGGAAGGAGCTGATCATCGAGCTTGGATTCGGAGCGCTCCGCATATCCGGCCAGTGAGCCCACGATAGCATCGACGGCCCGGAAGAGGAACCAGACGAGAATCGCTCCCGCCAGGACCTTCATTGCCCCGAACACGAAGGTCTCCACGTCGGGCTCCACCGGTAACGGCAGGAGGGCGAAGGCCCCCGCGAACCCGGCCAGGACGAACACATAGCCCAGGGGCGCCGACGCTGCTCTGGCCAGGCTGTCGTCTATGGCGAACGGGGTCTTCTCCAGCAACGGGATCACCCGGCGGGCAAACAGATAGTCGCTGACCTTCTTGAGGACCATGCCGGCCAGAATGAGCAAGAACGCCGCGCCGAACTGCCAGATGGCAATCCCCATCACTTCATGGCGGCCCCACGACGACAGGCGGACAGTCAACTTCGATAGCCGAGCCGGCTCTGCTACCTGGTCAGCCGGTGCGGCGGAGACCCACGAGCCCGGCAGTGCTGCGCACACAAGAAAGCCGACCAGCACAACGGCGATAACCAAAACACCTCGTGGTCTTCCGGCCATCATCTCTGGGGCCCTCCGTATCCTCCTATTGCTCTCTGGCGTCCCCCGGCGATGCGTCGCCGGCCAGCAACCCCTGGGAAATCAGGAACTCCCTGGCAACCTCGGCGGCCTTGCGTCCCTCCTCGTCGACTTCGTAGTTCAGACGCTGCATTGCATCATCGGAGATATTCCCGGCGAGACGGTTCAGTATCTCCTCGATTTCCGGGTGCTCCCTCAGCGTCTCGGCCCGCACGAGTGGTGCAGCGTAGTACGGCGGGAAGAAGCCCTTGTCATCGTCCAGGACCAGCAGGTCATAGGCGGGGATGCGGCCATCGGTGGCGAAGCCGTCAATTACGTCCACGGCGTCGTCGGCGACGGCCCTGTACATGAGGCCGGGGTCCATCTGCATTGGCTCGGATGCGAATTCAAATCCGTAGTGCTTGCTCAGACCGGGGTAACCATCCGGGCGTGTCAGGAACTCTGCGTCGAAGGCGGCCCGCATTCCCTCGGGCTGGACGTATTCGGCCAGATCCGAGATGCTCTTGATCCCGAGCCTGGCTGCATGATCGCGGCGCATTGTCAGCGTGTAGGTGTTGTTGAAGCCGAAGGGCTTGAGCCAGACCATTTCGTGGTCCTCGGCGAAGGCCTGCTTCACCACCTGATAGGCAGCATCGGGGTCTGAGATGACGTCCCGTTTGAGGATGTTGACCAGGCCGGTCCCGGTATACTCGGCATAGAGGTCGAGGTCCCCCGCCTTCAGGGCGTTGAAGCAGATCATCGTGCCGCCGAGGTTCAGCTTGCGCGCGACCTTGATGTCCGAGGAGCACTCGATCAGGGCGGCGAGCATCTCGCCGAGCACTTCCTGTTCGGTGAAGTGCTTGCTCCCGACGGTCACCTCGGCGGCGGGGCGGCCTAAGCGGACCAACGACAGGGCAATGCCGGCGACGATGACCACGCCGAGAACGATCAGCAGACGGCTCTTGGTTGACATCTCACTCCCCTTCTTCTGTGGAATTGTGGCTTTCGCGGATACCCTCAGGTGTGAGCCAGCGCTCCAGGCGGCCGAGCAGCCAGTCAGCCGTCACGGCCAGCAGGGCCGCAGGCACGGTTCCCGCCACCAGGTAGTCCATCCGGATGCTCCGGAGGCCCTTGAGAATGAGATCCCCCAGGCCGCCGGCCCCAATGAGCCCGCACAGCGTGGCAATGCCGATGGTCCAAACGGTCGAAATGCGTATCCCCGCCATGATGACGGGCAAAGAGAGCGGGAGCTCCACCGATAGCAATATCTGATGGGACTTCATGCCCATCCCTGTTGCCACCTCAATGACGGCAGGATCGACCTGTCGGATTCCGGTGTAGGTGTTCCGCAATATCGGCAGCAGCGCGTACAGTACGAGGGCCACCAGGGCAGGCAGCGTGCCGATGGTAGGCAGGGCAACCAGCGCGAACAGCAACACGATGAAGGATATCAGGGCCAGGCTGGGGACAGTCTGGATGACACCGGCAGCCCCCAGGACAGCCGACACGACTCGCCGCCACCTTGTGCGTGCCAGATAGACCCCAAGTGGCAAGGCAATCGCCACGGCGATCGCCATAGCGAAGAACACCAGGAAAGTGTGCTCGTAAGTGCGCTGCAGCATCTCGGGGCCGAGCTTGCGGAAGAACGACAGGACAGCATTCATGGCGCTCCCCCCGCTTCCCCAAGGACCTCAGTGATAGCTGCCAGGAGGTGTCTCCTAGTCAGATCGCCGAGGTAGCCCGTCCGATCATGCACGGGCAGAACCGCCGCCCCCGTCTTCTTGAAGGCATCGAGCGCTTCGACGAGGGTGTCCGTTGCATGCAGACGGGCGCCGGTCTCCGGTTTCTCCGACCTTACCTCGGCCGCCGGCATCACACTGCGCACCCTTCTGGTCAGCAGCGAGAGTTGAAACCGGTGCTGGCCCAGGAACTGATCCACGAACTCGTTGGCGGGGTTTTCAACCAGATCGGCCGGGGTAGCCAACTGCTGGAGCTGCCCGGCATCCAGCAGGGCGATTCTGTCGCCCATCTTCGCCGCCTCGAACACGTCATGGGTCACGAAGATGATGGTCTTGCGTATCTCGGACTCGAGAGCGAGGAACTCATTCTGGAGCTCCTCACGGGTGATAGGGTCCAGGGCCCCGAACGGCTCGTCCATGAGCACAATGGGCGGATCGGCGGCCAGGGCACGCGCTACGCCTATCCTTTGGCGCTGGCCGCCGCTCAGTTGCACAGGGTACCGCTCCCGGAACTCATCCGGCTCCAGCCCCACCATGGTCAGCAGGCCGTCCACCCGCTCTGCGACTTGCGCTCGGGACCGCTGCAGCAGCTTCGGCACCACAGCGATGTTCTCAGCAATCGTCATATGAGGGAAGAGGCCGATGTGCTGGATGGCGTACCCGATCCGACGGCGCAGCCCGATGGGGTCCTGTTCCATGATGTCAGTGTCCGCCACCAGGATGTGGCCGGAGGTCGGCTCGATCAACCGGTTGACCATCTTCATGGTGGTCGTCTTGCCGCTGCCACTTGTGCCGAGCAGGACAAGGGTCTCCCCCTCGACCACCTCCAGCGACAGGTCGCGGACGGCTTCCACACCGCCGGGATAGGTCTTCGATACGTGGTCGAAGATGATCATCGCGTGCTCCTGCCGACTGTCTGGTTGTCCCTGGCGCGCGGACCGTCAGGTGCCCATGTTCCAGGCAGCCAGGTATTCCTTCTGCTCCTCAGTCAGGTCGTCGATCTGGACGCCCATCGCCTTGAGCTTCAGACTGGCGACGACGCCATCCACGTCCGCCGGGACGTCGTGCACGCCTGCCGCCATTGCCGCGCCCTTCCTGGAGACGTGCTCGGCACACAGGGCCTGCGCTGCGAAGCTCATGTCCATGACGCTGGCGGGATGGCCTTCGGCAGCGGCAAGATTCACGAGGCGTCCTTCCGCCACCACGTACAGGCGCCGCGCGTCTGGCATGTGATACTCATCCACCAGCAAGCGGACGCCCGTTCGCACCTGGTCGGCGGCGTCGGCCAAGCCTTCTATGTCGATCTCCACGTTGAAGTGCCCGGAGTTGCACAGGATGGCCCCGTCCTTCATCACCTCGAAGTGCTCCGAACGCAGCACGTGGATGTCGCCCGTGAGCGTGCAGAAGACCTCGCCAAGGCGAGCGGCCTCGGCCATCGGCATCACCCAGAATCCGTCCATCGTGGCCTCGAGGGCGCGCAACGGATTCGTCTCCGTCACAATAACCTTGGCGCCCATTCCTCGGGCGCGCAGCGCGAACCCGCGGCCGCACCAGCCGTAGCCCGCCGCCACTACGACTTTCCCCGCCAGCAGGACGTCCGTGGCGCGGATGATCCCGTCCACGGTCGACTGGCCGGTGCCGTAGCGGTTGTCGAACAGATGCTTCACGTCGGCGTCGTTCACGGCGATGACCGGCAGCTTCAGCGCTCCGTCGGCGGCCATGGCGCGAAGGCGGATGACGCCCGTGGTCGTCTCCTCCATCGAGCCAAGGATGTCCTCGCATTGATCGGTCAGCTCGGCGTGCAGCGTGGAGATCAGGTCCGCGCCGTCGTCCATGGTGATGACCGGCTTGCGCTCCAGTACGGCGTGAATGTGCTGGTAATAGGTGTCGCGGTCCTCTCCGTTGCGGGCGAAAACGGGGATGCCGTAATCCTCCACAAGCGATGCCGCAACATCGTCCTGGGTGGAGAGAGGATTACTTGCGCACAGGGCGACGTCCGCTCCGCCTGCCTTCAGCGTTCTGGCTAGGTTCGCCGTCTCCGCCGTGATGTGGAGACAGGCGGCCATTCGCTGCCCTGCCAACGGTTGCTCCTTGCTGAAGCGTTCCTTGATCAGCTGCAGGACGGGCATTTCCTCGTCAGCCCATTCAATTCGCCGTTTCCCTTCGCAGGCCAGTTTCACGTCAGTCACATCGTAGGATTGCACAGTCACCTCCAATTGCCAGGATCTCTGGCGTCCAAGACGCTGTGTTTCATCGTCCGTCGAGTGGGGCACTCAAAGGCCCGCCTCCGTCCGCAGCAACTCCGCCACGTCCAGCCTTTCCCATGGGAAATCTGCGTCAGTCCGTCCGAAGTGACCGAACCGTGCGGTCTCGAGGTAGATCGGCCGAAGAAGGTCCAAACGGTCTATGATCGCCCGCGGCCGGAAGTCGAAATGCTCTTGCAGAAGCCGTGCGATACGTTCTTCAGGGACCTTCGCCGTGTCCTGGGTGTCGACATCAACGGCGAGCGGCTCGGAGAGCCCTATCGCATACGAGACGTGCACGTGACATACGTCCGCCAGACCCGCTGCAACGATGTTCTTGGCGGCGTGACGTGCAGCATAGGCAGCGCTACGGTCCACCTTCGACGGGTCCTTACCTGAGAAAGCACCGCCTCCGTGACTCGCGCGCCCACCGTAGGTGTCAACGATAATCTTGCGCCCCGTCATTCCGCAGTCGCCCTTGGGCCCGCCCACTACGAAGCGTCCGGTGGGATTCACGTGGCAGATCGTTAGGCTGTCGAGCATCTGATCCGGCAGAGTAGGGCGAATCAACTTGTCGATCAAATCCTCCTTGATCTGCCCGTGTGGGACCTCCCCTGAGTGCATCGCAGAGACAACCACTGTGTGCACGCGGCGGGGCCGACCGTCTTCGTATTCAACGGTCACCTGGGACTTGCCGTCCGGGCGTAGGTACGGCAGACTGCCGCTGCAACGCAAGTCCGCCAGGTTCGCCATCAGGCGATGCGCCAGCTGAATCGGCATGGGCATCAGTTCCGGCGTCTCTCGGCAGGCGAAGCCACACATCATTCCCTGGTCGCCGGCGCCCGGCCCTTCGTGGAGACCTCTTCCTGCGCTTACTCCAGCATCGATGTCCGGCGACTGAGGTTCTATGGAGCTGAGGATCGTGCAGTTCTCGTGATCAAATCCCAGTGCGGGCTCCACGTAGCCAATGTCTCGGATGGTCTGGCGAACGATGGCGGGGATGTTCGCGCGCCATGAAGACGTGATCTCTCCCGGGACAAACACCAGCCCCGTTGTGACCATCGTCTCACAGGCGACCCGTGCCTTTGGATCATGCGCGATGAAGTCGTCAAGTATGGCGTCCGACACCTGGTCGGCCACCTTGTCCGGGTGCCCCATAGCCACGGACTCAGAAGTGAGAAGCCTGTTTCGTCTGCTCATGCGCACCCTTTCCGGATATCAAAGATACCTACGAGACCGTGGGCCCTCCCCGCACCCTCTTGGAGCTCGGATTCCAGGCTCCTCAGGGCATAGCCAAGTTGCGGCTCAATAATGTTTGCCCTCGGGTCGCCCATGCGCATCCAGGACACGGTATCGACCACGCGATCCAGATTCATGACGGCGACTTGGAGAGGGGCAGGAAATGAACGCCAGCGCTTTGTCCACACCGGATGCTGGCGTTTCTCCAGGCGTTGTTGGCAGTAATCCACAAGGTTGTTCCAGGAAAACTGTAAAGTGGCGAAGTAGCCGTTCAGTTCGTCATGGCCCGGCACTGGGGCCACCTCGACCTTCAGTCTTTCGAGGTCCGTGCGGACGTTGTCCTCGTGCAAGTAGTTGACCGCTGCTCGCACTGGACTGACCCGTTCATTATATTCATGTGTGTCTACGTGCCGTCCTACGAACGCGGAGCAATCATAGAGATCCAACACGCGGATCTGTGCCCCGGTGCTTTTCGCCACATGCTGAATCAGGGACCGGATCTCGCTACCAAGCCAGAATCGCATGGGGAAGTGCTCTGCGTCATCCCTCGACCCGCCGAACAACCAGCTCATCGAGTAGTCCAGCACCTCGTCGCCCGGTTCATCCCAGTAGCACGGCCACTCGATAGAATGCCGCCCCAGCCAATCCCCAACAAGCAACGCCCTTTGGCCGGCATGTTGGACCATCTCACTGAGCAGACACTCCATTGCATCGTCATTGATGTGCGAGAAGGAACCGTAAGAACAGAAGTACAGGTCAAAAGGCCGCTCGTCTTTCAGTGAGAAGCCTTTGGAGAAGTCTCCCTGGCGGAAGGCGACATTGGGCAGGTCGGCGTACGTGGCATTGCCCTGGTTAACCATGGCCTCGCACAGATCGCAGCCCACGTACTGCTCGATCATGTCGATGGGCAATACCCTGGTCTGATTGAGGCGCAGATCAGCTTCTTTGCGCATCAATGATGTAAGTAGCCGCAGACCCTCTCCACTGCCTGCCCCCAGATCAGCAATGCGAATCCTGTCGCCCGCCCGCTTCTTCCTGTCCACCAGCCTTCGCAAATAGGGCCGTAGGCGCATGCCCCTTATCTGATCTTCCCAATATATCCTCACGTTGTCGTGTTTCCCGGAAAGCCCGCCGCGATAGGCCTGGTAATGGCCGTCGGAGACGAAATCCGAATAGACTACTTGAGACTGTTCGCTCTCTATCATGGTCGACCTCTCAAAACCTGTCAGCCCTTGCCACCTGGCAGCCACGTGGCGCGGACCTTCTGGAGTTGTGCTCTGCAACTGACGTCGTAGACTTCCTCAACGTAAGAGGCGGCTCTCTCCGCCGTCTCTAAGAGGGACTGATCCACACCTCGGCCTTCGTGGCGCGATGCGTCCGCAAGCATCCGGCCAGCAATCTGATCAATAGCAAACGGATTCTTGCCGACCAAGAAACCGAGGTCCCGTTTCAACATAGGCTCTTGTGCAACGTTGACGCAGTCGCAACGTTCGGTGACGGAATACATGTGGAGAACGTGGATGGTGTTTTCCCACCGACCATTCATCAGCCCTATTGTGTAATCTGACATGCGCAGAGGGAGTGTTTCCTGGCCGCGCTGCCAGTCGGTGATATCTTCGGCCTGCAGCGTGATGGCTCCCTTCCCGAGTGCACACACGGCCTCGCATTCGCCACAGCCGATGCAAAGATCCGGATCGACGATAGGGCAGGGATCGTAATCGCCGAGCTGGAGAGCGCCTTCCGGGCAGCTATCCACGCACCGCCCACAAGCTACACATTTCTCGGCGTCGAAGTGAGGCAACAATGACTGGTGCATGCGCAGCTTGCCGCGCAACGCCGAGCAACCCATCGCGATGCCTTTGACGCATCCGGCCAGTCCGGCCAGACCATGCAACGTCAGATGCGCATGGTTTATCACGAAGTCCGCCGCAGCAAATCCTCCTGCAAGGTAGAAATCCTTGAAGCGACCGATGCCAGATAGTTGGTTCTGCTGTTGCTCTTGCTGGAATTCGAACTGCCCCGGCACGGCAGTGGATGGCCGATCCAGCACAACGAAGGGGACACCGGCATCGCTCTCCGTGGACCAGCCATGTCGTCGTGCCAGTCGCATGTACGTGGACGCATCGCCAAGTGGGTTCTCGCTCTGCCCGCGAAGTCCCGTGTATGCAACGCTTGTGTCTCCGGCCACCACACCCGAAGCCCCACGCTCCTGCACGAACCGCACACTGCTTTCCATGCAGGCAGGATTCATGCGCGTAACGCAGCAGGGCTCCCCCACGTGCACCTTCAGAAGAACCTGGCCGCTGATCGCGTCGGGATGGACGGCACCCAGCGCTTCGTAGATGGCGTCGTTCGCCTTCCTTAGGGCAGCCCCGCCCGCATTCCGCAAATCGGCGCTCCCAGCTTCAACAAGAAGCGTGGGGCCCAGGTCTCGCGGCACGAGGAGTGCGTCCGCCACTTTCTGCGCCGACGGTCTTCCGTCGTCAATCGTCGTGTTCATAGATCACACCCGCGGCACCGGCCAACTCAACACACCCCGGGTGCCCTCTGCCGCCCCCGATCGGGGCTCCCGCCACGCGCTTTTAGGCCCTGCCGATGGACTTGAGGTACTTCTTGGTCTTGCGCAGGCCGAGCGAGTAGGCTTTCGCGCTGACGCTGCCGACGCTGCGGTTCAGTGCATTGGCGACTTCCGCCGTGCTCATGCGTCTGAACATCGCCTTGAGTCTCTTGACATCGTCCTTGCTCCACTGACCGCTCTTTGCCTGAGTCTTCCGGCCCTTTGCCATCGAACACCTTCTCATGCGTTGCACGCACTGCCAGTCCCAACCGGCTCACGCCGACGTCGATGATCTGATCTCCGGGAAAGCGGAGAGTACGCTCTTCCGCACGTCGGGCAGCAGGCAGCTCTCGTGGTCGGACTCCCGAACCTGCTGAACGAACTCGCGCGCTCGGGTGAGGGCGTCGGTCCCCGATTGGAAGGCTTCTCGCTTCTCCCTGTTCGCCAGCCGCGGCATGAAGAACTCCTGGCGCATGTACTTCACAGTATGCTCCTCGCTCAGGAAGTCTTTGCCCGGTCCTTTTTCGATCATCAGGTCCACGGCCAGCGTATCGTCGTTGACTTCAATCCCTCTCAAGACGCGCTGGCACATGCCCAGGATCTCGTTGTCCACGACGAGCTTCTCATAGGACACGGTCAGGTCGAACTCCATCAGGCCGGCGATGTCGTGGATATAATTCGCTCCCGACATCGCAACCAGCAGACTGGACATGGCGCTTTCGTAGGCTGCCTGCACGTTCACGCTCTTCGCGTCCGACGTGCCGGCCGTCGAGTACAGTGGTAGCCCGAAGTGCTGGGCCATTTGAGCGACGGCCGCGTTGATCAAGCCCCGCTCGATCGGGCCGCCGAGGTTGCCCATCGTTCTGAGGTCGCTGATCGAACCGACGCTGCCGCATATTCCCGGCGCGCCCTTGTTGACGCACTGCACCAGCGTGATGCCGCCCAGAGTTTCCGCCACATGCGTAAGCACGCTTCCGGCCATGGTAATCGGCGCAGTGGTTCCGCACATAGGCTCGGTGGGCACGACCACGGGCAGACCCTCCCGGGCCAGGTGGCACGTCATCTCGCCGTAGGTCTCGTCGATCTTGAAGGGGCTAATTATCAAGGTGATGAACGAGACGAAGGGCCTAGCCCGCAGGACCTGCGGGTCGCCGGCAATCATCTCAGCCAGCCGCACGACCTTGCGCAGCCCGTTGGGCGAGTAGATGCCGCCCATCACATGCTTCGTCGTGTTGTCCAGGGCATGGAAGAACCGGTTCACGTCGATGCCGTCGTTGCCCTCAACGTCGTGTGGGAACACGTTGATGGTGAAGACGTGGACGTTGTCGAGGACACTGACCAGTCGGGCATTCAGAAGAACGTCCTCCGTCGTCGAGTAGCGTCGCTTCCCTGTCTCCGGGTCCAGCACATAGATGGCAGTCCCGCCGGTGCCGTAATGGACCCGGTTCTCTTCCAGCACGGCATCACACTTGCCGTCCCTGGAGTAGAGCGTGATCGAGGAGGGATTCGAGGCGATGCAGTCCTCCACCAACGAGCGCGGCAGACGAGCGATGCGGCTCTCCTCGTCCACCACGGCCCCGGCCGCCTTGAACGCCTCGAATGCAGTGGGGGAGTAGACCACCATCCCCGACTTCTCGAGCATCTCGAACGCGGCATCGGCGACCCTCCTTACGTCGCTCTCGCCAAGCGGTCTGTACCAGGATGCCCGAATGCCCGGCAGTGTATGGTCCGGTTCCGTCAATGCAGACACATTAGCTCCTTCAGACAAAGGCTCGTGCTTTCGCGAGCATGCCGGCTCCACCTTGCTGGAACATATCCACAGCGTCGTCGGCTGGACAACGGCTGCGTTTCAGCCTCTTCTCCAGCGGCTCGAGGTACCGCTCCTCTCCGAGACCTCGGCGCTGCAACCCCAGTCGGGCCAGCAGCAGCAGACGGCCGGCTAGGCCTGCAATGGGCTCTGAAGCGACCATGCCCAGAAGCGCAGAACGGCAGGCCGATTCCCTTGCATCGCGCAGTGCGCGCCACTCGAACCGATTCAGCTCCTCCTCACTCTCGGCCAGCGCTTCCGCCAGACCCAGCGTAAGGGCCGCCACGCAGGGCAGGGCGTCGGGTGGTTGCTGATCGTTCGGTCGGTTCTCGACTGTGCCGTACCGCGTGATGCGGGCGGAATGCCAACAGCAGGTGCAGTGCAGGTCGATGTCCGCCGGCGCCGGCACGACCGTCCGCTTCCGGCCGTCAAGGCCGATGCCCACCGCCTGCTCCTGCGAGTAGTAGTCCTTGAAAGTCTCGTACCCCTCGATCAGGAGGGGGCCAAGGTTCCTTTTCACAAACACGGCCCGGAACTGCGCTATCGCTCGGGCGTAGTCAGCCAGGTCCGTGAAGGGTTCCTGCGGCACGCCGGCGCGACCCACCTCGGGCACCCACCAGTCCCAGAACTTCTCTGCCACGCACACATAGACCGGATCAATCCGTCCCCGCCAGATGTTGGAGTTAGCAGTGAGTGCGATCTGAGCACCACTGAAGCCGTTGAAGACGTTCACAAGTGACACGGCTTCTTGTTCTGACACGCTGACGTGAACGTGACTGGCGGCGTTGATGGTGAAGAGGTGGAGGTCATGGCCCAACTCTGGTGGGACGATTCGGTTCGACCGGAACACCGTGTCCCAGACACGAGCCCGCGACTTGCCCATCAGCAACTGCATGCTCGGTGTGGTGACAGGCTGTATGCCATAGCCGAGGAAGTGCACGCGATACCTGTCCGAATAGGGCCTTAGTTCCTCGCGGAGCTCGTGGATGGCCGCCTCGAGAGCCCCAAGGCCGGTCACGGGGGCCAGCGAGAACTCGGGCTTGCAGTAACCGGTCTCGCAGGACGCCACGGTGCAGCCGCTCTTGTTCGACTTCTTGGCGCCGACAACTTCGCCGCTGACGTCGTCCCGCACCGGCTGCCAGCCCAGTGAGCACAAGTGGCTCCAGAGGGCGGGGATCATGCCGAAGTCAGGCGCACGCCCGTCTTCCCGGACAAGAGGAAACTTCAGTTCGACGCCGATCTGGCGTCCGTACTCCGAACAATTGGCTGCCGCCTGGCGGAGTATCTTCACGAAATGGCGATAGATGGCCTCCTCCGATCTCGGCCCAGGCCGATGCTTCACGGCTTGTTCCGTGGCAAGGCTGCCGGTCTTGTCGGTAGTCCTCCGTTCGGTCATGAGGTCAGCCCTCTACGCCAGTCCTCGGGGGCGCCCATCACCTGGCCGTCACCTTCGATGACGAACTTGTAGCTGGTCAGTTCTTCGAGTCCCATTGGGCCCCGTGCATGCAGCTTGTCGGTGGAAATGCCGATCTCGGCCCCCATACCCAAAGATGCGCCGTCGCAGAACATCGTCGAGGCATTCACAAGCACGACAGCGGAGTTTACTTCCCGAACGAATCGGCGGGCCCGGCTTCGACTCTCCGTAACGATGACGTCGGTATGGTGAGACCCGTATCGATTGATGTGCTCGATGGCCTCCTCCGCGTCTTCCACCACACGGACCGATACAATCATGTCCTGGTACTCCATGCGCCAGTCCTCGTCGGTGGCCGGTTCGGCATACGGGACGGCAGCCGCTGTTCTCGGGCAGCCCCGGATGGTCACGCCATGCGCCTGAAACGCCTCGGCTATCTCTGGAATCTGCGGTCCGAGCTTCTCGCACACCAGGAGCGTCTCCATCGCGTTACAGACCTCGGGCATCAGGCACTTGGAGTCGAGGACGATCCGCGTCGCCTGATCAAGGTCGGCCCCTTCGTCCACGTAGACGTGGCAGACGCCGGCGGAGTGCTTGAGCACCGGTATCCGCGACTGGCTGACAACGGCCCTTATCAGTCCTCTCCCGCCGCGCGGGATAACCAGGTCAATCAGGTCTTCCATGTGCAGCAACTCGGCCACTTCCTCGTGTGACCCTGAGATCACCTGAATCGCCTCCGCCGGCAGGTCGGCCTCCTGCACCGACTCTCGCCACATCTCTCCGAGAAGAGCATTGCATTGTGCGGCCTCGGACCCTCCGCGCAGGATAACCGCGTTGCCCGACTTCAAGCAGAACGCACCGGCGTTGACCGTCACGTGCGGTCTGGCCTCGTAAACCATCAGGATTACGCCCAGGGGCACCCGTACCCGCGCCACGGTCAGCCCGTTGGGGCGTACCTCAACGCCATGCGCCGCTCCGACCGGGTCGGACAGGGCTTCGATCTTCCTCAGTGCCCCGATCCTGGCGCGGATCTTCGCCGCGCCGAATCCAAGCCTGGTAACCAGCTTCTCGGGCAGATCCGCTGCCCTTGCTGCCTCCAGGTCCCGCCGATTGGCCGAGACGATCTCGTCCTGACGGTCCGCCAGTCTGGCCGCCATGGCGGCGAGGGCCGCGTTCTTCCGCACAGTGGAAGCACGTCCCACCTCGTCCGCCGCTCCGCGTGCTGCGACGGCAATGTCTCGGGGCCTCTTGTCCGTCTTCCTCACGGCCACTCCCATCTGTCGGCTACTCGGGCCGCTGATCGGCGGGCGGTGTCTGCCGGTCGGATGCGCCCTCGCACCCGGCCAGAACCTGTTCAACCTCAGCCGCCAGACGCTCGGGCCCTCCGCAATCCTCCAAGAGCACGGCGCGACCAACGGCCACGATGGTGTTGTCCATGTCTGTGGCTTCGGCTCCGCTCACCACCAGGATCGGCGTGCTCGAATCGACATCACGAATGTTGAGCACCAACTCCAGGATGTCCAGGCCCGTGTGTCCGCGGGGCACCAGGATTGCGGCCACGCCACCCCCTCTGACTCTCCGCAGGACCGCCTGCACGTTGAGTGCTCTGGCAGGCACTAACCCATGCCCGCACAGCGCACGCCGCAGCTTCGTGTTCCGGTTCTTCCCTATTACCAGCAGCGAACGAGGGGACATCCTGCCTGCCACCCAATGCAGTGCTTTGCCGGCTGAGAGTCGAGGCGAGCCAACCTCAATGGGTATTAGCAAGCCGCGTGCCGCCGGGCGCAGAGAGTCTGCCAACGTGTTTCTGGTGAAGGCGTTACATCGTGGGCCGGTTCGGCGCGCGGCCCGTCGGAAGTCGGCCGGATCGGGCACGAGTCCACCCGTTGTGCACCATCGGTGCACAGGGGGGGCAATCGAGAGGATTCTGTGGGAAGGAAGGGTACACAGCCCGTTGAAAAATGTAGCTCAGCCGCCCCCGGCTGAGAACGCCACAGGCGAGGGCGCCTGTGCTACACCGACACGGCCCCTCGCGCAGGCACTCTCCGGGGAATCCTCCTTCTTCAACG
>Ga0180432_10002897_pt1 | contig 25278 bp, 20 predicted proteins | sample SS_ome_10_FD_132414 | JGI IMG/M metagenome (GOLD analysis project Ga0180432, IMG submission 132414) | Hypersaline lake sediment archaeal communities from the Salton Sea, California, USA - SS_1_MS_2 metaG | ecosystem: Environmental > Aquatic > Non-marine Saline and Alkaline > Hypersaline >... | reverse complement strand
TCCATGAGCGTATCCTTCCTGGCCCTCCCGTAGAGGGCCGCTTCAGGGAGACGAAAACGTCACTTACGAATCCCCGAAGGATACGCTCAACTCCAGCCATCAACAACTTTCGAGAGTAACTCCGGCCTCCAGGCAGCCGGACATGATGTCGTGTGGGCGGGAGACTGGCCGGACAGCCCTAGCGGCGAAGAGGTCCTCGCCCGAAGCCATCGCGAGGGGCGAGTCCTGGTGACGTTGGACAAGGACTTCGGGGAATGGGCAGTCCTGCGAGGCCGGCCGCATTGTGGCATTGTCCGCTTGGTGGACTGCGGTGCCCGACAGCAGGGGCGCCTGTGTCTGGCGGTCCTGGCTCGGTACGGTGACGAACTCTTTGCAGGCGCCATTGTCACAGTTGAGCCCGGCCGCTTGAGGATACGCCCGCCCGAGTGACGGGCCTCCCTCCGGTTGATTGGCCTCCCTGCCGGGCGCTACAATGACGGCGTCTGGAACAAACCCTTCGAGTGCGCCCATGCTGCCCGTGAAACAGAGCGCTGACGGCCTGACCGTGCCGGTTCTCGTGCAGCCCGGCGCGAGCGCGGACCGCGTCTACGGGGAGCACGGCGGCAGGCTGAAGCTGGCCGTCACCGCGCCGCCGGAGAAGGGCAAGGCCAACCGCGCCGTCTGCAAGCTGCTGGCCGACCGGCTCGGCCTGCCCGGGTCCTGCGTCCGCGTCCTGTCGGGCCACAACTCCCGCCGCAAGGAGGTGCTCATCGAGCGCGTCTCCCCCGACGCGCTCGAGGCGATCATAGCCTGAGCGGCCCCTGCGCTTGCGGCGACGCTTGCCTTTGCGCTACGATTCCGCCGGCGCGCGGCTTCTACCCGTTGCAATCCCTGCAAGCGGAACCCGCGCGTTCGGCATGGATTGCTTTGATCTCAGATGATCGGTCGGGAGAGTTCAGTGTTGTTCGAGAAAGTGGACACACGGGTTTCCTTCGTGGAACTTGAGCACCGGATGCTCCGTTTCTGGGAGCGGGCCGGCACCTTCGACGCGTTGCGCCGGCAGAACGCCGGCGGGCCGAAGTGGTCCTTCCTGGACGGCCCCATCACCGCCAACAACCCCATGGGCGTCCACCATGCCTGGGGCCGCACCTACAAGGACTGCTACCAGCGCTTCCATGCCATGAAGGGCTGCGAACTGCGCTACCAGAACGGCTTCGACTGCCAGGGGCTCTGGGTCGAGGTCGAGGTCGAGAAGGAACTCGGCTTCCGCAGCAAGCGCGACATCGAGCAGTACGGTCTTGAGCGCTTCGTCGAGAAGTGCAAGGAGCGCGTGCGCAAGTACGCCGCCGTCCAGACCGACCAATCCGTCCGGCTCGGATACTGGATGGACTGGGACGACTCGTACTACACGATGTCCGACGAGAACAACTACACCATCTGGCGGTTCCTCAAGAAGTGTCACGAGCGCGGCCTGGTCTATCGCGGCCGCGACAGCATGCCCTGGTGCCCCCGCTGCGGCACGGGCATCAGCCAGCACGAGATGCACGAGGGCTACAGGGAGGTCACCGACGATTCGGTCATCGTGCGCATGCCCTTGCGGGGCAGGGAAGGGGAGTACCTGCTGGTCTGGACTACCACGCCCTGGACGCTGACCTCGAACGTCGCCTGCGCCGTCCACGCTGACCTGGCGTATGCGCGGGTCAGGCAGGACGGGGCGGTCTATTACCTGGCGGAGTCGCGCCTGGACGAACTCAAGTCGCGCGGCGAGTTCGAGGTGCTGGGCACGCTCCCCGGCGCCGAGATGGAGGGCTGGACCTACGACGGCCCGTTCGACGAGCTGGCCGTCGCCGCCCCCGCCGTCGAGGCCCATCGCGTCGTGACCTGGGACCTCGTCAGCAGCGACGAGGGCACGGGCATCGTCCACGTCGCGCCCGGCTGCGGCAAGGAGGACTTCGACTTGAGCGTCCTGCTCGACCTCCCGGTGATCGCGCCGATTGACGAGTCGGGCCTCTTCCTGGAGGGCTACGGCGACCTGACCGGCCGGCACGCCGCGGAGGTGAGCGAGGCCGTCTGCGACGACCTGCGCCGCAAGGGCTACTACTACAAGAAGGAGCCCTACACGCACAGCTACCCGCACTGCTGGCGGTGCGGCACGGCGCTGCTGTTCCGCAACGTGCAGGAGTGGTTCATCAACATGTCCTGGCGGGGCGAGATAATGAAGGTGGCTCGCCAGGTGATGTGGATCCCCGAATGGGGGCTCGAGCGCGAGTTGGACTGGCTGACCAACATGCGCGACTGGATGATCTCCAAGAAGCGCTACTGGGGCCTGGCCCTGCCCGTCTATCAGTGCGACTGCGGGTGGTTCGACGTGATCGGCAGCCGGGAGGAGCTGAAGGAACGCGCCGTCGAGGGATGGGAGCAGTTCGACGGGCACTCCCCGCACAGGCCGTGGATCGACGCCGTCAAGATCCGCTGCGCCCGGTGCGGCGCGCCCGTGGGCCGCATCCCTGATGTGGGCAACCCCTGGCTCGACGCCGGCATCGTGCCGTACTCCACCGTCCGCTACTCCGAGGACCGCGACTACTGGTCGGAGTGGACGCCGGCGGACTTCGTCGTCGAGTGCTTCCCCGGCCAGTTCCGCAACTGGTTCTACGCGCTGCTGGCCATGAGCACGATGATGGAGGGCATCGCGCCGTTCAGGACGCTGCTCGGCCACTCGCTGGTGCGCGACGAGCGCGGGGAGGAGATGCACAAGTCCACCGGGAACGTCGTCGTCTTCGACGAGGCGGCCGAGCAGATGGGCTGCGACGTGATGCGTTGGATGTTCTGCCGCCAGAACCCGCTGAGCAACCTGAACTTCGGCTACACGGTGGGCGAGCAGCTCCGCCGCGCCGTCTTCAACACGCTCTGGAACACCTACGCTTTCTTCTGCAACTACGCGCGCCTGGACGGGTTCGAACTCGGCGCGGACGTCGTGTCCGTCGCGGAGCGCCCGGACATTGACCGCTGGCTGCTGAGCGACCTGCAACTGCTGGTGCGCCTGGCGGGCGAGCGCATGGCCGACTACGACGTCGCCGCGCTGATCTTCGGCGCCGAGAAGTTCATCGACGACCTGTCCAACTGGTACGTGCGGCGCAACCGGCGGCGGTTCTGGCGCGCGAAGGGCCAGGACGACCGGGACAAGCTGGCCGCCTACCAGACCCTCCACGAAGTGCTCGTGACCCTCTGCAAGGTGCTGGCGCCCGTCATCCCGTTCCTGACCGAGGAGATGTACCGTAACCTGGTCGCTGAGCGGGACGATTCGGCCCCGCCGAGCGTCCACCTCTGCCCGTACCCGGAGCCGGACCAGGACCTGATAGACGAGGAGCTCAGCCGGCACATGGGCGTGGTGACCTCGGCCGTCTCCGCCGTGCTCAGCGTCCGCATGACCGAGCAGATCCGCGTCCGCCAGCCGTTGCGGCGCCTCATCGCGGTCACGTCCAGCGCCGACGCGGCGGCCGCGCTACGCCGCTTCGAGGAGCAGGTGCTCGAGGAGCTGAACGTCAAGGAACTGGCGATCAGGGAGAGCACGGACGACATCGTGAGTTACCGGATCGTGCCGGACATGAGCGCGCTCGGGCCAAGGTTCAGGGCCGACGCCGGCAGGGCGGCGGAGGCCGTCAAGGCGCTCGACCCGGCGGAGGTCGCCCGGACGGTTCAAGCGGGCGGGGAGGTGGCGTTCGAGCTCGACGGCGCCGAGCACCGCATCGCCCCGGAGCACGTCCAGGTCAGGAGGGAGATGGCCGAGCACCTGGCGGCGGCCGAGGCGGGCGGCGTCACGCTCATCCTCGACACGGAAATCACCCCGGACCTGCGCGCCGAGGGCCTGTCCCGCGACACGGTCCGCCACGTCCAGCAGTACCGCAAGGAACTGGACCTGAACATCGAGGATCGGATCCACCTGCGCTGCGCCGCGGAGGGCGACGAGCTGCGGGACGCCGTCGAGAGGTGGCGCGACTACATCATGGCCGAGACGCTCGCGCTCAGCATGGAACCCGTCCTGGCAGAGGGCGACTCGAAGACGGTGCGCATCGGCGACGCCGACCTGACCATCCAGATCGCGAGGGCGGAGGCGCCCTGATGGGGACCGAGGTCTCGATTCACGGCGAGCGGTTCCTCATCAACGGAAGGCCGACCTACCAGGGCGTGGAATACCGCGGCCGCCCGGTCGAGGGGCTGCTCTTCAACTCGCGCATGGTCCAGGCGATCTTCGACGACGAGTGCCCCGAGACACGCCCCCTCTGGCGCTACCCCGACACGGGCGAGTGGGACGCGGACCGGAACACGGACGAGTTCTGCGCCCACCTGCCCGAGTACCGCGCGCACGGCTTGCTCGCCGTGACCGTCGGGCTCCAGGGCGGCGGCGGCGTCTTCCGACCGGATGTCTACGACAACTACCTCAACTCCGCTTTCCGCCCGGACGGATCGCTGAAGCAGCCCTACCTCGACCGCCTGTTGCGCGTGCTCCGGGCCGCCGACGAAGCGGGCATGGTCGTCATCGTCAACTACTTCTACTGGAAGCAGGTGCAGCGGATCCGCGACGACGCCGTCCTGCGCAGCGTCACGGAGCGCGTGACGGACTGGCTCCTGGGCACCGGCCATCGGAACATCCTGGTGGACGTGGCGAACGAGTCCGCGCCGTTCTGGCGGCGGCCCGCGCTGGAGCCGGGGGACATCCACGAGTTCATCGGGATCGTCCAGGCCGTGACGCTGGGCGGACGGCGGCTGGCGGCGGCGTCCAGCTCCGGCGGGGGCGACTCGGTCGCCGTCGGAAGGTGGCTCGAAGTCGAGGACTTCCACCTGCCGCACGGCAACGGCCTGACGCCGGAGGGCCTCGCCGCCAAGCTGCGGCGGCTGAAGGAGAGCGACGAGTTCAGGCGGCGCCCCTGCCCGATCGTGGTCAACGAGGACAGCGTCTTCGTCGAGAACCTGGAGGCGGCCGTCGCGGAGGGCTGCTCCTGGGGCTTCTACTGCCAGGGCTACGGCAGCGACTACCGGGACCGGATGGACTGGACGGTGCGCGGGCGGGAGGAACGGTTCGAGGACCTGAGCGGCTACCAGACCCCGCCGGTCAACTGGGGCATCAATACGCCCATCAAGTGCGCCTTTTTCTCCCGCCTCAAAGAAATCACCCGTGGCGCGTAGGGCCGTCCCTTTCGCGGGCCGCGCCATCGGACTACCATAGCCCTTGAAAGGCCTGCAGCGTTTGCGGGTCGAAGGGGAAACGCTCGGCGTCCAGGTGGAGGCGAACGATGAAGGGACGGCTCTTGGGGATGCGGCTGCACGCCTTACTGGTCGCTGCGGGCCTGTTGGCGTGGGTCGGGCTTGTTGAAGCGGCCGGCGCCTCGGACCCGCGTGAGGAACAGGCCGACGCGACGGCCAGGATGCTCTTCTCGTCTGACGGCGTGCGCAGCGGCCTATGCCTGCACCTGGAATGCGGCACGGGCTACCTCACCGCGGCGCTCCGCCGCAACGGCGCCCACGTCGTCCAAGGGATCACCTCGGACCGCTCCTCTTTGGAGGAGGCCCGGCGGCATATTCAATCGCAGGGGCTCTACGGGCCGGTGGCGGTGGCGCATTGCGACATGAAGGAGCTTCCCTACGCGGACGGCATCGCCAATCTCATCGTGGCCGAGGACTACGCGGCACTCAGCGCCAGGGGGACGGATGCCGATGAGATCATGCGCGTGCTGGCCCCCTATGGGACGGCCTTCGTCAAGGGACTCAAGGGCACGGTGCCGGGGGCGGTATCAAGCAAGGTCGAGGGCTGGACGAAGGTCCGCAAGCCCGCACAGCCCGGCGTGGATGAGTGGACGCATTTCGAGCACGACCCGGAGCGGACCTCCGTCTCGCAGGACACGGCCTTTGGGTTGCCGACGGGGTTCCGCTGGATATCCGGCATGTTCTGGCCCTACTCGATGAATGATGTTGCCTTCGGCTCGACCAGGGGCAGGAACTTCTACTGGTACTGGGCGCATCACGTTGCGCGGTATGGTCCCCAGAAGGAGCACAGCCGGATGATGTGCCGCGACGCGTTCAGCGGCGTGCTGCTCTGGGACAGGGAGATCGAGAGGCTGCCGCACGGCGCTTCCTTCGTGGCAATCGGAGAGCGGCTGTACGTGGACATGGGCGGGCCGGGCGGCCTTGTGGCGCTGGACGCCGCGACCGGCGCGGAGGTGCTCAGGTTCGAGGGTTCGGGGGACCAAGAACTCTCGGAGATAGTCGTCACGGACGGCCTGCTGGTTCAATGCGCCAAAGGGATTCGGGCCTTTGATGCCAAGGGGGGGAGTAAGCTCTGGGAGAAGGAGAATCCGCTGACCGTGACGGACATGATGCTGACCGGCGATCAGAGAATCTATTACCTGCACCAGGAGAGGCGGGAGGCGCCGTTCTTCCTGGTCTGCTGCGACGTCAGAACCGGCCAGGAGCAGTGGCGGGCCGAGCAGGATATGGAGCACGTCTCCTCGAAGTTCACGGATGCCCCGGGCCTCCTCTCGTATCACCAGGGCGTAATCCTCGCGGCGAACACTTCCCGCATGGAATTCGCTTTTGAGCCGGGGATTCTCTACGCACTCTCCGCAGAGGACGGCAGTCGCCTGTGGGAATACCGGTACAGCGTCGTGGACCACAAGGGCATACCGACCGACGTATTCCCCATCGGCGACGACGTCTGGGTGAAGACACGTGACCCGGAGCTGATCTCACACGGCATCTACGTGGCGCTCGATCTGGCGACGGGCGCCGAGAAGGGAAGGGTCAACGTCGGTTACAACCGCTGCTATCCGGACCGCGCTTCAACGCGATACCTGCTGACCGGGAGCTTCGATTTCGTCCGCATCCCAGGTGGCGAGACCTACGAGATGTGGGCAGCGAGGGGACACTGCAACACGGGGTTCATGGTCGCCCAGGGACTCACGTACGCCTTCCCGACCAGGTGCACGTGCTTCAATCTGGTGAGAGGCTTCCTGGCGCTCGACGCCGCGGAAGCACCGGCAACGGACGGGCCACAGGAGCCCACCCCTTTGAAGGGGCCCGCGTACGGCAGTTCCACGGAAGCATCCGCAGCAGAAGCGGATTGGCCCACGTTCAGGCACGACGTGCAGCGCAGCAACAGTACCGGGGCGGAACTGCCGTCGGACCTCGCGTTGCAGTGGACGGCGGACCTTGAAGGTCGTCTCTCCAGCCTCACGGTTTCCGGAGGCACGGTCTTCGTCTCGTCCACCGACGAGCACCGGGTCGTCGCGCTCGACGCCGATTCGGGACAGGAGAAGTGGTCCTTTACGGCAGGGGCGCGCGTTGACTCGCCTCCGACCGTGCACAGGGGACTGGTGCTCTTCGGCTCGGCCGACGGGCGGGTGTATTGCCTGCGGGCAGCGGACGGGCAGCTTGCGTGGAGCCTGCGCGCCGCCCCAGCCGACCGGGGCATCCCGGTGCGCGGCCAGATCGAATCCCTCTGGCCGGTGCCCGGCAGCGTCCTGGTTTCGGGCGGCACGCTCTACTTCGCCGCAGGTCGCAACACCCACGCGGACGGCGGGTTGCGCTACTACGCCGCCGATCCCCTGACTGGACGCGTCAAATGGGGAAAGACAGTTGCCAGGAACGTCGGCGAGAGCAACAACGACGTCATGATCCGGGGAGAAAACAGCATCCATCTCGGACACCGCGTCCACTTCACCCCCGAGAACGGGACCCTCACCCGTGGAGCAGGTGAAGTCGTTTTTGCGCCGTTCGGGCTCTTGGCCGATTGCCTCAAGAACGGCCCGGTCGCCCGGGAAGACATCCTGCGCAGACAGTGGGGCTACGGGCGTGTGAGCGCTGGGGCGCAACCGCGATCGGCACAGGCCGGTAAAAGAGGCTCACCATGGAGTTCGAACGCGTGGGAGGACCCGACTTACGGGGTTCTGGCCGTGGACGGCAGCACCGTCTACGGGGCAATGGAGAACTACGAGTTCAACTCGGAGGAAGGCCGGTCCTGGGTGCGGACGCTGACGATACAGGGCACACCCATAGAGGACGGCCAGGGATGGGAAGTCCGAGCCGATCCCTCACTGTTGATGCGCGCCCTTGTCGCGACCGCAGACAAGCTCTTGCTCGCCGTGCAGCCGGAGGAAGAAGAGAGCGGGGAACTGTGGATCCTTTCCAAGGCGAACGGCAGCACGCTCGCAAAGATGCCCGTTGCGAGCGTGCCGCGCTGGGACGGCCTGGCCGTGGCGGACGGCCGGGCGTTCGTCGTGACCACGGACGGGCGCGTGACCTGCCTCGGGCCGGGTTGAGGCTGGCCCGCGTACGGCTTCAGCCGTCGCTGAACCAGACCGGCGAACTCCACGCCATCTGCCCGTCGGCCTGCGTGACGCGGACGTAGTAGTAGATGAACGGCGTCGGGCATCGCTCGCCCCGCGCCGACGCGGCCCCGAAGGGCTCGTCATCTTCCCATTCCAGCGACACGTCGGCTGCGCCGGGCCGTATCTCGTGCACCTCGCGGCCGTTCCTGACCACGGTCACCGCCTTGACGGCATCGGTGCCGTGGACGTCCGCGCGGAGCGTCCTCCGGTCGGCGGCCGGCCCTTCCCCGCCCATGTCGAGGCCGTTGACCGAGAAGTGCAGGATGATGCGCGCGCCCGTGGTGGCATAGGCCCGCCGCGCCCGAAGCGCTCCGAACAACGCCTCGCGGGTGAGCTCGTCGGCGTAGACGGCCGTCAGGCCGTTCGGGTAGCTGACGGCCGTCCGCAGCCATCGGCTGTTGCCGGAGTGGCCGGCGTGGTCGTCGCCGCCCGCGATGATGCCAAGCCGCAGGCCGAGCCCGAGGCCGTGTCGGAGGAAGTGCGCCGGGTCCCGCGCCCCCACGTTCATGCGCGGGCAGCCGAAGTATTCCGAGTTCCCCCAGACCGAATAAACCTCGTAGAGCCGGCAGTAGCGCGTGTCCACCTGGTCCCAGTTCACGCCGATGTGGGAGTGGGGGACGGCCAGGATGTCGTCCGGCTCGAAGGCGGCGTACACGTCGCGTGGGTTCTCGTAACCCTCGGCGCGCCATAGCATCGGCGCGTCCTCATGCAGGAAGTAGAGGTTCACGTCGCCCTGGCCGGGCGCGCGGGTGCCCTCGAAGCCCGGCAGCGTGACGAACTCGCCCGGCCGGTTGAACCGCTCGGCGGCCTGCTGGAGCTGGCGGAAGCGCTCCGGGCCATCACTGGCCGCGTCCATGTGGTCGGCCAGGGCGGCGAAGTCGAGCGCCGCGCTCTCCCGCGCGTACTCGTAGGCCTCGTCCATCGTGCCCAACCCGTCCGAGAGGGCGGTGTGCACGTGCGGGTCGCCCCAGAACAGCCTCGGGCCGTCCGGGCGGACCTCGACCGGATTGCTCGTGCCCCCGAGGGCGCCGGCGCGGGCGGCGACGCGGTGGACGCCATCCCGCTCGAACCGGATCGCTCCGGCGAGGCGCAGAACGTTGCGGTCCTCCGGCATTGCGGCGGGCGGGGCGTCGCCCCAGGTCAACGGCTCCGTCGGGCCGCTGGAGATCTCCCCATAGCCGTCCCGGCCGGACACGTGCAGGTCGCCCGACTCGCCGGGGCGCAGGACGCTGGGGACGGCGACCGCCAGGCGCGCCGCCGGGCCGCCGCGCACCGTGAGCTTCGGAGCAGTCTCGGTGAAGAAGAACATGCTCGGCCCGTCGCCGGTCCAGACACAGACAGGCAGCTCGATGGTTACCTCAAGCGGGGACGGCCAGATGCCCGGGCCGCCGGCCGACCGGTCGCCCCAGACGATCCGGACCGTGTCGCCGGGCTCCAGGTCCCGGCCGGAGACGATAACCCAGAAGTTGCGGAACCTGCTGCTCTCGGCGCCCCATGCCTGGTTGAACTTGCCGGGCAGCCAGGTGTGCGTGCGAAACTTCAGGTTGACACCGGGCCGGCTGGCGCTCAGGGAAATGGCACCTGCCCCGGCCGGATCATCGTCCTGCGGCGGCGTCCAACCGTACGGCACGAAGACGCTGATCCTGCCTCCCTTGCGGATCCCCGCCTCTCCGGCGGCGTACTCGATAGTCAAGCTGGTGGGTTCGCCGAGCCGTATGCTCTCCGGCGCGACACGCGCCGACCCCACGTCGGCCCGCGCCATTCCCGCCGGCTGGTAAACGTCCTTGCGTTCTGCCATGATCTCCTCAGATTCTCCTGTCGGGCTCGATTGCAGACTGTCCCCCGACGTCGCTATTCGAAGTGGAGCGTCTGGACGGGGTCCACGCGCGCCGCGCGGAGGGCCGGGATGATGCTGAAGACCAGGCTGCACAGGATCGCCCCGCCCGCCGTCAGCAGCGGCGTCAGGTAGCCGATGTAGGTGGGGATGTCGGTGAAGTAGTAGATGTTGGGCGGGAAGGGGTCCCAGTGTGTCCGGGCCTTGATGAACTCGCGGATAGCGTTGATGTTGTCCGCGAACAGCAGCCCGCCGCCCACCCCGATAAGTGCGCCCAGTATCCCGATGGCCAGCCCGGAAGTCAGGAAGACCTGGCATATCTGCCCGTGCGAGAAGCCGACGGCCTTCAGGATGCCGATGTCGCGCCGCTTTTCGTAAACCATCGTCGTGACGATGGCGAAGATGAAGAACTCCGCCAGGACGAGGATCAGGCTCATGATTAGCCCCTGGAGGAAGCGCTCCATCTGCACGGCCTCCAGCAGCGTCCTGCGCTCGTCTTCCCAGGTTCGGACGTAGAAGCCCGCGCCGCAGTGCTGGATCGAGACCACCCCGTCGGCGCCGAGCAGGGCGGCCTGCTGGGCGTCGGCGCGGAAGGCGGCCGCCACCGCGCCTCCCGCCGGGGCGTCTGTGGCGAATAGGAGACGCGGGTCCGGCACGAGCAGGTCATACCCGAGGTGCCAGCCGCGCAGGCCGCCGTCGTCCGCGCTGAGGACGGTGCGGCTGTCCCGGCCGAACGTCACGTCGCGGACGGCCCCGGCCGCCGCCGACCACGTCGCCAGCGGCTCGCCGCCGCCGGCGTTCCAGAGCGCGATCTGGCCGTTGCCGTAACCCGTCACGATCGCCTCGCCGTCGGGGCTGAACGCGACGGCGGTCGCCGGTGCGTCAGTCGCGCCGTCGAGTTGCAGGAGGCGTCCGCCGGACTCCGCGTCGCACACGGCGACGCCGCTTTCGGCGCACGCCGCGCCCAGGCGTTCCCCGTCGCGGTCGAAATCCACGTCGTTGATCTGTCCGCCGCCCAGGGAGACCGTCGCGACGCTCTCGCCGGTCTCGGAGTCCAGGACCTCGACGTCGCCCGTGCTCCAGCCGAGGGCGAGCAGGAACCCGTCCCGCGAAAAAGCGGCGGCGGTGACCGGTCCGCCGTGTCCGCTCACGGCGAACACCTGCCCGCCGGACTCGACGGGGAGCACGGCGGCGGTGCCGTCCGGCCAGCCGACCGCCAGCAATTCGCCGTCGAAGTCCAGCGCGAGGGCGGCGGCAACAGGCCCCGTCGCCGCGACGCCCGGGGCCTCGTCGGGTTGCCGCACGTCCCACACGACGACTCGGCCGTCGTCGAGCGCCGCTGCCAGCCGGTTCCCGTCTCCGCTGAAAGCCAGCCGGGCGGCCGACGCCGTCCCAGCGCGGAGGCTGGCGAGGGTGGCCCCCGGGCTGAGCCGGTCGGCCAGGTCGCCGATGGCCTCGGGCGCGTTCTGATAGTCGTCCAGCCGCACGCTCAGCCCGCTGACGGCCCCGCGCGTGTCCAACAGTCCCGTCACCGTGTCCGCAGAGAGGATGACGAACCGGCTGTCGTATTCGTAGTTGCCGGTCTGGAAGATGCCGTTGACGGCGTACTTGCCGAGGGCCAGGCGCAGGTCGGGCGTGGCGGTCGCGAGGACCAGCTCCACCGGCCGCGACTCGATGTCCGTCGGCGTGTAGGGAAGGAGTTCGCTGCCGACGAAGCACGACTTCAGTGCCCCGCCTTCGGGCTGGGGGTGCTCGGCGCCCAGGTCGGCCACCTGCCCCTGGCGCATGTACTCTGGCAAGTCGGAGACGGAGCCCTCCAGGTCCGGGTCAACCCCGCGGAAGAAGGCGTGGAACATCGCGCCGCCCTCGGTGCAGCGCACGAGCCCGGCGCCCTCGATGAACGGCGCGGCCCCCTGGATGTGCTCCGAGGCGTCCAGGACCTGGCACCGCCACAGTTGCCACTGGTCCAGCCCGTAGATGCCGCCCCGGACGGGCCGGATCGTCAGGTCGCTCAAGTAGCCGCGGATCACGGCGGTGAACTGCCGGTGGAAGCCGCTGAAGACGCTCATCACGACGATGATGACGCCGACGCTCAGCGCCACGCCGACGATCGCCAGGTAGGCGAGCTTCTTCTTCCGCAGGTACCGGAGCCCGACGAAGAGCGGGCAGTAGCCGAAGACGGGCCTTTCCGAGGCGCTCATGCCCTGGCTGGCGGCTTTGCGAGAAGGCATGTGAGGTCTTCCGGACGCTGGAGGCAGGCGGGCGCTCAGAGCCCACCAGATTACCGAATCGCCCGGGCGTTTGCAAGGCGTGGGGCCACGTGATACAATTGGGGTCTTCCCCAAGTGCGAACAGAGGAACGCCCTTATGGCAAGGGTCTGCGAAATATGCGGCAAAGGGCCGACGTCCGGGCGTAGCATCGCCCGCCGGGGCCGCGCGAAACACCTGGGCGGCGTCGGTCGGAAGACCACCGGCGTGAGCAACCGCACCTTCAAGCCGAACCTTCAGCGCGTCCGTGCGCTGGTTAACGGCGCCCCGAAGCGGATGCTCGTTTGCGCCCGCTGCATCAAGCAGGGCAAGGTGGTCAAGGCCGTCAAGTAGGCCCGGGGGAACCACAGCCCAGATGCCCATCACCCGCCCGGAAGTCGAGCGCGTCGCCCACCTGTCCCGCCTTGACCTGACCGAGGCGGAGAAGGACAGGTTCGCCGGGCAGCTCGACGCCATCCTCGCCTACATGGAGAAGCTCAACGAGTTGGACACCTCGGACGTGGACCCAATGGTGCACGGCATCGAGGGACGCCAGACGGCCCAGCCGGACCAGGTCGGCCAATCCCTCCCGCGCGAAGAAGCCCTCCGTAACGCCCCCCAATCCGCAGAAGGATGCTTCAAGGTCCCCCGCATCATCGAATGACGGATCTCACCATGGAGACACGGAGGACACGGAGAACGGATGATGGCGGGGAACGACGGCAAGGAAGCCGAGGAAGGCAATGGGCTGAGCCGGCGCAGGACTGAATTGCTCGCAGAGCAGGTCACGGAAGCCGTAATCGGCGCGGCTATCGAAGTCCACAAGGCGCTCGGGCCGGGGCTGATTGAGTCCGTCTACGAGAAGTGTCTGTGCCATGAACTGGCGTTGCGGAAAGTGGATTTCAGGCGCCAGGTGAACCTGCCGGTCACGTATAAGGGCGTGAAGCTGGACGCTGGCTGTCGCGTGGACATCCTGGCACAGGACGAGGTTGTCATCGAGCTGAAGGCGGTGGACACAGTTCTGCCCGTGCATGAGGCGCAGTTGCTCACGTACTTGTGTCTGAGCGGCAAGAGAGTCGGCTTGCTCATCAACTTCAACGTTTCTGTGCTCAAGGACGGCATAGTGCGCAGAGTCCTTTGAGCACAGCCTCGCTGGTTCCCCTGGTTTCTCTTGCCGTTCTGCGTGTCCTCCGTGCCTCCGTGGTGAAATCTACGTTCCGGACAGGGAGCCCGCGAGGATTGCATAGGCCGCTGAACACAGATCCGCCAGCCACTGGAGAGTCTCGTCGGTTGTCTGGCCGGCTTCCGCCCTCGGGACGGTGGCGGGTTTCAGCAGGGGGCGCACGGCGTCCGGCACGTCGTCGCTGCCCGGGAGCAGGGCGCCGGGCAGGAGCGGGACCGTGCTGAAAAGGCTCAGGTTGTGCAGGAAGCTGAGCCGCCGATACGCTTCGCCCGGCTCCTCACGGGTGCGTTCCCACAGCAGCCGGCTGACCGGATGGTCGGCCGTGTCGGGTTGCTCGTGCAGCTTCTTGCGCACGACGTAGAAGGTGCACTGCCGCGTCATCTCGAAGGGGGGATAGAGGCCGGCGTCGGGGAACAGGTGCACCATGCAGAGGTTGACTTCCCGGGCCAGGCCGTCCAGCACCTCCCAGGACTCGCGCAGGAAGGCGTGAAGCTCCGCCTCGGCGGCGTCCGCGTTGCCGGCCGCGAGGGCGTCCAGCAGCCGTCCGCGACACGCCCAGGCGGCCGCCAGGCGCCGCCCGGTGAACCGGTGCAGCGTCCCGAGCAGGTCCGCCTCCGGCGGCGGCAGGGCCCCCGACGCCACACGCAACAGTTCTGTCCCCGCTTCACTCCCCATGGGCTGGTCCGCCATCGGTCCGGCCGCGCGGGATCATCCGTGCTTGTTGATGACCTCCAGCGCGGTCGCGCCGCTTCTGAGGTCAATCGTCTTGACCAGCAGCGATATCTTGTTGTCCTCGTCGAGCGTCCGCCAGTAGAGATCGACGAGCTCGGCAATGTCGTCCCGGATCTCGACCACGTATGGCTCGCCCTCGAAGGCCGGCAGGGGGCTCCCGTCTCCGGCGTAGGTGGTCACGCAGTGACCGACGCCCGGGATGCCCGCCCGGTAGTTGAAGAACTGCCGGGCGCAGTGGCGCTCGTCGTTGCCAAGGGCCTTGATGATGGCGAGCTTGTAGGCCTGGGTCTCGTCGTCCAGGTCCACCAGGCCGGCAATGCGCGCGGTGAAGTTGGGCGCGTCCGGCTCGAACGTGCGGGTGAGAAGGGCCTCCTCGAACGTCCCGCCGCCCGCCAGCGCCTTGAAGACCGTGTCGGTCTGGTCGCCGTTGGAGACAATGTGGCTGCGGCGCAGGGAGCGGGTGCAGTTGTAGATGATCAGCGAGGGGTCTTCGACCTTCGATTCGTCGTAGGGGCGGGTGCGGACGATGTCCCCCTCGGCGACGAAGACGCGATTGCGGCTGTTCTCGCTGCGGCCCATGATCCAGTAGATCTGCGCGCACCGCCGGCCGTCCGGGGTCAGGCCGATGACGATCCCGCGCCCCGGGTAGCGGTTCGCGGCCAGGGCCTCCATGTTTGCTCTTGCTGCATCCTCAAATGCCATGTGGATTCCTTTCGTGTGGATTGGCGGATGTTATCGCAGGATGACAGACGCGATTATAGCCGCGCGCCGCGCCGGAGCCAAGGAACGGCCTGCCGGCTACGGTCCGCCGCGCAGGGCCAGCCAGGCCAGGTGCTCCCCGTCGGCTGCGCCCTCCCGCAGTGGGTCGAAGTCCGCGTAGAAGCGGACGCGCTCGAATCCGGCCTCTTCGAGCCAGAGCTTCATTTCTTCGGGGTCCGCCACCCGCAGCGTCTCCTCGGTCTCGAACTGGCGCTCCTTCCCGGCCTCGCGGACGGTGACGCTGTCCCGGATGTGCAGGACGGGCGCGCCCTCCTCCCGCCAGTGGCGTATCCGCCACTCGATTGCCAGGCCCCCGCCGGACGCACTGGAAGACTGGGCGTCCTCCGTGGCGTCCCAGTCCCTGCCGGCGAAGTTGTCGTTTTCCACGACCAGCAGTCCGCCCGGCCGCAGGGCGCGCCGCAGGCCGCGCAAGGCGGCGATGATCCGCTCCGCGTCGAGCAGGTAACAGAGCACCGAGCCCATGCAGAGGGCGGCGTCGAACTCCCCTTCGTATCCGAGCGACTCGAGGTCCCCGCGCCGCAGTTCAGCGGACAGGCCGCGCCGGCGCAGCTTCCGGCGGCACTCGTCCAGCATGGCCGGGCTGCTGTCCACGCCGGTGACGCGGAGACCCTCGCGGGTGAGCGGGATCAGGTGCGGGCCGGTGCCGCAGCCGACGTCGAGGCCATGCCTCACCTTGAATTGGCGGGTGCACTCGAAGGCCCAGCGCAGGAAGGCCGTCTCGTCCTCGTCCGCCTCGGCGTCGGCGCGGCCGTAAACGATCAGGTCATAGACCCGCGCCACGTCTTCGCCATATGGTTGGGCGTCTGCCATTGCCGCGCGGTCGTCCGTTCAAGAGGATGTGCGCCGGCCGCGTCACGAGCGGGGGCGCCCGATGGCTTCGGCCACGATCCAGTCGAAGATCTTCTGAAATATGGGGTATTGCGCGGCCACCGTCTCGGGGTGACACTGGACGGCCAGGATCGGCCGGCCGTCGTCGGCCTCCAGGCCCTCGATCACCCCGTCCGGGCCGCGCGCGTTGACCCGCAGTCCCGCGGCCACGTCCTTGACGGCCTGGTGGTGCCGGCTGTTGACCTCCAGGGCTCTTGTGCCCAGGACCCGAGCCAGAAGCGATCCGGGCTCAATGGCGATCGCGTGGACCTTCTTGGGGGCGTGCTCCACCGCGCCCGACACCTGCGAGGGGACGTCCTGGATGAGCGTCCCGCCCAGAGCGACGTTCAGCACCTGGATGCCCCGGCAGATGCCCAGGATCGGCAACCTGGCCCCCATTGCCAGCCGGACGGCCTCGAACTCCATGCGGTCACGGACCGGGTCCTGGCGCGCGCAGGTGGGATGTGGCTCCTCGCCGTAGGAGAGCGGGTCGACGTCCCCGCCGCCGCTCAGGAGCAGCGCGTCCACGCGGCAGATCACCGCGGCGATGGCCTCCCTGTCGTCCGTTGGCGGCAGCAGGACCGGTGCCCCGCCGGACAGCAGGACGGCGTCCACGTACTGGACGCCGCTGCCGACGCTGGCGTCCTGCGATTCGCTCGGCCGCTTCCCCACGCTGTGCCTGCCTGCCGTGACGGCGATGATTGGTCTGGACATCCCGCCCGTCCCTCCAGGGGTGACACCCTATTGGGTGCCTTCAACGGCCTTCCTTCTGGCCACGAGTCGCACGAAGCCGAGGTAACGCCCCTGGTCCGCCTGCACCGCGAGGAGTTCCTCCTCGCAGCCGCCCATGCCTGCGGCGTCCTTGGCCTGCTCGAACCGGAGCCAGTCGCGCCAGCCCTCGGGCATCATGTCCGCCCGTTCCACCGTCACAAGCTCCGTCTGTTCCCAGTGTTTCCGCCACCATTCGACGGTGTGGAAGGTGAAACACGCGCTGGGGTCCCAGAAGCGGCCGCCGCTCGGCTGCGTGCGGGTCAGGTGCTCGGGCACGCCGCCCTCGAACTCCCGCATGAGGCCGGGCACGACGATCCCGATCTGCCCGCCGGGTCGCAGGAACCGGATGAACTCCCGCAGGTACATGTCGTCGGTCCCGAAGTAGTGGTAGCTGTCCAGGCTGACGACGGCGTCGAAGAACTCGTCGGCGTAGGGCAGTGCGTGCGCCTCGGCGTGGATGGGGAAGACCGCCCCGTCCAGGCCGGCCTCTCGGACGCGCTGCCAGTTCTCGGTCGCGCTGATCCACAGGTCGTTGGCCCAGACCTGGACGCCGAACTCGCGGGCGAGGAAGACCGAAGTCACCGCCTTTCCGCACCCCATGTCCAGGACGCGCATGCCCGGCTCCAGGTCCATCTCGGCGCAGAGCCATTCGGCCAGCCAGAGGGCGTTGGGCCCCATCTGGTTCTCCAGGACCCACTGCGGCTCGTACCGGGACGACAGCGGGAAATCGTCGTTGTGCAGCAGTTCGCGTAAGTCCGTGTTGTTCGAAGGCATCGTCATTCTCCAACGCAGGCAAGGAACCGGCAGCGATGGACTTCAACGGGGTCCCGCGCCGTGCGAAAAAAAGCCGCCGGACGCCGGCCACGCCCGCGGCTCGAGTGCAAACGCAACGGGCCGCCCCTTCGGGAACGGCCAGTGTCCTTCGCTGCTACGGGTCCTGCGCGTCAGGCGTGGTCCGGTCCCGGGCGTGACACGGAGATCTTAGCTTGCCAGACAGCTCTCATGCCACACCTCCTTGCCGGGCCGCACTCGAAAGACGCCCACCCGCATTGGACCGCATTGTACCAGCCGCCACCCGCGCGTCAAGCGCGGCTCCGGGCAGTTATTCGTTGCGTGCCCTATCTGGAGTTGGCTATAATGGTCAGGGAGTCCGTTCGGGTGGAACCACCCTTTCCAGACAGACCATGTATCTGCGAGTGCGAACCCGATGAAAGCGAAGCTGGTCCCGATCGCGGGCGCAGAGGGCATGGACCCCGTGAGCCTTGCGCCAGATAAGCCGGCGGTCCTCGGCCGGTCGGCGTCCGCGGACGTGCAACTTCTGCAGGACAAGGTGTCCCGCACGCACTGCCGCATTGCCTTCGAGAAGGGCTTCTACAGCGTAGAGGACCTGGAGAGCAAGAACGGCACATGGGTCAATGACCGACGTATCGAACGGGCCATCCTGTTCCATCACGACCGCATAAGCGTTGGCAGCACCGAGTTCCGCTTCGAGTTGGAGAGCGGGATTTCGGAGGATTCGAGCATCATCAAGGTGGACGGGGACCGGGAGTCGGTCTTCCACACAGAGGTCCGGGAGCCGGTCGTGGCCCAGAGCCCCTCGTCCATCCTGATGGAAATGTCCATGGGGATGCCCCTCGCGGAAGCGGTGGAGCGGGACCTGGCCGCCGTTTACGAAGTCATAAACAAGATCAACGCCGAGCATCACCTGGACCGCCTGTTGGAATCCTTAATGGACAGCGTCATGCACGTGACGACTGCCGACAGGGGGTACCTGATTGCGGCGAAGACGATGAACGGCGTCCTGATGCCCCTGGTCAGCCGGAACAAGGATACTGTGCCCCGGCACGCGCGCAATACGTTTAGCCGCAGCATTATTTCAGAGGCATATAATGACCGCTGCTGTCTGCTGCTGACCGATCCGACCAGCCAGTATGACATCAGCGAGAGCATCGTCAGCCAGCAGATACAGAGCATCATGTGCGTGCCCATGTGCGATACGGAGGGGGCTCTCGGCGTGATCTACGTGGACCGGATCCAGAGCCCGGAGCAGTTCTCCAAACGGGACCTGAAGGTCCTCTCGGCGATTGCCAATCAGGCGGCCGTGGCTATTCGCAGGGCACAGTTGACCCAGCAGATCGAGTCCCTGTTCCGCGACGTCATGCGCACCGTCATAAACCTGGTTGAGGTGAAGGACGAGTACACTTACGGCCACAGCGAACGCGTCACGGCCATGTCTCTGCTGCTGGCAGAACTCTACGAGTTGGACAAGGTGGAGCGACGGACAATCGAGCTGGCCGGGCTGCTGCACGACGTGGGCAAGCTGGGCGTCGAGCCGGCCATCCTCCAGAAACCGGCCAGGCTCACGGACTCCGAGTACACCACCATCCAGCAGCATCCCGCAGCCGGGGCGAGGATCCTGAGGGACATCGAAAACGCGGAGCCCATAGCCGACGCCGTGCGCCATCATCACGAGCGATGGGACGGCAAAGGGTACCCCGAGGGAATCGCGGGGGAGGACATCCCCCTGGCCGCGCGCGTCTTGGGCCTGGCGGATGCCTTCGATTCGATGGCTGCGGACCGGCCGTACCGCAAAGCGCTCGGCCACCCCGAAGTGGTTGCGGAACTCAAGAGATGCAGTGGGACGCAGTTCGATCCCGACCTCATCGAGCGATTCCTGGCGGGGCTGGACGACAAAGAGTCCTTCCCGAGAAGGATCGCCGAAATATATCGGCGCAAGAACCCGCAGCTACAGTTCGCAAGCCCCGTGAGCTAGCCCGGCGCGAGAGGCCGGCCGCAGGCGTGAGACCCCGATGCCCCTACCGGCAAACAGACAGAACGCCCCGTCCGCGTCTCGCGCGATGTCCGTGTCCCTTCTGTGCGCGATCGCTGCGTGCTCAGGCTGCGCCATCTTCAGCCCCATGCCGCCCCCTTTGAGCCAGGCGGAGGTGCTGCACGCCCTCGAAACCCACTCGGGCAGCTTCCGCTCCCTGGTGGACACTGACATGTCCCTGGTCGTGACCGTCTCCGCCGACGGGGGGCGAGAACGAACGCCGACTCTGACCGGGCACATTGCGTTCGACCGCGAGTTGCCCGGCCTGTGGATCAGCGCGGAAAAGGTCGGCCGGCAGATCTTCTCGCTCAAGGCGCGCGGGGACAGCTTCTGGCTGGCGCTCCCCGAGACGCGGGAGGTGGCAACCGGCAGCTCCCAGGCGTACGGCAAGATCCCCTACCTCGTGCGCCCGGGCGAGGCGCAGCGGCTGCTGACGGGTATCGAGGGACTCGGGCTTCGGTGGCCCGGCACCACGATGCACGTCGAGGACCGCCATTACCGGTTCGACGTGGAGGTGCTCGGCGGGCCCTATGCGCAGGTGCTGGTGGATAGGCGTAAGCTTGTCGTCAGTGCCATCCGCCGCTATGATGCCCTCGGCCGGATCGTGACCGAAGTGCGCCTGGACGACTACCGGCAGGTCGGGCGAAAGCTCTTCGCCCATCGGTTCAGCGTGACGCGGCCCCTGTCCGGCACGGAGGTGGCCCTGCGGCTGGGCGGGCCGAAGCTGAACAAGCCGATCCCGACGGAGGCGTTCCAGCCCGCCGAGCGTCCCGGTTGGGACATCATCGACCTCGACCGGCAGCCGCTCAGCGCCGTCAGAGCGTTCAGGAAAGAATGAATGTCCCCGCGCTCCGCAGACCTTGCCGCGAAGCCCTACGGCAAGATATATCGCGTCCTTCGCGGACGCTGGCGGGCGGCCGAGCCCGCTGCCGCCGGCTCGGGCGGGGGTGAGCTGGCCGAGTTCTGCCGCCGGCTCGGGGCCTTTCCGAAGAGCTGGTCCGCGCGACGCGCGCAGGAAGCGGTGGACGGCGTCATTGACCGCATGGCCGCCGCGACCGGCGCCGCCCCGGACGAGGTCCGGGCCGACCTGCTGGGTTTCTGCTCCGGCGAGAACCCCGACGCGCTCTGTGGTTCTGTCCCCCTCTGCGCCGAATGCCCGGTCCGGCAGTACTGCGACTACCCGGGCCGCCGGGTGACGATCAAGGACCTGCCGGAGACGGAACGGCCCCGCGAGAGGCTGATCGAGGCCGGCGAGGAACGCCTCAGCGACGTCGAGCTGCTGGCGATCATCATCGGGGGCGGCTCGCAGAAGGAGACGGCCCTCGACCTGGCCCGGCGCCTGGTGAGCGCCTTCGGCACGTTCCGCCGGATGGCCCGGTGCGCGGTGGGCGAGCTGACGCGCGTCCACGGCATCGGCCCGGCCAAGGCGGCGCGCATCAAGGCGGCCCTCGCCATCGCGCGGCGCTACGCATCGGAGAAGCTCCCGGCGGGCACCGTCATCGCCGGCAGCGAGCAGGTTTCCCGATACATGCGCGAGAAGCTGGCCGGCCTCAAGAAAGAGCATTTCTACAGCCTGATGCTCGACATCAAGAACCGCCTCATCCGGGAGGAACGGGTGGCCGTGGGCTCGCTGAGCGAGAACGTCGTGCACCCCCGCGAGGTATTCAGGACGGCCATCGCGGAGAGCGCCGCCAGAGTCATCTTCGTGCACAACCACCCCAGCGGGAACCCGGAACCCAGCCCGCAGGATCGCAGGCTGACCGCCAGGCTCTGCGAGGTGGGGGACCTGGTCGGCATCCAGGTAATTGACCACGTCATCGTCGGCCAGAGCGAATACTTCAGCTTCGCCGAGAAGGGCCTTCTCGGGCAGGCGCGACCATAGGCCGCCACGCGCGCGGCGGGAGCGGGACCGAACGTGAGACTGGTAAGGGAAGATGGCGGCGACGCCGACGGGGCGCTGCTGAGGGATTTCGAGCAATGCCTGGCCCTCAAAGGCCCCGACCTGTTCGAGCCCGACCGGCCCATCACGGTCGCGCGCGGCCCGGCCCGCATGGACTGCATGGGCGGCATAGCCGACTACAGCGGCTCGGTCGTCTTCGAGGCGCCGCTGCGCCGGGCCGCCGTGGTGGCCTTCCAGCCCGGCGAGGGGACTACCCTCCGGGCTTACAGCGCCGCCATGGAAGCGGCCGGCACGCCCGCCGAAGCGACCGCCGACCTGTCGGCCATGCGCGGCCCTGACGGGGGCAGCAAGTCCTATGAGGAACTCAACGCCCTCCTGACCGCGAACCCGGGCACGGCCTGGGCGGCCTACGTGCTGGGCGCCGTGCCCGTGTTGGAAAGGGAGGCCGGCCATCGCTTCGCCTTTGGCGGCACCTTCCTGGTCTGGAGCGACGTGCCCATCGGCGTGGGCGTCGCCAGCAGCGCCGCGGTCGAGGTCGCGTCCATGTACGCCCTGGCCGCGCACTTCGGCCTGGAGATTCCCGGGCCGCGCTTCGCCGCGATGGCGCAGAGCGTCGAGAACAAGGTCGTCGGCGCGCCGTGCGGTATCATGGACCAGGTCACCTGTGCGCTCGGCGAAGCCGGCAAGCTGCTGGCGCTGCGCTGCCAGCCGTGCGAGTTGCTGGGCCAGCACGAGCTGCCCGAAGGCGTGAAGGTCCTCGGGCTGAGCAGCCGCGTCGAGCACCGCGTCGGCGGCGCGGCTTACGCCGCCGCCCGCGTCAGCGCCTTCATGGGCCTCAAAGTCATCCTGCGGGAAAAGGAGCTGCGAGGCCAAACCATCGCCGAACGCGACGGTTACCTGTGCAACCTTCCCCCGCAGGAATACCTGTCCGACTACCGCCGCCTGCTGCCGGAGCAGATGACCGGGCGGCAGTTCCTGGACGCCTACGGCGGGACCACCGACCCCGTCACGACGGTGGACCCCGGCGCCACGTACCGCGTCCGCGCCGGCGCCGACCACCCCGTATTCGAGAACCAGCGGGTGGTCAGGTTCATCGAGTGCATGGGCCGCGCCCGCCGTGGCGACCGCACCGCACTGGTCGAAGCGGGCGGACTGATGTACGCCAGCCACTGGTCCTACAGTTGGAACGCCGGCCTCGGGTGCGAGGAGACCGACCTGCTGGTGCGGCTCGTCCGGCAGCGCGGCGCGGAGAGCGGCCTCTACGGCGCCAAGGTCACCGGAGGAGGCTCGGGCGGCACCGTGGCCGTTCTGGCGGAAGCCGACGCCGAGGAAGCCGTTCACGGCGTCGCCGCCGAATACGAGTCCCGGACCGGCCTCGCGCCCGACGTCTTCGACGGCAGCAGTCCCGGCGCGTTCGACTTCGGGCCCCGTCGCTATCGCTTCGAGAGGGAATGACCGTGGACAAGTCCAAGCTGCTGAAGGCCATCTACGAAGCGATCCAGTGGGACCGCCTTTACGCTATCCTCCCGCAGGCCGACAGGCGGCAGGTGGACGAGTTCTTCCAGGAACTCAGGGACAGCTTCGGCCCGCAGCCGCAAGAGGACCTGGCCGCCGAGGTGGCGGGCGGCCACGCGGTCCTTTGCTGCGACGGCGCCTCCAGCGGCAACCCCGGGCCCGCCGGCATCGGCGTGGTGCTGGCCACCGAGGACGGGCGCGAGGTCCTGGCGTGGGGCAGACCCATCGGCAAGGCGACCAACAACGTGGCCGAGTACCGGGCGGTGACCGAGGGGCTCACGAAGGCCCTGGAACTCGGCGTCGAGGAGATCGAGGTTCGCACCGACAGCGAGTTGCTGGTCAAGCAGGTTACGGGCGACTACGGCGTCAAGAGCGCCGGGCTTCAGCCGCTCCACGCGCAGGTGACGGGCCTGCTGGCGCGGTTCCGCGATTGGCGCGTCCGGCACGTCCCGCGCGCGCAGAACCGGCGCGCCGATTCCCTGGCCGTCGAAGCCGCGCGCTCGGCGCGCACCGAACGAGGAGGGCAGGACAGTGCGGCGCCCTGATAAAGAGATCACCGACAGACAGGCGGTAGAGGACGTCATCCGCCGCGCCGAGGTCTGCCACCTGGGCCTGTGCGCCGACGGACGGCCCTACGTCGTGCCCGTGACGTTCGGCTACGAGGACGGCAGCATCTACGTCCACTCCGCGCCGGAGGGGATGAAGCTCGACTTGATCCGCGCCGACGGCCGCGTCTGCGTCCAGTTCGAGAGCGACGTGCACGTCGAGGTCTCAGACGACGCGTGCCGGTCCACGGCCCGCTACCGCAGCGTCATCGGGCTGGGGCGCGCGGAGGTCGTCGAGGACGACGAAGGCAAGCGCAGGGGCCTGGACGCCGTCATGCGCCACTACGGCGGGGAGCCGGGGCCGTACTCGCCCGAGGCGATCAAGAAGGTGTTGGTCCTGCGGATCGCCCTGGAGAGCGTGACCGGCAAGCAGTCGGGCTACGGCGATTGAGGCGTGCTCCGCTTTCACGGACCCTTGCCCGCGGAGGCGTCCTCGAGCGCAAGGTGGTACTGGTCCCGGGCCTTGCGGATCGCCCCTCTCGGGCAGGGGGCGGCTTTCCCTCCCCCTTGTCCCCCTCCCGGAGGGAGGGGGCACACGCCCTGGATCCGTTTCACGGGGCGGCTACGCTGCCGAAACCCCTCTCCCCCTGGGAGGGGGATGGGTGAGGGGAGTGAAACCGCTGAGTGCTGTGTGCCTCTTGCTTACTGCCTTGTTGTCGTTCCGCATTCCGTCTCTCGGCGGCTGGAGGCAAAAAAAAGAGAGGCCGGCCGGTGGCCGACCTCTCCTGGCTCTTGTAAGGTTGAGTTACTGCCACTCGCAGCCAGAGTATACCTTGATTTTGCCGTTCTCGAGCCAGTCCAGGAACCAGCAGTCTGAATCCTCCCGGTTCGCGCACTCGTCGAGACCGTGGAGGTCCATGGTGGTGCTGCCCATCTCCTCCGTCCAGCCGGCGCAGCCGAGAACCTCGCGGTCCCACGCATCAACCGGGACACCGCCGGACTCGCCGTCAACGCCGGGCCAGAACCACTTCTCGTCACCGTTATAGTTGCAGTTGATCCTGCTGCTGTCTATATCCCTGTCCCTGACCTCGGAGTTGCCGACCTTGCACTCGCCGGGCTTCTGGCCGTTGGCATCGCACATCCAGTTGCCGTCAGGGCCGGGGTAAGTGTAGATGTCCGGGTCACTGCCCGCGCCGTTCTCGTTATTCGCATACGGTGAGACGTGGACGTTCGCACAGCGCCCGTACCGGTCGTCCTTGCTGGAGGAGTTGTTCTCCCACATCTCGTTGTCTTCCGTCATGAACTGCAGACACTCGACGTGGCTGTCGTAGAACAACGTGATGACGCCATCGGCCCCGTGGTTCGCCTGCTGAAGGAACCAGTGCCTGCGACTGCCGTACTTATCAAGCGTCGCTCGGTTTTCGTATTCCGCCTGGCGGGCCGTGCCGAAGTCGTAGAAGTAGTTCATCAAGCCCTCCATGTCCGGGCCGTCTGCCGCGACGGCGCGCGTGACGCCGGGGTTCTTGATGATTTGGCCGTCGATCAGGTAGTCGGGGTCCCTTTGCTCACTGACGTACGAAGTGAACGTGGAGGTCAGCCCGCACGACTCGGGAGTGGCGGTCGTCGTGGGTTCGCCGTTCCACTTGATCCCGTGGGTCTCGCCGTGGCCGGTACCTGGACAGACAAACTCGCTGTCCGACTCGGCGTACCCCGG
>Ga0180432_10002896_pt1 | contig 25285 bp, 16 predicted proteins | sample SS_ome_10_FD_132414 | JGI IMG/M metagenome (GOLD analysis project Ga0180432, IMG submission 132414) | Hypersaline lake sediment archaeal communities from the Salton Sea, California, USA - SS_1_MS_2 metaG | ecosystem: Environmental > Aquatic > Non-marine Saline and Alkaline > Hypersaline >... | reverse complement strand
GGAACCACGCCGTAGGTGGTTCCCTCCTCGCCGGCATCCCATAGACTGGTAGTCTGAGATCGCCCGTTGAGCAGAATCAGATCGGCTTCCCCCACAACGTGTCCGGCCGGATCAACCACGCGAACGGCTGCGGCATACTCCCGTGAGAGAGGTCCTGCAGCAACGCAGCGCAGGCCCACGCCCACGGCATCGTCGGACGTCACCTGCTCCTGAACATACACTCCGGTAAGCCGGAGGAATCCGAAATCCTCGCTTATGTCGACAATCGTCGGACTCAACACGGTCGGCGAGATCGCATCATAGCGCCGCAGGCTGTACCCCTGGAATCGCTGCTCCCCCACCAAAGACCCATTCAGCTCCAACAGACAGGGCACAAAACCCTGGAGCCCGCGAATCGACTTGTAGTTGTGCACCAGGAACACCCGACGTCGCCCCGCTACCACTGGCGACAGCTCGCCCAACGCAAGATCGACCTGTCCACGGGGAACCATCACGATCGGAGCAGGCCCTCGGTAGTAATACTCGACAGCGTAGTCGTTCCAATCTACAACCACCGCGTCGTCGGACCCTGCCTCCGCCTGCAGAGCCAATCCCAGTGACCGGGTGTCATCCTTGTAGTATCGATGATCGTGATACGCCGCGTTCAGCCCAAACCCATACACAGCCAGGGTCAGCGACACCAGAAGAATGCCCAGGGCGCGTTGCATCCCTCCACTTCGAAGGAGCGTCCAACTCACTCTGCCCAACAACAGGACGATCGGAAGCCCATACATCAACACGTATCGGGGATGTGATCCAGGCCTCCACCACCAGGCTACGTAGGTCATGGCCAAAGGGATCACGCAGTCAGTCACCAACAGACGTGAGCGTTCTTTGCGCTCCTCTCGACTCAGACCAACAACCAGGCACACCAACGAGACCAGTCCCAAGACACCGGACAGCGTAGCGAAGACGCCCGTTTCTCCTATCAGTCCGATCTTGCCGCCATTGAAGAAATGCCAGACATTGCGCGCGAACTCGATCGGACCTACCGTCGCCTGGGTCAACTGCCGGTAGCTCAACTTGGCGCCCGCATCCCCCCAGCGAGTGGACACTGCCACCAACCAGGGCAGCATCGCACCTCCCACCAGGAGCTGGCTCTCACCCCAGTGTCGCAGGTTGACACGCTCCCGTCTTCGCCACCATAGTACCGCGATCACCATGTTCAGGTAGAACAGGGCGAACACGGAGAAATAGTGCAGATACAGAGCCAGGGCTTCCCACAGAGCCAGGCCCCACCAGTCCCCGGTACGGTACTTCCCGTGAACCAGCGAATGCAATGCCCGGAGGATGAGGAGATACACCAGAGGCAGCACGTTGTAGACTCGTGCTTCCTGAGAGTACACGACGAAGGCAGGATTCGCAGCGACCAACAACGCGCAGAGCAGTCCGGTTCCGCGATCGAAGAGTCGATCCATCACCCGGAAGACCGCCGGAACCAATAGGACTCCGAACAACAGGGATAGGAAACGCACGCCGAATTCGCTGTAGCCGGCCAACCCACCCCAGAGATGCAGCAACAGGTAGTACAGTGGAGGGTGCTGGCTACCGGCACGCTCGGACAGGATAGCCAGCACATCCAGCCTGGCGAGACGCACGCTGATCCCCTCATCCCACCAGATGCTCTGAACATCGATTCTGTAGACGCGCAGTCCAAAAGCCACCAGCGTCAGAGCGGCGACCACCCAATAATGGCCTCGTCGCTCCCCACCGCACCCAAAGTCGGGCAGCGGCGCGGGCTCCCTTTCGAGTATCTCTTCGTCTCGCCCGTCACTCGCCCCGGAAATACGCATCCACCGCCTTTGCATAGCCTGCAGCAAGAGCATCCTGCGCATCCAATCGCTGCAACAGCTCAGCTTCAGTGTCATTGGTCACGAACAGAGTCTCGCTTAGCACGCCCGGCATCTCCGACGGGATCGCGATCCGATCCGTCTTTGGGCCCAGAAGAAGTAGGTGCTTGCCCTTCGCGCCCGGTACATTGATGTGTTCGTCTCGCAACACGCCTCGATCCCTGGGCTCGTACCCAGACTCCCGCAACGCCCTCAAGACCTCCTCGTGCACCAGACACGCGAACCGGTAGCTGGCCTCCGCAAAAGGCCGTTCCGCACAGTACAGTGTCTCCGTGCCACCCACGTCCTCGGCGCCTTCGCCGTAGAAGGCATTCTGATGGATCGATAGCAGCAGATCCACGCCCGCCTCATTGACCAGGTCCGCTCTCGCCAGAACCTCGTCTGCGGAGTCTACCTCACCATCCTCATTGAGGTCCAGGCGCTCCTCGGAATTGATCCTGTAGTCGCCATCGCGGGTCAACAACACTCGATAACCCAGCGCTCGCACCCGCTCGGCTATCTTCAGGCAGATCGCGAGATTGACCTCCTTCTCACTGACATCCATATGGCCATCCGAATCGAAGTGACGACCTCCGAAATCCCTGCCACCGTGGCCTGGATCGATCGCAACCAGGGGCGGCAACGGAGTCGGGCTACGGGTGGCCGTCGGGGTGATTGACGGCCTCGGTGTGCTACTCGGCTCTACCGCTACGGACGCAGCCGTCGCCGTTGGCGCCGCGGTAGCACCGCCAGACCCAGCCCCGGAAGGAGAACACACCGGCGTAGCCGTTGCAGAGCCATGAGGAGTCGATGGGCTACTCGGATCAACTGAGCACGCCATCGACAGGAAGGCTATCATCGCCACAGCTATCAGTGAAGTGACCAACCTAGAGGAATCCAACAAACCCCGACTTTGACGAAGCTTTTCTCTACTCAATGACGTTCTTTCCACTGCGCCCGACCGGGTTCGCCCGAGCCCGATTGCCAGGGTTGGCTCTCCCGCAGCGTCAGAGCGCGGTAATAGAGATCGATGTACTTCTTGGCCGACGCGGTCCACGAGTAATCCGCAGTCATGTCGCGCACCACCAATTCCCGCCACGCACTCTTGTTCTTGTAGGTCTCCAGAGCCCTCTCCAGCGCGGCATGCAGAGCCGCACCGCTATACTCCCGAAAGGCGAAACCGTTGCCCGTACCTGCCACAGCATCGAAATCCTGCACCGTGTCGGCGAGTCCCCCCGTCGCGCGCACAAGAGGAACGCCTCCGTAGCGCATGGCAACGAGCTGCCCCAACCCGCATGGCTCGAAGCGGGATGGCATTAGGAAGATGTCCGACCCTGCATAGATCCGCTGCGCCAGAGACGTGTCGAAGGTCAGGAATACCGCCATTCGGTCCGAGTATCGTCTGGCCAGATCACTGAACACGTCGTGGTACTGTTGCTCCCCTGTGCCGAGAAGTACGAACTGGAAGTCCATGCCGATCAAGGCGGGCTCGATGATCTCACTCACCAAGTCAAAGCCCTTCTGATCGGTAAGCCGGGAGATCATCCCAACCACAGGCACGTCGGGGTCCTCAACCAGACCGCCTTCGCGCTGCAAGGCCAGTTTGTTTGCGGTCTTCTTCTCCAGAGAGTTCACGTCGTACCGCTGAGCGATGTGCTCATCAGTTGCGGGATCGAGCCTATCCGTGTCGATGCCGTTCAGGATCCCAAACAGTCGGTCACTCCTGTCCCGTAGAATGGGATCCAGCCTCTCCCCGAACTCCGAAGTGAGTATCTCGCGGGCGTAGGTCTCGCTCACCGTGCTGACCACGTCTGCGAAGAATATCCCTCTCGCCATGAAGTCGACCACTTCAGCCAGGTCGGCTACTTCTGTGTGATTCAGGAAGCCGTACTCCTCAATCCCCGCGATCTCCAGGACGCGATAGCCGAACACCCCCTGGTACGCCAGATTGTGTATCGTGTAGAGAGTAGCGGTCTCCTCGAAGAACGGATCGTCGGCGTAGATCGTCTTCATCCAGTTGGGGATGATACCGGTATGCCAATCGTTGCAGTGTATCACATCCGGGCACCAGTTCAGCGGGGGCCGTGCGAGCATCTCCACCGCCGCGCGACAGAAGAACACGAATCTCTCCGCATCGTCCGGGTGCATGTAGATCCCATCGCGGTCGTAGTACTTGGCGTTGTCCACCATGTATACCGGAACGCCGGCGCCCAGCGAGCCCTCTAGGATTCGCGCATCCTCGGTCTCCGTGTCCATTGGAACCCGAAGCGAGGGCATCAATTCCACCAGACCGTATTCCTCTGGACTGATTCGTCGGTACCTCGGCATGACCACGCGAATATCGTGGCCTTGCGCCCGTATCGCCTTCGGCAGGGAACCGGCGACGTCCGCCAGTCCTCCCGTCTTGGCAAAAGGCGTCACCTCCGCCGCACAGAACAGTACCCTGAGCGGCCTTCGTGCTGCCTCAGACACCATGCCTCTCCTTCCCAACGAAGCACAGTCGCGCCAGCCAGGATCTACCGATGCTGGATCACTCCCAGCCAATGATCCAGGCACACACCCCGGCCAGTCCGATGCAACTCACTCCCATCGCCAGACGCTGGTACCACAGCAGATCGACGTCCTTCGACGCCCACAGGAAGATGATCACCATACCGATCGCGAGAACGATCCACGTGGCGATCCTAGGATGCTCTTCCGCAAACCGCTTCAACCCAGGCAGCATGCTCACCTCTCAGCAGAAGCCAGATTATCCACCAGCAAGGGGAAGTCCTTCTCTCTCCCTGCTACAGGCCGCCCCAGTTTAGCAGATTCGGCCCCTGTTGTCCAGGGATTTCTGCGCAAGCCCGTTCTGCAGAGCCAGCGCCAGCCCGGACACCCGAGGCGCCCTTTCACACTATTTGCCAAGGAAGTACGGTACGCCCACGATCACCCTGCCTTCGCCAGAGCGCCCGTAGCGGTAGGTGAGAGCTGACCGCACCAGCAGCGCCCATTGATTATGCAGAAGATGATGCCACCAGCGAGCACAGACGAATTCTGGCAACACGACCACGGCAAGGCCACGGTCAGGATCCCGCTGATCCTGCTCGTCAAGGTACTGGAGCAGTGGGCCAATCGTGGAGCGATACGGCGACTCGAGAACCACCAGGGGCACGTCACGGCCCCACGTGCGCCACTTCTCGAGCACGGCCCCGGTATCCTTCGGGTCCACGTCGACGATGACCGCTTTCACATCCGCCGACAGAGAACGGGCAAAGTGCAGCGCGGCCAACGACGCCCGGTGTACGCCCGAAAGGGGCACAATCACCTTCCTACGCTCTTCCGTGTCTGCATCGTGCCAGGCAACGGGCACCATTCCTTCCAGAGACAGCTCGTCGGCCACGTTGCCGTAGTGGCGTCTGATCGCATCGAACCACAGCACCACAAGAGGGATCACCACAGCCACGACCCACGCGCCACGTGCGAACTTCGTCCCCAGGACAACCAACGACACCATTCCCGTGGCACACGCTCCTACACCGTTCACGACTGCCTTGTATCTCCATCCACCCCCCCTCACCCGCTGCCAGTGACGTACCATGCCCGTCTGTGACAGCGTGAAAGAGAGGAACACGCCGACGGCATAGAGAGGAATCAGACTGTGAGTCTGCCCACCAAAGATGATGATCAGAACCGCGGACAGCACCGCCAACGCGATAATGCCGTTGCTGAACACGAGTCGATCCCCCAGCCTCTTGAATTGGCGCGGTAGATAGCCATCCCGCGCCAGTATCGCGGACAGTCTCGGGAAATCGGCAAAGGAGGTATTCGCTGCCAGTATCAGAATCAGGGCCGTCATTGCCTGTAGCAGGAGATAGAGAGGTCCGGTGCCAAATAGCTGTCGCCCGATTTGGGAGACTACCGTTTCTCCTTCGACGGGTGTGACTGCTAGGCCATGCGCCAGGAAGCTGATGCCGAGGAACATGCTCGCCAGGAGAATGACCATGGCGACGAGGGTCTGGCCTGCGTTCTTCGCCTCAGGCTTCTCAAAGGCGGGGATGCCATTGCTGATCGCCTCGACACCGGTCAGAGCAGCGCAGCCCGACGCGAAAGCCCTGAGGATCAAGACTGAACCTAGCGCCTCGGTCGGGCCCACCACGTTGCCCTGTGACCCTGCGGGCAAAGGGACGAGCCTGCCCGAGATGCTGCGATACAGCCCCACAACGACGAGCGTCATGAGTGTGATGATGAAGCCATACGTGGGGATCGAGAATACGGTGCCGGATTCCTTGGCCCCTCGAAGGTTCGCCCACGCCACCAGTGTCGTGGCCAGGACACACATCTCCACACGATACGGGCCCAGCGCCGGAAGAGCCGAACTGATCGCTGCCACCCCCGCCGTGATGCTAACGGCAACGGTGAGGACGTACCCCGTCAAGAGCGCGGCCGCTGCAATCAGGCCAGGCCACTTGCCGAGATTGTCGTGGGCAACAATGTAGGCACCACCTCCAGACGGGTAGCCGTGAATGGTCTGGCGGTACGAAACGGCAACGATGGCCAGCAGTGAGGCAATCGCCAACGAGATGGGAACCAGTACTTCCCTTCCCGCGCTGCCCGCCGCTAGCAGCACCAACAGCATTTCCTCCGTAGAGTAGGCCACAGAGGACAGCGCATCCGACGAAAACACGGCCAACGCCTTCAGTTTGCCAAGCCGTTGGTGGGCCTCCGCCGAAGTCGGCAGAGGGCTCCCGAAGATCAACCATCGTACAGTAGCTAGCATGCAATCACCAAGTAGAGTGCCCTTTCCGCGCGCTGGCGCCGACCAGCCCTCATCGCCGCTCCCGCGCCTCAGCCAATTGTGCCCGTGCTCAGTTCTTGCCCCAGGATCTCTTCCAACGAGCAGGCCCGCCCGGGCACCATCGCGCCGAAGAGCCACATGCCTATAATACCACAGCTTCTACCCTACGACGAAACCCTCCACGGCGCTCAAGTATCTCCAGGACCCCCCTTCCGCACCGCCTTCTGGCCGGGGTGGGGGCAAAGTGAACCGTCCCTGAGAGCTGGATGCAACAGCAACTCCTGAGCCAGGCCAGCAAGACCGCCCCTTCAGGATGCGCGCCAAGACGGATCTACCAATGGTTGCACGTTCTGCCAATAACCGCTACAATGCAAGAGAACGGCCAACGGGACCGAACCCGTCCCTGCTCACCCTCACCTTCCAGGAGCAGATCGATGCCACGTCATGTCCGCGTAGGCAATCACTCACACTTGGCTAGCTTACATCACACCCACCAACTTCACGATCATTACTGCCCATGTGTAGAACGGAAAGATCACAGGGTCGATTCCGTGCGCGACGATCGCTCATACCGGGCCAGGCACTGGAGTATGACCATCAAGCTCGGTACTCCCTCGTCCCCAACCGCAGCAAAGGTCGCAGTGCCGCCGGCGACGGCCGATCAGATGCGCGCGGCGGATCGGATTACAGGAGACCCGGCCTTCTGGTGGGACGATTGTCTGCGCCCTGAGGGCCGGAGAGGTCTTCACCAGTGGATGCTTGCGTTGGAGGGCGGTCCGAGAGTGCGCACTATCGCATCAACCATCCCTATGTGCCTGGCGCTTTCGTTGATGAGACCGACCCACAGGATCTGAACACCCCGCAACACATACCATACGAGGGAGAGCTGAGATGACCACAATCGATGAACTCATCGACCGAGGACAGTCCATCTGGGCCGACTACATCCGGAGGGGCTTCATCGAATCGGGCGGTCTCCAGGCGCTCATCGATCAGGGAGTCAGCGGAGTCACGTCTAATCCTTCCATCTTCGAGAAGGCCATCGCGGGTAGCACGGACTACGATGCCCAACTCCTCGAACTGACCCAACGGGGCAAACCGGCGGACGAGACCTACGAGGCCCTCATCCTGCGAGACATCGCCATGGCCGCCGACACGCTCCGTCCTACGTTCGATCGCACCGCGGGAGCCGACGGGTATGTCAGCCTGGAGGTGGATCCCAACCTGGCCCACGACACCAACGGCACCGTTGCCGAAGCCCGGCGGCTCTTCGCCACCCTTCGACGCCCAAACGTCATGATCAAGGTCCCTGCCACCGCTGCCGGAACACCTGCCATTCGCACCCTCATCGCCGAGGGCATCAACGTCAACGCCACCCTGGTCTTCTCCATGACCCACTACGTTGCCGTGGCCGAAGCGTACATCTCCGGTCTGGAGAGACTGCTCGATTCCGGTGGCGATCCGGGACAGGTTGCCTCGGTGGCTTCGTTCTTCGTCAGCCGGCTTGACACTGCATTAGATCCGGTACTCGTGCGAAAGGGTGAGAAACAGCTTCTGGGCAAGATCGCCATCGCCAACGCCTTGGGAGCGTACGCGTATTTCCAGAAGACCTTTGCCGGAGAACGCTGGGAACGCCTGGCTCAGGAGGGAGCTAGAGTGCAGAGACCCCTGTGGGCCAGCACCAGCACCAAGAACCCAGACTACCCCGACACCCTCTACGTGGACGGGCTGATCAGACCCAACACCGTGAACACGCTGCCGCCGTCGACACTGAGTGCCTTTCTGGACCACGGGACGGTAACACGTGGTACCCGTGACTCTGTGCACCAGGCGCAGGCTCAGTTGAAGCGCCTCGGGGATCTGGGCATCGATCTGGAAACAGTCGCTCAGCAGCTCCAAGACCAAGGCGTTGCCAAGTTTGCCCAATCCTTCGAGGCACTGATGTCCGCCATCGCCGAGAGACGACGTGGCTTCCTGGTTCGTCCAGGGCCGATCGTCTCCACCCTGGGTCCCTACCAGCGCATAGTTGACGATGCAGTATCTGAGATGACAGCCAACGCTATTCCTTCCCGCATCTGGGCCCACGATCACACGGTGTGGAAGTCGAAGCCTACGGAGATCAGCAATCGTCTCGGCTGGTTGCACACTGCAGATAGCATGACTCAGAACGAAGCTCGCGTCCGCGAGCTGGTCGCGGGCGTCCAATCAGACAGCTACACTCACGCGTTGCTTCTGGGAATGGGCGGCTCGAGCCTGGCTCCTCAGGTGTTCCGCAACGCTTTCGGCGTGACCGATGGCTACCTAGATCTGGCCGTACTGGACAGCACCGACCCGGCTGTGGTGCTGAGTCACGCCGACCGATTGGACCTGGATCGCACGCTGTTCATCGTTGCCACCAAGTCCGGCGGTACAGTGGAGACCCTGTCGTTCTTCAAGTACTTCTACAATCGTGCCGTCGATACCATGGGCGCAGATGAGGCCGGCCGCCACTTCGTTGCCATCACGGACCCCGACTCCCCACTCGTGGACCTTGCAGACAGTCACTCCTTCCGAGCCCTATTCCTCAATGACCCCAACATCGGTGGCCGGTACTCGGCCCTGTCCTACTTCGGCCTGGTGCCCGCGGCGCTGATTGGCGTGGACACGTCCCGCCTGTTGCAGCAAGCCGAAGCGATGGCCCGCGCAAGCGAGGCGTGTGACAGCGATTGTCTGATTCTGGGCGCCATTCTCGGCGAACTGGCCAAGGCGGGTCGAGACAAGGCCACACTCGTCTTCTCGCCGACCATCTCCGGTCTCGACGACTGGGTCGAGCAACTGCTGGCGGAGAGTACGGGCAAGGAAGGGCGAGGGATCCTGCCTGTCGTCGGGGAGCCACTGGGTACGCCTGAGGTATATGGCGACGACCGGCTGTTCATCCACCTACGCATGAAAGACGATGCACCTGACGATCCTGCACTGGCGGCTCTGGAGTCTGCGGGGCACCCGCTGGTCCGACTCAAACTGGGAGATCGATACGATCTCGGAGGCCAGTTCTTCCTCTGGGAGATGGCCACAGCGGTGGCGGGTCACCTGCTTCGCATCAACCCGTTCGATCAGCCCAATGTCGAGTCCTCCAAGGTGCAGGCCCGCCGCATGGCGTCCCAGTACACGCATTCGGGCGTACTGCCTGCAGGAGAGTCAATGCCGCCCTCCGCCGAAGCATTGAGCGAGTTCCTGGCCCAGGCTCAGCCGGGGGCATACCTGGCCCTGCACGCGTACCTCCAGCCCACGCCATCCACCGACCGGGCGCTCCTCAAGCTACGCACCCGCATCCGCGACAGAACCCATCTGGCCACCACGGTGGGCTACGGTCCGCGTTTCCTTCACTCAACCGGGCAGCTTCACAAAGGCGATGCGGGTCACGGTCTCTTCATTCAGTTGACCGCCGACGATGCTCGCGACGCAGGCATTCCGGACCGGGCCGGGTCATCCCCCTCATCGATCACCTTCGGTGTGTTGAAGGCAGCTCAGGCAGAGGGCGACAGACAGGCTTTGCTCAACGCGCGAAGAAGGGTAGTTCGGTTTCATCTGGGGGCGGGTGTGCTCGAAGGGCTGTCCGCGCTGATACAGGACATCACCTGAGCTCACCCCCTGAACCTTACGTCGACACGATCGAAGGACCGTAGACTAGCACGATCGCAGCGCAACCGCAGCATTCATCGGACAAGTTCGTTCGCTTGGGGGAAGTGAGGTATCCTGACGATGGATGACCAACGGATCAGCGCACCCACCGATGTGATGGTGATCTTCGGGGCTTCAGGCGATCTGGCCCGGCGCAAGATCGTGCCCGCCATGCACAGCCTGGCATGCATGGGGTTCTTGCCCTCGCACATGTCCGTGATCGGAGTCTCTCGCACGCCGTTCAGCGACGAGGTCTTTCGCGAGCGCTTGCGTGAAGGGGTAAGTGAGTACGCGAGGTTGAAGCCCCGACCGGGAATCTGCGAACTCTGGCCCGAGTTCGCAAGACTCTACAGCTACCTGGCAGCCCACTACGATGATCCCCAGACCTATCGGCATCTGGCGCAGTTACTGGCCGACTTGGAAACCCAATCTGGTGCATCGTGCAATCGACTGTTCTACCTGGCGACCCCACCCTCCCTCTTCCCCGTGATCGTCAAGCAACTGGGGGCCGCAGGCCTCAACCACAGAACCGGAGCCTGGACTCGCATCGTTATCGAGAAGCCCTACGGCCACGATCTGGCTAGTGCCCACGAACTCAACCGGGAAATCCACTCCGTGTTCCAGGAGAGTCAGGTCTACCGCATCGACCACTATCTGGGCAAGGACACGGTCCAGAACATACTCTCCTTTCGATTCGCCAACACCATCTTCGAGCCACTCTGGAATCGTAGCTACATTGACAGTGTCCAGATCACCGCGGCAGAGAGCGTCGACGTTGGGCGACGCGCAGGATACTACGACAAGGCAGGTGTGCTGCGCGACATGTTCCAGAACCACATGCTCCAGTTGCTCAGTCTCACTGCCTTGGAACCCCCTTCCGCGCTGAATGCCAGGACTCTGCGTGACGAGAAGGTGAAGGTGCTCAAGGCTATCAGACCGGTGCCGGTGGGAGACACTCTGCTGGGTCAGTACGGGAGCTATCTCCAGACTCCCAGGGTGGCCCCAGACTCACGAACCCCCACTTACGCTGTAATCAAGCTCTACGTGGACAACTGGCGCTGGCAGGGCGTCCCGTTCTACGTTCGCTGTGGCAAGGCTCTGGCTAGGAAGTCCACTGAGATCATAGTCGAGTTCAAGCCACCGCCCAGCGTGATGTTCGATCTCCCGATGGGCCTCGGCCTGGAGCCGAATACGATATCGATGGGCATCCAGCCCGACGAAGGCATCCACCTCTCTTTCCAGGCCAAGGTGCCTGGCTCGGCGCAGGACCTGAGAGATGTCGAGATGGAGTTCCACTACCGAGACTCATTCGGCATCGAGGAACTGCCCGATGCGTACGAGCGACTGCTGCTGGACGCCTGCGAGGGTGACGCCTCCCTCTTCACCCGGAGCGACGAGATCGAGCAGGCTTGGCTGATAGTAGACCCCATCGTGCAGGCCTGGTCCGCCCCCGACGGCCCGCCCCTGGCGGTCTATGAGCCAGGTAGCAAGGGCCCTTCAGAAGAGGACGCCTTCATGGCTCGCGATGGCCGGGTCTGCCGTCGCGGCTGCCGATGGGACCGCACAACCCGATGAACAGGATCCGAATCCTCCCGGATCCGCAGGCGCTGGCACGGGCCGCTGCGGAGCACTTTGTCGCTTCAGCTTCCCGGGTGATAGCCAAGCGTGATCGATTCTCCGTGGCGCTCTCCGGCGGCTCTACCCCCCGCCAGACGTACGCGCTGCTTGCCACCGAGGAGTTCTCCGCCCGCGTCGATTGGTCACGCACCCACGTCTTCTGGGGCGACGAGAGATGCGTTCCGCCAGACGATCCTCGAAGCAACTACGCCATGGCGCACCAGGTGATGCTCGAGCATGTGCCCCTACCGGCAGAGAACATCCACCGCATTCGCGGAGAGACAGCACCACACGTGGCCGCGGAGGAGTACGAGACATCCCTACGCGCCTTCTTCGCCCGTCCCCCTGTCGGCCAGAGCACCAACTTCGCCCAGTCTCTCCCCACGTTCGACCTGATCCTTCTGGGCATGGGCGCCGATGGCCACACCGCGTCTCTCTTCCCCGGAACCCCTCTGCTACACGAGAAGTGGCGTTGGGCAGGGACCACTTATGTCGAGTCCGCACACCAGGCGCGCGTTACCTTGACACCACCTCCCATTAATGCCGCCCTACAGGTGACGTTCATCGTCTCGGGAGCCCCCAAGGCACTCACCTTGCGACGAGCGCTGGCCGGCCCCTACCGCCCTGATGTTCTGCCCGTACAGATAGTCCGTCCCGCCAACGGCCGACTCCTGTGGTTGGTGGACGCGGAAGCCGGGGCACTGCTATCGAAGCAGCGTGGGTGAGTTGAGGCAGCCGTGATGCGCTTCGGGCTCGGTCGGTTCGTCCCCCTCTGCTTGCGTTCCAGGAGCTACGAGGCAACTCATCACACCCACCGAAGGAACCTGCTCGAGAGCACGTCCGAATCGCTCGCCCACTTGAGCCGTAGGCTCCAGGTGCTTCTTTGACACCTTCCGCCATTCCCGGTACAATCGCTACGCTTGACCGGGCCCCTACGCATGGGGCTCGCTGATCCAACAGGAGGTTCAGACCCGTGAGTATGGAGCCCAACGCCCTGTCTGGCAGAATCCCGGACAGGATCTCTCGCCTGGAGGAGCTTGCTCGCAATCTCAGGTGGAGTTGGAGCACCGAAACACAGACGCTGTTCGCTACGCTCGACCCCAGCCTATGGGAGCAGGTACACCACAATCCGGTGGCGCTCCTGCACGGCCTTCCCACTGCGCAGTTGGAGGCCGCAGGCCGAGACCAGGCTTTCCTACAGCGCTACGACCAGATCACACGAGACCTCGACCACTACATGTCGAGTAACGGCCACTCCTGGTACAGCAAGACCTTCCCCAACCTCAAGAACCAGACCATCGCCTACTTTTCCGCGGAGTTCGGCCTCCACGAGTGTCTTCCCATATACTCCGGCGGATTGGGCATACTCTCAGGCGACCATTGCAAGGAAGCAAGCGACCTTGGGTTGCCCCTCATCGGAGTGGGGTTCCTGTATCCACAGGGCTACTTCAGTCAGTCCATATCTGCCGACGGATGGCAGACGGCCACCTATCCCAAGCTCGACTTCGGATCCATGCCTGCTGTCCCCGCCACGACGCCAGACGGCGAGGAAGTCACAATCCGAGTGGAGCTGAACTCCGGTCAGGTCGCTGTGAAGGTGTGGAAACTGCAAGTGGGGCGGACGACGTTACTCCTCATGGACACGGACGTCGAAGAGAACGCTCCTCACCTACGCGATCTCTTCGGCAGGCTCTACGGCGGGGATCAAAGGGTGCGCATCTCTCAAGAGATCGTCCTGGGAATCGGAGGGGTACGAGTCCTGCGCGCCCTGAACATCAATCCTACTGTCTGGCACCTGAACGAAGGGCATTGCGCCTTCCTGCTACTCGAGCGCCTCAGAGAGATGATTCATCAAGGGGCGACCTTGGACGAAGCCGCCGATGCCATTCGAGCCAACACCGTCTTCACTACCCATACTCCTGTGGCCGCCGGGCACGACGCCTTCCCCTTTTCCTTAATGGACGAGTATTTCCATCGCTACCGGGAGCAGCTCGGGCTCAACCGAGAGGACTTCCTGGCGCTCGCGCGTCAGGATCAATCCTGGGGTCCCACTTTCAGCATGACCGTCCTGGCTCTCCGATTGTCCGGGCGTCACAACGGCGTTAGCAAACTACACGGCGAGGTCTCCCGGAAGATGTGGAGCTTCCTCTGGCCAGACAAGCCCCACAATGAAACCCCCATCAGCCACATCACAAACGGGATTCACACCCTCACATGGCTGGCGCCCGAGTTGCTGCGATTGTACAGTGATCATCTCGGCACGGACTGGAGGGATCACCTGGACGAGGTGCAAACCTGGCACGGCATCGCGGAGATCCCCGACCAGTCGTTGTGGAAGACGCACCGGCGGTTGAAGGGCAAGCTTCTGAACTACATACGCCGGGGAAGGCAGAGAGAGTGGGTCAGTCGAGAGTACTCTCCATCGCAGATTGTGGCCTCAGGAGCTCTGCTGGATCCCGATGTGCTGACTATCGGCTTCGCGCGCCGGTTCGCCACGTACAAGAGGGCAGCACTGATCTTCAGAGATCCCGACCGTCTCAAACGCATCCTGAATGACCCCGCGTGCCCGGTGCAGATCATCTTCGCAGGAAAGGCCCACCCCCACGATGAGGGTGGCAAGCGACTGATCCAGCAGATCTACAGGTTTGCCCTGGACCCTGACTATGGGGGCAGGATCGCATTCGTGGACGACTACGACATCGCTCTGGCCAGACACCTGGTGCAGGGCGTCGACGTGTGGCTCAACAACCCACGAGCGCCGAGAGAGGCCAGTGGGACCAGTGGTCAGAAGGCAGCTCTCAACGGGCTGCTGAACCTCAGTGTGATGGACGGCTGGTGGATCGAGGGTTACAACGGGCGCAACGGGTGGGACTTTGGGCACCGGCAAGGCTATCCGACCGAAGATGCCCAGGACCAGGCTGACAGTCAGGCCCTCTACCAGCTCCTCGAGGAGCAAGTCATCCCGCTCTATTACGCCGATAGCGGCTTCTCCAAGGAATGGGTCGCGCGAATGAAGGAAGCGATCATGTCTGTCGCGCCGATCTTCAGTGCCACTCGCATGCTGAAGGAGTACGCGAACGATCTGTACGTCCCGGCGATGATCGGAAGAACCTCACGCTAGACAACACCAGCTCAACGCCATCCTCGACCTGGAATCTGGCTACCGCTGCCCCGCAACGCTCACCGTGAACGTGCGGCGATCTCAGCGACTACTCGGCGCCACAGCTCCTCGACCTGATCTCTCAACTGCTCCAGAGAGCCCAGATTCCGAATCACGACGTCCGCAGACTCGATCTTCTCCTCCTGCGGCGGCTGAGCATCGATGCGCATCGCCGCCTCGCTGGATGAAAGTCCACGAGTGCGCATCAGACGCTCGATCTGTACTTCTCTGGGGGCGACCACTACCCACACCACATCACACTCTTCTGCAAGGCCAGACTCCAGCAACTTGATGGCCTCCAGTACCGCGACAGGCTCATGCAGGCCCTCCTCACCATCGGAGGCCCCCCCATTGCCGGAGCCTTCCTCTTCTATTCGATGGAGTATCCTCTCCACCTCGGCGCCTACCGCCGGATGGGCGATCCATTCCAACCTTCGCAGAGCTTCCGGGTCGGAGAATACCAACGCCGCCAGCTTCGAGCGATCTATGTTCCCCCCCTGCCCCAACATCTCTCGACCGAATGCCTCAGCGATCCGCAGCCACACGTCCGTGCCCGGCTCCATGAGCCCGTGAACCAGCACATCCGCATCTATGACTCGAGCCCCCAGTTCCTCCAGTATCGCGGCCACGCTGCTCTTGCCAGTGGCAATGTTGCCCGTCAGCCCGATCAGATACATTGGCTCAGTCCCCATCCTCCGCAGGAGCTTCCGCGGTGAGCCTGCCCCATCGATCCAGGCAGCTCTCCAGCTCGGCTTGTAGCTCCTGATACTCGATGCCCAGACGCCGCACCCGTTCGACGTCCATGTGCTCGCTGGCCGCACTCAGATCCCCCTCGATCGAGGCCAGTTGCTGCTCCAGCCCTTGAGCTCGCTCCTCCAAACCGGCCGCATTCTCCGCGTGACCGCCCTTTCGGCGGCCTTTCTTCGGCTCCTTGGTGGGCCTGTGCCTTTCGCGGCTCCGCTTGGGCCGTGGGGGCTCCTCGCGCAGTTCCTCCTTGCGCCTCTCCGCCACGTACTGTTCATAGTTGCCTCTGTAGGTACGCAGTTCGCCGCTTCGGATTTCCCACACCTGCGTCGCGACCCCGCGCACCAGGTACCGGTCGTGGGTCACGAGCAGGATCGAACCCTCGAATTCCTTCAGCACCCGTTGCAGCGCCTCCTGCGCGTCAAGGTCCAGATGCGTGGTCGGCTCATCAAGGATCAGGAAGTTGGCCCCCTCAAGGGTAAGCAGCGCCAGCGACACTCGTGTTCGCTCGCCGCCGCTCAGATCTCCAACACGCTTGAGCACGTCATCGCCTGAAAAGAGAAAGCGACCCAGGAAGCCACGAGCCTTGCTCAGGGGCAGGTTCTTCACCGACAGGAGCTGGTCCAACACCGACAGGTCATCGTCAAGCTCGTCTCGCGTCTGCGGAAGGTAGCCCGAGCGAACGTTCTGTCCAATCCTCAGCTTGCCCCCCAGAGGAGCCACCTCCCCTAGAATCGTACGCACGAAGGTGGTCTTGCCCGACCCATTCGGCCCCAACAGGGTGACCTTCTCACCGCGCAACAGCAGCAACTCCTCACAGCGGAACAGCTCAGTCGCCTCGTCCTTCGCTCCCAGCTCATCCCGGTAGCCGATCCGAAGCTGCTTGCCGCGAAGGACGTTGTCCGCACCACGAACCTGAGTCTCCAGGGAGAGCTTCAGAGCGCGAGCCTGACGGGGTTTCTCCAGTTTCTCCATCCGCGCAAGCCTGGTCTCGCGACCCTGAGCCTGCTTGGTCCTCTGCCCGGCTTTGTAACGCCGAATGAAGTCCTCGGTCTTCTTGATCTCCTCTTGCTGGGCCTCATACTCGACCATCCGGCGCGCCATCCGTTCAGTCTTGGTCTGGGCATAGTGGCTGTAGTTGCCTCGATACTTCTCCAGGCGACCAAACTGCATGTCCCACATTCGAGTCGCCACCACGTCCAGGAAGTAGCGGTCATGGGCCACCACGACCACGGCCTTGGGCCACTCCAGCAAGTGATGCTCGAACCACTCCATGGCCGCCAGATCTAGGTACACCGTCGGCTCGTCCAACACCAACAAGTCCGGATCCTCCAGCAACAACCGCCCCAGCAGAGCCCTGGTGCACTGACCGCCGCTCAGTTGCCCAAGAGGGTAACTGTACTGTTCCTCGGTGAACCCCAGGCCGGCCAGCACACGGCGAATGCGGCTCTCGTAGAGGTACCCGCCCGCTTCCTCGAACTCCTGAGACAACTGGCCGTAGCGCGCCACGATATCATCCTGGCGATCATCGCCCCCCATGGCCTGCTCCAACTCTCGCATGCTACGTTGCATCGACAGAAGCTCTTCGAAAGCCGTGAGCATCTCCCCGTAGAGGGTCCGATCCCCGGTCAGGTCGGGATCCTGCGGCAGGTAGCCGATGCGCAGACCCCTGGCCCGCTGCACCGTCCCCGCGTCCGCTTCCTCCAGGCCGGCCAGGATCCGCAGAAGCGTGGTCTTCCCCACTCCGTTGGGGCCCACCAGCCCGATCCGGTCTTCCCGTGCGATCTGTACCGATACGCCGGAGAACACGTCCTGAGCCCCGAAATACTTCCCCAGGCCCGTCGCAGTCAGAATGGCCATGCACGCTCCCTTTCTCAACCCAGAGCGATTATACCACATCCCCATAGGCCCACCAATCTGGGCAAAGGAACGACGCGTCTCCCCCTTTCGCATGATCGCTGCAGAACTTGCGGAAGGAAGAGGAGACGACCGTACCGAGCTCGCCCGCAAATGGCTCATCCAGGGCTTCCAATCCCAGCGGCGCCATCGCTGTCAGCAGTCCCCACTCATTCTGACCCTTCTCAGCCTGCGGGGTGGTCGGTCGAACACCTTCCTTGACAGTCCGCGGGTGCCATGGCATACTGATGCCGTGGAGCCGTACTCGCCCAGCCAGGAGGTGCATCCTTGCCACGCTGTCCCCCCTTGGCCACCAAACTCCATATCCCACCGCTGCGGCCAGACCTGGTCCGGCGTTCTCGCTTGATCGAGCGGCTCCACGAGGGAATTCGCCTGGGTCACCGACTGACCCTCATCTCTGCTCCGGTAGGCTTCGGCAAGACCACCCTGCTGAGCGAATGGGCCCACGCTATGGGTAGGGCTACGCCGCCCACAGACGTCGCCTGGATCTCTCTCGACGAAGGCGACAACGACTTGGCCCGCTTCCTGGAGTACGTCGTAGCCGCTCTCCAGACGCTTGCCCTCAGCAAGCTGGAAGGGACCAAGGCAAAACTGGGCGCGGGAGTGCTCGCCGCACTTCGAGCCTCCAAGCCTCCTCCGACCGATGCCATCCTGACCTCTCTGATCAACGACATGGCCGCCATCCCGGATAAGATCATCCTCGTACTCGACGACTATCACCTGGTGGAAGACCAGCCTATCCACGATGCGCTGGTCTTTCTGCTCCGCCACCTGCCGCCACCGATACACCTGGCGATCGCCAGTCGTGATGATCCAGACCTGCCTCTGGCCCGTCTGCGTGCTCGCGGGCAACTCACCGAACTGCGCGCCAAAGACCTGCGCTTCTCCACCTCCGAAGCCGCCGAATTCCTCAGCCGGGTCACGGGCCTCGATCTTGCCGCGCAAGACGTCACCGCGCTGGAAAGTCGTACCGAAGGTTGGGTCGCGGGTCTGCAGTTGGCGGCCATCTCGGTGCGTGGACACGAAGATGCGTCCAGCAGTATCAGATCATTCAGCGGGAGTCATCGCTTCGTGCTGGACTACCTGATTGACGAGGTTCTGGCTCAGCAACCCGAAAGCATCCAACTGTTCTTGCTACAGACTGCCGTCCTCGACCGGCTGACCGGTTCGTTGTGCGATGCCGTGCGCTTTGGCGAGGCCAAAGCGCCAAGCAGTTCCGTAGAACATGCCGTGCGGTTTGGCACAACCAGACCGCCTGGTAGTTCCGAAGGTACTCCCGTCACCGGCCAGGACGACGGTCAGGCGATGCTGGAAGCCCTGGATCGCGCCAATCTCTTCATCGTCTCCCTGGATGAGGAGCGGCGTTGGTACCGCTATCACTATCTGTTTGCCGATCTTCTGCGCCAGCGGCTGCACCGTGCACACCCGGAGCAAGTGCCAACGTTGCACCTTCGGGCGAGTGAGTGGTACGAACAGAAAGGCTGCGCCGATGAGGCGATAGACCACGCTTTGCGCGCCGAAAACTACGAGCGGGCGGCACACTTGATCGAGGAGCACATCGATGCAGTGCAGCGGCGTGGCGAGCACACCAGATTACGGCGTTGGCTATCACTGTTGCCCCCCGAACAGATGCATGCCAGACCACATCTCTGCGTCTTTCGTGCCTGGTATCTCTTCGCCAGCGGTCAGCAGGACGCGGCCGAACGGAGTCTTCGGGTGGCCGAGAGGGCGCTTGACACCAGCACCGCTTCAGCCCCTGAGACCTTGGCGATCGGGGCGGCCCAATTGCCCAGCTCTGAAGTGATGAAGATCCGGGGTAGAGCAGCCGCCATCCGAGCTTTCATGGCTTCCTACCGAAGCGATGCGCATGGAATCATCAAGCACGCGCACCGCGCGCTTGCATATCTACCTGAGGACGACTTGAGCTGGCGTAGCACCGCTGCCGTTGCCCTAGGGGATGCCTACGTATTCAAAGGTCAGTACGACGCAGCGTACCAGGCCCGGTTGGAAGCCTTGAGCGTGATCAGCCCGTCGGATGATACTTACCTCTTCATGGACGTCAGTATGAAGCTCGCCTTGAATCTGAGGGCGCAGGGCCATTTGAGTCAAGCCTTGAAGGTTTGCACACAACGTATGCAGCTTGCCACCGAAAGCGCGATGTCGCAAACGGCAATGGCCGGCTGGTTGCTGTCCATCTGGGGCGAGTTGCTGGCCGAAACAAACGACCTAGATGCAGCGCTAGATCTGGTGAGAAAGGGGGTGGAACTGACCGAGTCTGGGAAGGACGTGGGGATGCTCGCTTGGAGCTATCTGTGTCTCACGAGGGTTCTGTATTCCAGCGGGGACTTGCTCAGCGCTGAGAGATTCATCAGCAAGATGGAAGCTATTGCTCGCCAATACACTGCGCCTCGCTGGGTCGCAAACCTCATGGCAGCCTGGCAAGTGCGGATATGGCTGGCACAAGACGAACTGGATGCCGCATCCCAATGGATTGGAGTACAAAAGCTGGAACTCAATGGTGAAGCCACCTACGTAGACGGTCTACTGTACGTAGCGCTCGCCCGGATTCTCATCGCTCAAGACCGATTCGATGACGCGCACAGGCTGCTGGCCCGGCTGCTCAAGACAGCAGAAGCGGGGGCGCACACGTCGCGAGAGCTAGAGATTCTCCTGCTCCAGGCTTTGGCCTTTCAAGCCAGCGGTGACACGGCCCCCGCCATGACCCCTCTGGAGCAAGCCCTCACCCTCGCTGAGCCAGGTGGCTTCATCCGCGCCTTTGTCGACGAAGGTCCGCCCATGGCCCGTCTACTCCACGAGGCTGCAACTCGTGGGATCGCGCCGGACTACACTCGCCGATTGCTGACGGCCTTTCCCTCCACCAAACCAATGCAAGCTGACCCTTCGGAGACCCAGAATCCCCAGTCTGAGTTGGTCGAGCCGCTAAGCGAGCGCGAACTCGAGGTACTCCAGCTCATTGCAGAGGGACTGGCCAATCGTGAACTAGCATCCAGACTCTTCCTCTCGCTCAACACGGTCAAGGCCCACACCCGTAACATCTACGGCAAACTCAACGTCCATAGTCGCACTCAGGCGATAGCACGAGCTCGAGGATTGGGGCTTCTGCAACGCAGGTAGGTCTGGGTTTGCCCGCAAACTCGGCATCCCCCACCGGACACACGCCGTTGCAGGAGCCAACAGCTTCAGGTATCCTGCCCTCCATTTGATTGCCTGTGCCGGCCTCAGACAGGCACAGGCAGCGCACTGAAACAGCAAGACCTGACTGAGTGGCGAGGACGCGCCCCCTGCTCGATACCCCTTCGCACATCCCACAGTGTCCACGCCTACCCAGTAACCCCTTGAATCACCCTTACGGGTGATGACACCAATACCACCTGGCTGGTATACTGGAAGCGTGGGATTTCATCAATCTCGGAGAGACCGATAAGGAGGACACTGGTGCAGGAGTCAAGAAGCGAAGTAGAGAAGCGAATGGCTGAAGAAGTGGAGAAACGGGTAACTGAAGGGGTGACAGTGGGGATCACCGTCCTTATTCAGATCGCCATCATGTTTGTCATTTCCATGATCGTATTCAAGTTCGTGTGGGCGTGGGTCGTTCCCGACCTGTTCCCCGGGGCGGTCGCTCAAGGCCTCATCAACGCAGACCTGACCTGGCTGGCCGCGTTGAAACTGGCCGTGCTTACGTCTGTGCTGGGTGGTTCGTATCCCGCGCTCACCGACACCCTTAAGCGCCAGAAGTGATTGGCGATCACGGACGGCACCCACAATGGGACCGCCTTTCGCATCTTCGATGTCGGCGACGAACACACGTGCCAGTATTGGGCAGGTAGCCTTCAGCGGCGCCTCATCCCCCAAGACGCGCTAGCGATGTAGACTGGGCTGCCCACCCGACACGGGGCAGTCCTGCCAATCACGGTCCGAGTTCCGTCGCACGAGATCTGGCTGGGAGTCGGAGTCAGCCCGCACACGCGGGTAGCGACCGGCTTGTCTTACTTCATTGGGCTTGTATCATCTCACCGAAGGGAGGCGTGTCATGAACGACTGTGCGGAGTATGCTGCTCGCTTGGAGATCGACTACCCTGAGAAACTGGACCGATTCACGACCTTCTTCCGCCTGATCTGGATCATACCCATCGCCATCATCCTGGGCCTGGTCTCAGGGGCTGGCGAGACGGTCACCAACACGATCATCCTCAATGAAGCCGGCGAGATCATGGAGACTACTCGGGAGACGGCAGGGGGTATGGCCAGCGGCCTCGCTGCCGCCACGGCCCTGCTGATCGTCTTTCGCCGACGCTATCCTCGCTGGTGGTTCGACTTCTCTCGCGAGATGACCCGCTTCGGCATGAGAGTCGGCGCCTACCTGGCCCTGCTCACTGACCAGTACCCGTCCACAGTCGAAGAACAGTCTGTCCACCTGGATCTCGACTACCCCGACGTGGAAGCTGATCTCAATCGGTGGCTACCTCTGGTCAAGTGGCTGCTCGCGATCCCGCACTACATCGTGCTGGTCCCTCTGTCCATTGCGGCCTTCTTTGCGGTGATCCTCGCCTGGTTCGCCATTCTGGCGACCGGTCGATACCCAAGGTCCCTCTTCGACTTCAACGTCGGAGTTGGCCGCTGGTGGCTACGGGTGGACGCCTACGTATTCTTGCTGCTAACCGACTGCTATCCACCATTCAGCCTGCACTAGTACCCAACCACAAGCCGGAGACAAAGGTTCTGCAGAGGCCTGGACGAGTGGTCCGTAGAGACAGTCGTTCGATTGAGGAAGGAGACTCACATGAAACGGATGCCTATCCTGCTGGCGTTGATCCTGGTAACTCTCATGGTCGGAGCCTGTACCGCCGGCCCCAATGAGCTGCGCAATGTTCCGGATGAAGATGGTGAGGTAGCGGGATTCTGGCAAGGGATTTGGCACGGGTTCATCTCGCCCTTCACCTTCATCGTCTCGCTCTTCAGTTCCAGCGTGCATGTCTTCGAAGTCCACAACAACGGCAACTGGTACATGTTCGGGTTCCTCTTCGGCGCCTCCATCATCTCCGGCGGCAGTTGTGGGGGCGCTGCCCGCAGGCGCAAGCGGACCTGCTAGGGCCGCCCGACGCAACCGTGGGGCGGCCTGTGAGATGGCCCTCCACGGCATTGGTTACCGGCGCATCCACCAACGACGCGCCGGTAACCTGACTTGCTCTCGCACCGATTGCCTGTCCAGGTGCTCGTGAATCCGTGGCCTTCAGTGTACCGCGCTGATTCCGTCGCTTGCCCAAGGCACTGCCTCAAGCCACGATAGACGAATTGATGGCTCACTGGATTGGCGCCTTTGGATACTATCACACGGATGGAGGGGCTTGGGTCGCCTAGCGAATCCCTGCCGGAGCGCACCGCGGACGCAACGCCCAAGTCGAGAGATAGTCCAACTGCAGATTCGCGGAGACGCGTGTGAGGGAGCACACTCCGGCCCCTCACCCGGAAGCGGAGAGGTTCTCCGGGCCTGCAAGAAGCATTGTGCCATCCTCTGGTGAGGACGCCCGGATCACAGCGATTCTGGAGAGAAGCCATGAAAGCGATCGTATGGACAGAATACGGGTCTCCAGACGTGCTTCAGCTCAGAGAGGTAGAGAAGCCTAGCCCCAAGGACAATGAAGTACTGATAAGGATACATGCCACCACAGTAACAATGGGGGACTGCGAACAGCGAGGCCTCAGACTGCCGATCTGGTACGCACTCCCCATGCGAGCATACGTGGGTCTCAGAACACCAACCAGAATCACCATCCTGGGGATGGAGCTAGCCGGGCAGATTGAATCAGCAGGCGGAGATGTGAAGCTATTCAAGGAAGGTGATCAAGTCTTCGCGGCCACCGGTTTTGTCGGCATGGGTGCCTGTGCTGAGTACATATGTCTGCCTGACGACGGGGTACTCGCAACGAAACCGGCCAACATGAGCTACGAGGAAGCCGCCCCAGTTCCTGTTGGCGGACTTGAAGCATTGCACCTTCTCAGGCAAGGAAAGGTCAAGAGCGGACAGAAGGTTCTGATCAATGGTGCGGGCGGGACCATAGGTACTTTCGCGCTGCAGCTAGCCAAGTACTACGGGGCCGATGTGACCGGCGTCGACAGCACTGGGAAACTGGACATGCTATGCTCCCTTGGTGCAGACCGGGTCATTGACTACACTCAGGAAGACTTCACCCACAGCGGCGAGACCTATGATTTCATTCTTGACGTGGTGAGCAAGGGTTCGTTCTCAGGTTGCATGAGATCGCTGAAGCAGAACGGACGCTATCTGATAGCCAACCCAGGGCTATCTCAACTGGTTCAGAGGCGATGGGCCTCACTGACCGGCAGCAAGAAGGTGATATCCAGGGCGGACCACCCAACGACTGAGGATTTGCTCTTCCTGAAGGAGCTCATTGAGGCGGGAAGGATGCGAACGGTAATAGATAGACGCTATCCGTTGGAACAAGTCCCCGAGGCTCACCGATACGTCGAGACGGGGCAGAAGAAGGGACATGTGGTGATAACTGTGGCAACTGATAGCGAAGCCTGAGATGTGACGCACGAAGAAGCCGTGGCCTCCAGGCGCGCCACGGCCTTTCCACCTTGGCTGAGCAAACGCCCAGCAGTGTGTATCAGGCTACAGGGACAGGAGCACACTCATGAGAGCCATCGTATGGACAGAATACGGACCACCCGATGGGCTTCGGCTCCAGGAGGTAGAGAAACCTGCTCCGAAGGAGAATGAGGTACTCATCAGAATCCACGCGACAACGGTAACAGCAGGGGACTGTGAGCTGCGCGGTCTCAAATTCCCCCTGTTCCTGTCGCTCCCCATGCGAATGTACGCGGGGCTCAGAAGACCCACCAGAGTACGCATAATCGGGCAGGAGTTGGCCGGGGAAATAGAAGCAATAGGCAGAGATGTGAGACTATTCGGAGAGGGTGACCAGGTCTTTGCATCCACCGGTTTTGGGTTAGGCACCTATGCCGAGTATGTGTGTCTGCCTGAAGAACCTGGGGAAGCGGAAGGGGCGCTGGCCATGAAGCCGGCCAACATGACCTATGAGGAGGCGGCTACCGTTCCCACTGGGGGACTCGAAGCACTGCATTTCCTTAGAGAAGGGGATATCCAGAGCGAACAAAAGGTCCTGGTCAATGGTGCAGGTGGAAGCATCGGTACTTTTGCGGTACAGCTTGCCAAGTACTACGGCGCCGAAGTGACAGGCGTGGACAGCGCCAGGAAACTGGACATGCTACGCTCCGTCGGTGCTGACCACGTCATTGACTACACTCAGGAAGACTTCACCAAGAGCGGTGAGACCTATGATATCATCCTTGACGTGGTAGGCAAGAGTCCGTTTTCTGACAGCTGGAGATCGCTGAAGGAGAATGGTCGCTATCTCATAGCGAACCCCAGGCTGTCGCAGATGATCCGCGGGCTATGGACCTCGAAGAGAAGCACCAAGAGAGTGGTCTGCTCCATGGCAACCCACACGGCAGAAGATCTGGTCTTCCTCAAAGAGC
>Ga0180432_10002894_pt1 | contig 25297 bp, 20 predicted proteins | sample SS_ome_10_FD_132414 | JGI IMG/M metagenome (GOLD analysis project Ga0180432, IMG submission 132414) | Hypersaline lake sediment archaeal communities from the Salton Sea, California, USA - SS_1_MS_2 metaG | ecosystem: Environmental > Aquatic > Non-marine Saline and Alkaline > Hypersaline >... | reverse complement strand
GTCTTCTCGGGGACCGCTTGTTCCCTGGCGACACGGGGACCGGGCGCATCGTAGCGCATGGGGGCCGGGGTGTCAACCGCAACGAGCCTTGCTTTCCTGTGGGCGGGGCACTATAATCGCCGCCCGAGCGCGTCCCGCCGGGGGACGGGCACAGGGCATCGAAGGGCGAGGAAGGAGCCAGGACGATGGCGGAGCCGAAGATCGGGGTGATCCACTACAACTTCCCCGACATGGACTGGCTGCAGTTTCTCGACTACTGCGCGCGGACCGGCTTCGAGTACATCGAGGTCGCGATCAGCGACGTGTGGGGCCCCGACGTGGCGGACCCCGAGGCGAAGGCGAAGGAGTGTCGCCAGCAGATGGACGACCGGGGCATCAAGGCGGGCGCGCTGTCGGCGGGCAACGACTTCGTGTTGCTCGACGAGGCGGCCATCGCGCCGCAGATCGAGCGGATGAAGCGCATCTGCTGCGACCTGGCGCCCATCGTGGGCACCGACACCATCCGCACCGAGGGCGGCAGGCCCAAGGACGAGGTGCCCGAGGAGAAGTACGTCGAGGCCATGGGCGGCTGCCTGCGCCGCTGCGTGCCCTTCATCGAGCCCGCAGGCATCAAGCTCGCGCTGGACAACCACGGGCCGGTGACCAACGACGGCGATCTCCAGGTGAAGATCTTCGAGTTCGTCGGCTCCAAGAACGTGGGCGCCAATCTCGACACGATGAACTACCGCTGGTTCGGCCACGAGATCGAGGCGATCGACCGCTTCTACGAGATCGTGGCGCCCTACACCTTCCACACCCACATGAAGGACGGCACGGGCTCCCGCTCGGAGTACAAGGGCGCCGCGCTCGGCGAGGGCGAGATCCACCTCAAGCACGCCATCGAGTGCCTGCGCAAGGTCGGCTACGACGGCGTGTGGTGCGCCGAGTACGAAGGCCCCGAGCGCGAGAACGGCGTCGGCTACGCCAAGTGCTGCCAGTGGCTCAAGGCCAATCTGTAGGGGGCAGAAGGCGCAAGCCTGAAGACACGCAGGCAGACGCACGAAGCGGGCGGCCCCGGCGGGCCGCCCGCTTTGCTGCGTTCGCGGCGGGAGCTACTTCTCGCGGGTGTCGGGCAGCTCCTTGACGTAGATGTTCTTGAACCACAGCTTGGAGCCGTGGTGCTGGAGCTCGATCTGCTCGGCGGGGTAGATGGGCTTGTTGCGCTCCCAGTAGTTCTCCATGACCACGTTGTCGACCACGAGCTTGCCGTTGAGCTTCACGGTGACCCGCTCGCCGACCATCTTGATGTAAAAGGTGTTCCACTCCCCTGGCGGGTTGTCGGCGCACACGAGGGGGTTGCGGGGGTTTTTCTTGTTGTTGTAGAGGCCGCCGGAGCCGAGCTTGGGCCGCTGCCAGATTTGCACCTGGGGCGAGCCGCGCAGGTAGATGCCGCTGTCGCCGTGGGGCGCGATCTTCCAGTCGACGTAGAGCTCGAAGTTGGCGTACTTCTTCACGGTGCACAGGCTGGTGGCCTTGCCGTCGTACTCGAGGGCGCCGTCGATCACCTTCCAGTGCTGCCGCACCCGCTCGGTGGCCTTGGCTTCGGCCTTGGCCAGGGCCTCGGGGTTCATCTTGGCGCGGCTCTTGGGGTTGCCCACCAGGCCTTTCCAGCCGGTGAGGTCCTTGCCGTTGAACAGCAGCGTGAACCCCGGCGGCGGCGTGTTGTCGGCGGCCCACGCCGCGGTCACAGCGAAGGCTACCAGCACGACGCTCGCCACGATCCACTTCCGACCCCAACTCCTGCCCATGCCGCTGTCTCCTACGAGGGGCCTCGGTCCGCGGTCGTCGACACACCCACCAGCATGCGGAGATGGGGGCGGATTGTCAAGCACGGGGGCGAACGCGAGCGGGGCGGCCAGGCTGTGGGCCTGGCCGCCCCGTGGCGTGGCGTCCCTGGGCGTGTGGGGGTCAGCTGTCGGCGAGCAGGCGCTTGCCGGCGTCGAGCACGTCGGCGACCTTGGCGCACTTGGTGCAGCCGCAGGTCTCCTTCGAGCAGTGGACGGTGATGGTGTTGTGGACCTTGTTGCGATGGGCCACGAGCACGTGGGTGTCGAAGCCCTCGGGCAGGGGGTAGCCCTTCGGGGGCTTGGCGCCGGTTGCGGCGATGGTGAGCGGGATGGTGAGGCCGTGCTCCTTGGCCAGGGCGGCGAGTTTGGTGCGGTTGGCCTCGTTGTTCTCGCCGAGCAGCACGACGAAGGCGCGCACACCCTTGGCCTTGTGCTCGGCGACGAACGTGTCGATCGTCTTGGCCAAGTGACGCACGTGGCCGTCGGTGCTGCGGGTGAAGACGACGAACGACGGCCGCCCGCCGTAGCGGCAGATGTAGCACAGCGACTGGCCTTTGGCCGGGCCGGTTACGTCGTGGACGGTGAAGGGGGGCGTCACGGTGGCCGTCTTGGTGGGCGCGGCCGCGTGGCCGCCACAGGCTCCACAGCCCGCGTAGCTCCAGGCCGCCAGCCCCACGATGGCGACGAGAAGTCCGGCTGCCAGCACGAGAATCCTCTTGGTGGCCATAGTCAGCACTCCACTTGTCTCAGAATCTCGTCGGCCCTCAACTCTCGCTTCCGCGGGTGGCTACTGCAAACGGAATGCCAACCGCGCCGCGAAAGCCCCAGGGTGTTGCGCGGCAGTGGCTTAGGGAGAATGGGCGGCGAGAGGGTCTGGCGCGGCGCTGCCCCCTGCTGTGCGCGGCGGCCACGGTATGGTGCGCGCGACTGGCTGGCGGGGATGGGCGGCGCGCGGGGCCAGCGCAGGGGGCGGGCGGCCCCGGGGAGCCACCCGCCCCGTGTGGATGCTCGTGGCAGGAATCGGCCGTGCTACTCGAGCGCCTTGTCCGCCGCGGCGAGGATGTCGGCCACCTCCTTGGCCTGCGCGGCCTCGTCCGATGGCGCGGCCGCAACGAGCGCGAAGTTGGCTTTCACCGTCTTCCTCTCGTAGGCCAGCACGGTGATCGGCACGTCGGCGTGGAGCCGATAGGCCCGCGGCCCCCTGCTGCCCTCGAGTGCGATGGTCATCGGGATGGAGATGGCGTGCTCTTTGGCGAAGGCCGCCACCTTCTCCCTGTTCCCTGCGTCGTTGTCGATGAGGAGCACGATGAAGCCGGCGCGCTTGTCGCCCTTGTGGTCGGCCACGTTCTTGTCGATAGCCCTGGCCAGCCTGGCCAGGCGGTCGTCCAGCGCCCTCGCGAAGGTGAGGAGCGATGGACGCCTTCCGTGGCGTCATACATAGCAGATGTTGGTGCCCTTGGCCGCACCTGTGACGTCGTGGACCGTGAACGCGGGGGTCCTGCCGCCGGCGGGAATGCCCGATGGGGCGGCGCCGCCGATGGCTGCGGGGCCCAGGACGAGGGTGGCCAGCGCAAGGGTCGCCCCGATGCGAGCTGACCCACAGTGCCGCATGTCCGCCTCCTTTCGTCGATGCCCGGGCTTGCTGCCCGGAGGCCACAGGTCGGCCCTGGGTCTTCCATGATCGCAGGAACGCAGGGAGAAGTCAATACCGGAGGTGGGGGCTCAGCCTTCGGCGACGGCCGTGTTGCCGCCGGCGCGCTTGGCCTGGCGGAGGCAGGATTCGGCGCGCTGGAGCAGGGTGTCGGCGTCTTCGCTGCTGCGTCGCTCGGTGACGCCGAGGCTGGCGGTGGTGTGAACGACGCTTCGGGGGCCGGCGCTCTTGCACTCCCAGCGCGCCCCGTCGATGGCGCCGCGGATCTCTTCGGCCATGCGGCGGCCCTCCCGCAGCGGGCAGCGCGGGAGGATGATGCCGAACTGCTTGCCGCCCGTGCGGCCGACGATGGCGCCGGGGTAGGAGTCGCACGAGGTCTGGATGATGCCTGCGACGCGGAAGAGGAGGGCATCGCCCACCCTGTGGCCGAAGCTGCTGTTGATGGCCTCGATGTCGTCGACGTCGATGAGCACGACACACCAGCTGCCCGTGACGGCCGGCGGCTGGGTGGCGAGCTCCTGAAGGCGCTGCTCGAACCCCGTGCGGTTGAGCACGCGGGTGAGGCCGTCGCACAGGATCTGGTGGCTCGCCTCGTCGAGCTTGCGCTCGACGGCCTGCACGATATCCTCCGACTGGGAGAGCTCGGCGGCGGAGCGGCTCACGTCGTCCTTCATCTCGGTGGCCGCCGAGCGCAGGGAGCCGCCGACCGAGCGGAGACGGCCCACCAGCAGGCTCGCGTCGTCGACCGCGTCGAGCTCGTTGAGCGTGTCGAGCTGCTGGTCCACCTGGGCGGTGGTGCGCTTGTGCACCGTCGACAGCGAGGCGACGGTGCCGTTGAGGATCTCCATCGCCGTGCGCAGCTCTCGCTCGCGGTCCTGCATCGTCTCGATGCGGTTGGCATCGAAGACGAGCGCGAACTGCCGCAGCGACGACCACACGCTGCGCAGTTCCTGCACGCATTCCATCAGGGGCTCGGCGATCCGTCGGCCAGCGCCCTCCTTGGCGAGGGCCACCAGGCGCCCCCCCACGCCCTCGAGGCGCACCGTGAGCTCCTGGGGATCCTCGATTCGCTCCTTGGCTGGGATGAACGTGGTGGTTGCCGTCGGCATGCCCCATTCCCCTTGAGCGCCTGTCGCGGAGGCACAAGTACCAATTTGAAAGCTCGTTGGAGAGTCTCGGGCCCCCTTATCCTCTGGGCGGCAGGCGGTCTTCCTCCCCCCACAGCGCTCCATCTGAGTATCGGCATGCAGCGTGCGGGGTTGAGGCCGGGCGCCCAAGGGCAATCGCACCGGCCCCGGCCGTAGGGTGAGCGATTGCCTGCGTCGCCGGTTTGACATCTGTGCAGAGGGAGTCTACAATATTCGAGGCGTAGCGACGGTGCGCCTCGCGATGCCCTCCACCAAGGCGACAGGCAGCTTGCGGGAAGGCGAAGCTCAGGGATAGCGCAGGAGCGGCAGGATGGCCAGGCGACGCGAGGACGTGGACTGGTATGTGGAGATGAGCGAGACCCTTGAGCGTCGAGACCGGCGCCGCAAGTGGATCGTTCTCGGCATCGCCGTGTCGGTGCCGCTGGTGTTGATGGGCACCTTCGTCGTGGCGGTGGAGCTTGACCGCAGGGGCAAGTTCGAGCAGTGGTTTGGCATCGCGCGCAGGAAGCTCAAGGGCAGCAAGCCCGATCCTGTCACCCCCATGGCCCTCGAGCCAGTGACCGTCGAGCAGTTCCAGCCAGGCGACATCATCTTCAGTCAGCTCGACCGCAACGGCTTTGTGACCAGCATCAGCCACTTCTTCCGAGAGCTGGGCCCCGACGCCGACAACGCGGACGCGCCGTTTGCGGTGAACCGTACGGACGCGGACAACGGCACCATCGTGCTCTACCGCCTTCGCAACGTCGGCACGGGCGAGGTGTTCGAGTTCCGCGGCGTGGCCGTCAAGCGTCTGATCTCGGGCGACTGGGTGATCTCCGAAGCCGGCCACAAGCAGATCCGCGACCAGCTCCAGGCGCGCATGCGGGTCCAGATCCGCCGTATCGGCAAGTAGCCTGCTCCCTCCTCATCGTGACGAGTCCATCCCCGCGCGGCCGCTGGGGGCCGCGAGCCTGCGCGCCCCCCTGGCCAGCAGGCCGGGCGCGCCGCCGGGCCCGCCGGGCGGGCCGCTACCTCGACTGGAAATGCGCGATGAGGCGGGCAATGTCCTCGGCCGTGGCTGGGGACCGGGGGTCGCGCTTCGGCTTCTTGGGGGTGGGGCGCTTGCGTGGCTTCGGGCGCGGCGCCTTGGCCTCGCGCGGCTTGGGCTTCGGCTTCGGGGGCGGGACCGCCTGCTTGATGCTCAGGCCGATGCGGCGCCGCTCGGTGTCGACCGACAGCACCTTGACCTTCACGATGTCGCCCACCTGCACCGCCTCGTTGGGGTCCCGCACGTAGCGGTGCGCCAGCTCCGACACGTGTACCAGCCCGTCCTCGTGGACCCCAATGTCCACGAACGCGCCGAAGTTCGTCACGTTCGTCACCGTGCCCTCGAGCACCATGCCGGGCTGCATGTCCTCGACGGCGGAAATGTCGTCGCGGAACTGGACGCAGCGGAAGGGCTTGCGCGGGCCGCGGCCCGGGTGGAGGAGCTCGCGGCGGATGGCGTCGAGGGTGGGCCTGGCCACCTCGTCGGTGGCGTAGCGGGCGAAGTCGATCCGCCGCACCAGCTCCCGGTTGCCGAGCAGCGTGGCCACGTCGGTGCCCGCGTCGCTGGCGATCCTGGCCACCAGCTCGTAGCGCTCGGGATGGATGGCCGTGGCATCGAGCGGCTGGTCGCCGCCGCCGATCCGCAGGAATGCGGCCGCCTGCTGGCACCGCAGCTCGTCGAAGTGGGGCACCGCCAGCAGGTCGGCGCGGGTCCGGGGCGGGCCGTGCTCGTCGCGCCAGCGCACCAGCTCGTGTGCGGCGGCGCGATCGAGCCCCGCCACGTAGGACAGGTGCGCCGCCGTGGCGCGCGCCACGTCGACCCCCACGGCGGTCACGCAGCTCTCCACGGCCTCCTCGAGCGCTTCCCGCAGGGCCTGCTGGTTTACGTCGTGCTGATACTGCCCCACGCCGATGGCCTTGGGGTCCACCTGCACCAGCTCGGCCAGGGGATCCTGGAACCTGCGCGCCATGCTCACCGCACAGCGCAGGCCCGGGTCGAGGTCGGGGAACTCCTCGCGCGCCGCACGCGAGGTGGCGTAGGTGCTCGCCCCGGCGTCGTTGACCACCATGCGCACGACCTTCCTGTCGGGCACCTCCTTGAGCAGCTGGCGGAAGAACAGCTCGGTCTCCCGCGAGGCCGTGCCGCTGCCGATGGCCACCGCCTCGAGCCCGTGCTTGTCCACCAGCGCGCGGGCCGCGGCACGGGCCTCGGCCGCCTGGGCCTGCGGCGGGTGTGGGAACACGGTGGCGTGCTCGAGCAGCTTGCCCTGCTCGTCGACGGCGGCGAGCTTGCAGCCGGTGCGGTAGCCCGGCTGCACGCCGAGGGTGCGCCTGGGGCCCGCGGGCGGCTGGAGGAGGAGGCCCCGCAGGTTGCGGGTAAACACCGAGATGGCCTCGTCGTCGGCGCAGCGCTTGAGGCCGGCGCGCACCTCGCTCTCCAGCGACGGGGCGAGCAGCCGGTCCCAGGCATCGGCCATGGCGCGCTCGACGGCCGCGGCGGCAGGCGAGTCGCGGTGCACGGCATACGCCTCGTGGAGCGCGGCGAGCGCCCCCTCGCGCTCGACCTCCACGCGCACCGTCAGCCACCCCTCCTTCTCCCCCCTGCGGATGGCGAGGATGCGGTGGGGCGGGATCGAGCGGACCGGCTCGGCGAAGTCGTAATACATCTCATACTTGCTGTGCTCGCCTGCCTTGCCCTCCACCACGGTGGAGCGAAGCACGCCGGTGTCGGCGAACCGCTGGCGCAGGCGCTTGCGGGCAGCGGGGTGCTCGGCGATCTGCTCGGCCAGGATGTGCCGCGCTCCCTCGAGCGCCGCCTCGTGGTCCGACACGCCCCCCTGCGCGTTCACGTACGGCGCGGCCATGGCCACCAGCGACGGCCCGTCGGCCGTCGCGTCCCGCAGCGCCGTGGCCAGGGGCTCGAGGCCCCGCTCCTTGGCCAGCGTGCCCCGGGTGCGGCGCCTGGGACGGTGGGGCAGGTAGAGATCCTCGAGCTCGGCTCGCGACAGGCACTCGCCGACCTGCTGGCGAACCTCGTCGGTCAGCACGCTGTGCCTGGCGATCTGCTCCAGGATCTTGCCCTTGCGGCGCTCCAGCGACTCCAGCCGACGTCGCAGCCTGGCCACCGACCGCACCTGCTCCTCCCGCAGGCCGCCGGTGCGCTCCTGGCGGTAGCGCGCGATGAACGGGGCCGTGGCTCCCTGCTCGAGCAGCGCCAGCGCGGCGTCCACCGACGCTGCCGGCAGGCCAAGCTCCGCGGCAAGCAGCTCGATCGCCCTGCGCTCGGCCATGGGGCCTTCGCCTCCGGCCAGTGACCCTCCCGTGCTCGAGGGCTGAGTAGGACCGGTTATTATAGCCCTCGCCACAGGCCCTGTCAAAACCCGGCCGACGGCCGGTCGAGCTTGACAGCGTGGCCCGCCCTGTGCTATAACCTTGCCGCCCTACCCCATCGCACACAGCGCCAAGGAGGCCCCGTGGCAGAGTCGGTGGTGATCGTGGAGTCGCCCGCCAAGGCGCGGACGATCGGCAAGATCCTGGGCAAGAGCTACCAGGTGGCCTCGTGCATGGGACACGTGCGCGACCTGCCGAAGCGGACCCTCGGGGTGGACGTCGAGCAGGGGTTCCGCCCGCGCTACCAGGTGCTGGAGTCGCGACGCAAGGTGGTGAGCTCGCTGCGGCGGCTCGTCAAGGACGCCGAGGCCGTCTACCTGGCGCCCGACCCCGACCGCGAGGGCGAGTCGATCGCCTGGCACCTGTTCAAGGCGCTCGCCCTGACCAAGAAGCGGGTCCGCCGCGTGACGTTCAACGAGATCACCCGCCGCGCCGTGCAGCGGAGCTTCGACCACCCGCGCGAGATCGACATGGACCTCGTGCACGCGCAGCAGGCCCGGCGCATCCTCGACCGCATCGTGGGCTACCAGCTCTCGCCCCTGTTGTGGAAGAAGGTGGCCAGGGGCCTGAGCGCAGGGCGCGTGCAGTCGGTCGCCGTGCGTCTGGTGGTCGAGCGCGAGAGGGAGATCGAGGCGTTCGAGGCCGAGGAATTCTGGCGCATCACGGCCACGCTGGTGCCGCAGGACGCGCCCGACACGGCGCCCTTCCGCGCCCAGCTCACCCACGTGGACGGCGAGAAGGCGGCGCTGGGCGACGAGCAGGCGGCACGGGCGGTGCTCGAGCGCGTGGACGGCCAGCCCTTCGTGGTGGCGAGCGTGGAGACGAAGCGCAAGCGCTCGCGGCCGCTGCCGCCGTTCGCCACCAGCCAGCTCCAGCAGGCGGCGTCGGTGCGGCTGGGGTTCCGGCCGCGGCGCACCATGCGGGTGGCGCAGCAGCTCTACGAGGGCATCGAGGTCGGCGGCGAGGGCTCGGTGGGCCTCATCACGTACATGCGTACGGACTCGTTTCGCGTGGCGGACGAGGCGCTCGCCGAGTGTCGCGAGCTCATCGCCAAGCGGCTCGGCGAGCAGTACCTGCCCAAGGAGCCGCGGCGCTACCGCGCCCGACGCGGCGCCCAGGAGGCCCACGAGGCCATCCGCCCCACCTCGGCACTGCGCACCCCGGAGGCCCTGGAGCCCTGCCTCAACGCCGAGCAGCTCAAGCTCTACAGGCTCATCTGGGAGCGCTTCGTCGCCAGCCAGGTGGCCGACGCCCAGCACGACGTCACCCGGGTGGTGGTGGAGGCCGGCCCCGCGCGGTTCCGCGCCACGGGCCGCATCGTGGTCTTCGACGGCCACACCCACGTCTACGCGCCGCTGCGCCGCAAGGACGACGAGCAACAGGCCCTGCCGCCGCTGGCCGACGGCATGGGGCTGCGGTGCCTGGAGCTGGCGCCGACCCAGCACTTCACCAAGCCGCCGCCGCGCTACACCGAGGCGTCGCTGGTGAAGACGCTGGAGCGGGAAGGGATCGGCCGGCCGAGCACCTACGCGCAGATCATCACCACGATCCAGGACCGTGGCTACGTGGAGGTGCGCGAGAAGGTCTTCTACGCCCAGGAGCTCGGCAAGGTGACCAACGACGCGCTCCTGCCCTTCTTCGACAACATCATCAACACCAAGTTCACCGCACAGCTCGAGGAGCACCTCGACAACGTCGAGGGCGGCGAGCGCGACTGGCGCGACGTGCTCACCGAGTTCTACAACCCCTTCCAGGCCGACCTCGCGAAGGCCGCCGCCGAGATGCCGAGCGTCAAGGAGCAGCTCGCCGAGCAGACCGACGAGGTGTGCGACAAGTGTGGCGCTCCCATGGTCATCCGCCTGAGCAAGCGCGGCCGCTTCCTCGCCTGCAGCGCCTTCCCGAAGTGTCGGAACACGCGGGCGCTCGACAGCGACGGCGAGCCCGTGCAGGTCGAGGAGATCGGCGAGAACTGCCCCGAGTGCGGCCAGCCATTGGCCGTGCGCACGGGCCGGCGGGGCAAGTTCGTCGGCTGCACGGCCTACCCCAAGTGCCGATACACCAGGCCCATGGCCGGCGAGGCCGGCGAGCAGGGCCAGGCGGCGCGAGTGGCCCCCGAGCCGACGGGCGAGGACTGCCCGCGGTGCGGCAAGCCGCTGCTGCTGCGCACGGGCCGGCGGGGCAAGTTCATCGGCTGCTCAGGCTTCCCCAAGTGTCGGTTCACCCGGCCTGTCGAGGGCGAGGGGCAGCCGGAGCCCGAGGCCACCGGCGTGACGTGCGACAAGTGTGGCGCGCCCATGGTGCTCCGCACGGGGCGGCGAGGCCGCTTCCTGGCCTGCTCCGCCTACCCCAAGTGCCGCAACACGAAGCCGGCGAAGGACGCCGGGCCGGCTCCCCCGCCGCAGGAGCTGGGCCGCGCGTGCCCCGAGTGCGGCAAGCCGCTCGTCGTGCGGGGCGGCCGCCGCGGCAAGTTCGTCGGCTGCTCCGCCTACCCGGCCTGCCGCTACACCGAGAACTACGAGCCGCCGAGCGAGCCGGAGGGCGAGCAAGCGTGACCGCCCGCGGCCGACAGATCCCCCACACGGAGGGCGAACACCGTGTCCGAGATGGGTGACGCGCAGACCCGCGAGCCGGAGATCCTGCAAGGCATCGAGAACAAGCCGCTGGCCTCGCGGCTGGCGATCTACACCAGGCTGTCGGGGCCGGGCTGGCTCCAGAGCGCCATCACCCTGGGCGGCGGGTCGCTGGCCAGCAGCCTGTTCCTGGGCGCGCTGGCCGGCTTCAGCCTCATGTGGCTCCAGCCGCTGGCCATGCTCCTGGGCATCGTGATGCTCAGCGCCATCGGCTACGTGGCGCTGAGCACGGGCAAGCGGCCCTTCGGCGCCATCAACGAACACGTCAACCCCGTGCTCGGCTGGGGCTGGGCCATCGCCACGGCGCTGGCGAACATGGTGTGGTGCCTGCCGCAGTTCAGCCTCGGCGTCGCCTCGGCCCGCTTCAACCTCTTGCCCTCCCTCATCGGCCCCTCGGCCATGTCCGCGGCCTGGGGCAAGTCGATCGCCGCGCTCGCCATCCTCGGCATCTGCGTCCTCGTCATCTGGTTCTACGACAAGGGCAGCCGGGGCATCCGCATCTTCGAGTGGGTGCTCAAGGCGATGGTGGGCATTGTGATCGTGTGCTTCTTCGGCGTCGTGATCAAGATGAGCCTCGAGGGCGCGCTCCGCTGGGGCGGCATCTTCCGCGGGCTCGTGCCCGATTTCTCGATGCTGAGCCAGCCTGCGAAGACCTTCGCCGCGGCGCTGGCCGCCACCGGCGACTACCAGGCCTACTGGCAGGGCAAGATCGTCGGCATGCAGCGCGACGTGATGATCAGCGCCTTCGCCACCGCCGTGGGCATCAACATGACCTTCCTGCTCCCCTACTCGATGCTGGCCAAGGGCTGGCGGCGGAGCGCCAGGGGGCTGGCCATCTTCGACCTGTCGACCGGGCTCCTCATCCCCTTCATCCTCGCCACCGGCTGCGTGGTGATCGCCTCGGCCACCCAGTTCCACACCCAGTACCATCCCGGTCTGGTCGGCGAGCCCTACCGCAAGCTCGGCGCCGCGCCCGCCGGCGACCAGGAGACCGCGCTGCCGGAGCACGCCGAGCCCTCGAAGGGCCTGGTGGCCAAGTACACCGGCATCGTCGACGGTCGCCTCAAGCAGGAGCTTGATGCCGACGCCTTCGCGGCGCTCACCGGCGAGCAGAAGGCCGCGGCCCGAGCCGCCCTGCCGACCGCCGACAAGCGCATGGCCGCCATGCTCGTCAAGCGCAGCGCGTTCGACCTCGCGGCGTCGCTGCGACCGCTCACCGGCGACTTCTTCTCCCACTACCTGTTCGGCATCGGCGTCATCGGCATGGCCATCTCGAGCATCATCATCCTCATGCTCATCTCGGGCTTCGTCGTGTGCGAGATGCTCGGCATCCCGCCCAAGGGCAACGCCCACCGCCTGGCCTGCATGCTGCCCGTCGTCGGGGTGCTCGGCCCGTTCATCTGGGCGGGCAAGGCCGCCTTCTGGCTCGCCATGCCCACCAGCGTGTTCTGCGGCGCGCTCATCCCCATCGCCTACTGGACCTTCTTCTGCCTCATGAACTCCCGCAGCTTGCTGGGCAAGAGCCTGCCGCGCGGCGGCAAGCGCGTGGCCTGGAACGTGCTGATGCTCCTCGCCCTGGCGGTGGTGACGCCGGGCTCGCTGTGGATCATCTGGAACAAAGCCCACTACTACGGCCTCGGCGCGCTCGGCGTGTTCCTGCTGCTGCTCATCGTGGTGCAGGTCGCGCGCAAGCGTAAGCCCCTGGCCGAGGCCCGGGACGGAACGGCGTGACCACCCAGGGCGCCCAGGCCGACGCGAGCGAGGGGGCCGACCTGCACCGCGGCCTGCCGATGGTCGCCCAGTGGGAGCCCGCGGCGCTCGCCGCCGAGAAGGCCCAGCTCGCCGAGCTGGCCTCGAAGGGCATCCTGACCCGCCTGTGCGCCTACACCCGCAAGATGGGCCCTGGCTGGATGCAGAGCGCCATCGCGCTCGGCAGCGGCAGCGCCTTCTCCTCGATTTTCGCCGGAGCCCTGCTCGGCTACGGGCTCATCTGGACGCAGCCCGTGGGCATGCTGCTCGGGCTGGTGGTGCTCGTGGCCATCGCCTACCAGACCCTCTCGACCGGCGTGCGGCCCTTCGACGCGATGAGCCGCTACGTCCACCCCTCGGTGGCCTGGGCGTGGGCGCTCGCGTCGCTGGCCGCCACGTGCATCTGGCACCTGCCGCAGTACTCGTGCGGCGCGGGCGTGGTGGCCGATCTGGCGGAGTTCTGGGGCTGGACGGGCGCCTCGACGCTCGTCTACGCGAAGGTGCTTGGCATCGCGGTGAGCCCGAAGCTGATCTTCGGCCTCGGCATCCTCGCCGTGTCGATCGCCATCACGTGGCTCTACGGCTCGGGCTCGCGCGGCATCCGCATCTACGAGCTGCTGCTCAAGGTGATGGTCGGCGTCATCATCCTGGCGTTCCTGCTCGTCGTGCTCAGGACGGGGGTGAACTGGCGGGCGCTGTGGCACGGGCTCATCGGCAAGCCGCGCTACGTGCCCGAGACGGCGCGGGGCGTCTCGGTGATGATGGGCAGCATCGCCGCCTGCGTGGGCATCAACATGACCTTCCTGCTGCCCTACACCCTGCTGGCCAAGGGCTGGGGCAGGGAGCACCGCGGCCTGGCCGCCTACGACCTCGTGGTCGGGCTCGGGGTGCCCTTCATCCTGTCCACGGGCCTGCTGGTGATCGCCGCGGCCAACACCCTCTACGACCCCGCCAACCCGCTCACCACGAAGGTCGCCCCCTGGCAGGCGGCCCACACCCTCTCGGCCGTGGCCGGCCCCGCGATCGGGCGGGTGGTGTTCGACATTGGCGTGTTGGGGATGTGCCTGTCGTCGATCACCCTGCACATGCTGGTCTCGGCCTTCATCGTGTGCGAGGTCTTCAAGCTCGAGCCCACCGGCTGGCGCTATCGCCTGGCCGCGCTCATCCCCACGCCGGGGTTCCTGGGCGCCGTGCTGTGGGGCCAGATCCCGCTGTGGCTGCCCGTGCTCACCTCCGCCATCTGCGGCCTGCTCCTGCCCATCGCCTACATCGGCTTCTTCATCCTCCACAACCGCCGCGACTACATGGGCGACGCCAGGCCCACCGGCCTCCGCGGCCTGCTCTGGAATGCCGGCCTGCTGCTGGCCATCGTGTTCATGGTGGCCAACGGCGTCTACTACATCTACATCAAGTACGTGAGCAGCACCGCGGGCTGACGGCGCGGGATGGCATGCCCTGTGCCCCGCGCTACCCGGCTGCCACCGCGTCGCGGAGGGCGGCGATGTGGCGGGGGATGGCGGTGAGGGGGTCTTCCTTGGCTTCGTACTCGAGGGCGAGGTAGCCGCGGTAGCCTGCCTTGCGGAGGATGGCCACGATTCGCTTGTAGTCGGTGGGCACGCGCTGCTTGCCCTGGCGAATCTCGACCTTGACCTGCACGTTGAGCGCGTAGGGCGCGGAGGCGGCGATGTCGACGTAGGGGTCGGCGGTGCGGAAGTTGCCTGTGTCGAGGTTGACGCCGAACCAGGGGCTCTCGACGTCGCGGACGAAGCGCAGCAGGTCGGCGGCGGTGGTGGTGGGGCCGCCGTGGTTCTCCAGGGCGAGGTACACGCCGTGCTCGCCGGCGTAGGCGCAGCACTGCTCGATGCCGGCGACCATGAGGCGGTAGGCCGCGGCAGGCTCCTGGCCCTTCCTGGCGCGGCCGGCGAAGATGCGGATGACGGGGGCGCCGAGGGTCTCGGCGATGTCGACCCATTTCTTGACGTGGGCGAGCTGGGCGTCGCGCTTGGGGCCGGGCGGGAGGCCGAAGTCGTTGCCGACGGCGGTGCCCGAGATGTCGAGCCCGAGCTGGGATGCCTTGGCGCGCAGGTGGCGGAGGTAGGCGGGCGAGGTGTCGCGGAAGTAGTAGCTCGTGGGCTCGATGGCGTCGAGGTCGAGCTCAGCCGCCTTGTCGACGAAGTCGTCGAGCGTCATGGGGTCCTGCTTGGCGGTGAGGAGCTTGCGGTAGCTGTAGCCGGCGATGGAGAGCTTGAGGCGGGCGGGTCCCTTGCGAGCGATGGGCTCGATGGCCCGTGCGGGGCGCGGGCCTGCGGCGAGGCCCGCAGCAGCGAGGGCGGCGCCGCGGAGGAACTGACGGCGTGAGCGATCGGCGGCACTCATCGGCGGCTCCCTGCTTGCTGTCAAGCACCGAGAGCCGCGCGGGAGGTGGGCGCGGCTCTCGGCGCTCGGTTCGCGCGTGGGCCGTCACACGGCCTCGACGGCCTTCACCTCCGGGACGACCTCCTTGACGCGGACCTCGACCCCGTGCTTGAGGGTGATCCGCGACATGGGGCACCCCCCGCAGGCTCCCTTGAGCTTGACCTTGACGGTGCCGTCCTCCTCGATGTCCACGAGCTCGATATCGCCGTTGTGCGCCTGGAGCGCCGGGCGAATCGACTCGATAGCTTCCTGGACCTTCTGCCGGTCGATGGCCATAAGGCTTTCCCTCACAAGGTGGGGCCGTAGGGTACAGGGCTACGTGCCCAGTGCCACACTCCAGTGTGCCAGCATCGGCGGGCCCTGTCAAGCGCGAGCCGCTAGTGGGTGGGGAATCGGCCCTGGAAGATGAAGCGGTGGCCGGTGGGGGCCTCGAGGATCACGGCGTTGTCTGTGATGCTCGTGATCTTGAGGCCGTCGACGACGGTGTCGCCCTCGAAGCCGCGGTGGAGTTGCCCCGTGGGCCTGTGGCGCATCGCAGCTCCTCCCTTCTCGTGGGCAGCGGCCCGCGGCGGCGGGTCACTCGTTGTACTTGTCCTCGAACCGCCCGCGGATCTTGTGGCGCTTGCCCTTGGGGTCGATGAGCACGATGGCGTCGTCGGTGATCTGCGCCAGACGCAGGTTGTCGATGGAGTCGCCGATGAACTTGCGGTAGTACTCGCCGCTTTCCTTGTGTCGGAGCACGGACTGGCGCTTGGGCTCGGGGGCCTCGATCTCGACGATGGCCACGAGCTTGAAGGGCAGGTCGTTGCCTGGGGGCGGGGGGATCTCGAGCTTGGGCTCGGGTTCGGGGCCGACCTCGGGGCCGACCTTGGGGGGGATCTTGGGTGGGATCTTGGGGGCGACCTTGGGGGCGACTTTGGGGGCGACCTTGGGGGTGACCTTGGGCTTGGAGACGACGGTGGTGGCGGTGCCGCGCTGGACTCGGAAGACGAGCTCGTAGTCGGGCTCTGCGAAGTGGTAGGTGAACTTGGCGTACCTGGACCGTAGGGACTCGGGGATGTTGTCGCCGCCGCGGGTCGTGAGGCGCATGCGCGCGGTGTCGGTGATGGGGATGAGCTCCACGCGGTCGCGGGGCGTGCCGACGGCGAAGACGCCGCTCTCGTTGACCACGTTGGCCACCTGGCGCATGGCGGCGCCGCAGGAGATGGCGGGCACTTGCCATTGGGTGGGCAGCTTCTCGAACGTGGTGCGCAGCACGATGGCGACCTGGCAGCGGTAGTAGGCCCGCTTGATGGCGGTGGGCTTGACGGGCACGACGAGGATGCGGCCGTCCTGGCCGTAGCGGCGCTTGTCGTCGCGCTCGCGGCTGAACACGCTGGCGGCAGTGGTGTCGGGGGGCAGGCGGAAGCGGAGCTCGCGGGCGGGGTGGGGGGTCATGCGGCAGTCGAAGGTGTAGCGGCTGAAGGCGCCCATGGGGCTGAGGTTGTGGGCGATGGTGGAGCGGACGAAGAGGGTGGTGGGCTGGCTGAGGTCGGCGAAGAAGGGGTTGCGCTCGCCGCGGTCGAGGTAGTGGTCGAGTGCGGGGATGGCCAGCTTGGCGCGGATGTCGGGGTCGCCGTGCTCGATGGACGGGGCTTCGACCTTCGGGGTGGTGGGCACCATGGGTCGATGGGCCAGGAACAGGCCGAGCTTGAGCACGACCCAGGCGAGCAGAGCCACGCCGATGAGGAAGAGGCTTTGTTCCTTGTTTAGTCCCCTGCCCACGGGGCACCTCCAGATGGCTTCTCGGTTCTGGAATGCCGGGTCCCGCCCTCGGGGGTCGGGGCACGGCGGCGTCGGGTCGCTCTGGCGCGGATGGTGGTCGAGGCGGTTTTCCTTCTCGGTGTCGGGGTCAGAAGCGCTTGGTCGGTTTCTTGTAGGCGCGGGTGGGGGCCTTCTTTTTGGTCTTGCGTGGGGCCTTGGCCTCAGGGAGCTCGAGCTTGGCGAAGCGGAGCGCGGCGACGGAGAACTCGGCTTCGAGGTGTGCCGGGGTCACGTTGGTGGGGAAGCCGTCCTGGTCCTTCTGGATTTCGGCCTCGACGGCCTTGACGCTCATGCTGCGGACGAGGAAGAAGCGTGTGGCCACGAGGTCGCCGCGGCGAACGGGGTTGTGGAGGGGGGTGCCGTCGGGGCCGAAGGTGATGTCGGAGGTGGGCTCGAGGTGTGCCTCGAGCTTGCCGTCGGGGCGCCGCCCGTGGACCACGGCGTTGCCGACGAAGGTGAGCTTGTGGGGGTCGCTGGCGTGCGGGCGGAAGACGGTGAGCCGCTCTTTGAGGTCGCCGCGTGCGCGGTTGGGCCTGAAGACGCTGGGCTGGCCGTCGAGCTCGACGACGATGCGGACGGCCTTGGGGTCGGGCGGGGCGGGCGCCGGGGGCTCGGCCGCGGGCGCGTTGTCGTCGGGGTCGTCGTCGGCCGGTGCGGGGGGCTTGGGCTTTGCGGGCGGCAGGGGGGCGGCGGCCTCGGCGGCGACGGCGAGGTCGTGGACCTCGGCGACCCGGCCGTGGGCGCCGTCGAGGGCGTGGATGAAGCGGAGGAGGGTGGGCAGGTCGCACTTCACCCGCGCCGTCACGGGGTAGGCGGTGGCGACCTCGACGTCGTCGATGCCCCAGGCGTAGGGCTCCTCGGGCGCGATGGCGGTGATCTCGTCCACGCCCGCGCGGATGGCCAGGTGGCCGAGTTCGTGCACGAGGGCGACCTGGAGGATGCGGGTGTCGGGGTCCTCGATGTTCTCGGGCAGCTCCATGTTGCGCATGCCGAAGTAGGGGTCGCCCAGATGGATGTTGCGGGTGGCGGCCAGCCAGGCCACGCCGTCGGCGGGGTCGCGGATCTCGAACTCGCGGCAGATCAGCTCGCCTTCCCGGGCGTAGGTGTAGACGAGCGACACGTAGCGCTGACGCTCGTTGTTGTCGACGCGGCGGGCGGGGATGCGGAAGGGGAAGCGGGGGATGAACGACATCCAGCGGTGCATGTCGCCGTAGTTGCCAAGGAGCACTTTGTTGCCCTCGGCGGCCTTCGCGGCGGCGGCGCCGACGGTCACGTTCTTGCCCTTCGTGGGGAAGTAGCGCTTCATCTTGGGATCGAGGCTGCGGGTCTTGCGCTGCACGTCCTTGTAGTTCCTGTGGTGGGGGTAGATCACCACGGGGCCGCGCCAGGGCGCGAGCCACTCGCCGATGCACGAGGGGCGCAGCACGATGCACGCCAGCGCGACGGCGCCGGCGATGATGGCGAACAGCTTGTTCTGTTCCCAGAAGCTCATTTCTGCTTCGACGGATCCATGGCAATGCCGCCGTAGAAGGGGGCGGCGAAGGTGACGGTCATCTTGAACGTGCGCTGGTCGGGCGTCTCCTGCGGGGCGGGGTACTTGGTGACCTTGACGTGTCCGTAGAGCGCTTCCTCTTTCTGGAGCTCCTTGAGGAAGCTGTTGACGAGGTCCTGGGCCTCGGCGAGGCCGATCTTCCTGCCCTTGTGCGATTCGGCCACGGCGCCGCGGATGAGCAGCTGGGTGGCCAGCTCGGTCTTCTGGGGCTTGGCGCCGCTGCGGGTGGGCCGGAACGTGGGCCTCTGGCTCTCGGTGGCGATCGAGTCGATGCGGAGCTGCGGGGGGAGCCGCTGCTTGAGAGCGGCGATGGCCTCGGCGCAGCGCCGGCCGGTGTCGAGGAGTCGCTTGAGGGTCCTGGCCTGCCTGGCGAGCATCTGGTTGCGGCTGGCGTGGTGGTCGAAGTCGCCGACCTTGGCCTCGGCGTCGCTGATGCGCTTCGACAGCGTCTTCAGGTGGCTGGCGGCTCTGGCGAGCGCGTGGCGGGAGGAGTAGAACATGGTGCCGAACGTGAGGAGGAAGACGGTGGCGGCGGCGTAGACGAAGGCATCGCGGGTGAGGAACTCGCGTCGGCGCGAGACGTCCGCGGGCAGCAGGGTGATGGGCTTGATGGCGCGGTCGTCGAGCTGGCGCAGCGCCAGGCCGATGGCCACGGCGTAGGTGCCGGCGTCGCGGGTCACGTCGTCGCGGCAGGCGGCGGGCAGGGCGGAGGTGTCGATGTGGGCGATGGGGTCGAGGGTGTGGACGGGCAGGTGGAAGCGGTGGCTGAGAAACTCGCGCAGGCCGCGCAGGCGGGCGGCCCCTCCGCCGAGCACGATCTCGTCGATCCGCAGGTCGGTCATGCGGGTCTGGGTCTGGCAGTACTTGATGGTGGCCTGGAGGGTGTTGTAGAGCGACTCGGCGGGCTCGAGGAGGGCGGCGGAGAGCCTGGCCTCGGGGTTGCTGGTGTCGATCTCGGCGGCCACGTCGAAGTGGCCGGGGATGATGGCCCCCTGGGTGAGCTTGAGCTCCTCTGCCTCCTTGATCGGCAGCTCGTACTCCTCCTGGAGCGCCTCGGAGAACTGCACGCCGCCCAGCGTGAGGTTGCGCACGAACAGGATCTTGGCGTTGCGCTGCACCACCACGTCGAGGTGGCGGCCCCCGAGGTCGACCAGCAGGGTGGTCTTGTCGTTGTAGATCTCCTCGTCCTGCGCGTGTGTGTAGGTGTTGAACAGGCCGATGGCGTTGAGGGTCACCCCGTTGGCCCCCAGCCCTGCCTGCTTGAGGAGCGCGAGGCGGCGGCGCAGGGCGTCGTTGCGGGCCATGGCCACGAGGATGGTGAACTCGTCGGTCTGGCCAGGGAGGTCGAGGAGCACGAAGTCGGCGGTCTGCTCCGACGGCGCGGTGGGGTCCTCGGTCACTTCGTAGTCGATGAGCTTGCGGAGCTTGTCGGGGGTGGCGGGGGGCACGTGGAGGTACTTGACGAAGTAGCTGCGTCCGGCGAGGCCGTTGGCCACGGTGCGGCCCCGGATGCGGCCCTGGCGGAGCAGGAAGCGCAGCAGCTCGGCGAGCCGCAGGTTCTTGCGTTCGCTGTCGTCGAGGAAGGCGAGGTCGCCGAGGTCGATGGCGCCGGCGCGCGCCAGCGACACGTGGCTGCCCGTCTTGCGGAGCACCACGGCCTTGAGGGCGTGGGCCCCGATGTCGACGCCGATGGCGGTGCGTGTCTTGGGCATCGGTGCACCTGTGTTCGCGCCCCCCGCCGTCCTACGGTCCTGGGCGGACGACGGGGGGCGCGGCGGAGTCTTCGAGCTCGATGCGCGCGGCTTCCTCGGCGGCGCGCACCGCGTCGATGCGGCCCGAGTCGGTGTAGCGGGCGCCCGTGGGGGTGATGAGCTCGGCCTCGACGAAGATCAGCAGGTTGGTCTTCTTGTCGCGGTAGGTGTCGCGCCCGATGAACTGGCCGATGATGGGGATGTCGGAGAGGATGGGCACCTTCGAGCGCACCTGGATCTTCTTCTGCTGGATCAGGCCGCCGAGCACCACGATGGCGCCGTCGGCCACGGTGAGCTTGGTCGACACCGAGCGTTCGCCGATGATCGGGCGCTCCACCGTGGCGGTCTGCGGCTGCATGTCCTCGGCGTCGTCGGCGCTCTGGATGCTGGTGACGGGGAACACGAGCTCGAAGCTCAGCCGAGGCGGGATCTCCTCGCGGATGCGCGGGTTGAGCATCATGGCGATGTAGCGGCTGTCCTTGCCGATGCTGGGGGCCACGTCGAGGGTGAACCCGGTGTCCTCGCCCTCGGCGAACACGGGGATGATGATGGGCTCGCTGGACAGCGGGTAGTTGCCGCCCGTCTGCTGCTGCTGCTGGTTGTAGTTCCATGGGTTGCCGTAGGTGGTGCCGGAGATGTCGGAGCGGTCGACCTCGTAGTCCTCGACGTAGATCAGGTCCTTGGTCACGCTGATGCGTGCGGTGCAGTTGTTGATGCAGATGACGTTGGGCGCGGCGAGGGTGCGGGCCTTGCCGGTGCGCTGGAGCGCGTCGAGCACGATCTCGAACTGGGGCTCGTCGAGCACCCCGGTCAGGCCCAGGGTCATGCCGGAGTCGGGGGTGGTGAGGCCCGGGAGCTGCTCGGTGGGGAACTTGAAGACCTCGCCCTGGTTGATCTGGAGCTTGGTCCTGCCGAGCTTGCCGAGCTTGAGCACGTCGCTGAGGGTGGTGGAGATGCCGAAGGACTCGAATTCCTCGAGGTCGATCTCCACGAAGAGGGTCTTGATGAGCACCTGGTGCGGGATCTGGTCGATGGGCTCGAGCATGTCGAGCACCTGCTGGTAGACCTCGCGGGTCGTGCGCACGTAGAGCAGGTTCATCTTGCGGTCGAGGTAGGTGAACGAGCCGTCGGGCCAGTCGATGAGCTGGGGGAACTGCTCGACGAGCTGCTCGACGTTGGAGCTGTCGGGCGGGTCGATGGGCGGCGAGGCGGAGCCCTGCCCGGCGACGGCGGCGGACTCGGGCGCCACCGTGACGTCCACGAGGCCGTAGTGCAGGGGGATGACGAAGGTCTCGAGCCGGGGCTCCTCGGGGGTGGTGATGAGCACGCCGTCGCGGGTGGTGGCGAACATCAGGCCGTGGTTGCGGGCGATGTAGTCGAGGAGCTGGCGGAGGGGGTAGTTGGCCACGTGCACGGTGATGGTCTTGCCCTCGACGACCTCGGGGTTGTAGATGATGTTGACGCCGGTGGAGCGGAAGAGGAGGTCGAGGAAGTAGTCGAGGTCGGCCTGGATGAGGTTCACGCTGACGCGCTGGTTGAGCTTCTCCTCGAGCTCGGGGCTGGCCACCTCGTAGCGGGGGCGCTCGAGGTCGATGGGTGGGCGGCCCACGGGCGGAAGGTCGTCAGGCGGCACGCTGGCGTCCTCGATGTCGGCGAACCGCCTCTCCATCATCAGGGTCTGCTCGAGGTTCTTCTCCTCGAATTCGTGCTGCTGCTGCTTCATGCGGGCCTGGGTGTGGAGCCTGCGTGCCATGACGAAGCTGCGGTCTTGCTCGAGGATCTCTCTGCACACGGCGGCGCACTCGCCGTAGCGCTTCTTGCGGTAGTGCTGCTCGGCGTCGAGGTAGCGGCCGTAGAGCCTGGCCTGTTGCGCTTCCTCGGCCGTGAGCGCTCGGCCGCCTTGGGCGAGGCGGCGGGCGATGCTGTTGCGGAGCATCGCCGCCGTGTCCTTGGTGTGTTGCGAGTGGCCGCTGATGGGCGTGATGGGGGCCAGGGTGTCCATCGCCTTGCGGAGCACGGGGCGCGGGTCGTCGGCGAGCTTGGCCGACTGGTAGAGGTCCCAGGCCTGGCTGAGCAGTCGCGCGCCCGCGGGGTCGGGGGCGGCGGGGGGCTGTGGCGTGGGGCCGGGCCTGGCGGGGGGGCGCGTGGTCTCGACGTTCTCGCCGGGGCGCACGATGCGGGTGGTGTTGGCAGGGGGGGCCTTGGCGTCGTGGGTGGCGGCTCGGACGACGGGCGCGCCGCCGGCCGCCGGCGCGGGCGGCGGGGCGGTGGGCTTGCGGGTGAGGGCGCTCGGGGCTTGCGCGACGACGCGGCGCTCGCCCTGGGCCGGCTCGGCGACCTCGAAGATGGAGAACATGCGTCGATGGAGCTCGAGCTCGCCGGCGCACTCGGCGAGGCGTCGTCGGGCTCGCGGGCTCTTGGGGTCGATGGCGAGCACTTGCTCGGCGGCCTTGGCGGCGGGCTCGTAGTTGCCTGCGGCGAAGTGTTTGTCGGCGTCGTCGAGGAGGGTGGCGATGCGGGCTTCGCGCTGGCGGCGCTCGCCGTCGTGGAGGCGGTCGCGGATGCTGCGGATGCGGGCGGCGACGCGGCGGTAGCCTGGCTGCTCGAGCGCGATCTGGGCGTAGAGCTTCTGGGCGTCGCGATACTGGCGCTGGCGGTAGAGCGCCTCGGCACGCTCGTAGAGGTCGCCGAGGCGCGCGCTCCGCTGCTGGGGGGATTCGGCCTTGCGGGCCGCAGGCGGCTTGGGCGTGGCCGGCGTCGTGGGCTTGGCTGCGCCGGCACGCAACTGGCCGATGCTCAGGATCGTCGCGAGCAGGGCGGCCAGCAGACCTCTGGCGGTCATGCGCCTCGCTCCTTTCAACGGGGACGTGGAGGGTTGGCTGCCGCGTTGTCGTGCGGCCGGGCCGGGCAGCCCGGCCAGCGGGCTAGTCGTTGAACCACAGCGGCGTTCCCGTGATGGCGTCGCCGCCATAGGTGACGGAGATGACTTTGCTGTTGTTGAGCAGATAGGGCTTCTTCACGTGGCGGTAGCATCGCAGCACCGGCACTCGGGTGCCGAAGGCGCGCAGCCCGATATCCCTGCGGCCCTTGATCGTGCGCATCTTGATCTCGAGCCACGAGACCTTGCCGTCGCCGTCCAGGTCGCACAGCCGCACCACGGTGGCGCTGTCCCAGCTCACGCCGTCGAACTCGTTGTCGTTGGGTGCCCAGGGATTGCCCGATGCGTAGAGCCAGTCGCACAGCTCGGAGTTGAACTCGTAGAGGTAGCTGCACGGCACCCGGTCCTCGTCGTGCTCGCTGTCCTGGTAGTCGAGCGGGGGGCCGGGGTGCGCGTCCACGTCGGCTCCGTAGAATTGCTCGATCTGCGTGCTGCCGTCGGTGTAGACGAGGTTGTCGGGTCGGCCGCCCTCGACGCCGTAGGTGCCGTCGCTGGGACAGCACAGCACGCTGTCGCGGAGGGCCTGGAGCATCTTGTCGTGGTCGTAGCTGGGGTCGGAGGGCATGCGGCCATCCGGGTCGCGCAGCGCGCCGCAGAAGCCGTAGTCGGCGAGCTGGGTGATCCACAGCGGCTTCCATCGCGTGGCGCCGTGGTTCACCAGGTAGAGCTCGGTGCCGTTGAAGATGTCCTTGATGTGGCCGATGCAGGCCTTCTGGCGGGCCTGCTCGCGCGCGTAGACGATCGCCGGGAGCAGCATGCCGGCCAGGATGGAGATGATGGCGATCACGACCAGAAGCTCGATGAGCGTGAACGCGCGAGTCCGACGCCGGGTGGTCGAGTGCATTACCTGGGCTCCTTCGTGTTTCCTTGTCAACGGTTGGCCGGCGGCGGCGCCTCGGGTGCCTGGAGCGCCCGGGCGGCCAGTGCCCGCGGCCAGTCGTTGCCTTTGGAGAGGGCGATGCAACGGCGATAGAATGCGCGTGCCCGCTCGGGGCGCGCGTTGAGCTCCTGCTCGACGGCCAGGAAATAGGCCACGTCGTTGGCGAACTCGTCGTCGGCCACGCGGGGCTGCCGCTGGGCGTCGGCCTGGCCGAGCAGCCTGGCGGCGATGGCGATCTTGTCGGCGTGCTCGGGCTCGTTGAGCTCCTCGAGCACGCGCCGCCACGCGGCACGCGCGTCGGCCAGCTTGCCTGCCGCGCGGAACGCGTCGCCCATCCACAGGTTGGCCCAGAAGACCTGGGTCATTTGCCCGGGACACTCGCGCTCCACCGCGCGGTAGGCCTCCACGGCCTCGGCCAGCCGTCCGTGGAGCCGGTGCACCTCGGCGATGCTGAGCTGGGCCCAGGCGCACACGCTCCGCGCGTCGGGGAAGTGTTGCTGGACCTTCCGATAGGCGGCGACGGCCTCCTCGTAGCGGCCCGCGGAGGCGTAGATGTCGCCGATGTCCTTCTGCGCGAAGGCGCTCCGCTCGAGTTGTCGCAGGTAGGTGCTGATCGCCATGGCCTTCCGCAGCACGGGGATGCTGGCCAGGGGGTCCCGTGCCTCGACCGAGCGTGCGCGGTTGTAGACCGACTCGCAGATGCTGTGCACCGTGACCACGTCGAGCCCTTCGAGGAACCGCACGATCACTTGCGCCGCGGTGGATGCGTCGCCCACGTTGAAGGCCTCGTCGAGCTGTTTCTCGAGCACCTCGAGGCGATAGGTTGGGAAGCCCTTGAGCTCGCCCGGGTAGCGCCGCCGTGCGAGCATCTCGGCCTCGCTCGCCGCCGCCTCCTCGCCCAGTTGCCGGTGGCAGGCAGCCATCCGCAGGAGCGCGCGTGCCGCGAGAGTGGGCTCCACCCCCTCGGCCTCGGCCACGGCGCGGTAGCCGGCCGACGCCTGCTTGAGGCCCGCCAGGCCGTTCTCCTGGTACCAGGCTTCCTGGTAGCGGAGGGCCAGATCGGTTGCCCCGGCGGCTGCGGCCGCGGGCAGCGCGAGGACACCCACCGACGCCCAGGTAAGGCAGAGTCGCACCACGGGCCTCTTCTCCAGAGCCGATTGGCTACTACCCAATCATACTACAGAGGGGCGGACGGCATGTCAACGGCGGGTAAAAAAATGTCAGGTATTGTAAATCGCTCTGAGGCCGAGGGTTGCGTTCGCTCGGCCCCGCGACGTAAGAGCAAAGCTCCCAAGGCCGAGGGCCGTGGGCATTGGCGGTGGGCAATCGGGCCGGCAGCGGGCGCACTCGGCAGCCCATGACCGCTGCGGGTGCGCGGTTCGCCAAGCCCGTTGTCACCTGGCGGGGGTGGGTGAAGCCGGCAGGGCGGCGTGGCTCCTCGGGCGCCGGTCCGCACGCCCTTCGGCGCCGTGTAAGTCTTCGTGCCAACGGGGTGTTCTGGCGATGAAGTCGCCACCGTAGGTGACGTAGAAGACTC
>Ga0180432_10002891_pt1 | contig 25305 bp, 29 predicted proteins | sample SS_ome_10_FD_132414 | JGI IMG/M metagenome (GOLD analysis project Ga0180432, IMG submission 132414) | Hypersaline lake sediment archaeal communities from the Salton Sea, California, USA - SS_1_MS_2 metaG | ecosystem: Environmental > Aquatic > Non-marine Saline and Alkaline > Hypersaline >... | reverse complement strand
GAGACCGAACTGTCTCACGACGTTCTGAACCCAGCTCGCGTGCCGCTTTAATGGGCGAACAGCCCAACCCTTGGGGCCTGCTCCAGCCCCAGGATGCGACGAGCCGACATCGAGGTGCCAAACCTTGCCGTCGATGTGAACTCTTGGGCAAGATAAGCCTGTTATCCCCGGGGTAGCTTTTATCCGATAAGCCACGGCCTTTCCACACAGCACCGTGGGATCACTTTGCCCGACTTTCGTCCCTGCTCGACTTGTAGGTCTCACAGTCAAGCTCCCTTATGCCAATATACTCTATGGGTGGTTTCCATTCACCCTGAGGGAACCTTTGGACGCCTCCGTTACATTTTGGGAGGCGACCGCCCCAGTCAAACTACCCGCCAGGCACTTTCCCCCTGCTTGCTCAGGGGTTAGGACCGAAATCAAAGAAGGGTGGTATTTCACCGTTGGCTCCACCGGAACTGACGCACCGGCTTCACAGCCTCCCACCTATCCTACACATCCAAAATTTCAACCCAATGCCAAGGTGTAGTAAAGCTCCACGGGGTCTTTTTGTCCAGTCGCGGGTAACCCGCATCTTCACGGGTATTGCAATTTCGCCGAGTCCCTCGTTGAGACAGCGCCCAAGTCGTTACGCCATTCGTGCGGGTCAGAACTTACCTGACAAGGGATTTCGCTACCTTAGGACCGTTATAGTTACGGCCGCCGTTCACTGGGGCTTCGGATCAAGGCTTCGCAACAATAAATATCGCTAACCTCTCCCCTTAACCTTCCAGCACTGGGCAGGCGTCAGCCCCTATACATCCTCTTACGAGTTAGCAGAGACCTGTGTTTTTGCTAAACAGTCGCTTGGGCCATTTCACTGCGTCCGCCAAAGGCGGAACCCCTTCTCCCGAAGTTACGGGGTAATTTTGCCTAGTTCCTTAACGAGGGTTCTCTCGATCGCCTTGGGATACTTTCCCTACCTACCAGTGTCGGTTTTCGGTACGGACGCTCATCATAAGTAACCTGGATTTTCTTGACAGTATAGGCTCAGTTGAGTCGCCTCGGGTCTCCCCTCAGCTTCCCCCGCTCCTCACCCCGGTAAACCGGGGCTAAGATTGGGGACGCACCATGTCCAATAGGCACGCCCAACTTACCTGACTGTGTCCCCCTGTTACCCATATAGATAAGCGGTGCTGGAATAATAACCAGCTGTCCATCGCCTACGCCTCTCGGCCTCGGCTTAGGCCCGACTAACCCTACGCGGACTGACCTTGCGTAGGAAACCTTAGGTTTTCGGCGGGCGTGGTTCTCACACGCCTTACGCTACTCATTCCGACATTCTCACTTCCGTACGCTCCAGCAAGCCTCACGACTCACCTTCAATGCAGAACGGAACGCTCCCCTACCGTCCGCCTACGGCGGACCCATAGCTTCGGTGGTAAGCTTAAGCCCCGTTGGATTGTCGGCGCGGCACCACTCGACCAGTGAGCTATTACGCACTCTTTAAAGGGTGGCTGCTTCTGAGCCAACCTCCTGGCTGTCTGTGCAACACCACCTCCTTGCCCACTTAGCTTACACTTAGGGACCTTAGCTGATGGTCTGGGCTGTTTCCCTCTCGACTACGGAGCTTATCCCCCGCAGTCTCACTCCCAGGGTCTCAAGCATTGGCATTCGTGGTTTGGTTGGGTTCAGTAAGCTTTTCGCCCCCTAGCTCATCCAGAGCCCTACCTCCAATGTTCATCCCTGAGGCTGCACCTCAATGCATTTCGGGGAGAACCAGCTATCTCCGGGTTCGTTTGGCATTTCACCCCTATCCACAGCTCATCCCCCAATTTTGCAACATTGGTGGGTTCGAGCCTCCACTCAGGATTTACCTGAGCTTCACTCTGGCCATGGATAGCTCACCCGGTTTCGGGTCTAATCGATGCAACTAATGCGCCCTATTAAGACTCGCTTTCGCTGCGGCTCCATCGCTTGAGCGACTTAACCTCGCTACACCGAATTAACTCGCCGGATCATTCTTCAATAGGCACGCCATCATCCGCCAGAGGCGGACTCTGACTGCTTGTAGGCACACGGTTTCAGGTTCTATTTCACTCCCCTCCCGGGGTCCTTTTCACCTTTCCCTCACGGTACTAGTTCACTATCGGTCGTCAAGGGTATTTAGCCTTGGGATGTGGTCACCCCTGCTTCCCACAGGATTTCCCGTGTCCCGTGGTACTCAAGGACAATGACAGGAGCCGCCCCCCTTTCGCCTACCGGGCTTTCACCTTCTATGGCTGGCCTTTCCAGGCACATTCGGCTACGGTTGCGGTTTGTAACTCCTCGGAGGTTCCTCGGGTACCTCCAGCCATGCCTTACAACACCTCATCTGCATAGGCCCCGAGGCCGTTAAGCAGCTGTGGTTTAGGCTTTTCCCCGTTCGCTCGCCACTACTAGGGGAATAATCTCTTTTCCTCAGGGTACTTAGATGTTTCAGTTCCCCCGGTTCCCCCTACCAGTCTATGTGTTCAACTGGTAGTATCCGCTCATTACAACGGATGGGTTGCCCCATTCGGGAATCCCCGGCTAAGCTTGATAGACAGCTAACCGAGGCTTTTCGCAGTCTTTCCGCGCCCTTCATCGGCCCTTGACGCCAAGGCATCCACCATGCGCCCTTTGTAGCTTGACCTACACTAACAGGTAAGCACAGTTATCTCAAGTCGCGACGATATTCAATTTTTAAAGTACTTCACACAACAAGAGGCGGCTCGATGTAAGCCGCCTCCATAGTTTACATCAGCCCTATGACCAAGTCAACTATTCGATTTTCACGTGCCCCTTGATCACTGTAAAACATTCTATCATGTATATCTCCTGCATGTCAATATCTACGGCGACCACGTCGGCTGACCGTCCCAGGCAGGGTTATCGGTAAGCCTCATTTGATTCGAGCCATCGGCTTGCATTACATATATTTCATAGTTGCCATCACGATCGGTGAAAAATGCGATCCTGCTGCCATCCGGTGACCACTGAGGATAGCGATCGTAGCCGGGCTGGTTGGTGAGCTGGACAACATCAGAGCCATCAACTGCCATCGTGTAGATGTCGAAATCGCCGCCGCGGTCTGAAGTAAAGGCTATCCGGCTGCCGTCCGTCGACCACGAAGGGAACCTGTCATCGTCCAAATCATTGGTGAGATTCCACGGGTTGGCACCATCCGCACCCATGACATAGACCTCCAGGTTGCCGTCGCGAAATGATACGAAGGCTATATGGCGACCATCCGGCGACCATGAGGGGAACCTGTCAGCGGCTTTATCGTTGGTGAGATTAACGGGGTCAGAGCCATCATCATTCATAACGTAGATCTCCGAGTTTCCATCGCGGTCGGTGGTGAAAGCGATACGTTTCCCGTCAGACGACCATGTCGGGGCATAATCGTAATTCGAGTTATTGGTGAGCCTGACCTTGCCCGACCCATCGGCATTCATAACCCATATGTCATTGCCGGAGGAATAAGCGATGCGCCTACCGTCCGGCGACCAGGCCGGCGTCCAGTCGAAAGACGGGCTGTTGGTCAAATTGCGAAGGCTGGAGCCGTTAGTGTCCATGACGTAAATCTCATAGCTGCCGTCGCGGTTTGTGGAAAAGGCGATCAGGTCATGATGCACAACGCCTTTATCCAATCCACAGCCCGCTATCATAATGGAGAGGGACACCACTAGAGTCGCGACCAGCCAGACTTTCACCCTGATTACACCCTTCATAGGTTGCCTTTTCGCACCCCAGAAGCTGGCGACGGATACCCGGATTTTCTCATGAAACTATGATCCCAACCGCACGCACCATGCCGCTGGGGTCGGTCAACAGCCCGACGTCAGCGGCGGGGAACAATTCCGCCGCGAACGCAGCCAGCGCCTCGCCCTGTGCCGGACTTACCTCCAGCAGGATGAGCCCTCCTCGGTGTATCCGCGCCTCCGAATCGGCTATATCCACCAGCAGCCGCTTTATCCTGTCCAAACCATCAGATCCGCCGGCTAACGCCACCATCGGCTCATGCAATCTAATCTCATCGCTAAGCTTATCGAGTTCATCATCTCTGACGTACGGCAGGTTAGCGATAACGATATCGACCGGCTCAGGGACAGGAGCTAGCAGATCGCCCTCGAGCAGCGCGATGTCAACGCTGTGCTGCTCGCAATTGTACGCCGCCACCTCCAGCGCCCGCGATGAGATATCGGTGGCATATATGCGAGACTGCGGCATCTCCAGCGCCAGCGATATGGCGATGACCCCGCTGCCTGTGCCGACCTCGGCGATGACCGGGTCGCGCTTGGGGAAATGCCGGGCAACGAAAGCCAGCGCCTCCTCCACCAGAATCTCGGTCTCCGGCCTCGGTATGAGCACGCCGGGAGCGACGTGAAAGTCCCTGCCGTAAAACTCGCGGCGGCCGATTATATATGCCAGAGGCTCGCGAGCGATGCGACGTTGCACCATCTGCTCAATCGACCTAGCGCCCCCGGGCAACATCTCGTCCTCCAGCGACACGTACAGCCCTGACCGGTTCAGCCCGAAGAAATGCATAAAGATAAGCTCTGCTTCAAGATGGGCGTCTTCTATCGAATGGGCCGCCAGTTCCCTGGCGATATCATGCAGGGAGTCCTTGATTTTCACGCGACCTCCAGGCGCTTTGCCTGATCATCCGCAGCGAGAGCATCGATTATATCATCCAGTTCGCCGCTGAGCACCCTTTCAATATTATGTACGGTGAGCCCGATGCGATGGTCCGAGATCCTTCCCTGTGGGTAATTATACGTTCGGATCTTCTCCGAGCGCTCCCCTGTGCCGACCTGTGAGCGGCGTTCCCTGGCGATCTCCTCGGACTGCTTCCTCCGCTCGATATCGAGGACACGGGCACGCAGCACCGCCATCGCCTTGGTCTTGTTGCGCAGCTGGGAGCGCTCGTCCTGGCAGGCGGCAGTGATGCCGGTGGGCAGATGCGTGATGCGCACCGCCGTGGCCAGCTTGTTCACGTTCTGCCCGCCGTGGCCCCCGGCGCAAAAGATGTCGATACGCAGGTCGTCCGGCTTGATATCCACATCCACATCCTCGGCCTCGGGGAGAACGGCTACTGTTGCAGTGGAGGTATGTATGCGGCCGCTGGCCTCGGTCACCGGCACCCGCTGCACCCGGTGCACCCCGCTCTCATACTTGAGCCGGCTGTAAGCCCCTTCACCCTTGACCTCGAAGATTATCTCCTTGAATCCCCCGATGCCGCTCTCGTGGCTGTCGATCACATCCACCTGCCAACCTTTCACCTCAGCGTAGCGAGTGTACATGCGAAACAGGTCGGCGGCGAACAGCCCCGCCTCATCCCCACCGGCGCCGGCGCGTATCTCCACGATGACATCCTTCTCATCATAGACATCTTTGGGTACCAGAACAGCCTCCATTTCCTGATTCAAAGCCTCCAGGCGCGCCTCCAGTTTATCCAGTTCCTCCTGCACCAGCGCCGCCATCTCATCATCCAGTTCCTTGCCCTGCATCTTGCGAGTTTCGTCAAGTGCCTTAGCCACCTTTTTATACTCCCGATACTTGGCAACTTTATCGGCTATCCTGGACTGTTCCTTAGCCAGTTCGCGCAGGCGCTTAACGTCAGATACCACCTCCTGCTGCGACATGAGGTGGTTCAGCTCCTCGTACCGCTCCTCGATTGTCTCCAGTTTCTCAAACATCCGACCCTATCCGCCTCGTTATGAAACTTCTTTCCCTTGACTCCCTTCTGATTCCTCCACCTTTTTCTCCACTTGCTCCAAGCGTTTCTCGGGAGCAGGCCTGTCCCCCTCCTGTATCGGACTGAACAGTCGAGGGTCCTCGACGTCAGGATTTTCCGCTATCTCAGGAGGTATCTCGGGAGGAGTTTCTTCACCGTTCTCAAAATGTTTTTCCTGTTCATCCATTATCAATCAACCCCCAGCGAGTATTAAGTAATCCACACCCGCGAAATCAGCACCACCACGGAAGCCAATACCTGCCCCAGTAGCAGATACGTGGCAATCCTCATGTTCTGCACCTTCTTCTTGATGCTCCCCTGGTTCCATTCATACGAAGAAATGAAATGGGCGATAAGCCTGCGCTTGGTGAATTCAGGACCCTCGGACAGGTAATGGTCCCGCAACGGCCTGGGTTCGGGGTCTCGAAAGAACTCTCTCACCACCCACCCCCTGATAGCAAAGTACATGGTCCCGAAATAGAACATCACAGGCAAGGAAAAGAACGCTACGATCCATTCGTTTGATGCCACACTTAAGGCCACAGCTTGAGCGGCAGCCGCGATACCCAGCGTGATACCGGCTACGAAAAGTATTGTGCCAGCTTTCGAATCCAGCGACTCAATCTGGCGAAGCTGTACTTCCAGCCGCTCCTTGACCTCATTATAAATGACATCCAGGCTCCTTGGCTCCGCAGCATCCAGCCGCTGTCCCTCGTCGCGATCTACATCCGGTTGATTCACTGTTCCCTCGACTCTCGATACAAAAGCCCCTCCGCGGGGCTATCCAATGTCGCTATAATACTTAACCCTCTGCCAGCAGCTCGAACACTTCCTCCAGGGCAACCTGCCACTGCTCGCCGGTCTCCATATCGCGATATGTCACCGTGCTGTTGGCGATCTCATCCTCGCCGAAGATGAAAGTATATTCTACACCCAGGGTATTCGCCTGACGCAGTTGCGATTTCAGGCTGCCGCGGCCGAAGCTCGAATAGACCAGTAAGCCGTTGCGGCGCAGCTCAGCCGCGAACCTGACTGCCGCCGCCTTGGCCTCATCGCCAGCGTAGGCCACAAACAGGCCTCGCAGCGGCGACTCGGACAACCTGATGCGTTGTTCCTTAAGGCTCATGACTATCCGGTCAACCCCCACGGCAAAGCCGATGGCAGGGGTCGGCTTGCCCCCCAGCTCCTCGATGAGCCCGTCGTATCGCCCGCCGCCCCCCAGCGCGCTCTGCGCTCCCCACTCCACCTTCGGCTGCACCTCGAACACCGTCCGGGTGTAGTAATCCAGACCGCGAACCAGGCGGTGGTCCTTCTGGAACGGCACCTTCATCAGCCTCAGGTAACGCGCCACGTTGGTAAAATGCTGTTTACACTCCGGACACAGGCATCTCTCTCCCTGCGGTGCCGACTGCGACAACTCCAGGCACGACGGCTGTTTGCAGTCCAAGAGGCGCAGCGTGTTCCGTTTCATTCTCGATTTGCAATCGGGACACAGCTTGTCGACATGCTCCGAATAGTAATCCCTCAACTTCTCCAGGTAGGCAGGACGACAATCCCTGCACCCGATGCTGTTCAGGTGTATGACGAACTTGCGCAGTCCCAGCGATTTGAAGAAACGCCACGCCATCTCGATGACCTCGGCATCGAGCGCCGCATCGCCGTCGCCGATAGCCTCCACGCCGAACTGCTGGTGCTGGCGATACCTGCCCTTCTGCGGGCGCTCGTAGCGGAATATCGATGCGAGGTAGTACAGCCGCACCGGCTGCGGCAGGTTGTGCATGCCGTGCTCCAGGTAGGCGCGGCATATGGGGGCGGTGCCCTCGGGGCGCAGCGTCATGCTCTGGCCGCCGCGGTCCTCGAAGGTGTACATCTCCTTCTCCACGATGTCGGTCCCCGACCCGATGGTACGCACGAACAGACCGGAGTCCTCGAAGACGGGTGTATCGATACGTTCATAGCTATACAGGCGACAGATATCCGCCGCCTTTTCTTCGATATATCGATAGTACTTCTGCTCGGCAGGCAGTATGTCGATGGTTCCTCTGGGAGCTTTATACAACCGAACCCCCTTTGTGGGCTAGAATACACCATGCCATGAGGGTTGTAAAGGTCGATTGCGCAACCGGGACACCTGCGGTATACTGAATCGGCTGAGACATGGCGAAAAAGAAAGACAGTAAAATAGTCAGCCTCAAAGCACTGCTCGACCAGACGCAGAAGTACCTCCCTCCGGAAACGTCGGAGGTTATCGGCAGTGCCCATGATTACATCGCCAAGGCTTACGACGGCGATGTGGCGCACGCCCTGCGCACGGCGATCACTGTAGCCGAACTGCAGCTCGACCAGGATTGCGTAACTGCCGCCGTACTCCACGAGATACCCACACGTGGCTGCGCCACAACAGAAGAGGTAAGCGATCGTTTCGGTCCCAGCGTAGCGAAGCTGGTTGAAGGCGCAGGGAAGCTGGCCAAGGTCTGGTGGCGGGATGATATCGCTCAGAGGAAGGCTGAACCGGATATCGTCGCCCATGCCGAGAACCTGCGGAAAATGCTGGTGGCCGTAGCCGAGGACATCCGTGTCGTATTCATCAAGATGGCCTGCAGGCTGGATAAGATGAAGAACCTGGACAGCTTCGATCCAGAGAGGCAGATGGCCTTATGTAAAGATACAATGGCGATATATGCCCCGGTAGCCCATCGTCTCGGCATCTGGGGCATAAAATGGCAGCTCGAGGACCTTGCCTTCGAACTTCTGGAGCCGGAGAAGTATCAGGATCTGGAAAAGCGGATCAAGCAGAGCCGGAGGAAGCGGGAGCAATACATCGCATTCCTCATCGAGAACATCCGCGAGAAGCTGACCGCGGCGGGAATCGAGGCGGAGGTGACCGGCAGACCGAAGCACTTCTACGGCATAAGCAAGAAGATGGAGAAGTATGAGGCGCAGGGCAAGGAGTTCAGCGAGATTTACGACCTGTCCGGCATCCGCATCATTGTAAATAATATCCCCGATTGCTACAGCACACTGGGTGTGATCCACAATCACTGGCGCCCTCTGCCCCACGAGTTCAACGACTACATCATACAACCCAAGGATGGAGCCTACCAATCGCTGCACACCACCGTGATGTTTATGGGCACCACGCCGCTGGAGATCCAGATACGCACCCGGGACATGCACCGTGTGGCGGAGTACGGCATAGCCGCCCACTGGCGCTACAAAGAGGAATCCAAAGGGGATAAATCCTTCGAGCAGAGGCTGGCGGCTTTGCGGGAGCTGCTCGATATATATAAAGACGTCGGCGGCGCCGAATTCATGGAGTCCATAGGCTCGGATGTCTTCTCCGACCTGGTGCTGGTATATACCCCCAAGGGCGATATCCTGGACCTGCCGACGGGCTCGACCCCGCTGGACTTCGCCTACCACGTTCACACGGACCTGGGACACCGCTGCACCGGTGCAAAGGTTGACCGCAAGATCGTTCCGCTGAACTATCATCTGCAGAGCGGCGACACCGTCGAGATCCTGACCGCCAAGGGCGACAAAGGGCCAAGCCGTGACTGGCTTAATCCCGCTCTGGGCTACCTCAAGACCTCCCACGCCAGGGAAAAGGTGAGGCAGTGGTTCCGCAAACGGGAGCGCAGCGAGAACATACAGCGCGGCCGCGAACTGATGGATATGGAGCTGCGACGCCTGGGGGTCTCCTCATCGGAGGAAGAGCTGGCAGAACTGTTCCGCAGGGAAACCGTGGATGATTTCCTCGCCGCCATAGGTTCCGGGGACATCAGCCCGCAGCAGATCGCCAACAAGCTGATAACCCCGGCCGAGAAACCCATCCCGGAGGCGCCGCCAAAGCGCAAAGGTTCTGCCTCGGGTGTCCAGGTCATGGGCATGGACGATATGCTGACCCACCTCGCACCCTGTTGCAGCCCTTTGCCGGGAGACGAGATCGTAGGATATATTACGCGTGCCCGCGGCGTAAGCGTGCATCGCAAGGACTGCCCTAATATTTTAAACATTGATGATAAAGAGCGCCTGATTGAAGTAAACTGGGAGACCAGGGACCAGTTCTTCTCGGTGCCCGTTAAAATAGACGTGCTGGACAGGGTGGGCCTCCTCCGTGACATTACGGCGGTAATAGCCGGTGAGGGGGTCAACATAGCTTCAGCCAGTACATCGAACAACCATAGCGGCGATACTGCTATAATATTCACTCTGGAAACCCGAAGCCTCGGGCAGCTGAGCAGGCTTCTGTCCAAGCTGGATGGGGTGCGCGGTGTCAGAGGCGCATCACGACTAAAATAGGAGGTAGGAAACTTGGCGAATACGAGATCAGCAAAAAAAGCAATTCGTGTGCAGGGACGGAAGGCGGAGAGTAACCGGCCTGTTCTCAGCTCGGTGAGGACGGCTGTAACCAAGGCCAGGAAGCTGATCGTGGAGAATGACCTCGACGCCGCAACGGTGGCGGTAGGTAAAGCTGTAAGGTTGCTGGACAAGGCAGCACAGAAGGGCGTTATCCACCCCAACCGCGCAGCGCGCAGCAAATCGCGCCTCACGAAACAGCTGAATGACGCTTTGGCAGCCCAGTCCCCCAAGCAATCGTAAGATCCATATACAATTTGCCACTCGACAGGTATCGCTGGCAGCGATACCTGTTTTTTAGTGGGACTTGACAAAACCGAAATCCCGTGTTATGTTATTAGAATATTTGTTTCGAACTAATGTTCGGGGAGGCGGCTCGCATGAAAGGTCTATCGGATAAACAATCGAAGATGCTGGGGTTCATACAGCGATTCCAGCGCGAGCGGGATTATCCGCCCACCATACGGGAGATACAGCAGGGGTGCAACATCAGCTCGACCTCCGTCGTCGAATACAACCTGCGCATACTGGAACGTGAAGGGCTGATCCGCCGTGACCGCGAGGTCTCCCGCGGCATCGGGCTGGAGGGGCGACGGCTGGTGCGCGTGCCCATCATCGGACACATCGCCGCCGGCGAGCCGATACCCGTCCCCGCCACCGACGCGTGGACTGCGGAGCAGACGGGCTTTTTGGAGCTGACCGAGGATTTCATCCGCTGCAAAGAGGCGGTCTACGCCCTTGAGGTTAAGGGGAGTTCGATGGTGGACGCCATGATACTGGAGGGCGACCTGGTGCTGATGCAGCACACGTCGACCGCAGACAACGGCGATACGGTGGCGGCGTGGCTCAATGACCGGCAGGAGGCCACGCTGAAGAAGTTCTTCCTTGAAAAGGGAAAGGTTCGCCTGCAGCCGGCCAACGATGCGTTCAAGCCCATCTACGCCGACCCCAGAGACGTGCGGATACAGGGGCGGGTTGTCGGGGTCATAAGAAGGTTGAAATGAACACGGCTGTGGTCACATGGGAATATCCTACGCTCGCCGGCACCAGGCAGAAGCTGGTCAAGCGCGTCGGGGACGGCTCTATCATCGCGCGGTTCGAGAGGACGCCCATGCCGAGCAAATCGACGGACGTGGTCTGTCCCCATTTCCTGGAGCTCAAGTGGGCCAACGGCTGCCCCTTCGATTGTTCGTGGTGCTACCTCAAGGGCACGCTGCGCTTCCGCCCGGAGAAGGCCAGACCGCGCATTAAGGACTATACAAAGATCGAGCAGCACGTGCGCAGCTTCCTCGAAGGCTCCAACGGCCACGCCGAACTGCTGAACACGGGCGAGCTGGCCGATTCCCTGATGTACGAACGCAATGGCAGCTCGTTTTCGACGTTTATAATGTCGCTGTTCGCGGGACAGGACAGGCACAGGGTGCTGTTCCTCACCAAGTCCACCAGAGTACAGCATCTGCTGGAGAACGATTATACGAAGAACGCCGTCGTCAGCTTCAGCCTAAACGCCCGCTGCGTGGCACGGCGATTCGAGAAGCGTGCCCCGTCGGTCGACCGGCGCATCGCTGCGGCGAAACAGCTGGCCGACGCCGGCTACGAGGTCAGAGTGCGCATCGACCCCATGGTGCCGGTGAGGCACTGGGACAGGAAATATACAGAGCTGGTTGACGAAGTGTTCGCCGCGTTCACGCCGTCGCGTATCACCCTCGGCTCGCTGCGCGGCCTGCAAAGCACCATCAACAACGCCATCGATACATCGTGGGTCGACTACCTTACCGAGGGCTCAAACTGGGGTAAGCGCGTCGACGGTAACATACGGTTCCTGATGTACCGTGAGGTCATCGACCATCTGGAATCGACCTATCAGTACACAGACGTGGCGCTGTGCAAGGAAACGCTGGGCATGTGGGACAAACTCGGTATGGACTATCGAAACATCAAATGCAATTGTGTCCTGTAGAACAGCGATTTACTCCCAGCGGAAGAAGCGCACCGCCACGATCAAGCATACCACCAGCCAGCCGGCGAGCACGCCCAGATTTATCACCTGCGAGTGCAGCGGAGTAGACTCGACCATTATCTGCCTGAAGGCGTCGCCCAGATAGGTCAGCGGCATGGCGTCCATGATGGGACGCATGAAATCCGGCATCATCTCCACGGGGAAGAAGATGCCGGAGAGGAACATCATGGGGAATTGTATCGACATCATCAGCGGCATAGCGGTTCGCTCCGTCTTGGCGAAGGCCGACAGCATATAGCCCATCGCCAGGAAGGCCAGCGTCCCCAGCAGCACGAAGCCGATCAGGGCGAACCAGTTGCCCAGCATCGGCACGCCAAACACGAGGCGGGCGACCAGGATGATGAGCGCCGCCTGCAGCAGTGCGACGATCAACCTGAAGCCGACGGTGCTCAGTATCATCGTGGAGCGCTTAAGCGGTGTAGCGCCCAGCCTTTTAAGCACACGGTTCTCCCGCTCGATCACTATGTCCACAGCGGCGAAGATGCCCAGCTGCATGATAGCCATTGCCAGTATGCCCGGCGTCAGGTAATCGATGGCGCGCAGGTCATGTGCCTGCAGAGTTTCCTCGTTTATCTGGATATATGAAGGCGCCTGGCCCAAGGCGCGGTCGAACCCGTCCAGCACCTGCCGGATGATGGGCACCAGCACCTGAGCCGTGGTTGTCTGCGACGGGTCGTAGTAGACAGATACGTTGCCCTGGCCCCCCTGGGCGATGGCTTCACCGAAACCGGCAGCCACGACGATGACCGCGCTGCGGTCGCCGTCCCGCAACGCCTGCAGCTCGCTGTCACTATCGCCCATGGTCAGCTCGAAGGCGTCCACCTGCTGCAACGATTCGTTAAGCTGTTGAGCTACACTTGAGTTGTCCTCCACCGCCAGCCCCACCGAGAATGTGATATCTTCCGAGCCAGAGAACACTGCGCCGAAGATGAGGATGAAGAACACGGGGAAGGCGAAGGTCCAGAAGAGCGCCGCCTTCTCGCGTATGAACTGCTTGTAGTGAGCCGCTATCAGCCGCAGGAATACCCTCACTCGCGGATCCTCCTGCCGGTCAGTTTGATGAACACGTCCTCCAGGGTGGCGCGGCGCACGTACAGGTTGGTCAGCTCCATGCCCTTGCCCTCAGCGAATTTCATCAACGCCGATACGGTGCGGGGCACTGAGCTGGAATAGGCAATGACCTTGCCATTCTCCACGATGGCACTGGTGATGCCGGCAACGCCACGTATCTCATCTATGTCGACCTGCTGCTCCGGCTCGAACTCTACGGCTTCCTCCGCGAAGTGTTGGGAGACCAGACGGTCGGGACGGTCGGTAGCGATGATCTTGCCGTAGTCGATGATGGCCACGCGGTCGCACAGGCGCTGTGCCTCCTCCATATAGTGCGTTGTCAGGAACACAGTCCTGCCTTTCTTGCGCACATATTCGATGACAGCCCATATGTTACGCCTCGACTGGGGATCCAGCCCGGTGGTCGGCTCGTCGAGAAAAAGTATCCGAGGGTTGTTTACCAGCGCCAGCGCCACCGATAGCCTCTGCTGCTGACCGCCGGACAGGTTGATGCAGCGCTTGTTGCGGCTGTCCTCCAGGCCGGCAAGCTTGATCAGCCTGTCCGCGGGCACCCGCCGCGGGAAGAAGCTGCCGAACAGGTTCAGCACTTCTCTCACGGTAAGCCGCGGGTACAGAGCGGTGGCCTGAAGCTGCACCCCGATCTGTGCCTTCACCTTTGACGGGTGGCGCTTGATGCTCATCCCCAGAACCCTGACGCTGCCCGAATCGGCATCCCGCAGCCCCTCGACGATCTCCATGGTGGTGGTCTTGCCGGCGCCGTTGGGTCCCAGCATGCCGAAGATCTCTCCCTCGGCCACACTGAAGCTGATGTCATCGACAGCCTTTACGCTGCCGTAGTGCTTGCGCAGGTTCTTGACCTCGATAACCGTGTTCATCGTGCGATTCCCGTGTTCAAACCTTAATATACTATATAGATAGCACGGTGTCCGTCAACAGTTGTTACCTCGCCCTCGACGCTAAAAAAGGGCCTCCGCCTGGCGAAAGGCCCCCCGTATCTTCCATTAGAGAACATCATCAATCGAGTATCTACGACCTCATCGCTGCGGCTCGACGATCACCTTGAGCGATTCCTGCGCGTCAGCCACCATTCGAAACCCCTTCTTCACCTCTGATAGTCCCAGCCGATGGGTTATCATGTCGGCGAGCTGCACCCTGCGCTGGCTGATCATCTCCAGCGCCATAGCGTAATCATCGGGGCCAGCGGCATAGGACGTGGTCAGCGTGATGTCGTTGCGGTAGAACAGCTCGTTGACCGGAACATCGAGCCTGAAGCCGGGGTCCGGCGGCGCAAAGAACAGCACCGTCCCGCCGCGTTCGACCAGGGTCAGCGACTGGGCGAACGCCGACGGCGCCGTGGTGCATACGATGACCATGTCGGCGAGATAGCCATCGTTCAGCCTGCGGAAACGCGCTGCGATGTCCTCGTCGACGTGCCACGCCTCTTCCGCGCCGAAACGAATCGCCGCCTCCAATCGGTACTGCGATACGTCGGTGGAGGCCACCGGCGTCGCCCCCATGAAACGGGCGAGGTGCACGTGCATCAGCCCGGCAACGCCGCTGCCCAGCACCAGAACGCTCCTGCCCGGCTGCAGGCCCGCCATGCGCTGGCCGCGCAGCACGCATGCCAGCGGCTCGGTGAGGCTGGCCTCGGCAAAAGTTACATGATGTGGAATAAGGAAGACGCCTTTTTCAACGTTGATCGAGGGTAATCGGATGAACTCGGCAAAGCCGCCGGGGTCGAAGCGGGTGCGCCGCAGCGTATCGCAGGTCGTCTCGTGGCCGCTGCGGCAGTAGCGACAGTCGTCGCAGGGGACATGGTGCGCCGATGTGACGCGGTCGCCCACCCTGTAGCGATCGACCCCCTCCCCCACCTCCACCACCACGCCGGCGATCTCGTGGCCCAGGGTCAGCGGCGCCTTGGGGAGCCGGTCCCACTCCGCCACGTCGCTGCCGCAGATGCCGCAGGCCTCGACCCTGACGAGCAATTCGCCGGGGCCGATCTTGGGCACGGGCATCCGTTTCACCCGCACATCGCGGTTGTTGTAGTACACCGCCACGCGCATAGTTTTAGCTTTTCTATCTGTGGCCACTGATAGCTACTCGATCCTCGATCGCTCTCGAAATTTAAAACCGTCGCTTCTCACACAACACCGACTGGGCGGCAATCACACATTGCCTTCCCGTTCATGCCTCTGGTGAACGACCGCCGTGCCAGCTTACGATCGGACAGTTCGACTGTAACGCGGCTGCGCGAATCTCACCCGTGGGTGCCCTCGTCGGAACGGCGACGGCTGGCGCGCTTGCCCTTCGCCCGCTTCCCGCCTGAGAGGCTCTCGTAGATCTCCTGCGCCTTTCTGGGGGTAGCGTTTTCGTGGATGACGGCGCGCAGCGCCCGTATCATAGCCACCGGGTGCTCGTTCTGCCACACGTTCCGCCCCAGGTTCACGCCGACAGCGCCCCGCTTGATGCCGTCGTGCACGAAGTCGAACACCTCACGCTCCGTGTCCGTCTGCGGACCCCCGGCCATGACGACGGGGACGGGGCAGCCGCCGGTCACCTTATCGAAATCGCGGCACCAGTACGTCTTGACCACGCTGGCCCCCAGCTCGGCGGCGATGCGGCAGCACAGCGCCAGGTAGCGCGCCTCCCTCTTCTCCATCTCCTTGCCCACCGCGGTGACCGCCATCACCGGTATGCCATACCTCTGGCCCTCATCGACGAGCCTTGCCAGATTGAGCAGCGACTCGCGCTCGTAGTCCGACCCCACGAAGATGGATATGCCCACCGCGGCCACGTTCAGGCGGACGGCCTCCTCCATCGAGGTGGTGATGCCCTCATTGGCCAGGTCCTTGCCCGCCATGCTGGTGCCGCCTGAGACCCGCAGTATGATCGGTTTGGCCTCATCCGGCGCGATGCACGAGCGCAGCACCCCCCGGGTAACGAAGACGGCGTCGCAATACGGGAGCAGCGGCCTGAGGGTATCGCCGGGCCTCTCCAGGTTCCGCGTGGGTCCCTGGAAATAACCGTGGTCGATGGGCATGAACAGGCAGTGCCCATCCGGTTGTATCAGCTGTGACATGCGATTTTTCATTCCCCAGTCCATAGTTCGAAATCACTCCTTTTGCCGTGATGTTTCCGTAGTTTAGTCGCTATTGCCGTATTAGTCAAGATACATCGAATAAATAGAAAGCGCCCCGGTACCAATCCGAGGCGCTCTCGCATAATCGATGTTTAACGCTTATGGATGTCGTGCCCCTAATCGGATGACGGCAGGGGACGAGGCTCCTGTATCTCCATCTCCTTACCGCAGCAGGCGATAGCACCGTCGCCGGCTTTAACGCAAAGCACTTCGGTCTCGCACACCGAGCACTTGAACCTCTTTCCCAGCTGATTTGCCACTGGCGCTCCCTCCTTCAGTTCAGGCTAGTTCTTCTTTTTCATCGGCTGGCCGCAACATGATATGGTTCCGCTGCCGGCCTTGGTCACGATGAACTCCGAGCCGCATTTCTCACACGAGTATCGCTTACCTGTTTCGTTTGCCAATGTTACACCACCTCGTGAAATAAATCTCATACAATTATAGCTTCCCTTGAAACGCTGGTCAACCACCAGTCATGAAATCTATATCGGTCATTGTCGATCGATCTCGTAGCTGTAGCCGCGAACTATATGCCACTCGCTCAGCGGCCAGTAGACCAGCCACGCCTTCCCGCCGATGTTCTCCCGGGGGAGCATGCCCCAGGATCTGGAATCGGTGCTGCGGCTGCGGTTGTCCCCGAGTACGAAATAGTGTCCTTCGGGTATCAGGGTTCGTGGATAAGCAGGGTGATTCTCACCATATACGTAAGGTTCTTCCAGCGGCTCGCCGTCGATATAGACCATATCGTGCGTGACCTCCACCCACTCGCCGGGCAGTCCGATGACACGCTTCATCAGGTCCCTCTCCGGCTCAAGCGGGTGCTGGAAGGTGATGACGTCCCCCCGCTGGGGATCGCTGAACCAGTAAGCCGCCCATGAAACGATCATGTACTGGTGATCGGACTGCGTCGGGCCCATCGATTGGCCCTCTATGCGCACGCTCCCCAGCGTGACAGTGAACAGCAGCACCACCAGCAGGGCCAGCGCCAGCCCCACCAGCAGTTGTGGTCGGCTTACGTTCCTTCTGAAAATTCCGCTAAATCTCATCTTCGGCTGTGCCTTTATAGATCGTCCTGCTCAATAATACGACTATCTGCCGCCATAAGTCAGCCCCCCTTTTGACCGGAAACCTTCAAGGTGATAGAATTTGTTAACAGCCGTAACAAGAGAGATATCGATGTCAGGTCATTCCAAGTGGTCCACCATTAAACGGCAGAAGGGCGCAGCCGACGCCAGGCGCAGCCATATGTTCACCAAGCTCAGCAAGGAGATCGAGGTGGCGGCGCGCCAGGGTGACCCGGACCCGGAGATGAACTTCCGCCTGCGGCTGGCGGTGCAGAAGGCCCGCGAGAACAACATGCCGGTCGACAACATCGAGCGGGCCATAAAGCGGGCCAGCGGCGCCCTCGGCGGCGGGACTAACCTTGTCGAATCTACATACGAGGGCTACGGGCCCGGCGGCGCCGCCATACTTCTGGAAACGCTCACCGATAATAAGAACCGCACCACATCCGATGTGCGCAACGCCTTCGCCCGCGGCAACGGCAGCCTGGGAGAGAGCGGCTGCGTCACCTGGGTGTTCCAGCCCAAGGGCGTCATCAACGTTTCAGCGGGGCAGGATGCGGAGGAAATGTCGCTAATGGCCATAGACGCCGGAGCGGAGGATGTGAAGGAGGAGAACGGTATACTGGAGATACAGACCGCGCCGGAAGAGCTGGAGAAGGTACGAAAGGCACTCGAGGATAAGAATATCGCGATTATCTCTTCCGAATTGACCAGGTCCCCCAGTACCACCGTCATGCTCGATGAGAAGTCCGCCATCCAGATGCTCAAGCTGATGGACCGGCTGGAGGAATTGGACGACGTGCAACGGGTGTACACCAACGCCGATTTCCCCGATTCAGCCCTGGAGAAATACCGCGACCAAGGATAAGGGCATGCGTATCTTGGGTATCGATCCCGGCACCATCGCCCTGGGCTACGGCGTCATCGACGAGCGGGAAGGGGAAATCTCGCTGGTCGCCTGCGGCGCACTGACCGCCCCGGCTGCGATGCCCATGTCACAGCGACTGCTCCATCTATTTCACGGTCTGCGCGATGTAATCGACAGCTACAACCCGGATGAGGCCGCCATCGAAGAGCCATTCGTGGCAAAGAACGCGCGCTCGGCGCTGGCGGTGGGACAGGCCATCGGGGTGGCCACGGTCGCCCTGATGGAGCGGGGCACCGCCGTGCACCACTACACGCCGACGCAGGTGAAGCAGGCGGTCACCAGCTACGGGCGCAGCGACAAGTTGCAGGTGCAGGAGATGGTGAGCCTGCTCCTTAATATCGCCGAGCTGCCGCAGCCGGCGGATGCCACCGATGCCCTGGCTGTAGCCATATGTCATATACAGGAAAAACGCATCGTCAGGCTGGTAACAGAGGGTTAACATGATCGCCGGCATAGAGGGGAAACTGCAGTCACGCAGCATAGATGGAGCGATAGTGAAAGTGGGCGGGGTCAGCCTCCACATCCACATGCCGACCTCGACCCTGAGCCTGCTGGGGGCGACCGGCTCGGATGTCAAGCTGCACACCCACCTGCAGGTCAGGGAAGACAGCCTGACGCTGTACGGATTCGCCACGCCGGAAGAGCTCGACATGTTCCGCACTTTATTAGGCGTCACCGGCGTGGGCCCCAGGCTGGCGCTGGCGATACTGTCGGCGGTGAGCCCCGGTCAGCTTGCCATGTCCATCGCTTCGGGCAACGCCGACGCCCTGTCTCACATACCCGGCGTCGGCAAGAAGACCGCCGCCCGCCTAGCGCTGGAACTTAAGGGGAAGCTGGAGGGATTCACCATCGGAACGCCGGCTGAGGGTGACGGCGAGGTGATCGCCGCGCTGACCGGCCTGGGCTACTCCATCGCGGAGGCGACATCCGCACTGGCTTCCGTGTCCGACTGCACCGGCCTTAGCACCGAGGAGAAGATAAAGCTGGCGCTGCAGTATTTTACCCACCGCTGAACATGCATGCCGATGCGATGATGCAAGAACTGCTCGATCTGCTGGCTTGCCCCGAATGCGCGGCGGCTTCGCTGGAGCTGACCGACGGCGATCAGATTATCTGTTCCGACTGTGCCGCCCGCTACCCCATCGTCAACGGCGTGCCCAACATGCTGCCGAACCGCCTGTCCGGCGCCCTGCCGCATAAACGCGAGTACGTGAAGAGGCTGATGCTGGCGACTGAAGACGGGGACGGCGCCATCGAGGCTGCCGATGTCGATACCGACCGCTTCATGTGGGAACACCACCTGTACGACTGGGGCAAGCGCGTGATCTACAGCCATGCCGGGGCCGGTCAGATATTTCAATCTTACGCCGAGGACGGGGCGAGGAACCTGCGCCGCTTCATCCGGCAATGGTGCGGCGATGTCAGCGGCAGGCGACTGCTGTATGTGGGCAGCGGCAACGACACGCTGGTCACCCTGCCCCTGCAGGCAGACGGCGCCCTGATGGTTAACCTGGACGTGGTCAGCGATTCGATGGAGGATTTGCTGGCCTGCGGCGCCCGGCTCTGCGTCTGCGGCGACTCAAGGCGGCTGCCCTTCCGCGACGGCGCCTTCGATATTGTGTTCTGCAAGGGGTCGCTGCACCATTCTCAACCGATCGACACGCCGCTGAAGGAGATGGCGCGGGTGACCCGCCGGGGCGGACACGTCATCGCCGCCGAGCCCAACAGGCACTATTGTCTGCCCCGACCCCGATTGCCCGGAGGGCTGGGCCAGCCCACGCCGTACGAGAGCTCCATATCCGGCGGAGAGGTGAAACGCATACTGTCCAGGCAGGGCATCCGCGACTTGAGGGTCGCCGCCTTTACCTGCGCCCATCCCGCCACACCGGCATTCATCGCCCGCCCCTGGCGGCTTATCTCGCGCATCGCCCCGCGACTGCTGAACCGATTCGCCTTCGAGTTCATCCTCCACGGGCGAAAGGCTTGAGGCGGGGCCGACATGAGGGTGGCCTTCGTCTACATCGACCCCAGCTATAAGACCATGGGGCCGTTCCATATCGGCATCTCGTCGCTCATAGCCTGCCTGAGACGCGCTGGATACGAGTGCTCCTTCTTCCACCTGCTGGGCGATGTCCCCACCGACGCCTTCGCCGCCTTCCTCCAGCGCGACCGCCCGGATGTGGTGGCCTTCTCGGTGACCACCAACGTCATGCCCCACCTGCCGCCGCTGGCATCGCTGGCCAAGCGGCAATCGGGGGCGACGACCGTTTGCGGCGGCGTACACCCCACACTGCGCCCCGACGAGGTCATGGCCATCGACGGCATCGACGCGGTATGCATCGGCGAGGGCGAGGGGGCGCTGCTCGACCAGTGCCGGCGACTGGAGACAAACGGCGACATATCTGACATACCCAACCTGTGGACCAGAGATGGGGACAAGGTGCGACGAAACCCGCTGCGTCCGCTGTGCCGCGACCTCGACGACCTGCCCGTCCCCGACCGCGAGGTGTTCCCCTACGCCGAGTGCTTCGACCTCAGGTTCCTGCGGCGCGGCGTGTTCATGGCATCGCGCGGCTGCCCCTACAACTGCGCCTACTGCTGCAGCCCGACGGTTAAACAGCTGTACGGCGGCAGGAAGTATATCCGCTTCCGCAGCCCTGAGCACCTCATCGATGAGGTGGCCAAGGTGACCGCCGACTTCCCGGAGATCGAGTATAACGTGTTCCACGATGACCTGCTGCCCATGGATAAGGTGTGGTTCGAGCGCTTCGCCCGGCTATACCGCCAGCGCATCGCACTCCCATTCGAGATGAACTGCCACCCCGGCCTGATGGACGCGGACACCGCGCGCATGGCGCGGGAGGCCGGCTGCCTGCTGGTGCGCTTCGGCATAGAGAGCGGCAACGAGCACCTGCGCCGCAAGATGCTGTCGCGCCACATCAGCGACCAGCGCATCATCGACGCCTTCAGGTGCTGCGATGACGCCGGCATCCAGACGCTGAGCTACAATATGATCGGGCTGCCTCACGAGACCAGGTCGCAGGTGCTCGACACGGTCAAGCTCAACGCCAGGGTGAAGCCCAGGATGGTTCACGTGTCCACCTTCTACCCCTATCCCGGGACGGAGGCGTACGAGATGTGCCGGCGGGAGGGACTGCTGAGCCAGCGCCACACCGACACGTACTACGAGGACAGCGTTTTACAGCAGAGGAGCATCTCCTCCGATCAACTGCGCTCGATGAGGGGACTCTTCAAGCCGCTGGTGCGTTTATACTCCAGATGTGATACAATGCCAAAACCTGCAGGCAAACTGCTGGAGAAGGCCATCGACCTGTGGGTGCTGGCGCGTACCGACAGGCGGCTTCTGAGACTTGCCGGCAGGGGAGGATTGCAGGGAGAGGCGAAGCATGACGAGCCCGTGTACATCCTCAAGGGTGGCGAGGTCAGGTACTGGGGCTCCGGCTAGGGGGTAGAGCCATGGATACCGCCATATATATTATCTTCGGCATCATCATCCTGGCGCTGGCCGTCGCCGTCATCGTTCTGGCGCGGCGCCAGCCCCGCATGCGCCCGCCCGATACGTCAGGCCTGGAGCAGAAGCTGCTGTACGCCCTGGCATCGCAGGCATCGGTGAAGGAGATACGCGACCTGCTGAACGACCTGCCGCGCGACGTGGTGCAGTCCATCATCGCCAGCACCAGCAAGCGTTCCGGCAAGCTCAACGAGCTGCTGGCGGCGCTGGAGATGACCAAGTACGACCGCCTGTTCTACCTCGGCTCGCCCATCGATTTCGTGGGCGTGAAGTACGATGAGGGGGTGGACTTCATCGAGGTGAAGTCCGGCCGGTCCCGCTTCACCGAGGATGAGCGCAGGCTGCGCGAGCTCATCGAGTCCAAGCGGGTCTACTATGTGCCTCTCAAGGTTGAGCGCATCGGCATCGCCGAGGAGATCGACACGGGCGACCCGGGGAGGCCCGCATGAAAACGATGACGGCATTTATCGCTATCGCCATCTGCATATCACTCGTCATTTCCGCCTGCGGGGACGAGCCCGTAACCCCCAAGCCGCCGCCCGTATTCCCCACCCCCACCGCCACCCCCACTCCGTCGCCGTCGCCCACTGCCACGCAGGTCGGCAAGACGCCGACGCCGACGTTCACCACCCAGATTGTGGACTGCGTGGAGATATACCGCATCAAGTACAAGGGACTCAAGCTCAACGAGCCGGACGAGCACGTCATCATCCGCAACCGCTGCTCCCAACACATCAACCTGCAGGGCTGGGTACTGAAGAACATAACCAAGGGCAATGTCTCATTCACCTTCCCGTTCCATGTGCTGGAGCCCGGCCTGAGCGTCCGCGTCTATACCGACGAGTATTACACGCAGCATTTCCGCTTCGGCTCCAAGGTTGAGATCTGGAACAACTCCGTTCCCGATACGGCCGCGCTGTACGATGCCAAGGGGCGGCTGATATCCACCCAGAGCTACGATATCATCGAGTGAGGCGATGGCGATACCGTTGCACGGCGGGCAGCAGATATGAGTGCAGGAGGCGAAGTCAGCCGCGCCGGCCATAGGGGAAACCGGAATACCATCGTCGGCCTTGCCGTGGTGCTGGCGGGGCTGGCGTTGATTATCTGGGCCGTCTCGTCCGACAAACCGGTCGAGGAGCAGGAGCCCCATGTGAAGTATGCCGCCACCGAGCGCCAGATCCAGAATGCCGTCCGCTCGTACAGGCTGGCGCACAACGGCAGCCTGCCGGTGCTGGATGTCCCCGGCGATGAAGATATTGTCATCAAAAAAACCGCCGGCGGCACGGTGACCGTGCAGATCATCGATGTGTGCGCCCTGCTGTCAGGCGGCTACCTTGCGGAAATGCCCGAGGGCGTGGCTGACATCACGGGCGAGGATAACGACAACTGCGACGGCGGCTGCGACTGCCAGCCCGGCGCCCACTACGTGTGGCTGGCGGATGCGATCGGCCTGGTCTATTCCGTGTGCCTGGGGGACGGGTGCTGGGAGGAGATGCGGGACGGTTACGACGGCATCTGGCCTTAGTGCAGCCACTATCCTTAAAAGTGGCTTACAAGGAGGCAAACAATGCGTAAGAAAACACTGGGAATAATGTTTTTATTGCTTGTTACAGGTATGCTGTTGAGTGGCTGTGCAACGCCTGAGGGTGAATACAATAAGGCCAAAGACCAAGTTCAGTGGGCGGTTTTAGGATATATAACAGAGCAGGGGGGGCACGTTCTCTTGCCACCACATGGAATAATTATTAATACTTCAGAGTGTTTGGTTCACTACCCTGATAGAAATGCTGGCTACGTACTGGACTTGTGTTATTTACTCGAATACGGAAGTGGTAGGGAGAAGTTCTATGAAGGTCATAAAATGTTCCCTTTTGAACTGCCCATCTGTTGCTATGGGCAATACGGTCAAGAAGGTACCAACTTCTATACTGGCAATTGCTCGAATCCATACCAAGGTCACTATATATGGTTAGTTGATGCGAACGGTGATGTCTGCTCAGTGTGCGTAGGCGATGATTGCTGGGCACATAACGAGAGCGGCTACCAGGGCGTGTGGCCGTGAAATTCACCCAGGAGATTTATTAAGCTTCTGGGTATCGATGTAGCAATTATTCTCAAACTTACTGAGGAGGCAAACAATGCGTAAGAAAACACTGGGAATAATGGTTCTACTACTTGTTGCGGGATTACTATTAAGTGGCTGTGCAACACCGGAAGCTGAATACAATAAGGCCAAGGATCAAGTTCAGGGGGCGGTTTTGGGATATATATTAAATGAGGGGGGGGGATACTTCTCTTGCCTCCACATGGAGATATGATAAATACATCAGAATGTAAAGTTTACATAGGTATTATCCCCGAAGGTGGATTTATAGATGCTGGCTATGTGCTGGACTTGTGTTATTTACTCGAATACGGAAGTGGTAGGGAGGAGGTCTACGATGGCTTTAAGCTGTTCCCTTTTGAACTGCCCATATGCTGTTACGGGCAATCCGGGCAGGAGGGTACTAACTTCTATACCGGCAGTTGCACCAACCCGTATAGCGGCCACTATATATGGTTAGTTGACGACGGGGGTAACGTATGTTCAGTGTGCGTGGGAGATGACTGCCGGGCAAATAATGAGAGCGGATACCAGGGGGTTTGGCCTTAGTGCAGCCACTTTTCTTAAATAAGCTTATTAAGGAGGCAAACAATGCGTAAGAAAACATTGGGAATAATGGTTCTACTACTTGTTGCGGGAGTAATGTTGAGTGGCTGTGCAAATCCGGTAGATCCGGAAGATGAATACAACAGGGCTAAAGAGTACGTCCAGAATGTGGTGACAGAGTATATGATAGGACATGCTGGTAGTGTCCCTCCCCATGGAGACATGGTTAATACTTCAGAGTGCACAATTCAGCTACATCCTGCTCCACAAAGTGGATATATTTATGCCGGTTGGGTATTAGACCTCTGCTATCTATTGAATTATTGCACAGAGTGCGAGACCCTTGAATATTTCCCATTTGAATTGCCCATCTGCTGCTATGGGCATTCTGGCGAAGAAGGTACCAACTTCTATACTGGTAATTGCACCAATCCTTACCATGGTAATTATATATGGTTAGTTGATGAAATTGGTGAGGTTTGCTCGGTGTGCGTGGGAGATGACTGCTGGGCACATAACGAGAGCGGCTACCAGGGGGTTTGGCCGTGAAATTCACCCAGGGGATTTATTAGACTTCCGAGTTTCGATGTGGTAAGTATTTTCAAACTTACAAGGAGGCAAACAATGCGTAAGAAAGCACTGGGAATAATGGTTCTATTGCTTATTGCGGGAGTAATGTTGAGTGGCTGTGCAAATCCGGTAGATCCGGAAGATGAATACAACAGGGCTCAAGCTTATATGCAGAATGTGGTTACGGAATATATGGTGGAAGAAGCGGGTTTTCTACCCTCTCACGGCG
>Ga0180432_10002890_pt1 | contig 25310 bp, 23 predicted proteins | sample SS_ome_10_FD_132414 | JGI IMG/M metagenome (GOLD analysis project Ga0180432, IMG submission 132414) | Hypersaline lake sediment archaeal communities from the Salton Sea, California, USA - SS_1_MS_2 metaG | ecosystem: Environmental > Aquatic > Non-marine Saline and Alkaline > Hypersaline >... | reverse complement strand
GATCCTGCTGACCGGTGAGCCCGCGGCTTTCGACCCCGAACCGGCGGTGAAGCTTGATCCCACCGCCGGGTTCCAGGTTCGTGCCGGAGTTGGGCTGGACATTCCGTTGGGAGACTGGTTCGCTGTGGGAGTGTGCGGTGACGTTGGCTACCACGTATTCCCTGATGAGAACGGCATCGATTTCTCGGCGATGGGCTATTTGGGCCTGCGAATCTGAACTGACAAGCTATCTCGCAATTTCAGGGGGAGGGACTCCCTCCTAGACAATTAGGGACAAACGGACTCATGAAGTTCTCTAAATCAACCGAACTGGCAATCCACGGACTCTGGCTGCTGGCCAACAAGCGCCCGACGCTTCTGCTGATTTCGGAGATGGCCGACGCCCAGAACGTATCCGAAAGCTATCTGGCAAAGATCTTCCAGAAGCTGTCTCGCAAGGGGCTGGTGAATTCGACCCGGGGCAAGCGCGGCGGCTTCACTCTGGCCCGGGAGCCGGGCGAGATCAGCGTGGCCGATATCGTCCGGGCGGTGGAGGCGCAGGAGCCCCTCTATGACTGCATGGACGTGGGCCGCGGGTGCCGTGGCCGCACCAATTGTCTGCTGCGGGACGTGTTCAAGCAGGCGGAGCAACGTATGTACGCAACGCTGGAGGGAACTTCCCTGGCCGATTTGATGGCCTGCCAGAACAGCGATGCCCGCGCCCCCTGGATGCTTTGACCTCCGCCGGGACATTCAACGAGATCTCTTGACCGGTCCGGGATCGGTGAATATGTTTCCGTTGGGAGGAAACAATGGACAAGTATACCTGCAGCGTATGTGGATACGTCTACGATCCCGAGAAAGGCGATCCCGACAACGGCGTGCCCGCCGGGACTGGTTTCGACGATCTTCCCGACAGCTGGGTTTGCCCGGTTTGCGGCGCCGACAAGAGCCTGTTTGAAAAGGGGGGATGATCAACTTCGACGGTGAAGGGCCGCATGTGGCCTGCCCCGCTTGAGCCAGGCAAGGATCAAGAATATCAACAGCGGGCACGAGAGGTCTTTGCCCGCTGCGGATGTTTTTCCGCAGCCGCATGAAGGCTCTTCTGAGCCGCCTTCGACCATGACGGTGAAATCCTGGAAATCGGAGCCGGCGTTGTTTTGAACCACTAGAGTTACGTCCACCGGGCCGGCCTGTTTGTTTTTGGGCGTCCAGGTGATCGTGCCGGACACCCCGTCCACCAGCATTCCTTCCGGCGCCCGGGTGAGTTGATCGCCGACCTGTTTGCCCAGAGACCAGTTTAAGACAAAAGATCCCGCCGCCACCGGTTGGTATGTGTAGCTCTGCCCGGCGGTGGCCTGGGCGGGAGGCGAGGAGAGAATGCGGGGCGGGTAGACGCCCTGGTCCGAGGCGGCTATGGTCAACTCGGCAGTTGAATACAGCCCGGCGTCGTCCTGGGCGCGCGCGCGCACTTTGTGGAAGCCGGGATTGTGATAGGTCTTGGTCTGTTGCTCGCCCTGCAGGGCGAATCCGGCGCCGAAGTCCCATTCGATCGCCGTCACCCGGCCGTCTGGATCGATCGCCTGGGCGGTGAACACCACCTCCAGGGGGACTTCTCCGCGTTCGGGGAGCGCGGTGACCGAGAGCTGGGGCGGTTGGTTCTCGGCTTCCGACGCCGACACCTGCTTTCGGGCGAAGTTGAAGCGGCCCCGATCGTCGGTAACGGTTAGTTGCACCCCGAACCCACCCGGTTCGGTGAAAGTCCGCGAGGCGGTTTCGCCCCAAACGGCCGCCGCTCCATCGGAAAAAGTCCACAAGAAGTTGGTCAGGACGGCCGGTTCCTCGGCGGTGCTGTTCGAGCCGTCGAGCAGGACCTGCAGCGGCGCGGGGCCTTCATCGGGATCCAGCATGATCACCGGGGAGGGTAATCCGGCCTCCTGGCCCAGGACCGTTACCAGGGTCTGATCCGCATCGCCCTGTTCTCCATCCACCGATACGATCAGTTCGAAGGTGAGCACTTCCCGGTCGGTGACCGCCGGGGCGCCGAAGGTGGGGGCGACGGTGTCGACCCCCGCCAGGGTTGCCGGCGATCCGGCGATCTGCCGCCAGGCGTAGGTCAAGGGTCGGTTCTGCTGGTCCCAGCTGCCGCTTCCGTCCAGCACGACCTGCTGGCCGGCGTGCACGGTTTGATCCTCTCCGGCGTCCGCCACCGGCCGGCCGTCGCCGAAGTAGACGACGGTTTCGCCCTGGGCGGTTCCCGGCGGTACCGCCACCGCTTTGATCACCGCCCGGGCCGGCCGGTCGCCGGCGACCAACTCCGCCGATAAGAATCCACCCAGCACTGGCCGCTGCAGTCCCGGAAGGCCGGGGTCGGCATCGTCGCCCTGCAGGCTTCCCGCCGAAGTGATGACAGTAACCAGGGTGCCGTCGGAAACCTGGTTGAAGTCGGCGTCGGTGACCGGTCCGCCGGAGATGCCGGCGGTGGAGGCGCCGTCGGCGGGCAGCACCGTCGGATCGGCTCTGAGGGAAATCTCCCCTGCGGCAACGCCCGCGGTGATTGTCAGGTGACCCGTGGTGCCTAGAATTTCCGAGTCGTTATACTTCGCCTTTACCTGGCCCACCCCGGGAGTGGTGGGGTCGAAGATGGCGCTCTTTGAGGGCCCCGGCAAAATCGTGCCGATGGGGCCCCCGCTGGTGGTGCTCACGCTCCAGGTGGCCAAAATGTCGTTGAGAAAGCCTCCGGATTCATCGCGCCCGATGGCGTACAGGGTCAGGGCCTCGTCGGTGGTCAGGGTCAGGTCCAGGATTGCGTTTCCCGTGCCGCCGGGGGCGTCTTCCACCGTGAGAGTATGCAAACCAGCCGGTCCGGCGCAATGGACCCCCTCGCAGACATAGGGAGAGCAGGAGATCGAGCCCTGCTCGACGCAGTCGCCCGCCCCGTCGCAGGCGGGAGCCCGGCTGAGCGTGTCGCCGGTGCAAATTTGCGCGCCGCACAGGACTCCGAAGGCCCACAGGCGGCAGGCTCCCCGGCCGTCACACTGGCCATCCCGGCCGCATGTGTCCTCGGGTTGTTGATCGCATTCTTCCAGGGTGTCTTCCCCCGCGGCGACCGGCACGCAGTCGGGGCCGTCGCCCGGGCACAGCCGGCACACCCCGCAGGCGTCGCCGGGGTCGGTGTCCGCATCCACCCACACCGAGCAGTTGCCGGCCCCGTCGCAGCGCGCGCAGGGAGCACAGGTGGTATCCGCCCCGGGGAAAGCGCAGGCGCCGACGGCGTCGCAGGCGCCGGCGCAGGCGCCGTCGCCCGGACAGTCCCCGTCGGGATCCTGTCCCGCAGGCACCAGCGTGCAGGTTCCCGCGGTCCCCGAGAGATCGCAGCGCTGGCAGATGCCGTCGCACAGGGTGGCACAGCAGACCTCGTCCACGCAGTGCGACGAGATGCACTGGGAATCGCGCAGGCAGGCTTCTCCGTCCCCGAGGTCGTTGGCGCAGGCTTTGTTGTCGCAATGCAGGCCGGGCATGCAGTCGGCGTCGGCCAGGCAGTCGGTGCGGCAGGCTTCATCGCTGAGGCAGGCGTAACCGTTGCAGTCCACTTCGCCGCTGTCGATGCAAACGCCCTGACCGTCGCAGAGATCGGCGGGGCTGAGCACCCCCTCGGAGCAGGAGGAGGCCTGGCAGACGGTTCCCGCGGGCCACAGCTGGCAGCCGCCCGCCCCGTCGCAGGTTCCGGACGAGCCGCAGCTGGATGCGGGCATGTCGGGGCAGTCATCGGGGCCGTCCTCGCCGGCGGCCACTGGTCGGCAGGAGGAGTCGGTGCCCGAGCAGGCCCAGCAGGGCGCACAGTCGTCGAAGGGATCGCTGCCGGGCTGCGCCAGCAGGGCGCAGGCGCCCGCCCCGTCGCAGGCGGTGCAGGGCGCGCACTTGACCGTGTCGGGAGTGAAGCGGCAGGCGTGCTGGCCGTCGCAGACTCCCCCGCACAACCCGATGCCGGCGCATTCGTCCTCGGGATCCTCTCCATCGGCGATGGGCAGGCAGCTGCCCTCGTTCTGCGGAAAGTCGCAGGCCTCGCACTCACCGTCGCAGGCGGTTTCGCAGCAGAACCCGTCGACGCAGTGGCTGGAGATACAGGCGGCATCCAGACTGCAGGCCTCGCCCTGCGCGAGGTAGGCCACGCAGTTGGGGGCCTCGCAGTGGCTGCCCCCCGCGCAGTGCTGGTCCCCGGTGCAGTCGCTGCGGCAAACCACCGCGTCCAGGCACACGTAAGGCCGGCAGAGATCGGTGCCGCTGTCGATGCAGTTGCCCAGCCCGTCGCAGAGATCGCCCGGGTGATGCACGCCGTCCTGGCAGAGCTCCGCCCGGCAGACCGTCCCCGGCGGATGCAGGTCGCAGCCGCCCTGGCCGTCGCAGTCTCCGGTTTGGCCGCAGTCGTTTGGAGGTTCGGCTTCGCACTCGTCCCACGGGTCTTCTCCGTGGGCCACCATGACGCAGTCGGGTCCGTCGCCCGGGCACACCCGGCAGAGACCGCAGGCGTTTGCGGGATCGCTGCCGGCCGGCTGGAAGATGTTGCAGGCGCCGTTTCCGTCGCACTGTGCGCAGGGACCGCAGGAGGTGCCCGAGGAGGCGAAGGCGCAGCCGCCGCCCCCATTGCACTGGGACCCACAGGGGGGATCGCCGGGGCACTCCGTATCGGGGTCCTCTCCCGCGGGGATCCAGCGGCAGTTCCCTTCGAATCCGGACAGGGCGCAATGCTGGCAGAGCCCTCCGCAGCCTGAGTCGCAGCAAACGTCGTCGACGCAGTTTCCCGAGATGCACTCGGTCCCCGACGCGCACGGCTCACCGTTCTGCTTGGTGTTCAGGGGGCGATAAAGCGGTGAATCCAGGCCGTGGTACGGCGCGGGATCCGGCTCCGGCCCGCCGCAGGAACAGACCAGCAACCCCAGGCCAACCCAGATGGCTGCTTTTCGAATCATCCGCGCAATTATCACTCCTAAAGCCAAGCCGTGTCAAAGCGCCACGACCGGAGATTGACCGGGAACCTGGCCGTGTGCTAGACCGATGACATGCAGAGGGCAGCTATAGCACTTGTGTTGCTGCTTCCTGGCGCCGTGTCGGCGCAGCCGGCCGCGGTTCCCGGCGAGCCGCCCAAGGCCCAGGTCGAGGTGCTGCTGCTCGACACCATGGCCGGGGTTGGGTTGGGGGCCGATGCGGCCGCCGAGGCCAACGAATTGTTGAGCCGCTCGCTTTCGGCCCTGGATCATGTTGTGGTGATCGAACTCGAGCTTCTGATACAGCGCATGTCCGGCGGAGTTCCCGAGTCGGTCAAGGAGGATCTGGCCAAGGCGGCCAACTACGAGCGCAAGGGCCGCGAGTGTCTGCTCAACCTGGCCCTGGAGGATGCCACCGACGCCTTCCAGACCGCCAGGGTGCTGCTGCGCAAGCACTTGCAGTGGCTGGACGATCCCGATCCGCTGATCGTAGTGCTGATGGGGCTGGCCGAATCGCTGGCGGCCGGCGGCCGGCGCGAGGAAGCCCGGGCGGCTTACCGCGAGGTGCTGGTGCTATCCCCGGGCTACGAGCCAGATCCCGGCCAGGTTCCAAGCAAGTTCCGATCGCTCTTCGATATCGTCCGCGAGAAAGCCGCCCAGGAGCTGGCCGGGAGCCTTTCGGTGACCTGCAGGCCCAGCGGGGCCAGTGCGGAGCTGGACGGCCTGACCGTCGGCGCCACGCCGGTGGTGAGGGGCGGCGTGCCGCCCGGCCTGCATGTGTTGCGGGTGCACAAGGATGGTTTCAAGACCCTGCGCACCACCGTGGAAATAACCGCCGGCGAGTCCACGGTGGTTTCGGACGAACTGCCGCCCCTGGTGGTTCCCGAGCTGATCCGGAGAACCCGGCGCGCCTTGTCCGGCAGCGGTAAGGAGCGCCCCGAGGTGCTCGCCCGGGATATTTCAAGGATCGCCGAAGTGCCCGCGGTGGTGCTGTCCCAGGTGACCCGGGTTGCAAAGAAGAAGCGAGTCCTGGTGGTCGCGGTGGTGCTGGCGAAGGCCGAACATCCCTACCGCTACGGCGCCCGCCTGGAAGCCGGGCGCGAGGCCGAGGTGGGCAAGACGCTCGCCTGGCAGATCTCCGACGCCCTGGATGGGAACCTCCCGCCCCCCGCCCCGCCCGGCGAGTTGGGCCTGGTATTCGACAAGAAGCTGTTGGGCCAGCCGGGGCTGACCAAGATCGTGAAAGTGAAGGATCCGCCGATAGTGGTTCCCCTGCCCCCGCCCATCCCCCCCAAAGAGCCCGAGGACGACTACACGCCCGTCTGGGGTAAGTGGTGGTTCTGGGCGGGCGCCGGCGCGGTGGTGGCCGGGGCCGTCGCGACCACCCTGGCGCTCACCCTGGGCGGAGACACACAAACCATCCACGAGCCGGACCGGATCCACGTATTGGTCGAGAGAGTTGTCCGATGAAAGCGCTGGTCGCCGGTTGTCTTTGCTGGTTTCTTCTCGGGTGCGGGACCGACGTGAACCGCGTGCCCGGTGTGGACAGCGCTTTGAGCCTGCGCATTTACTCTCCGCCCGCTCAGGATCCCTTCGACGGGGTTTCAACGTTGCGTATGACCTTGCAGATGCCCGAGGGCCGGGACCTGATCATCAACCTGGACATAGGCACGACCGAGTTCTTGATGGAGGGATCGCCTGCACATGGCGTGGTCATGTTGCTGGAAGGGGTGGGGGTCGACGGACAGACGGTGATATCCAGTGGGCAGAGTGCTCCTTTCGATCTGAATCCCGCAAAGCCCGCGGAAGTGGATCTGCTGTTTGCCCGCAAGGGAGAGTTCGCCAGGCTCCTGGGTGACCTGGGTCATAAGCGCTTCGGACACACCGCCTCTGCGCTGCCGGACGGCCGGGTGCTGATTTTCGGCGGCGCCTCGTCCGGAGATCTGGACTCGCCGGAGAATTTTCCCCCTCCAGAGGTCTACAACCTGAAAACCCAGACGAGCTGCGTCTTCGAGGAGGAGCTCTGCCCCCGGTATCCCGGGGCCGACCGGCGCATCGGGCACAGCGCCACGGCGGCTTCGACCGGCGAGGTACTGGTCTTCGGCGGCGAGGACGAAGGCTTCGAACTGGTCGAAGAGATACTCCTATTCGATCCGGTTACGGCTACGTTCAGTCGGTTGAGCAACTTCGATCAGACGAAGATAGCGCCGCGGGCCTATCACGCGGCGGCCGGGTTCCAGTTCGATGACAAGACCGGCGGCGGTTTCCGGGAAGCGGTTCTGATTTCGGGGGGGGAGGTCGACGGGGCCGGCAAGCGGGTCCTCACCGCCAACGGGCTGGTATTCGATTTACAGGCGGAAACCTTCACCCAAACGGACTTGACCATGGTTCATCCGCGGGCCCGGCACACCCTGACGACTTTCCGGGAGGACCACAGCCGGGTTCTGGCGATAGGAGGAGAGGGGAGTGTCGGACTGGTAAATCCCGCTGAGATCTCCGACGGAGACAGCTTCTGGGTGGTACAGCCGGGAGCTGGCGGGCGCGACGGTTTGCTCGTTCCCCGCGTCAACCACTCGGCGGTGCCGGTTCCCGGCGGAGTAATGGTTCTCGGGGGAGATGATATGCTGGAATCAGTCGACGCGCCGGAGATCTTTCTGGCGGGGGCGGCGATGGGAGCGGGTATTTTCAGCTTGCAGGTCCAGGCCGCTCACCAGGGGCACAGAGCCCGGCGCGGGCTGATCGCCGCCTGGTTGCCTTCGGGCGTGGTTCTTTACGCCGGCGGCGAGTTTCTTTCCGCGTTCGACCGGGAGTTGCTGGACACCGCCGAGGCGCTGCAGATCGAGGAGGGCGCCCTGAACGCGGCCTTCTCCCAGGCGGCGCCAATAGGTCAGAAGCTCTCGTTTCCCGCGGTAACCATCCTGCCGAGCGGCGCCCTGCTGATCACCGGAGGGATGAAGCCCGGCGCCGGAGACCCGGAGGCTTCGGACGAGGTGTGGTACTACAACCCCTAGACAATCAACCATAAGTTGTGATAGATGACTTCTACCGTGGAACGTTTCCGGGATTTCATGAAGGTGGTCGCCACCATGTCAATGGGGGAGTTTTTGGAGCAGTTCCCCCACCCGTTTTTGTTCTACTCCCAGACTCCCGGGGCCATGGAGCAATTCGCCCACACCCGCTTGGTGTCGCAGGCCGAGGGCGCCGAGAGCATCGATCGCTTCTCGGAGCAGGTTCTGGACTTCATTCCCTTGCTGCCCAATCCGCGGCCCAACCGGGATTTTCCCGAGAAGTCGTTCGTGGGCCGTGATGCCAGGCGGGATTTCGTGATCCAGCACAGCACGGTTTCCAACCGGCACGCCTGCCTGTTCTACGATACGGATGAATCCACCTACAAGCTGGTCGACTCCGGTTCCACCAACGGCACCATGGTCCGGGGTCGCGCGCTGGTTCCGGGCGAGCCGGTGGCCCTGCGCGACGGCGACGTGGTCACCTTCGGGCAGATGGATTTCTTGTTCTTCTCTCCCAAGGGCGCCTACCGATACATGCACCAGTACCGCCTGTTCCGCGAGGCGATGAAGGAGTAACGCGGCTTTCAGAACATCTTGGGCGTGGGGGGCTTTTCACCCTTGCGCGGCTTGGCGGGGCAGATCACCTTCTTGGCCTTCAAGGACCCGTCGTAGCGCTTGGCGGTCTCCAGCACTTCGACCTCGTCGCCGATCTCCGGGAAGAAGTCGCAGGCCTCGAAGTCGAACAGGATATCGCCGTACTCGGGGTGTTCAATATATCCGAACCCCTGCTCTTCGGACCAAGACTTGATCTTACCCATTGCCATCAAGGTTCTCCTACACGTGCCTACATATTAGCTTCGCGTGACCGCTTCTGTCAATATACTGCAAGGAAGGCGTCGGGAGATGGCGGGGTCAGGCGACCAGATGCTCCTTGAGTGCGTGCCGGCCCACCCCGGTGTAGAAGCGGGTGAACTGGATGCCGAAACCGCCCTGACGGCTCATCACCCGCGAGCCCAGGGCCACCCGGCGAACCCGGCCGGAGATCATCACCGAGTTGCCGACGCCCGCCAGGCCTATATTGAGGGTGACGATATCGCAGAGTTCAGGCATAATCGGGGCCAGGACGTATGCGCCATGCTCGCTCAAATCGATGACCTCTACGGGAATGAAGTCGCCTTGGTACTTCATGGTTCCCTCCAGAACGCGCCGGTCCCTGCGGCCGGCCCGCCGCTCGCGGCTGTGCCGTTTTCGGGGCTTGGGCTTTATTTCCAAGGCGAGGTTCATGGCGATCCCTCCTTTCATGGCTATGTGCCTACAGTATCCTACATAAACACACATGTCAAATTATTGACCACATTATCCTACACACACCCACCCGACTTGAGGATGGTATGCCACTGAAAAAAATAAAGAAAAAAGCCGTGGTGCTCCTCAGCGGGGGCATGGATTCGGCCACCTGCCTGGCCATCGCTTCCCGCGAGGGCTATGAGTGCCATACCCTGGCCTGCGACTACGGCCAGCGCCACCGCCAGGAGCTTGAAATGGCCCGGCGCCAGTCGCAGGCCTTCAAGGCCGCGGGGCACCAGGTGGTGCAAGTGGATCTGGCGGGAATCGGTGGAAGCGCCCTTACGTCTTCTCTGGAGGTTCCCAAGGACGAAGTGCCCGACACCATTCCGATCACCTACGTCCCCGCCCGCAACCTGGTGTTTCTGTCCATCGGCCTGGCCCAGGCCGAGGTGATTGCCGCGCAGGATCTCTTCATCGGCGCCAACCAGATCGACTACAGCGGCTATCCCGACTGCCGGAGACCCTTCATCCAGGCGTTCGAGAACACCGCCAACCTGGCCACCCGCATGGGGGCCGAGGGTTCGCGCATCCGCGTGCACGCACCGCTCATGGATATGGACAAGGCCCAGATAATCAAGACCGGCCTGGGGCTGGGCGTCGACTTTAAAAACACCCTCACCTGCTACGATCCGGACGACGCCGGCCGCGCCTGCGGCCGCTGCCCCGCCTGCAGACTACGGCTCAAAGGCTTCGCGGAGGCGGGGATAGAGGATCCGATATCCTACCAGTAGTTCCAAGTTGAAAAACCTGGAACTTGGTACTTGGAACCTGGAACTGATTTTTGTATACTCCGCCAAATTAAAGTCGAAGGAGGACTTCGTGGATCTGAAGGGACGCTCGATCGTATCCATTCGCGATTTTCCCAAGGAGGATATTCAGGCCATTGTCAACAAGGCACTGGAAGTCAAGACCGGGAAGTGGGCCGGGGCTCTCGACGGCAAGGTGCTGGCGACCCTCTTCTTCGAGCCGTCGACGCGGACGCGCCTGAGTTTCGAAGGTGCCATGGTTTCAATGGGGGGCCGGGTGATCGGGTTTGCCGATCCCAACGTCTCGTCGGCGAAAAAAGGGGAGTCGCTGGCCGACACCATCCGCACGGTTACCGGCTACTGCGACGTGATCGTCATGCGTCACAACATCGAGGGCGCCGCCCGGTTGGCTTCACAGGTGTCCAGCGTGCCGGTGATCAACGCCGGCGACGGCGCCAACCAGCACCCCACCCAGACCTTCCTGGACCTGGTGACCATCCAGGAAGAGTTCGGCCAACTGGAGGGTTTAAAGGTGGGCATGCTCGGCGACCTGAAATACGGCCGCACGGTGCATTCCCTCTGCCGGGCCCTCTCTCTTTTCGGCACCAAGTTTGCGTTCATTTCGCCGCCGTCGCTGCGAATGCCCGAATACACCATGGAGCGGCTCAGGGACAGCGGCACTCCCTTCGAGGAGGTGGGTGACGTCAACGAGCTCAAAGAGCCGCTGGATGTTTTGTATGTAACCCGCATCCAGAAAGAGCGCTTCGCGGATTTCCAGGAGTACGAGCGGGTGGCCGGCGCCTACCGCATCGGCCCCGAATCGCTCAAGTTCCTGGGGGAGAAGGTGCGGATCATGCATCCGCTGCCGCGGGTGGACGAGATCGTCGAGGAGCTCGACGAAACCCCCAACGCCATCTATTTCCGCCAGGCTCACAACGGGATACCCACCCGGCAGACGTTGCTGGGCCTGGTGACGGGGACAATCCAATGACCCACGACAGCAAGCTCAAGGTATACGCCCTCGATCGCGGTACGGTGATCGATCACATACCCAGCCCACTGGCGATGAAGGTGGTCGAGATTCTAGGCGTACAGCACGAGGGGATCATCACCATCGGCATTAATTTCCCCAGCTCGAAGATGGGCCGCAAGGACGTGGTGAAGGTTGAGAACTTGAAACTCACTCCGGAGGTCACCGACCGGGTTGCCCTGGTGGCGCCGACGGCCACCATCAACATCATCGAGGACGCCAAGGTGATCGAGAAGAGGAAGATTCACATCCCCGGCGAGTTCCGCGGCATGCTCAGGTGCCCCAATCCCAACTGCGTGACCAACCGTGAGGGAGTTACCACCCACTTCGTTCGCGAGGGTGAAGGCTCCAAGCCGGTGGTGCGCTGCACTTACTGCGAGCGCGTATACAAGCAGCCCGCCGATCTGGTCGAATAGCCGAAGCTATCTGAGGATTATTTCCTTCTTGGCGAGGACAACCGGTTTCTTCCCCCGGGCGAAGTAGACCTGCAGGGTGTGCTTCTTGCCAAGAGTTTCGGTGGTCTCCACTATTATCTGGGAGGCTAGGGTTCTCTGGCCCTTCTGGCCGGGTACATCCGCGACCGCCACGGGTTCCTTCTTGGCGTCCAGCACCACCACGCCGATGTTCTCACCGGGCAGCGCCCGGTTGAAGAACGCCACGAAGTAGATCACCCATTTTCCGCTCTCGTCCTTTTTGAACTTTTTGCGGTCCTGCTTGCGCATTTTCTTTACGAACTTGGCCGCAGAGGTCGGAACGTTTATGTCTCTGGAATTAGTTATAATTTGCCCCCTGAGAGCCTTGGGTGCCGACTGCGCCGAGGCGGTCTGGCTGAGCGCGAAAAAGCCCAGGAGCAAGCCGATGACGGCAACCTGGTAGGGATATTGTCTGGTCATCCTGTCCCTCCTGCCCTTGGCATCATTCCATTAGACGACTTGGAAGCTGATTTATTCCTTCTACCCCTTCAAGTTAACGCCCATTTTCTTGTTCTGTCAAATATCCTTCGCTGCGGTACGGGGCTGTGCTACATTGTGCTCCATGAGAGTCCGGTGGATGCAATGGCTTATATTACCTGCCATTTTTCTGTGCTCGTGTTGTCCGGTAAACCGGCTCAGAGGGCGCAGCCGGCCGGTAAAAACGGTGACCTATGAGGCGGTGGTGCTGGAAAAACCCACGGTCCGACTGATCGGCCACCGCCCGCTTGAAATTCAGCCGGGGGTTCCCTCCAATGTCTGGGGGGACCCCGAGGCGGAGTTCGAGAAGGCACTGGCCGACTTCGCTTATGATGATTTTTCCGCCCGGTTGCTCGAGCGGGCCGCAGAAAAGCTGGGCGCCCTTACGGGCTGGGAGTCGGCAAAAAACGGCGGCGTCGCCGACGCGATCATGCAGATCCGGGTGGAGAACATCTGTTTTTGCGCGCAGGATGCGCAAGCCGAGGTCGAGGCCAAGCTGGCGCTAAAGATACTGCTGACCGAAAACGCCGGCGGAGAGTTGCTCTGGCGGGACTGTCTGGACTGGTCCTTCGAAGGCATCTGCGCCAGTCTGTCGGATCTGGCTCAGGCGGACGCCGGCCAGCGCCGGGAGGTTTTTTCCGGTTTGGCGGAGCAGGTGCTCGACCGTCTGGCCAAACATCTTGCCACCCAGGTACCCAGGGAGTAAAAAAGAGTGGCCGCCGGACGAGCGGGCGAAAGCGGGAGGATTCGTGTCCGACGAGAGAATCGATACGTACCATGGAGAGGAACGGAGGAAAGCGCCCCGGATGCCGCTTTGTCTGGTAGCGGCCGCGGAGTGCGACGCCTGGATGGGGATGTGTCATACCAAGGATATCTCCCAAAGCGGGGCGTTTGTCATCAGCCAGAAGATACCATCGGTGAATACAGGATTTGCGCTCGAGTTGCGGCTGCCGGGTAAAATGGGGCGGCTGAAGGTCCGCGGCGTGACCGTCCGGATCCAGGGGGATTACCCCCGGGGCTTCGGCGTCACCTGGAAGGACATAGGGACCGAGCAGCGGGATCGACTGCGGGTAGTACGGGAGAAGTGGGTCCAGGCGTTCGAAGACGGGCAAGCTTGACAACCACCGCGCCCTGTGTAGGAATGTGGCGCTGAGTCGAACAAAGAGCTGTTGAAGCAGCCAGAATACTAGGAGGAGCATGCCGGAAGAAGTCGGAGGGTTCGAGGTCGAAGGAACCGTAAAGGAAGTCTTGCCGGGGGGAATGTACCGGGTGGAGCTGGACGGTGGGCCCGTCGTTTTGGCGTATGTCTGCGGCAAGATGCGCAAGCACTACATCAGGATAGTCCTTGGCGATCGCGTGCGCGTAGAGTTTTCGCCTTACGATCCCAGCCGCGGACGCATCGTATACCGGAACAGATAGCAAGGAGAGTAGCATGGCCAGTCGATCGACGGTGGCCGTGGTTCGCTCGTCTCCCAAACGGGTACTGGACGACATAAAGGCCTTGGCCACCCAGGCCGGCCTCAAGTCGGCCCTTAAGAAGGGCTGCGCCACAATTCTAAAAGAGAACATTTCCTGGCATTTCCCCTTCCCGGGGGCCAACACCACTCCCTGGCAGTTGGAGGGAACCATCCTGGCCCTGCAGGAGGCCGGTTTAGACGAACTGGTCTGCGTGGCCAACGAAACTGTGGTGACCAACGCCTTCAAGGGGGAGCGCGAAAACCGCCTCAAGGGAGTCTTTGAACGTTACCAGATACCGGTGCTGTACAACTTCCGCGAGGAAGACATCCAGTGGGAGCTTTACGAGCCCCAGGCCGAGCTGCTGGCGCTCCCAAGCATCTACAAGAAGGGCATTCGCATCCCCAAGTTCTTCCACGGGCGGAACATCGTGCATCTGCCCACCATGAAGACCCACATCTACACCACCACCACCGGGGCGATGAAAAACGCCTTCGGCGGACTGCTTTCGACCCGGAGGCATTACACCCACAGCGTGATTCACCAGACGCTGGTGGATCTGCTGGCCATTCAGCAGGAGATCCATCCGGGCATCTTCGCCATAATGGACGGAACCATCTGCGGCTCGGGCCCCGGGCCGCGGACCATGCAGCCGGTGCGCTGCGACTTGATGCTGGCCAGCTCCGATTCGGTGGCCATCGACGCGGTGGCGGCCAAGATCATGGGCTTCGATCCCATGTCGATTCCCTACATCCGGTTGGCCCACGAGCGGGGCCTGGGCACCGGGCGGATCGAGGAGATCCGGGTGGTGGGGGAGGACATCTCCGAACTGAACCTGAACTTCCCGGTGGGCGACAATCTGGCCAGCCGGGTGGGCGACCTGCTCTGGTTCAGCCCCATGAAGGTGCTGCAGCGCCTGATGTTCCATACTCCGTTGGTTTACACCTTCGTTATGGGTTCTTATATGTATCACGACTGGTACTGGTGGCCGGTGCGGGGGCGGCGGATCGCCCGGCAAATCCGCCAGGAAGATCCCTGGGGCCGATTGTTTGAGAGCTACAAACTCTGATGTCCAGCCTGGCGCCGTTCAGACCGGACGAGGACTACTGCGTATACTGCCACCGTCCCGCCGCGGGCAGGTGCGCGGTTTGCCATGCCCTGATTTGCGCCGATTGCAGCGTGCTGAAAAACGGGCTGATTCGTCCACTGGCCTTATGTAAGAAATGCGCGGAGAACAGCCCGCGTCCCCGGCGGGTGCTGCTCATGTGGCTCCTGGCCGCGGTGATCTTTCTGGCGATACTGCTGGCGGCGTTTCTGCTACTTTCTCCCGCGTGAGCGTTGTTGAATGCTCTGCACGACAAGATCCCGGTTGAATTTCCATTCCCCGTCGACCTTGACGGCGGGGATCTGGCCGGTCTGAGCCATCTTGCGCACTTGCAGCGGGGGTATCTTGAGCACCGAGGCGATCTCGGCCAACGATATCAGCGGGGCTTCTTTTGCCTCTTTCTTTTCGTCGGTTTTCTTTGCCATGGTTTCTCCAGTTTAGACCAGGCCTTCAAGTATTCCCAGTGCATCGCGTATGTCGTCGGCGCCACCCAGGTTCAACAGGTCCTCCAGGCGGGCGATGTGGGACTGCACCCGCTCGAGGATGGCGGTTTCCTCCACGTGGGGCGACTCCAGTGAAGGTCGGGCGGCGGCAATGAACTTCAGTTCGGTCAGCGCGCTGGCGGCGTCACGCTGGTTTAAAAGCGCCAGGGCCAGATGGAAGCGGGGGATCACCGTGGGATCCTTGCGGACCGCCTCGCGCAGGTTCCCGATGGCCTTGTCGTAATCTTTGCGCTTGAGGTAGACCACCCCCAGGGTGTCGCGGATGAAGCCGTTGGCCCGAGCGTCGGGGAACAGCTCCAGGGCGGTGCGGGCCAGCTGGACGCAGCGGTCGAGGTGCAATTCCTGCTTGGCCAGAACGTAGGCCAGCTCGTTGAAGAGCATGGCCAGGACGAAAGGATCCTTGGGGGAGAGCGATATCCCCCGATCGATCCAGTAGACCGCTTCCTGGTACTGCCCCACCACATTGCACACCGAACCCAGCGCAAGGTACAGGTAGGGGGACGGGTTGCCCTCCTGCTCCAGCTTGATCAGCTCCGCCCGGGTGCGTTTGGGATCGAAGGCCGAACCGATGGCCCATATGTCCATCAGATGGTGCTCTTCCACCGGGTTGATGCGGTAGGTCAGCTTGGCCAGTGAGTAGGCCCGCTCAATGTCTCCCAGGCGGAAGGAGCCCATGGCTTTTTCCAGCAGGGTCTCGGTGCTGACCACGCCGGAGGAAAGGTCGGACTGGAGCCGCAGCGGTTCACCCGGCCGGACTTTCTGCACGGCGGCCTCGGCCTCGTAGAGCGATTCGGAGATGATCAAAATCTCCAGGTCCCAGGGATCCAGCAGCTCGGCTTCGGAAATATACTTGCGGGCCGCCGGGAGGTCGGAGAGCCGCTGCGCGCACTCGGCCAGCAGGCGCAGCGCCGGCACCGACGCCAGATTGGCGTTGTAGTACCGTTGCAATTCGTCACGGGCGGACTGCAACTCTCGCCGGTAAGCCGGATCGGCTCCCTCGGCCTCGAACCTGCGCAGCAGTTGCGCCACCCGGGAGAAGAGGGCCGGTTCATTTTCCGAGGCGTCATTTGTCGGCGGTACGCTCATGGGTACACCTTCATGGGTATCACAACTCAAGGATCTCTTGTCAAGATGCTGCCGACCTGTCAAACTCCCCGTCCATGGAGAACCTGTACGACCAGCTGATGGAATGCGCCCACAACCTCTGGTGGTCCTGGCAGCCGGAGGTGGTGGAGATCTTCCGCGATCTGGATCCCGACCTCTGGCGGGAGATGAACCATAACGCGGCTGCATTCCTGCAGAAACTGGGTGGCAAGAACCTCGAGGAGCGGGTTAGGGAGCTGGCCATAGAGAGCCGGGTGATCTACGCCATCCACCGGCTGCAGGAGTACATGAACCCACAGCGAGGCTGGGGCGCCACCCACGCCGGGCCGTTGCTGGTCCGGCCGGTGGGCTATTTCTCGGCCGAGTTCGGACTGCACGAGTCCTTGCCCATCTACTCCGGCGGACTGGGCATCCTGGCGGGGGATCACCTCAAGAGCGCGTCCGACCTGGGGATTCCCGTGGTGGGCGTGGGCCTGTTCTACGACCAGGGGTATTTCCGCCAGAGCATCGACAAAGACGGTTGGCAGCAAGAAACTTACTACCGGGCGGACCTGCGGACGCTGCCCCTGAAGAGGGCCACCGACGCGGACGGCAGCCCGCTGGTGATCCGGGTGGACACCCGGGAGGGCTCGCTGTACGCGGGATTGCTGGTGGCGCAGGTGGGGCGTTCCCGGCTGGTCTTGATGGATCCCGGCGTGGAGGAGAACGTCGAGGCGGACCAGCGCCTGATCGAGGACATGGATCGGCTCTACGGCGGCGACCAGCGGGTGCGTATCCGCCAGGAGTTGCTCCTGGGCGTGGGCGGGATGCGCGCACTGCGGATGCTGGGAATCGACCCGAGCGTGCTGCATCTCAACGAGGGCCACTGCGCCTTCGCCACGCTGGAGGCCATCCGGCTGGCCATGCAGGAACAGGGAATGGATGTGGAGGAGGCCGCGGCCCACGTGGCTTCCCGGACGGTTTTCACCACGCACACACCGGTGGAGGCGGGCCACGATCGATTCCCCCCGAAGCTGGTCGAGGAGCACCTGGGCCCGCTGCGCGACAGCCTGGGAATCGACGAGAAAACCCTGCTGGGGCTCGGCCGGATTAATCCCAAGGATGTCGGGGAAGATTTCTGCATGACCGTTCTGGCCCTGAAGACCTCCCAGCGGGCCAACGGGGTGTCGGCCATACACGGCGGGGTGAGCCGCAGGATGTGGAGCGGCCTCTGGCCGGGGCGCAGGGACAACGAGGTGCCCATCTCCCACATCACCAACGGGGTGCACGCGGAGTCCTGGCTGGCGCCGCAGATGCGGCGGCTCTACGAACGTCGCCTGAGCCGCAGGTGGACCGAGCGCATCCGCCGGCGGGAGGTTTGGCAGGGCATCGAGTCGGTGGACGACGGGGAGCTGTGGGAGACCCACCGCTTCCTGAAAGGCCACCTGATCGACTTCGTCCGCCGCCGGCTGGTGGCCCAGGACCTCCGCCGGGGCGAGCCGGAGGACGAAGCCCGTCGCCGGGCCGGTTTGCTCAACCCGGACGCGCTGACCATCGGCTTCGCCCGCCGGTTCGCGCTTTACAAGCGGGCCTTCTTGCTAATCGATGACGAGGAGTGGCTGGAGCGGCTGCTGTGCGATCCGGCCCGGCCGGTGCAGCTAGTCTACGCCGGCAAGGCCCACCCCAAGGACGATCGTGCCAAGGAGCTGATCCAGCGCATCTTCCGCCTGAGCCGCGATCCCCGTTTCAAGGGCCGCATCGTCCTGGTGGAGGACTACGACATCAACGTGGGCCGCCACCTGGTGCAGGGAGTGGACTTGTGGCTCAACACCCCCCGGCGCCCGCTGGAAGCCTGCGGTACCAGCGGCCAGAAGGTGGTTCTCAACGGGGGGCTGAACTGCTCCACCCTGGACGGCTGGTGGGCCGAGGCCTACGACGGTTACAACGGCTTCGCCATCGGCAGCGGCAAGGTCCACAAGGACCCCGCCGAGCAAGACCGGCGGGAAGCCATAGAGCTCCGGCAGGTCCTGAACGACGAGGTGGTTCCCATGTTCTACCGCCGCGACGCCACCGGCCTGCCCCGGGACTGGATCGCCCGGGTGAAACACGCCCTGATCAGCCTGGCCTGGAGTTACAACGCCGCCCGCATGGTGGTGGACTACGCCCAGCTCTCCTACCTCCCCGCCGCCGGAGCCGCCACCTCCGCCGTCCCCGACGAGAGCGACCTGGACCTTCCCACGGTGATCCAGTGGCTGGGCCGCGGAGGAGGCTGAAAGGAGCCATTCGATGCTGAGTCCGCTGTTGCAGGTCGATCCGGAGATATTCGAGGCCATCACCAGCGAGGTGCGCCGGCAGCAGACCACCCTGGAGCTGATCGCCTCCGAGAACTTCGTGTCCCTGGCGGTCCTGGAGGCGCTGGGGTCGGCGCTTACCAACAAGTACGCCGAGGGGTATCCCGGGGCGCGCTATTACGGGGGCTGCGAGCACGTGGACACGGCCGAGCGGCTGGCCATCGAGCGGGCCCGGAAGATCTTCGGCGCCGAGCACGCCAACGTCCAGGCCCACTCGGGGACCCAGGCCAACATGGCGGTGTACTTCGCCTTGCTGGAGCGGGGCGACACCATCTTGTCGATGAAGCTGGAGATGGGCGGGCACCTGTCCCACGGCTACAAGAAGAACTTCTCCGGCCACGCCTACAACTCGGTGTTCTACGGGGTCAACCGCGAGACCGAGCAGATCGACTTCGACGAGGTGGCCGCACTCGCCCGGGAGCATAAGCCGAAAATCATCGTCTGCGGGGCCAGCGCCTACTCGCGCTTCATCCAGTTCTCCCGCTTCGCCGAGGTGGCCCGGGAGGTGGGGGCCTACCTGATGGCCGACATCGCCCACATCGCCGGCCTGGTCGCCGCCAAGCTGCACCCGGATCCCTTTCCCTACTGCGACGTGGTCACCGCCACCACCCACAAGACCATGCGCGGCCCCCGCGGCGGGATCATCCTGTGCCGGCAGGACCACGCCAAGAAGATCGACGCCCAGGTCTTCCCGGGCATGCAGGGCGGGCCGCTGATGCACGTCATCGCCGCCAAGGCCATCGCCCTCAAGGAGGCCATGGCCCCCGACTTCCGGGTCTACCAGGAGCAGATTCTAAAGAACGCCCGCGCCCTGGCCCAGGGCATGAAGAAGCGCGGCTACCGGCTGGTGGCCGGCGGCACCGACAACCACATGGTGCTGATCGACCTGTCCGACAAGGATCTCACCGGCCGCCGGGCCACCGACATCCTGGAGAAGGTGGGCATCACCGTAAACAAGAACCTGATCCCCTACGACGAGAAGCCGGCCAAGCAGGCCAGCGGCATCCGCATCGGCTCGCCGGCGCTGACCAGCCGGGGCATGCGCGAGCAGGAGATGGACCAGATCTGCGATTGGATGCACCAGGCCCTTTCGGCCCACGACGACGAAGCCCGCCTGGAAGCCATCCACAAGCAGGTCCTTCAAATGTGCGACGCCTACCCGTTGTACCAGCGCAGCTACCACATGTGAGCGATCGATATGGCGCTTTTGAGGAAGATTCTGACAATTGGTCTTTTCCTCGGCGTGGCCTCCGCTACACAGGCGCAGGATGATATCACCGACAACGACTTCAACATCGACGCGGTGACCGGCCCGGTCCTGGGCTCCTCGCGCATCGTGGGCATGGGCGGGGCCTACACCGCCATCGCCGACGGCATCTCCGGCGCCGCCTGGAACCCGGCCAGCTTCGCCTCCCGCTACAACTTCGAGCTGGACTGGTGGGACTGGGACCTGGCCCTCTCCCTCTTCGGCCCGGGCGTCTTCGGCCAGGAGGACTTCTTCAACAACGGCAAGGGCGTCGGCGCCGAGGGGTTCTGGTTCGTCAACGCCGGCTTGCGCCTGCAGTTCGGCCGGTTGGGCTTCGGCTTCGATTTCCGCGCGAATCTCTACGAGATGAACGTGGGCGGGGAGGCCGTCAACATCACCCTGCTGGAGGGTCACTCCGGCGTGGCCTGGGCGTTCTGGGAAGGACAACTGGTGGCCGGGCTGGGGTTCCGCGGCGCCACCATGAACATGACCCTTCCCGACGCTCCCGAGGACGAGCAGGACCTGATCAGCTTCACCGACGCCGGGCTGGAGGCGGGGGTGCTCTTGCGGCTGGCCGACCGGCCCTGGCGCATCGGCGTGGCCGCCCGCATGCCGGTAGACGCCAAGGCGGAGACCGAGGACAACGTCGAGATCGATGCCGTCACCGGAGTGAAGTCGATCCGCAACTTCATCCTGCCCAATCGCGTGCACATGCCCTGGGAGGTTCAACTGGGGTTCGCCTGGCAGTTCGGTGACCGGCGGTTCAACCAGTTGTGGGAGGAGCCCCGGGACATGGAGGAGGAACTGGAGGAGAAGGTCAAATTCCGGCGCTGCTGGCGGGCCGAGGAGCAGCTCAGGATCGAGGCGGAGAAGAAAGGGGAGCCGCTGCCGCCGGAAGAGCTGTGCCCGGATCTGGACGAGGAACCCGAGGACGAGGCCTGGTGGGAGCGCGAGGAGAAGATCCGCGAGGAGGAAAACGAGCAACTGGACAAGGCCGTCGACGAGGAGGAAGAGCGGATCTACTGGACGCGCCGGCGCTGGCACGAGGCCGATTCACGCAATTACTGGCTGGTCAGCGCCGAGCTGCTCTTGGTGGGAACCACCGAAAAAGGCGTGGGCATGGACGCCTTCCTGGAGCAGGAGCGCCGCGAGGCCGGAAGAGAGATCTCGGTGGGGTTCCGCATCGGGGCCGAGACCGAGCCCTGGGCCGGCCGCATGAAGGTGCGCGCCGGTTTCTACCTGGAGCCCCCCCGCGGCGTTCTGGGCGACTACCGCCCCCACGGCACCGTGGGCTTCGACGTGCGCCTGTTCCGCTGGGACGTCTGGGGCCTGTTCCACCCCTTCGACCTCACCGTCGGCATGACCGGCGACTTCGCCCCCCGCTACGTCGACATGGGCATCGGCGTGGGCTTCTGGCACTGAGTCAGGTTACTTCTTCTCCTGACAAAATTTGGGGACGGAGGTTTGACAACCCCTGGATTTTCAAGGCACCTGCGCAACCCGTTTATGAACCGCAGGTACCTCCGTCCCCCGATAGTCTGGATTATTCCGATCAGCTTTGAGCCTAATGGCTCAGCAGCTTATTCTCCAACACGATGTCCTGGGCCTCGGCGCGGTCGATTTTGGTGCAGAGCTTGCGGAACTCCTGGTAGCGGGCCAGTGGAATGGTGCGGGTCTTGAAGGTGAGTTGTTTGGAGCAGGTGATTTTCCGGTCTTTTTGTTCGCAGGTAAACTCGAAGTGGAACATGTCGGTGTCGATTGAAAATTTTTTAGGAAGGGTTTTTACCGTCATGCCGTCGGGTATTTCCAGCGTGCTTTTGAGCACGAAGTTGGTGCGGTAGACCATGAAGATATCATAGTGCCGCTCGGGCTCGCGGGCCATGCCGCGGGACAGGTTGGCGGGCCACAGCGGGTTGACCCGCAGTGTTTTTCCCTCCCGGCGCACCTGGCCGGGGACCTCCAAGGTGAACTTGCAGCCGGCTTCTTTTTCGAGCGTGTCCAGGCCGAAAAAGGCCGCGCTATTCAAGACCGCGCCCGGGTAGCGGTAGCTCAGCTCCTTGGCCAGCTCCTCTTGGCGTTTGCCCTCCACGTTGAGCCCCGAGCGGTGGGTGTAGGCGAACCAGCCGGTCCAGCGCTCGCGGGCCTTGAGCACCAGAGTGCCGTCGTCTTGGATGCTGGCGGTGGAGATGTTTTCCAGGGTGGAGGTCTCCGGCGGCAGGGTGGGGGTCTCGACGATCTGGTGGGTTTCGCCGTCCAGCACCAGCGCCCGGATCCCCTGGTTGCGGTCCAGCAGGTACTCCAGATCGCCGTACTGCGAGGTCCCGTCGACGAACAGGGGTTTTTCTATTCCTTCCTGGGCGGGGACGTAGGTGATGATGTGGTTGGTCTGGGCGTGGGGGACCTCCCAGAAGACCGGGCCCTTCTCCGCCGTGCGGACCGCGGCATAGGCCGCCTGGATGCCCACCTGCTTGAGCATGGCGATCATTATGGTGGACTTGTCCTTGCAGTCGCCGAAGCGGTTCTCGAATACGTTGATGGCCTTGTTGGGCTTCTTGCCGAAGATGCCCACGTCGTGGTGCAAATAGCGGATTTCCTTGGCCACGAACCGGTAGATGGCCCGCAGCTTGCCCAGGGGCGACTGCTCGTTCTTGGTGATCTCCTCGGTCTTCTTTCGGATCTCTTCGTCGACTTCGAACTGGTCGGAGATCAGGCTGTTCTGCCATCGGGCCAGGACGTCCCAGGAGGGCACCGTGGACACGTACACCGCCGCGCGCAGCAGGCGCACCGGGGGCCGCATGGCCTCCCGGTGCAGCATGGGTGCGTTTTTGGCGGTCCAGATGTGCACCGGCTGGTCCATGAACGTCTCCACGCGTTCCCCGATCAGATCTCCGGTCTTGAGCACCTTCAGCTCCTTGTCGGCGGGCAGCGCCAGAACCCAGCGGGCCCGCAGGCAGGGATCGCGCCCCTGGAAGTTGAAGCTCATGTCGAAGTGATCTTCCATCCAGGAACTGGACGAGGACTCATAGCGGTAGGCCACGTGCAGCAGCGAGCCCGGCTCCAGCGCCGGCAGGTAGATCACCCCCCGGCGGATCGAGGTGGCCTCCTGGCGGGTGCCGTCAGGCTTTATGGTCTCGGCGGCCTCCAGCCGGAACGATGAGTGGGAGGGTACCCGGAATTTCGAGAAGCGTTGCTGGCCCTTCTCGGTCCGGATCATGTAGATCTGGCGCACCAGATGGTTGGCCGACCCGTCCTGGAACACGTGGGTGACGTGGTCATCGAGGAGAAACACCGTCTCGGCCTCGGGAAAGGCGTCCGGATCCGGCGCGGCGGCGAGGATCTTCTCCACCTCGGCATCCGAATAACCGTATTTGTCGAAAACCTCGTCGTGGCGCTGCTCGAGGAAGTCCAGATACTCCCGCAGCCGGGGGTTGTCGGGCTGCAGTTGAAGCGCGGCGTGGTAGCTTTCAATCGCTTTCTGGCGCTCGCCCCGGCGGTAGAAGATGTCGCCGCGGAGTTTCTGGTGGTACCAGTAATCGGGGGCGATTTTGGCCACCCGCTCGCACACCTCGAGCGCCCGATCGTATTCCTGCATGGCCAGCAGTATGCGGGCCTCCCGCAGGGCGCTGGTGATCAGGCAGGGAAACCACCGCCCCTTTTGGCGGATGAGGTCCAGCGCCCGCTGGTAGCGTCCGCGTTGCAGGGCCTTGTCGATCAGCCGGTTATATGTCCCCTCGTTATCGGTCTCCAACTGCAGGGCTTTTTCGTACGCACGGATCCCGTCGTCGGGCTGATCCAGGGAGAAGTGCAGCGATCCGATCGTCCGCCAGATCCAGGGGCGATCGGGCTGCACTCTTGAGAAAGATCTTACCGCTTGCAGCGCGTCGAAGATCCAGTTGCGGTCCGCCAGCAGGGAGATCTGCAGGGCGCGGACCGCGGGCATGACCGGATCGGCTTCAAGCAGCGGAGCCAGGATTTTCAAAGCGCGTTCGTAGCGCCGCTGGCGCTGCTCGTAGCGGGCCCGTTCGATCAAGGCGTCGGGCAGGTCGGGAACCAGGCGCTCGGCCTCGCGCACCGCCTTCAGGGCGCTGCCCTCGTGGCCGGCGGCGAAGTGAGCCCGGGCCAGAAGCATCCGGTACAGCGGGCAGCGCGGATGGGCCTCGGCCAGGGCGGTGGCCTGGGCGACGGCCCGCTTGAAGAAACCGGTGCGGCGGCTCCAAACCGCCTGGAGCAGCTTCTTGAAGCCGTGGGGATCATCGGGCTGTTTCAAAAGCCAGGTCGTGAAGCTGTCCGGCCGGGGAAGCGGGGAGGTGTCCGCGGAACGGTCCGGCGTAGGATGGATCCCGGTGGCGTGGGCCAGCCGCAGCGGTTCGCCGGCGAGATCGGTCAGGCGCAGCCGCAGGTGCCAGCTCCCGGTGCGCTGGCATACCTTGCACAACAGCTGGTTCCATCCCGGCTCCAGCCGCCCGCCCGCCACGTATTGATCCAAAGCGCCCAGGTGCGCCTGGTCGTCGGAAAGCAGCCGGCGGCCGTTGAGCCAGAGCTTCACCCCCCGGTAAGCCGCCACGCGCAGGGCGATATCCTGCGCGCCGGGGCTTTTGACGTAGGTGACCAGGTAGGCGCAGGTCCACCGGGAGGGATCCAGCAGGGCGGCCAGGTTGACGCGGCCGTCGTAGTCGAAATGCTCCACCCGCCTCCAGCCGACCGGCCGCAGCTTGCCGGGATAAGTTTCCTGGTAGGACTGAAATCCGTTCTCCGGCGAGTAGGCGGTTTTGAAACCCGCGTTCTGATCGTTGTCGAAGGGGCCCACCACCATCCAGTTCTGCAGGTAGCCCAGGCGGGCGAAGACCGCGGCGGCCTCCGCGTGCCTGCCCAGATAGCGCAGGGCCTGCCCGCAGAAGTGCAGCGCCCGCGCGCGCACCGTAGGCGGAGTGTCTTTCCGCTCGGTCACCGCATTCAAGACGGCGGCCAGGCTCTCGACCTGGCTCCGGGAAGAAAGCACCCGGTAGGCCAGCCAGATGTAGATCTCCGCGTCCCGGTTTCCGCAGCGGATGGCTTCCAGTAGATGATCGAAGGCCCGCTCCTCGTCGCCCGAAAGCGCCGCCGTCCAGGCGGCCCACTGGCGGCAGGCGGAGTCGTCCGGATCCAGATCGACCGCCCGGGCGAACTCCCGCTGCGCGGCGTCCACCTTTCCCTGCTGCACCAGCAGTTCGACGCCCTTGTCCCGGTGCGCCCTGGCCTGGGCCCGGTGCAGGTCGGACACCGGGTGCGGATCCGGTATCAGGCGGCCGGTGCACGCGCACAGAGAGAGTATGGACAGGCTGACGACGAATATGCGCATGCGTTACTTTTTGGCGGGCGGTGGTGGTGGGGGAGGAGGAATCGGCGGCGGCGGTGCCGACGGCACTTTGGCCACATCGGCGGCGGGTACGACCCCGGGTTCCCGGGTTTCCTCCGCGAAGGCCTGCTTGATCCCCAGGGCGATGGCCTTGTCGATCAGCGGCTTGAGATCTCCCTTGTAACCG
>Ga0180432_10002889_pt1 | contig 25317 bp, 23 predicted proteins | sample SS_ome_10_FD_132414 | JGI IMG/M metagenome (GOLD analysis project Ga0180432, IMG submission 132414) | Hypersaline lake sediment archaeal communities from the Salton Sea, California, USA - SS_1_MS_2 metaG | ecosystem: Environmental > Aquatic > Non-marine Saline and Alkaline > Hypersaline >... | reverse complement strand
GGTCTGAGGCCCGAAGGCCGAGGCCTTTAAGGAGGCGGGAGTGAAGCACCGACAGGGAGAACCGGACCCGCGCGAACGCGCGGCGTTTCAACGCCGCCTGCTCGGGCATTTCCGGGCCACGATGCGCGACCTGCCGTGGCGGCGGCGCTGCACGCCGTACCGTGTTCTCGTGGCGGAGATGATGCTCCAGCAGACGCAGGTGGAGCGCGTCGTGGACTACTTCACACGCTGGATGCGGCGGTTCCCTTCGATGCGGGCGCTCGCCGAGGCGCCGCTCGATGCGGTGCTCAAGCAGTGGGAGGGGCTCGGCTACTACACACGGGCACGCAACCTGCACCGGGCGGCGCGGCTGTTTGTCAGGGAGCATGGAAGTCGCGTTCCACGCGACTTCGAGGCGCTGCTTGCAGCGCCCGGGATCGGGCGGTACACGGCCGGGGCGATCCTGAGCATCGCGTACAACATGAGCGTGCCGGTCCTCGATGGTAACGTGGCGCGCGTGCTGTGCCGCGTGTTCGGCGTCCGGCGGGACCCGTCGAAGCGGCCGACGAGAAACCTGCTGTGGCGGCTGGCCGGGGCGCTCATCCCCGATGGCGAGGCGCGTGACTTCAACCAGGCGCTCATGGAGCACGGGGCGCTCGTGTGCACGCCAGCGGGGCCCAGGTGCGCGCGCTGCCCGGTCAGGCCGCTCTGTGCGGCGCACGCGAAGGGCCTTCAGGAGAAGCTGCCGGTGAAGGTCCGACGGCCCAGGACGATCAAGCACGACATCGGCGTGGCCGTCATTTGCGAGCGGGGCCGCTACCTCATCCAGCAGCGGCCCGACGGCGCGCTGCTGGCCGGGCTGTGGGAGTTCCCCGGCGGCAAGCGCGAGCCACGGGAGTCAATTGCGGCATGCATCCGCCGCGAGCTTCGTGAGGAGCTTGGGATCGAGGTCGAGGTAGGGGAGGAGATTTGCCGGGTGGACCATGGCTATACGCACTACCGGTTGACGCTGCACGTGCACCGATGCCGGATCACACGCGGCCGCCCACAAGCCCATTACGCCCAGCGCGTCCGCTGGACCCGCCCGGCTGACTTCCCGAAATACACCTTCCCGGCGGCCAACGTGCGGATTATCCAGCACTTAAATGCACGGTGAAGCGGCAAGCGCTGGCGATTTCGGCTGGACACAGCCGAGGCAGGGGTGTATAAGAATAGTTATGGTTGCTTGACACTGCAATGCGGGGAGGCCGTATGCCGGATGTTCCAACGCCACAGCTTGTAGCCTTCGTTGTCTGTGACAGTATCATCGAGGACCGTAAGACGGGGAAGAAGACGCTGGTCGGGATCTTCAACCGCGTCAACTCCAGGTCCTTTCCGTGCAAGCACCCAGCACTTTCCGTCTTTGTTTCCTTGACCGGGGGTCGGGGGCGATACCAAGCGCAGCTTCAATGTGTGAAGTCAGCGGAGGACAGGCCGATCCTACAACTAGAGGGACTCATTGATTTCGATAATCCCAAAGCCGTTGTCGAGCTTGGCTTTAACATTCATGGTCTGAGCTTCCCAGAACCCGGGGCGTACGACTTCCAGTTCCTTTGCGATGGGGAGCTCAAGATGACTCGCCCATTTGAGGTGCTGCAGGTAGGAGAGGAAAGATGAGGACGGGTATGAGAGAGCCCACACTGCAGTTTCCCGACAGCAGGGCCGTTGATGACTCTCTCCCGGAGGGCGAAGGCACGAGGTTCAAGCACACTTACTTCGAGATCAATGTTGATTTGTCAGGTGCTTCTGAACCAGTTGGCTTCGAGGTGCCGGACGAGAAGCTTTTTCAGCACATAGTGTGGTCCGGCACTCTGGACTGGCTCGCAGATCCCGAGGAGGACATCTATTCCCTCGAGGACGGAGAGCCGGTGTGATCGAACGTGCCTTCAAGAGAGGAGATGTCCTCCTCATCGAGTTTCGACACTCCGATCTCACTGGTGTGACGGTTCGGCCTGTCGTGGTCGTTTCGAACGACCGGCACAACGCGGCGGACCCCGATCTTGTTTGTCTCATGATCAGTTCACGAGCCCGCAAGGCTCGGCCTGGGGATTTTGTCTTACGCAAGTCCGATCCTGATTTTCAGCAAACAGGGCTCTGGGCCGACTCTGTGCTTCGCATTTCCCGCCTTCAGGCTCTTGAGAGGACACTCGTGCTTCGCTATCTGGGACGGGTTTCGGAGCGTGTCTTGAACGAGGTCAGCAAGAGACTCGCCCAGTTGCTGGAACTGCCCGTCACGGCCTGATCCCTCTTATGCCTACGGCATCTCCTCAAGCGCTTGATATGCAATCGCGCCTTCGCACTGTCTCGGGACGGGCACGGCGGCGAGGTGGCAGATGGTGGCGCACACGTCGGTGAGCCAGACGTTGCGCGCAATCGAGGCGCCGCGCTTGAGGCCGGGGCCGGCCATGATCCAGGTGAACCTGAGCGACGAGAGGCCGAGCTTGTTCGCGGGAAGCTGCTGGCCGTGGATGTAGGCGTAGGGGCTGTCGACGCAATAGACGATGTCGCCGGAGCGGTTGGTGTAGTGGCCGAGGATGCGCGCATCGTCGCGGCGCAGCACGAGGGAGAACGGCGCCAGCCCGAGCCGGGGCTCGATGTACGACCGCATGGCCGTGATCGCCTCCTCGACCGCGCGCTCGTATTCCTCGCCGGGCTCGACGATGCCGTGGGGGTCGCGGCCCTTGAGGTTGACGTAGAGGAAGCAGTCGCGCACGGGCACGACGCGGGACTTGGACCAGTCGATGCGTTCCTTGCCGTCGTCGTCAGTAAAGGTCACGGTGAGGCCGGCTTTCTTGAGCACCTCGCGGGCGGGGATGGAGCGGTCCCAGTTCGGCTCCTCGACGATCTGGGTCTCGTAGCAGCGCATGCCGTGGTCGCTGACGACGACGGTGAGGGTGTCGTCGTCGCCGCACGCGTCGAGGACCTTGCCGATCAGAGTATCGGACGCCGCGTACACGCGTGCGAGGTAGCCGAGGTACTCGTCCGATTCCGCCTTGCTCGACGCGGTATGCGGGTCGGCCTGGTTGATCCACAGATGCGAGGCGTGGTCCACGGCGTGTGTCTGGACGAAGTAGAGGTCCCACGGCTCCTTTTGGAGGAGGTAGATTGACGCGGCGGCGAACCATTCGGCCTGGAACTCGGCGACCTCGCAGAAGGTGGTCGCGTCTATCCAGCCCTTCGATCCCCACTCGCTCACGGCGGCGCCCACGGGCGGGCTCTGGATAAAGCCGCCGGGGACGTTGCGGGCGAGCTCGACGCCGAGCGCGGCGGGCTGCGTGTAGCCGGTCTTCGGCATGATGCTCGTCGTGTAGACCTTGAGCTTGGATCCGTCGGGTGCGGACTCGAGGACCTTGAACCGGGTCCGACCCTCGAACTCGGGCCCCTCGCCGAAGCGCACCTCGAACCAGCCCGACCATTTGCCGAGCGTCGCCGAGGCGAGAACCTTGCTGCCGTCGAGCACGCTCACCGTGCCGTCGCTGCCAAGGGACAAGGCCAACGTGCACGGGTTCCCTCTGAACGGCTTGAAGGTGATCTCACCGACGAGGCCGCTGCCGCTTCCGAGCGCCGCGTCGTTTGCGGTGAGCGGGACGTACTGGACGCCCTTTTGATAGATCTCCATCTTCTTCTGCTGGGTCCACGCGTCGGGGGTGCGCTCGATGGCTTCGGCCGACGGCAGACCGATCCCGTCCTTGGCGGCGACGAAGAGGTGGTCGGGGCAGAGCGTGTGCGGGCACCCGGGCACGCAGCCGTCCACCTGGACGCCGTTCTCCAGCACGGGCGGCCACGAGGCCGTGTACTTCATGAGGACCGAGCGTTTGCCCGCGCGCGCGGCGGCATTCCAGAGGTACTCGGCGGAGTTCTCCTCCGTCGTGAAGCCGGGATGCACCACGTCGAGGGGCTCGCCGGGGTGGTGGACGGTGAAGTCGGTGATGCCGTGCGTGCCGGGTTGGGCGCCGGTAACGATGGTGGTCCAGTTCGACGGTGTCAGCGTCGGGAAGCACGGCAGGGCGTTGTCGAAGAACACGCCGCGCTCGATGAGCTTCGCGATGTTCGGCAGCTTGCCCTGTTCGACGAAGAGGCGCGTGAGCTCCTTGCTCATGCAGTCCACGCCGAAGAGCATGACGCGTGTGGCTTTGTCAGTCGGCATCGATTCTCCCTTCGGACAGAATGCGGTTAAGTAGGTCGGTTGTGGAGCGGCCCTCGACGAGGGGGATGGTGGTGACTGTGCCGCCGGCGGCCTCGACGATGTCGCGGCCGACGATCCGGTCGAGCGGCCAGTCGCCGCCTTTGACGAGCACGTCGGGGACGAGGGCGGTGATGACGGCGCGGGGCGTGTCCTCGTCGAAGAGGGTGACGTAGTCCACGCACTCGAGCGAGGCGACGATCTCGGCGCGGTCGGCCTCGGGCTGGAGAGGACGCGAGGGCCCCTTGATGGCGTGGACGCTGGCGTCGGAGTTGACGGCGACGACGAGGGCGTCGCCGAGCAGGCGCGCCTCGCGCAGGTAGCGCGTGTGGCCGACGTGCAGGAGGTCGAAGCAGCCGTTGGTGAAGACCACCTTCTTGCCGGCGGCCTTGAGGTCGCGCACGGTGGCGACGAGCTTTTCGCGCGGGACGATTTTCTTCTTCGGGTCTGTGATTGCTTTGCTCATCCGCTTGTCCCAGGCCGGCCGTGCGGGTTTGCCGTAGCTGCTTTGCCTGCCCTGTGTTGCGAACCGTGTGCACGCTAGCACAGGTCGCTCGCGTGGTCAACGGCGTCGGGTCTTCCCGCCGGGCGACGTGCGCGAAAAGGGGTTGACTCCCCGCGGGTGCTCTGATAGTGAGGAGAAACGGAGAACGGAAGGGATTTGTCTCAAACCAGAAGGGGGCGATAACCCGGGCGACAGCCTTCGACTGTGCAAAAGAAACTCTGGGCCAAGCTGAAACGGAGGATGGACTGCCGATGCAGATCACGATTACGGGCCGTCACCTTGAACTGCAAGATGACCTCCGCGACTACGCCGCCGAAAAGATCAAGGGTCTCAAGAAATACTCCCCAAACATCATCAAGGTTCGGGCCGTGTTGGGGCGCGACCGCGGCGCTTACCACACGGAGGTGATCCTCAGGGCCGACCACCACCGGTTCTTCGGCGAGGAGAAGGTCTCGGACCCCCGCGCCTCGATTGACAGTGCCGTGGACAAGGTCGAGCGGCAGCTTCGCCGCTTCAAGAAGAAGGTCCAGCGCAAGCATAAGCACGAGCTCGAGCCGCCGCCGGTGATCGAACCCGTCATTGACGAGGAGGGCGAGTTCGAGTACGAGGAGTTCGAGCCGGAGGAAGAGCCACCGAGCGAGTAGCGCCCGCCTCCCCCGTATCGCCCGCCGTCCGCGGCCTCGTCAAAGAAGGGTTGCGCGCCGTTCCCGTTTGTGATATCTTCTGTTTAGAGGCTGTGTGGGTCGTTCGCTCTTGACGGCAAGGCCTTCCGATGCCCGGCCCGGGCGCAGCTTGCACGGAGGATGGAATGATGAAGAGGGTGTTGTTTCTGCTCGTCTGTTTCGAGTTTCTGTTGGTGACTCCCGGTGCCTTGGGCCTTGGGGTTGACGTGGTTGACCCGCGGGAAGGGGTCAGGCCCCGGCGAAATGTCCCACGCCGTTGGGTGCGGAGTGAGGTCTTTCGGCATCGGTACGACCGTCAGCATGCCCTTCAGGTCGGCGGCGGCAGCGACAAGACCGAGTGGGCAGTGCTGTTGGGGCTCCGGTGGCTCAAGCAGAACCAGAACGGGGACGGCTCGTGGGGCGAGGAGCCCATCCAGACCGCCATGACGGGCCTGGCGCTCCTCGCTTTCCTCGGCCATGGCGAGGATCACTTGTCAATAGAGTTCGGGGCGGCGGTCCGTCAGGGGATTTCGTGGCTTGTCGGTCGACAGGACGAGAAGGGCTACTTCAGCCAGGAGGCGCATTGGGCTTACCAGCACGCGATCGCCACGTATGCAATGGCCGAAGCGTACGGGATGACGGGGTTGGAGGAGCTGCGGCCCGTTGTCGCGAAGGCCGTGTGGCGCATCTGCGATGGCCAAACGGACGAGGGCGGCTGGTACTACGGCTACGCCAAGAAGAAAGACGATGGAACACCATTGAGGGGCGGCGACACGAGCGTGTCCGGGTGGCAGATCGAGGCGCTGACCGCCGCCTGGTACACGCGCATCCGGTTCTCCAACAACATGCTCAGGGATGCCCGCCTACTCGCTGCCGAGGACATCAAGAGCCGGTTCAGCGAGGAGCATGGTTGCGGCTACACGGGCACAGCCCCAAGCCGGGACAAGGACAGCAACTACTGCACGACGGCGGCGGGCACGCTTTGCCTGTTGTCGCTGGGCCAGCGCGACTCGGACGAGGTCAAGGCCGGCCTTCGTCTGATGAGCAAGTATAGCTGCGACTGGCAGAAGACGACGGGCGGCGCGTTCGGGCCGTTGTACGGCTGGTACTACGTGACGCAGGCGATGTTTCATGCCGCGCCGGATCCGAAGAAGAACGAGTACTGGAAGTTCTGGAACCCGCTTTTCAGCACGATGCTGATCAGCCAGCAGCACGCTGACGGCCACTGGGACTTCCCGAAAAGCAAGGGCGGGCAGCGCGCGAAACGTCACTTCCCCGGGAAGAACGGGCACGTGTACTCAACCGCGATGTGCTGCCTGATGCTCGAGACGTATTACCGCTATCCGCCCCACTTCGGCGCTGTCGCCAAACCGGTCGAACAACCGATAGTCGAAGAGGTCGGGGGCGAAGAGACGGGCGATGAAGACACAGGCAATGGTGATGAGGAGGAACTAGAGGAATTCGATCCGGGTATTGACGACGATCTGGGGATCGACGATGCTGATTTGGGGCTGGACGAGGATGAGGAGCTGGGTCTGAATTCGTTCGCGGGCGGCAGCGACAAGACCCAGTGGGCGATATTGCAGGCACTCCGGTGGCTCAAAGACAACCAGAACGAGGACGGCTCGTGGGGCGAGGAGCCTTACGAGCCTATGATGACGGGCTTGGCCCTCCTCTGTTTGCTTGGCTACGGCGAGGACTATCGGTCGGAAGAGTTCGGGGCGACGGTACGGAGCGGGCTTGGTTGGCTTGTCGGTCAACAGGACGACGATGGCTTCTTCGCCAAAGGCGAGCAGCGGGCGTACCAGCACGGGATCGCGACGTACGCCATGGCCGAGACGTATGCGATGACGGGGCTGCATGACTTGCGGCCCGTTGTCGCCAAGGCGGTGCGACGCATCTGCGACGGCCAGACGGACGAGGGCGGCTGGTATGAGAACTACGCCAAGAAGAATGAGGACGGAACGCCGCTGCGGGGCGGCGACACGTGCGTCTCGGGCTGGCAGATTCAGGCGCTCACGGCGGCTTGGTACGCAGGCATCCGTTTCCCGGACAAGGTCCTGCGGGACGCGCGCAAGCGTGCTGCCAAGGACATGAAGAGCCGCTTTGACTCCGGAAGCGGGTTCGGCGACAAGGGCACTGCTCCCAGGCGCACGAAAGAGAAGAACTACTGCACGACGGCGATCGGTGCGCGCTCCCTGCAGCTTCTTGGGCACGGGGAGTCCGAGGAAGTCAGGGCCGCCGTCGAGATCATGAGGACTTACACGTGCGACTGGCAGGAGACCGAAGCCGGTCTCCCCGGTCCGCTCTACGGTTGGTACTACGTGACCCAGGCGATGTATCATGCTGCGCGGCCCCTCAAGAGCAGCAAGTACTGGAAGCACTGGAATCCTCTCTTCAGCGAGACAGTCTACGACCACCTGGAGAAGGACGGACACTGGGAATTCCCGGAATCCGAAGGCGGGAAACGCGAAAAGGCCCAGTTCGAAGGCCAGAACCAGGTCCTGTACTCCACGACCCTGTGCTGCCTTATGCTCGAGGTCTATTACCGCTATTTGCCCACCTACCGGCCGTTGGCTGAGGAAGGAGAGCAGGAGCCTAACGAGGACGATCTCCTGTGGCGCGGCAGTTTGTCCGCTGACGGGCTGAGACACCGGTTCATTGTGACAGTGGACGGCGACAAACTGGAGGTCAACTGGCGGGCGCTGAGCAGAGAGAGATTCGTGGAGAAGGTATCCAACCTGTCTAAGATCGGCGAGATGGTCCGCGTGTACGTGCACTGGACCGACGAGGCAAAGCACGATGACATAATCCTGCTGGTCACGGGGCTCATGAAAGCGGGCGTCGTTGTGACTGTCGTTCCGCCCGGTGACTGGGATGAGCCAGGCCCGTTCGACGTGGAGAACGAGTGGGGGGACGAGGAGTCCGAGCTGGAGGAAGAAGCCCCCGGCGACGTCTTCTAAGCATTTCCGGGATGGGATCGCCCCTGGGGTGTCAATTGCCCTGAGACGGGGCCATTTTTTGCGTGAACAGACGTAGTGCGGATGGTATTGTAATTGGTTCTCAGGGAGGGACTGTATTGGAATGCGCGGACTGCGTGTAGGATACTTCTACGAGAAGATGCGTGATGAGCTCCGGCTGTCGTTGCAGGCGGGCCAGCGCGGGATGAACCGCCGGATCAAGGTGGCCGAGGTGGAGCGGCCCGGGCTGGCGATCACGGGGTTTTTCGACTATTTCGCCGCGCGGCGCGTCCAGGTGATCGGCAAGGTGGAGATTTTCTACCTGCGGTCGCTTACGGGCGAGGTGCGGCGCGAGCGGATCCGCCAGCTCATGGAGCACAGCGTGCCGTGCCTGATCGTGGCGCGCAACTACCGGCCGCCGGCGGAGCTGGTCGAGGAGGCGGACAGCTACAACGTGCCGCTGTTCCGGTCGCCGATGATCACGATGAACCTGGTGAACCGGCTGACGCTGTTTCTGGATGAGGAGTTCGCGCCGACGGTCTCGATTCCGGGCAACATGATGGAGGTGTTCGGTGTCGGGGTGCTGATGCGGGGCAAGGGCGGCGTGGGCAAGAGCGAGACCTCGCTTGGGCTGATCGAGAAGGGGCACCGGCTGATTACGGACGATATCGTGCGCATCCGCTTGCGCGAAGGGCGCTACCTGGTCGGGACGGGCGCGGAGCTGACGCAGCACCACATGGAGATCCGGGGCCTGGGGATCATCAACGTGCAGGCGCTGTTTGGGGCGGTGTGCTTCAAGGAGGAGGCGCCGATCGACATGGTGGTGACGCTGGAGCGCTGGGACCCGGAGAAGGAGTACGAGCGGCTCGGTATCGAGGAAGAGACCATATCGATCCTGGGCAAGCCGGTGCCGCACCTGCTGATTCCGGTGCGGGTGGGTCGCGACATCGTGCTCATGGTCGAGACGGCCGCGCTCAACCACCGGCTGAAGGCGACGGGATACAATCCGGCGAAGGAACTCAACGAGAAGCTGATGTCGCTGATGACGAAGCGGTAGCGGCCGGGACCGGCGCGGAGCGTTTCGATATTGATGAGCACACCCAAGACATCGAAGTCCACGCAGGCCGTTCGCGAGATTCGTATCGTGAACGAGCTTGGGATGCATGCGCGGCCGGCGTCGCTGCTGGCCAAGCTGGCGGGCAAGTATCGGGCCGATATTTACGTGCGCAAGGGCGCCGACCAGGTCAACGCCAAGAGCATCATGGGCATTATCACGCTGGCGGCGGGCAAGGACACGGTGCTTCAGTTCACTGCGTCGGGCCCGGACGCTGAGAAGGCGCTGAACGCGATCGCGGAGCTGATCAACGGGAAATTCGGTGAGAAGTAGCGTGGCAGCGGAGCAATCATACTACGGCCTCGGCGTCTCGCCCGGGGTGGCCATCGGGACGGCCTACCTGTTCAAGCAGGAGACGACGGCCGTGCCGGAGCGCACGATCACGGCCGAGCAGGTGGAGCCGGAGTACGCCCGCTTCCTCGAGGCGCTTCAGGCGAGCCGCGAGCAGGTGATGTCCGTGCGCAAGCGCGTCGCGGGGGAGGTCGGCGAGGAGCAGGCGAAGATCTTCGACTTCCAGATCCACATCATCAACGACAAGCACCTGGCGGGGGAGGTCAAGGAGCGGCTTGCCGCGCGGCTGCAGAACGTCGAGGTCGTGTTCACCGAGAGCATCGAGCGTTACATCCAGTTGCTGAGCGACATTGACGACGAGCTGTTCCGCGAGCGCCGCACCGACATCCGCGACGTGCGCGACCGGATCCTGACGAACCTGGCGGAGCGCCGGCCGCGCGGCATCGAGGAGCTCCCGTTCGCCTCGGTGGTGGTGGCGCACGATATCGCGCCGTCGGACGCGGCGATGATGGAGCACGGCAAGGTGCTCGCGTTCGCCACGGACCTCGGGGGCCGCACGTCGCACACGGCAATCATGGCCGCCTCGCTCGGCATTCCGGCGGTGGTGAGTCTGCACGACCTGAGCCTGAAGGTGCAGAGCGGCGACTCGGTGATCGTGGACGGCCACCGCGGGATCGTGGTGGTGAACCCGACCGAGGAGATGCTGCAGCGCTATAACCGCGAGCTGTTCCGGATCAAGGAGTTTGAGGACGAGCTCGCCGAGATTCGCGAGGAGCCCGCGGTCACGACCGACGGGCACCGGGTCGTGCTGTCGGCCAACATCGAGCTGCCGGACGAGATCCCCAACGTGCGCGCGCACGGCGCCGAGGGCGTGGGGCTGTACCGGACGGAGTTTCTGTACATGAGCCGCGAGAGCCTGCCGAGCGAGGACGAGCAGTACGAGGCGTACAAGGCGATCCTCGAGGGGCTCGCGCCGGACCCGGTGATCATCCGCACGTTCGATCTGGGCGGCGACAAGTTCGTCTCGCACCTGGACATTCCGTTCGAGCTCAACCCGTTTCTGGGCTGGCGCGCCATCCGCTTCTGCCTCGAGCGGGTGGACCTCTTCAAGGTGCAGCTCCGGGCCATCCTGCGCGCGAGCGTCCACGGCAACCTCAAGCTGATGTACCCGATGATCTCGAGCGTGGACGAGGTGGTGAGCGCGAACGCGATCCTCGACGAGACGAAGGAGGAGCTGCTGCGCGACAACGTGCCGTTCAACGAGAGTTTCGAGATCGGTGCGATGATCGAGGTCCCCTCGGCGGCGATGACGGCGGATATCATTGCGGGCGAGGTGGACTTCTTCAGCATCGGCACGAACGATCTGATCCAGTACACGCTCGCGGTCGAGCGGACGAACGACAAGATCGCGCACTTGTATAAGCCGTGCCATCCCGGCGTGCTGCGGCTGGTGAAGATGACGATTGATGCCGCGCACGAGCACGACATCTGGGTCGGCATGTGCGGCGAGATGGCGGCCGATCCCGCGGTGGCCATGCTGCTTGTGGGTATGGGCATTGACGAGCTGAGCGTGAGCGCGATCGCCGTGCCGAAGATCAAGAAAGTGATCCGGAGCATCTCGTACGCGGAGGTCGTGGATTTCGCGCGCGACGTGATCCGGTACAACCGGGCGGAGCGAATCCGCGAGATGGCCGACGAGCGGCTTCGAAGCGTGTTGCCCGAGCTCTCCGAGCATGGGGCAAGCTAGAGGCGCGGGGCGATGCCTCACGAGGGACAGGCAGGGGGCCGGGGGGAGGGATGAAAGCCCTTGTCCTGGCAGCCGGGTACGGCACGCGGCTCCGTCCGCTGACCACGCATACGGCGAAGCCGTTGCTGCCGCTCGGCGGCAGGCCGATCGTCGAGTATCTCGTCCAGCAGCTTGACGCTATTGCCGAGATCGGCCGGATAGACATCGTGACGAACGACCGGTTCGCCGCGGCGTTCGAGCGCTGGGCCAACGGCCTTGCGGCCGACACGCCGATCGCCATCGTCAACGACGGCACGTCGAGCAACGAGGAGCGGCTGGGCGCGATCGGCGCGATGCACTACGTGGTGACGAGCCGGGGCATTGACGAGGCGCTGCTCGTCGTCGGCGGCGACCAGGCGTACACGTTCGATTTCGGGCTGTTCGTGCGCTTCTTCCAGGGGCACGGCTCGTCGGTGGCGCTGCATCGGATCCGGGATCCAGAGGCGATCAAGCGCTACAGCGAAGTGCGGCTCGATGAGCGAGGGCGCATCGTCGAGTTCCGCGAGAAGCCCGCGGCCCCGCGCTACGAGCTGTGTGCGACGTGCCTGTACCTGTACACGCCGGCGGACGTGGGCCGCATCGGGGAATACCTCGAGTCAGGCGGCAACCGGGACGCGCCGGGCCACTATGTGGGCTGGCTGCACACGCGCGCCGACGTGTACGGCTACGAGTTCGAGGGCCCGTGGTTCGATATCGGCGACCGCGCGGTGTATGAGGAGGCCGACCGTTTCTTTGCCGAGCGGGCTGCCGCATTGAGGAAGACGGATCGTGAGAGAGGACACTTGAGACGGTGAAGGCGCTGGTTCTGGCTGCAGGCTACGGCACGAGGCTTTACCCGCTGACGAAGAACAGGGCGAAGCCGTTGCTGCCGGTAGGCGGCAAGCCGATCATCAACTACCTGCTCGAGGGGCTGGTCGCGATTGATGAGCTCGACCGCATCTACGTGGTCACGAACAACAGGTTTGCGCCGGACTTCGAGCGCTGGGCGGCCGAGGTGGAAAGCGCCCCACCGATCACCGTGGTCAATGACGGTACGACGAGCGACGATGACAAACTCGGCGCGATCGGCGACATGCACCTGGTGATCGAGCAGTACGAGATCAATGAGCCGTTGCTGATCGTGGGCGGCGACAACATCTTCACGTTCGACTTCAGGGAGTTTGTGCGGTTCTACCGTGAGCACGGCTCGTCGGTCGGGCTGTACGAGCTCGACGATCTCGAAGCGGTCAAGCGCTACAATGAGACCGTGCTCGACAAGGGGGGGCGGATCGTTTCGTTTCGCGAGAAGCCGCCGGACCCCACGTCGAAGCTGTTCGCCGTGTGTCTGTACCTGTACACGGCCGAGGACGTGCGGCGGGTGGCCGACTACCTCGGCGAGGGCAACGATGCGGACGCACCGGGCCACTACGTTGAGTGGTTGCACCGGCGCAGCGACGTGTACGGGTTCGCGTTTCCGGGCACGTGGTACGATATCGGCGATCTGGACGCGTACAAGGAAGCCGATCGGCTGTTCAGCGCGCGTGCTCGCGGCGCGCGTGCTCGCGGCGGACCTGGTTGAACCGGGCGGTACTGAGCATCAGTTACAGACGTATTCACAACATCATACGGAGGCATCACAAGCAATATGGGTGCGAACGATTACCTTTTCACGTCGGAATCCGTTTCAATGGGACACCCGGACAAGGTCGCCGACCAGATTTCGGACGCGGTCCTCGACGGGATCATGGCCCAGGACCCAATGGGTCGCGTGGCGTGCGAGACGCTGGTCACGACGGGTCTGGCGTTTGTGGCGGGCGAGATCACGACGGAATGCTACGTGCACGTTCCCGACGTGGTGCGCGAGACGATCAAGGAGATCGGCTACACGGATCCCTCGATGGGGTTCGACTATGAGACGTGCGCCGTGGTGACGAGCATTGACAAGCAATCGCCCGACATCGCCCAGGGCGTGAACGATACGCCCGAGCACGAGCAGGGCGCGGGCGACCAGGGGCTCATGTTCGGCTACGCGTGCCGGGAGACCGAGGAGCTGATGCCGATGCCGATCATGATGGCGCACCGGCTCATGGAGCGCCAGGCCGAGGTGCGCCAAAAGGAGGTGCTTCCGTGGATCCGGCCCGACGGCAAGTGCCAGGTCACCATCGAGTACGTGGGTCGCAAGCCCAGGCGCGTGCACACCGTCGTCTTTTCCACGCAGACCGAGGACGTGGACATCAAGCAGGTCCGGGAAGGCGTCATGGAGGAAATCGTCAAGCCGGTGATCCCGGCGGGGATGCTCGACGCGAAGACCGTGTGCCACATCAACCCCACTGGCCGGTTCGTCTTCGGCGGGCCGAAGGCCGACTGCGGCCTCACGGGGCGCAAGATCATCGTGGACAGCTACGGGGGGAAGGGCAGCCACGGTGGCGGCGCCTTCAGCGGCAAGGACCCGTCCAAGGTGGACCGCTCCGCGTCGTATGCCGCGCGCCACGTGGCCAAGAATCTCGTTGCGGCCGGTATCGCCGACGAGTGTGAAGTGCAGGTCAGTTACGCCATTGGCGTGGCGAAGCCGCTGGCGATCAATGTGGTCATGTTCGGCACGGGGAAGCTGCCGCATGCCCGCGTCGTCGAGCTGATAAATAAACACTGGGACCTCCGCCCGGCCATGATCATCAAGGAGTTGGACCTGCGCCGGCCCATCTACAAGGAGACGGCGCGCCACGGCCACTTCGGGCGCCAGAACAACAACTTCACCTGGGAGCGGACGAACAAGGCCGACGCCCTCAAGGCCGACGCGGGCATCAAGTAGTCACGCCGCCGCGGCCGCGGGGGGAGCCCCGCATGACGAGGGAGGGTACGCATGGACAAGCAAAAGGAGCACGTACGAAAGAGCCACCAGTCGAGCCTGGCCGTGTGGGCTGTGACGCTGAAAGTGCTGGCTTGGCTCTGCTGGATCCTGGGTGTCGTCGTCGCGATTGTGCAAGTGAGTGCGATGAGCAGCATGTCCCGGAGTTTCGACGGCTTCGAGGAGATGGAAGTGCCAGGCAGATCGTTCCTTGGCGCCACAATGGCCATTTCACTCATTACCACGTTGCTTGCAGCGATTGTCGCCGGCGCGGTCCTGTGGGCGATTGCGCACGGCTTGACTTCTTTGGGCCAGATCGAGGAGAACACGCGCATCGCGGCGAAGGCGCTTGGTGCGGGGGGCGGCCCATCGGAGCCGACGTTTTCCCAGTGACATTGACGAAGGACTGACGGCGTCGCACAGAACAGGACCCCGAGAAGCCGGAGCTCCAAGGGGCCATTGAACAACGGTCCGGCCAGGTGGGGTGGGGCTGGGGGCCGGTCACGGCGCCCGCTAGTGGCACACGCCAGCGCGGAGTTATGAACATGCCGGAGGATTGGCGATTGATCAGGGAGCGCCGAAGGCAGCAGGCGCAGGTGAAGGCCTGGTCCGTCGTCTTGCGGATTTCGGCTTTCTTCTGCTGGGGCATCGGATGTCTGACGGCCATATCCCAGGCGGCGGTGCTTGCCCGACGGCTTCGCACCGGGAATCTTGACCCGTTGTTGAGCGAAGCCATCGGCCAGGGGGGACAATCCCTCGGCACATGGCAGGTGCTTCTGGTTTTGGCCGTCGCCCTGTTGGGGCTGCTTGTCGCGTTCGTGGTCGGCGCGGTTCTGATGGGGCTCGCGCATGCGTTGCTGAGTCTCGGCCGGATCGAGGTGCAGACGCGGCACCCCCCACGGGCTTGGGAATCAATCGGTTTTCCCGAGCTTGGGCCGGGTCCCTACAGCCAGAGAGGAAACGCCAATGGATAGCTCGTTCGAGACAGAGAGCGAGCAGTATCGTCCCAGGCTGGGCGCATACGTGACCGTACTGCGCGTTGGGGCCTGGGCGTTCTGGGCCGGCGGCATCCTCAGTCTGATCTGGCTCGAACCGCCCCTTGGCTTCCCCGTGGGCGTGAAGCTGATCGTTGCTTTCTACATTTTGTTCTGCGCCTTCATTGCCGGCGCGCTGCCGTGGACGATGGCGTTTGTGCTTGTGTTCATTGATCAGATCAGGGAGAACGTCTTCGTCGCCGCGGAGGCTTGGAGTGCCGCCAGCGCCGGATCGGGCCCAGGTGCAAGCCAGGATTGAGATTATTCCCCATCACATTGCGAAGGAGCTGACCGCGCTGCAAAGAGGAGGATTACGGAGAAGTCAGGGCACCGGAGGGGGACTGAGAACTTGGCATGGGAACACACCAACAAGGCCGGGGTCCTTGAGGCAGACGGGAGGACATGGAAGCGGGAAAGGAAACCATGGAGCGGGAGTCGCGGATCTGGGGGCCAAGTTGCGACGGGAGGCGGACCCAGATAACGGGTCCTGCGGGCTGCATGTAGGTCGTGGGCGTAGTGTTTGGCGTTGCGGGTCTCGTGGTGGCCTCGGCCTTCTTGGAACACCCCATTGTCGCCGTGGCGGTGCTTCTGGCCGGCGTGTTCATGGCCGTCGTCTGCTGGTGTCTCTCAGTTGCCCTGCACGCGCTCGCGGCGATCGAGAAGAATACGCGCAAGGACTCCGGCGAGGATGAGGCGCCTGGCCCGACCCGCTCGGAAGACTCTGATGGCCCTTGACGACCGAAGGCACGACGAGGCGGTTCAATCGCCCGTGGGGGTGCTCGCGGTGGGTCGCGGCCTGTTGGCCGCCCGAGGCTGCTACCAGTCGCGGCTGCGCGGCTCGGGAATCATAAGGAGGACGTTGAAGGGGATGCCCAAGGAGAAAAGCGATGGCTGAGCAGAATGAATTCGAGCACAAACCTATGCCCAGATACGTCGCGTGGTCGGCCGGGCTGCTGGTGCTAGCCTGCCTGTGCTGGATCGGGGGTGTGGTGATCGGCATCGTGTTCCTTGCACCTTCGGTGTTCCTCTTCTCGCTGGGTGTGGGCGGCCTCCTGTGGGGGGTCTCGAACATCGCGGTCCTGATTGGGCGCATTGAGGAGAAAACGCGCATGTTGGCCAAGATCGTGGGCCAGAAAGCCAGATCATTCGAGGAGAAGTTCAACGAATCACGGTAATGAGGAACAACGACGGATGGCGAAGAAAGCGACGAAGTACGATGTGGCGGACCTGACGCTTGCGGCGGGGGGCCGGAAGCGGATCGAGTGGGCGGACAATGACATGCCGGTGCTCCAGCTCGTGCGCGAGCGTTTTTCGAAGGAGAAGCCGCTCAACGGCAAGCGGATGAGCGCGTGCCTGCACGTCACCGCCGAGACGGCGAACCTGGCCCGGACGCTCACGGCGGGCGGCGCGGACCTGGTGCTGTGCGCGTCGAACCCGCTGAGCACGCAGAACGATGTGTGCGCCTCACTTGTGGTGGATTACGGTGTCTCCGTCTTTGCGCGGCACGGCGTGGACCGCACGGGCTACTATAAGCACGTGCACGCGGCCCTGGACCACAGCCCGAACATCACGATGGACGACGGGGCCGACCTCGTGAGCGCGCTCCACAACGAGTACGCGCACCTGGCGGGGCAGGTGATCGCCTCGATGGAGGAGACCACGACGGGCGTGATCCGGCTCAAGGCGATGGCCAAGGACGGCGCGCTCAAGATCCCCGTGATCGCGGTGAACGACGCCGACACGAAACACCTGTTCGACAACCGTTACGGGACGGGGCAGTCCACGGTGGACGGCATCATCCGCGCCACCGACATGCTGATGGCGGGCAAGACGGTGGTGGCGGCCGGCTACGGCTGGTGCGGCCGCGGCTTCGCGATGCGCGCGCGCGGCATGGGCGCCAACGTGATCATCACCGAGGTGGACGCGGTGCGGGCGCTCGAGGCGACGATGGACGGCTTCCGCGTGATGCCGCTGGCGCAGGCGGCCAAGGTAGGCGACCTGTTCTGCACGCTCACGGGCGACATTCACGTCATCCGCAAGGAGCATTTTTTGAAGATGAAGGACGCCGCGATCGTGGCGAACTCCGGCCACTTCGACGTCGAGATAGATATTCCGGCGCTGAAATCGCTCGCCACGCGGGTCAACAAGAACGTGCGCCACTGCGTGGACGAGTACGTCTTGAAGGACGGGCGGCGCATCTTCCTGCTCGCCGAGGGGCGCCTGATCAACCTGGCCGCCGCCGAGGGCCATCCGGCGAGCGTGATGGACATGAGCTTCTCGGTTCAGGCGCTTACGACCGAGTACGCGATCAAGAAGGCCGGGACGCTCAAGCCGCAGGTGTACGAGGTGCCGAAAGCGGTGGACGCGTGGGTCGCGCGGCTCAAGCTCAAGAGCATGGGCATCTCGATAGACCGGCTGACGGCCGAACAGAAACAGTACCTTGCCTCGTGGGAGATGGGGACTTGAGCGACGCGCCGCCGGAGATTTCGACCGACACGCTGCTGGCGAAGATCGAGCGCTACCGCGCGCTGGTCAACGCGGGACATCGCGAGCTGATCACCGCGAGCCCTTACGGGCCGCGGGTGGGCACGATGCTCGAGGCGGCGAACCGCATCCTGCTCAGCACGGCGGCCAAGCGGATCCGCGGCGTCATTCCCCTGCTGCTCGCGGAGCAGGGCCGCTGCGAGCAGGACTACGCCGTGCGGTGCGGCGTGCTGGTGGAGCTGCTGCACTTCGCCTCGCTCATCCACGACGACGTGATTGACGGGGCGCTCGAGCGTCGCCACGTGCCGGCGGTCAACGCGCTGTTTGACGACGCGGACGCCATCCTGATCGGCGATCACTTCGTCTGCGAGGCGATCGAGTACGCGCTTCGCACCCCGCGCAGTGGGGAGGTGATTGCCGCGTGCGTGCGTGCGATCAAGTCGCTCATTCACGGCATCTTCATCGAGCGGCGGCTCGAGACGGAGGACCTCGGGTTCGATGTGTACCGGCAGATGTCCGAGCTGAAGACCGGCGTGCTCTTCGAGCTGGCGTTCCGGCTGCCGGTCATCGGGTCGCCCGGCGAAGGGTCCGCCGCCCGCGTCGGACGCGATTTCGGCGTGCTTTTCCAGGTCTATGACGACGCGTTCGACCGCGAGAGCGACGCCGGGTGGATCAACGCGTACAAGTATCTTTCGCGCGAGGAGGCGTCGGCCTTTTGCCGGGAGATGTACCAACGCGTCACCGACGAGGCGCGCGCCGCGGGCGTGCTCGACGTGGTGGTGCAGCTCGTGCGCTGTCTCCAGCGCTACGACTACTTCAGCGGCCTGTCCGTCTGAACGAGGAACGGAACGATGAGATGGAATACGCCACTCGTTGCACTTCTGGCTTTGTGCTTCGCGCCGGCCCTTCCCTGCGCGCTGCATGCGCAGGACGCTCCTGCGGCCTTGACGGTGAAGCAGTACGAGGAGGCGCTCAAAGCCTTCGTCGAGGAAGTGGATTCCACGTACCCCTTCTTCGACCTCAAAGACATCCGCGACGACTGGAAGACGTGCAGCAAGGACCTGCTGTCGAGGGTCAAGCAGTGCGGCTCGAACGATGAGTTCTACGGCCTGCTCGCCGACGCGGCCCGCTGCCTGCGCGACTCGCACCTGGGTTTTCGTGACCTCAAGGGCACATTCCCGCCCGTCGAGCCGCGCTTCTACCCCGGTGTCAGCTTCCTCCCTGCTGCCGACAACCAGGTCGTTATCATGAGCACCGTAGCGGAGTACGCCGAAGCGCTGCGGCCCGGGACCGTCGTCACCAAGATTGACGGCCAGAATGCGCGGCAGCTCCTCGAGCGCCAGGCCGTGGAGAAGTGGAAGGCCGGCGGCTGGTTCTCCAGCCCGCAGTGCGCCCGTATGTTTGTCTATCGCATCCCGCTTCAAGGTAAGAAAGGCGACACGCACCGGCTCACTGTGGTCAAGGGCAACAGGGAACAGGAGGGGCAGGTCATCAGCAAGTGGGAGGCCGGCGGCTGGCCGCACACCTCGGCCATGCCGAAGGGCCTCACGCTCAAGGGAAGCTGCCTCTACGGCACGCTCCCGAGCGGATACGGCTACATCTATCTGCGGCACCTCGATCGCAACCTCGTCGAGTCCGTTGACGCGGCGCTGAAGAGCTTCGGTGAGATCGGCGGCCTCATCATAGACCTGCGCGGCAACGGCGGCGGCGGATACGACGGCGAGGTCTTCAAGCGGTTCAACAAGAAAGAGGGCGCGGTGGAGGGGATCCCGTTCTTCGGCGGCGACATGGTTGTCCTCATTGACGCGGGCACCCTCTCCGCAGGCGAAACCTTCGCCCGCGACCTGTTCTACGTTGCGAATGCCCACTTGATGGGCTCGGCCACTGCGGGCTCCTCGACGGCTAAGCGCGTCTGGCAACTGCCCCACGGACTCGGGACCGTCATCTTCTCTCGTCGCAGCCGCTACGGCCTGGAGCGGCGGCCCATCGAGTACAACGGCATCGTACCGCACCAAACGGTCGAGGTCGTCCCGGCCGAACTCCAGAACGGCATCAATTCCGGGATCGCGCGTGGCGAGGAATACTTGAAGAAGAAAGGGAGGTAGGCCGCAGCCCACGGCCAGGGCAGAGGTGGAACCACGGCCGAATCCCCGTAGTTGTTATAGCTAACTGTTTGTTCGTGAGACACCGATGCTGAAACGTGGGCCTCAGAGCCAAGTGAATGGGAGACGAGACATGCGCAAGCACCTGATTATCCGAGCTGTGGCGATCGCCTGCTTGTTGGCGATGGCTGGGTGCTCGAAGGCGGCGAACGAATCGGAGCCGGGCAAGGCGAAAGAGGGGCTGGAGGTTGGGAACAAGTTCCCGCACTACGACACCTTTGCGGCGAAGACCATCGACGGCAAGCAGCTCAAGTTGAGCGACTACAAGGGCACGCTGCTTTTCATAGATTTCTGGGCGAGCTGGTGTGCCCCGTGCCTGACGGAACTGCCGTACTTGAAGGTCGTGCAGGACACATATGTGGGTGATGAGTTCACCATCCTTGGGATCAGTCTTGATCAGAGGATCAGCGACCTGCGCGAGATGGCCGAGGGCTTGGGGTTGGAATACCCGCAACTCTGCGACGAGAAAGGGTGGCGGTCTAAGTACGCCACCACGTTCAGCATCCGGAGCATTCCCACGAACTTTCTGCTCGACGGCGACGGCATCATCGTGGCCAAGAACCTCCGGGGGTTGTCGGTCGCCGGCCAGGTGGCCAAGGGGCTTGGGCGCGATGAGGCCGTGGTCCACTACGCCAAGGCGATGGACCATCTGACGAGCAGCAGGACACCGGACATGGAGAAGGCGAAGGCGGAGCTCGACAAAGCGCTTGAGGCCGATCCCGAGCAGCCCGAGTTTCACTTCCTTGCCGCGCAGATGAGCCTCCAGGCGAAAGACTTCGACGCGGCCATCGAGCACTTCGAGACGGGGCTTGAGCACCGGGATAAGCTGCCCGTGTTCCTGCCGGCGCTGTACGCCTATGTGGGCCTGGGCCACGCCCATCTGCAGAACGGCGACAAGGACAAGGCGGTCAAGGCGATCGAGGACGTGATCGAGGCAATCAACGCCCTCGATGACGACGAGAAGGAGCCGTACGCGCGCTATCTGCCCCAGCTCAAGCAGCTCAAGGCGGACTGGGGCAAGGACTGATTCGGGAGCACAACGGCTCGCGCGGGAGCACAACGGCTCGCGCGGGAGCACAACGGCTCGCGCGGGAGCACAACGGCTCGCGCGGGAGCACAACGGCTCGCGGGTAATGGGCCCGCCCCGGATAGGCGGTCAGCCTTTCGGGCGCGGGCCTTGACATGTGCGCCGGGCCGTGGCATTATTCTTGTTACCGGTAGGCCAAGGGCCACCCGAGGGCGGGCTCATCCTATCCCGCTCCTATTCAGGGAGGTAGGCTACTGGGGCTCAGGGCGCCCGGGGGTGAGACCGAGGTTGAGGCTGAGGCTGAGGACGACGGTTCATGATCAAGCTCATTCTTCATCCGAATGAGGAACTCGAGCAGGCCGTCGAGCTCGAGAGCCGGACGATTCTCATCGGCCGCTCCGAGGAGAACGACCTCAGCATTGACGACGCCAGCGTGGCCAGCCATCACGTCAAGCTCGACAAGCGCGGCGACGAGTTCTACGTCAAGGACCTGAGCAAGCAGGGCATTCTCGTTGACGGGGAGCAGGTGCGGGAAGCGCCGATCGCCGTGGGCTCAATCATCACCATTGGCGCGATCGAGATCCTTTTCAAGGGCGAGACGGCCGTCGGGACCGACGTCGAGGCCGAGCCGGGGCCGGAGGCGGGCGCGTTGATCACCACGCCAGGCGGCGCGGGCGGTTACCTGCCGACGGAGACGTTCATCCAGCCGGCGCACCTCGAGCCGACGCGCTCGGTGGCTTCGACCCTGTCGCTGATCAGCTTCATCTCGGGCGCGTTGGGGCCGCTGTTGCTCGGCGTGGGGTGGCTGCTCGGGATCATCCTCGGGTTCGTGTCGCTGTCGGGCATCCGGCGGCGCGGCGGGTTGTTGAAAGACAAACGGATGGCGACCTGGGGCATCAACCTCGGCTTTGCCTGGGTCGTGATCGTGTTCGGCCTCATCGCCTTGTACAGCGTCCGCTCCGGTGTCAGGAGCACGATCGAGCGTAACGAGGCGAGCGCCCGGCAGGTGCTCGAGAACATCTGCATCACGCAGTACTACGCGCGCTACGGCCATTTCTTCGACACGAACGAGAACGACGCGCCTGAATACGGCACGCTCGAGCAGCTCGACGGGCTGCGCTACTCGGCGATGCCGGACCTCGATCGCGACCTGCACGGCTACGGGTTGGTGATGGTGCGGGCCAACGAGGGCGGGTTCTTTTGCTACGCGAGGCCCAAGGCATACGGGCGCACCGGGCGCTCCACGTACGCCATCGACCAGCGCGGCGTTCTGCGCGGCGCCGACCTGCGCGGTGCGGACCTGGCTGATGCCGACCGCGACCTGCCGCCCGTCGGCCAGGGCAAGAGCGTGCTGGAGACGAGCGGCGAGCGTATCGCCCAGGACCTCGTCGAGGTCGCCAAGCGGGCGGCGGCCGACGGGGACTACATGCGGGCCACTCGCGTCGCGACGGCCACCCGCGAGACCTTCCCGCTGACCGACGCGGTCAAGAAGGACCTCGATGCCGTGGACGCAGAGGTGGACCCGCGGGTCGTGGAGCTCCGCTCGGTCGAGGAGTACAACACGGCGAAGGCGCTCATCGAGCAGGGCGAGTTCGTGCGCGCGCTCGAGGTGCTCAAGGTCGCCGAGCGGAACTACCCGACGTCGTCGCACATCGTGAAGATCCGCGAGCAGATCGCGCTGATCCAGGAGGAGCACTTCAAGGAGCTGGAGGCCGCGGCCGAGGCGGTCTACAACGAGGCGCAGAAGCTCGAGCTCGCCGGCAAGTTCACCGAGGCCAAGCAGCTCTACATGAAGATCAGGGACCAGTACTCGGTGACCACGTACGGCGAGGGCATCGAGGGGCAGATCGGCAAGATCGAGGCGAAGATCCGCGAGGTCGAGGCCGGTCGCTACGTCGCGCAGCTCCGCTCGCTCTCGCCGCAGAAGGACTACGTCGAGATCGTGCGGATCGTCGAGCTGCTCAAGCGGCGCTATGGCGCGACCGACGAGTACGAGCGCAACTACGAGATGATCGCGCTCGCCGAGCGCAAGGGTCTGGCCTACAACGAGGCCGTGCTGGCGGTGCGGGCGCTTCGCAAGAAGAAGTACGACAGCGCGCTTGCCTCGTTCGACAAGGCGATTGAGCAGTACCCGGACATCCGGCCGCGCATCCGGCCGTATCTGGAGGAGTGCTATTACGCGGCGGGGATGAGCGCGTTCGGGCGGAAAGACTTCCGGACGGCCCTCGACCTGTTCCTGCGCTACCGGGGGTTGTCGCCCCGGGAGAACAGGCTTCCCCAACTTTACCTGATGCGCGCCTACTACGAGGTGGGCAAGCTCGATTATCAGCAGGGCGAGTTCGAGGCGGCGGAGAAGAAGCTGTTTGTGTGCAGCCGCCAGTTCGACATGGACGCGGAGTTCAACTACATCTACGGCAGCGTGCTGATGGAGCGGCAGGATTACGAGCGGGCCGTCGAGTACTTCACGCGCTACTTCAAGTTCGGCAGCGCCGACGCCGACAAGCGCTACTACGCGCCGTCCTTGCGCAAGCGCGGGTACTCGGAGGTCCAGCTTGCCGCGTCTCTTGAGACCGAGTTGAAGGGGCTGGTGCTTGCCAACGCGGCATATCGCCCGCTGATCGACGCGGAGCTGCTCCGCCTGCGCGAGGAGGTCGAGGCCGCCGAAGAGGGGACGGAACCCGAGGAAGAGGGCGACGAGGACGAGGACGACCGCAACGACGACGACGACCGCGACCGCGACCGCGACGACGACGATGACGATGACCACGACGTGGACTTCGGCGGGGGCAGGCTCCGCCGGGGCTTGTTGGGCGCGGACGCTATCGTGCTGGCGCAGGCCGGCGGCAACGGCGGCAACGGCGACGGCGGCGACGGCGGGGCGCAGCCGGCCGCGGACACGGGCCTGCGGAGCATCCTCGACATGATCGTCGAGGTTCAGGAGGCCGAGAGCCGGCTTACGAAAGAGAGGAAGGCGGCCGTTGGCGACTCGGCCCGGCGCGACCAGATCGAGATCAAGCGCACGCAGATGATCGAGGATTTCCAGCAGCAGCAGGCGAGTCTGAAGATCGAGTTAGACCGTCAGAACCGCGCCAAGCTCCAGATCCTGAATCGCCTCGAGCACTCCGTGCGCTACCTGAGCAACGGGGTCAGGGACCTGAAGGCCGTCAACGAAATCTCGAGCCGCAGCCGGGACCTGGACAGGATCATCGCCAAGCTCGACTACAAGCGGCGGATGTTCTCCGCCGCCTACGGGCACCTGACCACGGCGTGCAAGCAGGAGTTCAGGATCCAGAAGGACGCGCTGGACCTGCTCGGCCTCGCGCTCAAGGAGTTCAGCGGCTGGCCCAACCCGCGGGACATCGGCAAGGCCCTGCGCGCGATGTTCATGATGAAGCCGGGCACCGAGCAGGTCGCCGAGGGCCTGCGCGTGCTGCTCAAGGGCTTCGACGTGGAGGCCGATCTGGAAGTGATCCTGCGCTCGGGCGCCGAGCCCGGCACGTGACCGCTGCGACCCGCCTTTTTTCCGCCGGCATTGGGGAACGCTTTCGCAGACGCTACGGTTACAGTCTTGACACGGACACCCTCATCTGCCCTAGAATGCCCGCTGACTTGCGGCTGGGGTCACGAACGGGCAGCGCGTAAGACGGCGCGCGGCGGGAGGCTTGGCGGGAGGCTTGGCGGGAGGGTAAGAGACGAAGCAAAGGAGGCTATTCGATGTCGAGCATTGTTGAGGTCAACGACAGCAATTTCGAGGAGGTCGTGTCCAAGTCGGACGTGCCGGTCGTGGTGGATTTTTCGGCTGACTGGTGCGCTCCCTGCGTGCGCCTGCACCCGATCCTCGAGAAGATCGCGGGCGACTATGACGGCCGGGCCGTCGTGGCCCATCTCGACGTCGATAACGCCATGAGGACCGCGCAGCAGTTCCGCATCATGTCGGTGCCGACCGTCATGTTCTTCAAGGGCGGCGAGGTCCAGGACCAGAGCATCGGCCTCGTGCCGGAACGCGTCCTGGCCGACAAGATCGACGCGCTGCTCTAGGGCGAGCGGCGCCCGAAAGCCCGCCGCGGCCCCTTCCCTGAAGGGCTTGGCCCCGCCTCCCGTTCCCTGAAGGGGAACAACGTGACTGGCCGTGGGTGAAACCCACGGGACCCAAGGTCGAATTAAGTATGGTGTCCCGTGCGCCGTGGGAAGGCGTTGGTTTTCAGCGGGTGTGATTCCCGCCTGGCAACTGTCGTTCCAGCCAGTAGCAATCGGAGCAGTAGTGGAG
>Ga0180432_10002888_pt1 | contig 25323 bp, 23 predicted proteins | sample SS_ome_10_FD_132414 | JGI IMG/M metagenome (GOLD analysis project Ga0180432, IMG submission 132414) | Hypersaline lake sediment archaeal communities from the Salton Sea, California, USA - SS_1_MS_2 metaG | ecosystem: Environmental > Aquatic > Non-marine Saline and Alkaline > Hypersaline >... | reverse complement strand
TCAAGCATGCTCGAAAGGGCAAATCCTTCACCCGGCGGATGCCCAAAGAACGCCTTTGGGTCAACCTGTTAGATGGTGGATTTGGGAATGCCAAAATCCGCCATCTATCAAGCATGCTCGAAAGGGCAAATCCTTCACCCGGCGGATGCCCAAAGAACGCCTTTGGGTCAACCTGTTAGATGGTGGATTTGGGAATGCCAAAATCCGCCAGATACCGTGCAGAGAATGAATAAGGCTGTCTTTGAGAAAACGAGAGGGCCTGGATGAGAGCTAACCTGCAAAAAGACCTTCTCATCATAGCTGCGATTACGGCCCTCCTGTCAATCGTGATCGTCGCTGTTCCTTCCAGCCCGGTGAGGGTGGTCTTCGGATTGCCCTTCCTGCTCTTCTTCCCGGGATACACCCTCATTGCGGCGCTGTTCCCGCGCAGGACCGACCTGGACGGAATCGAGAGGGTAGCGCTCAGCTTCGGCCTCAGTATTGCCGTAGTGCCTCTGGTGGGCCTGGTCCTCAACTATGCCTGGGAGATAAGGCTCTACCCCATACTCATCTCGCTGGCGGTCTTCATCGTCGTCACATCCGGCATCGCCTGGTACCGCCGGAGACAATTCACACCCGGTGAGCGGTTCACCGTATCCTTCGATTTCGGTCTGCCTTCCTGGACAGAGGGGAGTGGCGTGGACAAGGCGCTGAAGATAGCCCTGGCCATATCCATTGTGGCAGCGATCGGGGTGCTGGCCTATGTCATTGCTGTTCCCAAGGAGGGGGAGAAGTTCACGGAGTTCTACATCCTCGGGCTCGACGGCAAGGCTGAGTGGTACCCCACGGAGTTCCAACTGGAGGAGGGCCAGGTTGTGCTGGTGGGCTATGTCAAACAGGAGTACGTGGAGCTCAAAGAAGAGGCATACGGAAGGTTGACCCTGGGGATTGTGAACCACGAGCACAGGGAAGCAACCTACGCTGTGGAGATCGTGATGGAAGACCAGCGGGTGAGGATTTGGGAGGGGGGCGCAGAGGTTGAGAGTATCGGGCCGGTGGCCCTGGAGGATGAGGGTAAATGGGAGCAACCGATCGGGTTCGCTCCAACAGAGGCAGGCGGCTACGCAACGCTGGCAGCCCCGGTAGTGAAGGGCGAGAAGAGGCTGTCGGTCACCAGTACCGCTGGTTTTGAGGCGGGCGACCATGTCAAGATCGGGGCAAAGGGAGAGGGAAATCACGCAGAGTTTGCTGAGATCGACTACTTGAACGACAGTGAATGTACCGTGACACTGAAGGCGGAGTTGGAGTACGATCACTATGAAGGAGATGTGATCGCGGAGCAAGAGAAGGTCAGATTCGTGCTGTACATGGACGGGGAGCCCTATTTTGAGGACGATGAGGCACTCCACCTGTGGGTCCAGGTGCGGGAAAGCCAGTAGCGGCTTCCATGTGGCCACATGCGCTGTACAGAAGTCATACGAGGACGACATGCCTGTGCACGGTCCGGTCACCTGCTCTCCGGGTTCACTTCAGGCGAGGGAAATCGAGCCCTTGAACAAAAGGGGTGGGCCAATATATAATTCTGTGACATTCACACGGGTCTGAGTGAACATGATTGCCTTGTCGAAAGCGGCGCTCGGTGTGGAGGAGGCAGAGGCGGTGGCCAGGGTACTGGAGTCGGGGCGACTGGCCCAGGGGCCGGAGGTGGAGAGGTTCGAGCAGGAGTGGGCCGGCTACTTGGGGACCAGGTTTGCCGTGGCCACCAGCAGCGGTACAGCAGCCCTGCATATCGCCCTGGCCTGCCTGGGGATTACCGAGGGCGACAGCGTCGTTACCACTCCCTTCTCCTTCATCGCTACGGCGTCCTCCATCCTGATGCAACATGCCACCCCGGTCTTCTGCGACATAGACCCGAAGACGTTCAACATGTCCCCGGACCAACTGGAAGAGAGCATCGATGAGCATACCAGGGCAGTCGTTGTGGTGCACCTCTACGGCCAGCCCTGCGACATGGAGCCCCTGATGGCCATAGCCAGGAAGCGGGGTCTCCATGTCATTGAGGACGCATGCCAGGCCCATGGGGCGGAGTACCACGGCAGGAAGGCAGGCTCCATAGGAGACGTAGGCGTGTTCAGCTTCTACCCAAGCAAGAACATGACCACGGGCGAAGGGGGCATGATCACCACCAACGATGCGGGAATCGCCGAGAAGGCGCGCATGCTTCGGGACCACGGGCAATCACGGAGGTACCAGCACGAGACCCTTGGCTACAACTACCGCATGACGGAGATCGCCGCCGCCATCGGCTTGATACAGCTCCGGAAGCTGGACCGGTTCAATGAGGCAAGGAGGAATAACGCCAACTACTACAATAGGAACCTCGACGACTCGCTGCAGAAGCCCGAAGCTGTGGATGGTCTGAGCCACGTTTATCACCAGTACACCGTCAGGGTGCAGGACAGGGATGGTCTCTGTGCTCACCTGGAACGTAAGGGCATAGGCTATGGCATCTACTACCCCATCCCCATACACAAACAGCCGCTTTTCAGGCAGCATAACGGGCTGATCTTTGCTGCTGCCGAGGAGGCAAGCAGGCATGTCGTGTCGCTACCCGTGCATCCATCTCTGAGCGCCGAGGACCTGGAGTACGTTGTTGAGGCTGTGAATGGCTACGGTGGTTAGCAAGACTGCCGTGCTCCATGGCAAGGTCAGCCTTGGCGAAGGCAGCGTGGTGCAGGACTACGTTGTGATAGGAAGCAGCGACGAGGGGGAGGTGGAGATCGGAGAGGGATCTCTGGTCCGTAGCGGGACTGTGATATACTCTGGGGTTAAGATCGGGAAGGGGTTCCAGAGCGGGCACAACGTCCTGGTCAGAGAGAGCACAGTGATAGGGGACGACGTTCTCATCGGGACCAACTCTGTCGTTGACGGCCACTGCACCATCGGCAATAACGTCAAGGTGCAGACCAACGCCTACGTGACGGCGTACACCACGCTGGAGGATGACGTCTTCCTGGGCCCCTGCTGTGTCACCACCAATGACAAGTACATGGTGTACGGGTCTGGCCAGCTCAAGGGCCCCGTCATCAGGAAGGGGGCCAGGATAGGGGCCAACGCCACCATCCTGCCCGGTGTGGTGGTAGGGGAGAACGCGGTGGTGGGCTCCGGCGCGGTGGTCACCAGGGACGTCCCCGACAACGCAACCGTGTATGGTGTCCCGGCGACACAGCGAAGGGGACAGGTTTGACATACTTGTTGCCTGGTAGACGTTATCATGGGGCTCTGCATGAATAGCGTGAATAGGAAGAAGATAGCCGTAGTCGGCATGGGGTATGTGGGCATTCCAATGGCCGTGGTCCTGGCCAGCGCCGGTTACGATGTCACAGGTATCCAGAGAAGATCGGAAAGGTCTGGCTGGAAAATAGACTGGCTCAACGAGGGGAAATGCCCTATAGGTGCCAGTGAACCTGACCTTCCTGAGATGCTGGAGGAGGTTGTCAGAGAAGGGCGATTCAGAGTGACTGATGACTATTCCGTACTGCGGGATATGGATATCGTGCTCATAGATGTTCAGACTCCGACAGGTATGGACCACGTCCCGACATATGAATCGCTCAGGGAGGCATCCCGCCAGGTGGGGAAGTACCTGGTACCCGGCCAGTTGGTCATCGTCGAGTCCACGGTGGCACCGGGAACAAGTGACCACGTGGTCAGACCGATCCTGGAGCAGGAATCAGGACTGAAAGCAGGCTTGCCGAATGGATTTGGGCTGTGTTTTGCATATGAACGGGTGATGGTTGGCAGGCTCATTCATAATATCAGGGAGTATCCCAAGATCATCGGCGGAATGGACGATGAAAGCACGCAGACAGCCATGGAGCTATACGGCAGCGTGGTAAGGGCCGGCGTGCATTGCACAGACCTGATGACAGCGGAGGTGTGCAAGACCGTGGAGAATGCCTACCGCGACGTACAGATCGCTTTTGCCAACGAAGTGGCATTGATCTGCGAATCGCTGGGCGTAGATGTGTATGAAGTCAGGCAGTACGTCAATGGTCTCCCCAACGACCCCTCCACACCTCACGCAAACCCGGTGAGGAGCATGCACTTCCCTGGTGCCGGTGTAGGCGGTCACTGCTTACCCAAAGACACGTGGCTGCTTATGCACGGGTATGACGAATATGGAGCTGCCCGGCCGGCATATCCGGCTTCCATACTATCGAGCGCACGGCATTTGAACGACTGGATGCCCATTCACATGGCGGAGCTCCTGAAAGACGCCTTGAGGGAGGCGGGCAGAGAGCTTCGCGGGTCGAGGGTCTGCGTCCTGGGCTATGCGTTCCTGGAGGACTCAGATGACTCGCGGAACACCCCCGTTGTTCCCTTTCTTGAGGAGCTTGAGAGAGGGGGGGCGTCTTTCGTGGTCCATGACCCCTACGTGATTGAGGATGGGACGTATGGCATTGAGCGGGATGTCGAGACGGCGCTGAAGGGCTGTGATGCAGTGGTGTTGATGACCAGGCACAGCGAATACGCTAACCTCGGCCCGGAGAGGCTGAGAGGTCTTTTGCGGACCCTGGTGGTGGTTGATGGCAGAGACATGTTTGATGCTGCTCACTTTGTCAGTGAGGGGTTTGTCTTCAGGGGTGTCGGCAAGCCGAGGAGGGTATCCCCGGGGCGGCAGGGCAGCGGGGCACCGGGGCAGGGACGAAGTCCGTGAATACAGGACACGTTGTGACGCAGTCGAAGACTCGCCTGGGAGATGGTCAGAAGGAAAGGGTGATCGAGAGTATTGCCGCTTCGTTGAGGGCCCGGCCGGAGCTTGTCTTCGCCTATGTGCACGGCTCCTTCCTGGGGGGCGACTTCAGGGACGTGGACATCGCCGTGTACCTGAACGAGGGGCTGGCGCATGAAGGGCACGCCGCGCTTTCCGGGGACCTGGGGAGGCAGGGCCCGTCACGCCGGCGGTACGACCGTATTTGCTATGAGCTGGACCTCGAAGTGCACCTGGAGCGGCTCAGCGGTCTGCCTGTCGATGTGAGAGTGCTCAATGGGGCGCCGCCGTCCTTCAGGTTCAGTGTGATCAAGTCGGGAGCACTGCTTTTCTGCCGGGACGATGCCCTCAGGTGTGATTTTGAATGTGCCACGTTTGTGGAGTACCATGACGTTGATTATCTCAGGCGCACGTACAGGAGGGAGGCGCTTGGACTTGGAGTTTGACAGGGACAGGATAACGAGGCTTCCCTGCGAGATGCGTGCGCCCCACCGTCATTGCGAGCGAAGCGAAGCAATCTCCGGGCGGGGTGGCTATTTCACGTCATGTCTGCTCTCTCAGGTCATGACCGCTTGTTTCTATTATGTGGGAAATAACAAGCGCCAAATCACAAACAAATCCCAATGACCAGATATGAAACAGGGACATCGGGCGCGCTCGACCTTCAGTCTGACCACAGCCGGACCGCGTTTGGAGTTTCGTGCTTCGATATTACCTAGAAAATAGGCGGCTTTTAGCATGGGGTTGGGAGCGGTTCAAGCTTGCAGGGTCGGTCGAATGCAGTGGAACTCAGAGGGGTCTCCTAATGGCGATCATAGAGTCGCCCTTCACTCTGACCACAGGCGCACCCTGTTTGGAATTTGGTGCTTTAGTATTGTCTGTGATTTGGAGCTTGTGATTTGAGATTTCCGCCAGATATTGCAGAATGAACTGGGCAGGCCATTTTCATCGTTCGCTGGTGACCGAAGGCGTCATGAATAATTGTTTAGGATTTCGTGCTTAGGATTTAGGATTTCGCTCGGTGCTTGAGATTTGGAGATTCGTCAACCCTCTGGTTGGTTCCCGCCACGGCGGGGTCGGGGAGCTATCCCACCCTTTGTCAGGGAGGTCATTCGCATGATCAGGGTCGGCGTCATCGGTGCCGGCACCATGGGGCAGCATCATGCCCGCGTCTACAGCGAGCTCGGCGCGCAGCTAATTGGCATAGCTGACCCCGACCTGGGCCGGGCCCGGGACCTGGCCTCCAAATGCGGTGCTGCTGCCTGCTATTCCGACTACAGGGACTTGATATCCAGGGTAGATGCCGTGACGGTCTCGGCGCCCACCTCTTTGCACAGGCAGATTGCCATCGATTTCGTGGAACACGGGGTCCATTGCCTGGTCGAGAAACCCATTGCCTCCAGCGTCGATGACGGCCAGGAGATGGTGCGAGCGGCGGAGCGCAATGACGTCCTTCTGATGGTGGGCCACATCGAGAGGTTCAATCCTATCATCGGCAAGCTCAAGGGGCTGCTGGATGACGGTTCCCTGGGCGACCTCATGATCATCTCCACCCGTCGCGTCGGACCGTTCGTCCCCCGCATAAGGGATGTGGGCATTATCATCGACAGTGCCACCCATGACATCGACATAGCCAGGTACCTGGTGGGCAGGGAGCCGGTGGACGTGTACTGCAAGGCAAGGAAGTACAGGCATCTGAAGGAAGACCACGCTGTTGTTGTGTTGGACTTCGTGGATACCGTGGCCTGTATTGAGGTCAACTGGTTCACGCCTCACAAGGTCAGAAGCCTGGTGGCCACTGGCAGCGAGGGAATAGCGAGTCTTGACTACATACGGCAGGAAATGATATTCCATAATTCCGCAGAGTACGCCAAGACGTTCGGGGGGGAGTGGATGGAGCCGCTGAAGCTTGAGTTGGAGCATTTCCTGGGCTGTGTGCAGGGTGGCATACAGCCGCTGGTTAGTGGCGAAGATGCGCTTGGAACATTGCAGACAGCCCTGCGGGCAGAGGAGTCGGTTGCCCATGTATGAGGGCCTGAGGCTTGGCATAGTGGTACCGGCCTACAACGAGGAGAGGCTGATCGCCGAGACGCTGCAGGGTATGCCGGAATATGCCGACCGCATCTACGTGGTCGATGATGGCAGCACCGACGCCACTCGGCAGATCATCGAGGGATTCAACGGCGGGCGGTTCTGCGTCCTGTCCAACGGCCGTAACAAGGGGGTGGGGGCCGGGAAAGCGAGTAGCGGCTTGCATGCGCGCATATGCGTTCCGCAGCGTCATACCGGGACGAAATGCATAGACACGATCCGGTCGCCTGCGTGACGGATTCACGCCAGGCTCATGCAGAGGCCGATCACACCTTGAACCAAAGGGGAAGGGCCGTATATAATTCTGTGACTACTTCATTCCCGGGAAGCCGTGTAGCCAGGGGTTGACGTAGGGAGGATTGTGGTAGCTTGTAGAAGTTTAGGGCTCTTTTGGCGATGCTTGGCTATAATGGAGTTGTGCTTGAGTCCTGCATACAGGTGCAACAACTGTTGGAGTGTTGGGCTGCCAAAGTGGGGGTAGTTTAATGCAGAGTGAATTGCAGCCAAAGCGCGTGACTGTCATCGGATTGGGATATGTAGGTCTGGCCACGGCTCTGGGCCTGGAACAAAAGGGCCATGAAGTCGTTGGTGTGGACATTGATGAGCGGAGAGTCGCGGCAGTGAATGAGAGGAACCTGCCACTGGGCGAGTCGGGATTCCACGAAGCGCTGTCCACTGTGAACTTGCATGCTACACGGGACTACGGGGCGGTGTTGGATTCTGAAATCACATTTGTATGTGTGAATACGCCCTCCAACCTGGATGGCTCGATAGACCTTCGTTGCCTTAGGCAGGCAGTGGAGACACTGGCTGAGGCGCTCGGCAAGAAGTCCCATGTGGTGGTCATCAGGAGCACGGTCGTGCCAGGCACCACCGAGCAGGTGGTTCTACCTCTCTTGCGGGGTTGTGGGGACGGTGTCAATGTCTGTGTCAACCCCGAGTTCTTGAGGGCAGGAAGTGCGCTGCACGACTTCTTGAATCCACAGAGAATCGTCCTTGGAGCCAACGATGGCAGGAGCCTGGCATTACTCGAGAGCATGTATGAGGCATTTGGAGCCCCGATTATCAAGACCGATATGAGAACGGCTGAAATGATCAAGTATGCCTGCAATTGCTATCTATCGACGCGAATATCGTTCATGAACGAGATAGGAAATATCTGCAAGATTCTAGGTATAGATGTGTTTCAGGTAGCTCAGGCCATGGGATATGACGATCGTATTGGGAACAAGTTTCTCAGTGCGGGAATTGGATTTGGCGGGCCCTGCTTACCCAAGGATATCAATGCGTTGCTGGGCAGGGCCGCTGATCTAGGGTATGAACCTGTTCTACTCAAATCGGTGGTCCAGGTGAACGAACGCCAGCCCCAGCGTGTTGTGGAAATGCTCGAGAACAAGATTGGCAACCTGGATGGCAAGACAGTGGCAGTTCTTGGACTAGCGTTCAAGAGTGGCACTGATTCGGTATGTGGCTCTTTGGCCCTCAACATCATAGAATGGCTGATTGGCAAAGGTAGTGTGGTGAAAGCCTACGATCCTATGGCTATGGAAGCCGCAGCAGTGGTGCGTGCGGATATCGAGTATTGTCCCAGTGCCGACGATGCCTTGCTGGATGCTGATGCTTGCCTTCTGTTGACCGAATGGGATGAGTTCAGGTCGTTGCAGTTCGATAAGATGACACAAAAGGTAGTCATCGATGGCAGGAGGGTTCTCGATCCAGAAAGGGCCCGGACAATCTGCGACTACGAAGGGATATGTTGGTAGATGAAGCTGGTGACAACTATACCAGCCTACAATGAACAGGACGCTTTAGCTGGCGTGATAGCAGAAATCCCCCGACAAATAGCGGGCATAGAGGTGGTACAAGTGTTGGTTGTGGATGACGGTTCTAGCGATAGCACCGTTGAGATAGCTAAGAAAGCCGGGGCTGACAAGGTCCTCTCTCACGAGCGAAACGAAGGGCTGGGGGTTGCTTTCAGAGACGGGCTAGAGGCTGCTCTAGAGATGGGTGCTGACATAATAGTAAATATTGACGCCGATGGTCAATACGACGCTACAGAGATCCCGAAATTGATAGGGCCTATTCTGGATAACAAGGCTGACGTAGTTCTGGGCTGGCGCGATGTTGATACCCTCGGGTTCATGCCTCGAGGGAAGAAGATAGGCAATAGGGTCGCCACTTGGTTTACCAGAACACTTTCCGGTCTGCCAATAAAGGATGCCCAAACTGGCTTCAGGGCGTTCTCTAAGGAGGCTGCCTTAAGGCTGGAGCTAGCCGCAACATATACCTACGTTCAGGAGACGTTGATTCAGGCAAAATACCATGGGCTTAGAATTGCGCAGGTGCCGGTGAACTTCAGGGAGAGAGAGGGAGAATCAAGGCTGATCAGGAGCGTTTATTCCTATGCTCTCAGGGCTGGACCGGCAATGTTTAGTGCCTACTGGCATTATCACCTTCAGCCATTCATTCTAGGCCTCTTCGCACCCAGGCTCAAAAAGCGAAGGCTGCACCGAGAGGAAGCCGCATATGTGCTCAGAAGGCAGAAAACAGGGACGGGCAGGTGATATCCCCTTCGCCTTGTGCAGCACATCCGTGGGTGATCCTCAACCATGACTGGGCATGTTAGGCACCGGTGCCGTATAGACCCGGTGGTTAATCGGGTGGAGGTAGGATGGATAGAACGGACACCGAAGTCACGTAGAATAGAGAGACGGAGGTGTCAAGTTGAAAGGCATGCCTAGGAAGATAGTCTCAGGTCTACGCGGGAGACAGAATCATGAATGTTCTGGTTGATATGACTCATCCAGCGCACGTGCATCAATTCAAGAATGCGATACGACTTCTGAGGGCGGATGGCCATGAGGTATTGGTAACCGCGAGAAACAAAGACGTCACTCTGTCCTTGCTAGATAGCCTCGGGATTAAATACACAAATGTAGGTAGATACAAACAGAGCAGGTTGGGCAAGGCGCTCGAGATGTTAGTAATTGACTACAAGCTGTATAAAATCGCTAAACACTTTAATCCCGATGTTTTGGTCGGTGGTGCAGGTAACGTATATGTTGCGCATGTGTCGAAAGTACTGAGGAAACCCTCTATCATATTTACTGACTCCGAGCATGCAAGAATTCAGAATTTCCTCTCATTCCCTTTTGCATCTACCGTTTGCACACCCTCCTGCTTCAGAAAGGACTTAGGCAAGAAGCAGGTGAGGTATGACGGCTATCACGAGCTTGCCTATCTGCACCCCAACTATTTCAAACCAAAGCCGTCCATTCTAGCGGAGCTTGGCCTCAGTCCGCAAGACAGGTTCATCGTCGTTCGTTTCGTGTCTTGGGGCGCATCCCACGACATGGGGCAACGTGGGATCACGCACCCCAAGGAGCTGGTGTCGCGGCTTGAGCCATACGGAAGGGTGCTTATCACTTCGGAGAAGAAGCTGGATGGTGACCTGGACAAGTACCGCATCACCGTCGCACCGGAGAAGCTTCACGATTTACTCTATTATGCAACCCTCTACATCGGCGAGGGAGCGACAACAGCGTCCGAGTGCGCCGTATTGGGAACACCAGCAATATATGTCAATACGTTGCGTTTGGGCTATCTCGACGAACAAGAAAGCAAGTACGGCTTGGTGTACTGCTACTCCGACCCTCACCAGAATCAAGACGAGATATTGGCCAAGGCGGTGGAGCTGCTTCAACAGGACGATATCAAACAGCAATGGCGCTTGAAAAGGGACAAGCTGCTGGCAGACAAGATAGACGTAACCCGATTCATGGTGGACTTGGTTCTCAGCCAAATGCCGGACTAGTGACAAAGCAATGAGGAGTGCAGATGGGGTGTTGCGCACGCGGTCTTCTTGTTTTGCACGACAGGATACATACATGGGCTTGCATGCAGTCCGGGGAGCTCAGAGGCACCACTCGTCAACCTCTACAATGAGTTCACAGGTCTTCGGGCCTGAGATCTGCAGTGAATAGCGCCAACCGGCTGCTCGCTGACCCCGTGATAACCAGAAGTGGCAGGTGAAAGGTCACAAAGCTTAACCGGTGAGCGGTATGCATCACTTGTTGCTGGTTTCCCATTTGCGACAGGGTCTCTCTTCCCTTTCTCAATCCCTAGGGACGAACATCTTGCTGTATGCGTGCGGTATCCTGATGCTGAAAGCCTTTGAATACAATGGTAATTAGAGTGCTCCTGAGCAAACTGGACCTACTAGCTGCAACACTGGGGCTGGCACTTGGTGGGATGGTAATCGTGCTTTCGTACTCCTGGGGTATGCAGCAGCAGGCTGTAGGGATAGCAGTCATTCTTGGGTGTGCCTTGTACCTATTGCTGCGGTCGCGGCTGCAGATGCAACGGCGTGAATTTAGTCTCTATGATTCTGGAGCCAGACAACTCTTGGTTATCAACAACATCGTCTTTCTGGCTGCTTTCACCACTAGCATTCTGTTGTTGAACGGGAACCTGTACCATAGACCGCCTCTCTATTTCGTTCTAGTCGGGTTGGCTGCCGCGACCATAGCTGTAGACATAGTCTTAGGAGCCGGTAGGCGCTCGTATGTGTTTTTTACAATCGTAAAAATAATCGCACTAGCGCTCAGCCTGAGGATAGGCATCTGGTTCGGCTTTCCCACGTTGATGGGTAATGACATATGGTGGCATGCGGACTTCGCCAACTTCATCTCTGGACACGGTCACGTTCCGTCGCGGGAACTGTACAACCTAGGGCGGTACAATGACTTCCCCATATTCCATGTTGGCGTGGCGAGTACGGAACTTCTCTTGGGGACAAGTGTCAAGTATTCGATCTTCTATTTCGTCATGATCTCTAGCGTGATCGCAGGCATATTCGCATACGTATTCGGCAGGGCCATCGGGGGCGTAAGGATGGGACTGGTGTCCATGTTGTTTCTGTGTTTCAGCGACATGATTCTGGTAAGGGGAGTGACCAGCATTAACACCGGATCTCTGGTCTTGTGCTGGTTTATGTTGATCCTGGCTCTGGTATTCCGCAGGTTTGTTTCTCCCTCCCATGTCTTTGTCATGCTTGTCGTATTTCTTGCCATTATTTTCACCCACCAGTTGACCGTCTTCGTCGCTCTCATGGCCCTGCTTGGCCTGCTTCTCGGCAAGTGGGTTTCCACCTTTGTTCTCCATCGTGATCAATCACTTTCCAGCACTACGCGGGAATCCGTAGAATCGCCTGTCGCCGCTACTGCCACTAGCGGGCCAGAAGCCGATCCGCCTCCGTGGTCCCCGGGTGCGCGTGGTCGAGCGCCGTTGGCCACCATTCGCGAGCATATCGTCAATGTTCTCCCTCAGACGGTAGTGGCGTTTGCAGTTGGTATGGTGGCATACTGGATGTGTGTCACGCCATACGATCCTGAGTCCAGCGTCTTCGGTGGATTCGTGTCGAGATTCTGGCGCGCCATAATCCGCGGCGTGCAAGGTGAATCGAGCCCATACGTGGAGACCGTCGGTTCCCATTCTGTACTGTCCAATGTCCTGTACCAGCCGGGCTTCCTTATACTGCTGTTACTATCTGTAGTTGGAGTACTTGCCTGGTTGTCCCCCCGGCTTCGAACACCCCGTACCGTGGTGGCGGTTCTGGCTGCGGTCTTCCTATTGCTCTGGGCTTATGTATCACCGTTCATCATAGGTCAGAATGTCCTCCCTCATAGGTGGTTGCCCTTTGTCTACGTGCTACTGGCAGTATTGGCGGCCTGTGGAGCGCTCTGTCTGATATCATGCATAAGGCCAATCTGGGCGAAGGCGTTTTCCCTGAGTTTGGCGACTGCCATCCTGACGTTTCTGATGGTTACCACGCCATTCGTCTGCAGCGACAGCCCTCTATACGATCGCGATAGGACCTTGCGGACGGCTTTCATGGAGTCTGAGGTGCAAGCTGCCGCCACAATGGTGCAAGTTTACGAGGGTATTCTTGAGACTGATAGCGAGTATTTCAGCGTCTTTGGCTATATGGTACCTAAGGAGGGCGTGGAATTACGCAGGTTGCAGACACAAGGCACAGTTGATGGCGTGCTTTTGCTGCGCGATGCTCTTGAGTATGAGCCCACCATTGTCAGCACTACTGGCACTTTTGCCAAGGCAAGACACGTTGTGCTCGGCCCTGAGTTCTTCGGTGCCATCAATGGGCGGCAAGATGCCGCAGCGGTGTATATCAATAGCGAAGTAAGGGCCTATTACATGGAACGTACACGATGATAGGAGAATCACCTGGAGCATCTACGACAAATGGCTGCGAATGAACCTACGAATGTTGTCTTGATACCCTGTGGCAATAATAGCTTCGTTGGAACGGGAGACTGTTTCCCTATCAAGTTTGGGGAAGGTTTGAATGGTCTCGATGTACTCTTCTACAGTGTCAACGTAGCGAGTGATGCGGCTGTCTGTCAGACTCGTCTCGTAGTATCGCCTTGACAGATTGTCGATGTTCAGCAGGATGTTCTGCACCCCGAGTGCCGGTGCTTCGATGGCGCATGTAGAGAAGATGGTGGAGTGGAAGTCGACGTACATCATTGCTTCGTAGAAGTTCTGCTTCTCCAGGATCATCACATTCTCAGGCAGGTCAAGATCGGAGAGGTAGCTGTCGTACGCCCTGGGAATGAGAACGTGACAAATGGTAGTATCGCGGTGGGCTGCCCTGCAGATGAAGTCAATGAGGCGTCTTTCGCGGCCCAACTGCAAGGTAACTCCGACGCTTCGCTGATAGCGTGCCAAATGGTGCACCAGATCAGGATCGGGGACGAAAGTGCTCTTCACGTAGTCGATGTAGAAGCTGCCAACGGGATGAACGTGGGCAGGGTCTATGAATCGTGCGTCGTCAAACGTATCTAGTTCCTTCTTGCCATACACCAGAAGGTCGTCGGGGAAGAAGCTCTTATCGAGGTCGCTGTATACGTTGTACGCAGGGTGACCCTTCCCAATCACACCGTGCTGGACCTCAATTACCTTGATTCCCAGGTCATGCGCTGCCTTAATGAAGCCTTCGCGTCCATAGTAGCAGGTTAGTAGTACCGCTCTGGGCTGGATCTTCCTTAGCAGAAAGGCAAATACCCGCCGCTCGGCTTCAAAGGCCCGTACAAGCTGGCCGTAGGATAATTCGAGTCCGTATTCCTCTTGGATGGCTTTGAGCACGGACGCGTTCTCAATGGAGGGGCGACGCATTGCATTGTGAAGAATCCATGCTAATAGCAAAGGGGCCCCTTCGGAGGCAATGTTTGCAGTGTGTACTTGAGCCTTGGGATAGCAGACAGTGGTATGCCTTTCTATCAGGAGGACTGCATCCCTTCCTAGATTGTCGATGATTGGATCGACAAACCTGTTGAACTGCTTCCCGTTTACCTCCCTTCTGTAACCTGCTGCACTTAGCGCAACGTATCGATACTTCCGAAACCAGTTCCTGGCTCCATACAGGCTCGCAGCAACTGCCTTGAGACGTCTCGATTTCAGAGAAGCATACGCTTGTCTCTCTCCACTTTCAGCTGAGATCTTAGCAACATACGACTCGGCATAACGGTTCCTCAAGTATGGCCAGACCTGCTCGCCGCCTACCCTGACGTCGGCAACGGGGTACTTGGTCTCAATTTCCTCCAAGATGTTTCTCATACGTTCCTCAAGTCACCGTTTATTTTACCGATTCCTGTGACACGCGTCCATATGCATTTCCAGGACTGCGCACAGCGAGAGTCGACTTCTTTCCGTTCCTCATGGGCCCAGCAAGGCTGCAATCCGGCCAAGCTTCTCCTTCGCTCGTGATACGGCTGCCTTGACCAGCCTACGGAGTGCCTGCCGTTCTTCCTCCTGAAGGAAGCGGAGGCCGAGAAGTATTAGAGGAAATACCAGAATGATCGGCAGCTTGGCAGCAAAGACAACCCAGAAACCGCTCAATTGCTCTGCTGCGAGGGACAACAGATAGCATGCTGCCGCGGCGGCCCCGATCTTCGCCAGCCTCCTGTACTCATATGGAACCGGAAACAGCTTGAGCGAGAAAAACGCGATAAAGAGGAAACAGTACAGGTTTGATATGGCTGACGCGACAGCGGCGCCCATCATCTGCATGTGGGGAATCAGGACTAGGTTAAGGACAACATTGAGTATGCCGCTCGTCAGGGTGCCAGCGGCTATGAGGGGGGTCTTCCTGAGCCAGAATAGAGGATTGACAACAGCGAAGTAGAAGCCTTGAAACAAGAAGCCCAAAGCTATCAGGGGCACTACCCTGTAGCAGTCGCGGTACTCTGGGGCGGCCAGAAGTGTAACTAGCTCACGAGAGAATATGATGGCGATGACAAAGGTGAAACACATTGCCATCACCCAGTACGTGATGAACCGTACGGCCTCGCCTTTGGCGGCATCGCCTCGGTCCTTCATTTGTGAGTAGAAGAAAGGCCCCCAGGCAAAATTGATGGCAGAGGCTATCAGGTTGACCCCTTGGCCTACGCGATAACCGACGGCATAAAGGCCGGCCTCGCTTGGCCCTGCCAGGCTGGTCAGCATCAGTCTGTCGGCCGTATGAAACATCCAGACCCCCAAGATGTGGGGGACCAAAGGCAGACCGTAGCGCAATCCGGCTTTGAGCTTGTGTGGGTCAAATACGGGCCCGAGATAGCGCCGGAGCAGCCACAAGGATAGAAGGCTGAACAAAGCGTTGCTTATGAGGATGGCAGCGATGTACCCCTTGGCCCCCTCCTTAAGCACCACGACGAGGAAGATGGTCAGGAGCTGCGTGAAGGCGACGTGCGCGGCGCTGAAAACCAGGTACCGGTTTGATTTCTGCTCGGTACGGTATAGGTTCAATCCTAGCAAGAATATGAGGTTGAAGTAGCTTGACCAAACCGCCATCTGAATGTACGGCGAGAAGGGAACCCCAGGCATGAGGCGCTCTAACGGACTGCCCAGCAGAGTGAGGAGTGTGCTCAGTACCAGGCCGTAAACCATGACGAAGATGGCAATCGTAGAGATGTGACGCCGCAGTTCAGCAGGATCGTCCCGGTAGTCGAAGTAGAACCTCATGTAGGCCGCCAGCAGCCCCAACTGGTAGAACGCCAACAGGAAGACCGCGATTGACTCCGCGACCGCTGTGATGCCGTACTCATCCGTGGACAGGAAGCGCGTATAGAGGGGAAGAAGGAGCACTCCGAGGAACGCTGGCACGAAATAAGCTACGAGATAGGCGATGCTATTTCGGGCAAGATGTAGAAAGTGCTGCAGCATCAGAATGGCCTGGAGGGCACACAGGATGTGAGACCTTATAGGTAGGCGTGGGACTCAGAGAGTCGCAAAGATCATATCCGCCTTGGCTTCTTCACTACCTCTCTTTGGCTGTGGTACACAAGCTTGTTTCCGTAACCCACGACCTGAAACACGTATGTCCCTGACGAGGCGCGCAAGTCGGCCTGGAGGACGCAGATTTGAAGATTTCGACCCCATGTTTCTCCCAATTGTCGGACGGCGCAGAGAGGAAATAGCCAAACCAGCAGCCAGGATGCGCCCCGATGGCAGTGAGTTGACAGAGGCGATTTCTGCCTTGCAGTCCTCGATCTTCTTCTCTTTCTCCTCAACCAGGTTGCGCCGTTTCCGATCCGGGTCTACGACTTCTCGCCAGCACTCCTCTTCGTAAGAAACTGGCGACTTCACTTCGCGCCTGACGTAGTAGCATCCCCGCATCTTACCTTCGTGTTGTAGAGTATCGAAAGCAGAGTCCAAGTCCAAGGATTACCTCCACCACCATGGCGCTGAGTCGCTGTTTCGCGACATGGATAGCAGGCATTCGGCCAGAGCCAGATCGTGCGGCGTGTCAATATCGATCACCCGCTCCGGGTCGGTAATGACGGCCTGAACACGGTCCCCTATTATGCGGTGCTCTTCGATGATAAGCCTTGTTCTGGTAGCGTCTACGCCACTCGTCCGGTATACCGGTGGCATGTCTTGCCGCCGGTAGAAAGCCTGACCGGTTTCCATAAGGGGCAGAAGCCAACTCTGCTCTAGGACTCTCATCAAATATGGGTGATATGATACCGGGCAGACAGTGCGCACGGAATGGGCCTGGCTTGCCACCAGTCTACTTACTGCCTGGTCAATATCTTCGGGAAGGATCAACGGATAGGTCGGCCGAAGATGAACCAGGACTTCAGGGTGCCACCCTTCTGCCTCGCGGAGGAAGTCTACTGCATGTAGCAGGACAGGCAGGTCCGGCACAGTGTCTCCCGAGAGCTCAGCCGGTCGCAAGAAGGGGACTTCAGCGCCGTACTCCCGCGCTACCCTGGCTATCTCGGGATCATCGGTCGAAACGACGGTCCGGGTAACAGAACTCGAGTGGATCGCTGCTTGGATAACGTAAGAGACCAATGGCTTGCCCCCCAGTGGCTGAATGTTCTTCCGCTGTATGCCCTTTGAACCGCCCCGCGCAGGGATGACGGCCAGCGTATCCAAATCAAATCATCCTTTCACCAGAGCCTATTGACATAACTCCATCATAAGCCAGTAGGCAAGGCTCCCCCAGGAACAGTCAGTCTTTGGTGGAAGGGGATGGACGTGGAAACTGGTTGCCGTGAGTCAGAGACCGTCTTTCTTCGCCAGGCAACCGCTATGTCACCAGCGCAGGGTCCCCCATCGACACCTGGATGCGAGGCAGGAGCACGGACCGCGCAGTAGTCCAGCCGGCTTGCTTGTGTTGAGGGCAATCGATCAGCGGGATGCACCTTTCAACCTCACATTCTCTGGCTCGGCCAGATGCGAAGGCCCTCAAAATCGAGGTCAAACGCTATGGGTATGCCGCCTTTTTCCCTGATTGCCTTTGTCACGGCGTGTTTGCGAAACGGGCTACAATAGAACAACAGGTGCCCGCCTCTTCCGGCCCCCAGCAGCTTGCCGCCGAGTGCTCCCTCTCCTATGGCCAGGTCGTACAGACTGTCGATTTCTGTGTCAGAGATGTTCTGGTGCATAGTCTTCTTGAGCTGCCACGCCTGGTCGAGTAGGTGGCCAAACTCCGCTAGATTTCCCGTCAGCAAGGCCCTGCGCACGTCCTTGACCAGGTTGAGCATGGGCGTGTATTCCGAGGCATCCTCGCTGAGTGAGACAGAGCCGTTACGCTGGTTGCCCGCGTGGACATCTCCTGAATTGCGCGTCAGGCTGGTAAAGCACATCAGGAGGTTGCTCTCCAGCTCATAGCGGACCCTGTCTTTGACACGTAGAGGGTGCACAACGACACCGTCATGGTCGAATTCTATGTAGTTGAGGCCACCGAAGGCGGCAGCGTACTGGTCCTGCCAGCCGCCCCGAATTCCCAACTCGATCCTCTCTGCTTGAAAGGCGAGGTCGGCGATGCGATACTCGTCAATCTGGCTGGAACGAACATAGTCGATGAGACCGATAACTGCCACGGTGATGGCCGATGACGCTCCCAGGCCACTGCCGGGCGGCACATCGCTGGAAGTATACAGCTCAAACCCGAAGTTGGGTCTGCTGATGTTTACGGCGGCTTTGAGCAAGTCCAGTGTGCCATCATATTCTATGGCATCGAGTGACGGGAGCGTCACCTCCTGGTCAAACTCCCGTGAGCACAACACAATCTGCGAGTCGTCCCGGGGTATCAACTGGGCGTGGCAGTAGCGATTGATGGTGGCGTTGATGACGGCCGCTCGCCTCTTCTCGATGATATGGGTCATGTCAGTGCCACCGCCGGCGAAGCTAATGCGTACCGGTGCCCTGGCACGTAGCACCGTGCCCACCGGACTTGAGTCGGGCTTCAGTTCGCTGTACAGTATCAGGTCGACGACGTGCCCGTCGGCATCCACCACCGGAATATGTCTGATGCCCCGCTCGAAAAGGCGCAGGAGTTGGTGGTACTTCTCGTTCCCGGCTGTGGTGACCGGATTCCTGTGCATCACCCTGTCCAGCGCGGTGTCCAGCCCGTGTCCGGCGAGCAAAGCCCGCCTTATGTCGCCATCGGTCACAATACCGGCCAAACGTTCCTGATCGTCAAGCACCAAGGCCATACCATACCCGCCAGTGCTCTTGATATGTCGGGAGATGCAGTCCATCGCCGCGGCCACTGTGTCAACGCAGTGGAGCTGGATATCTTTCAGATATTCGAACATCGCACCTCAGCCTCTACTTACGTCGGTTGATTCCCTGAGCCAGCGTACCATCTCTACCGCCGTATCAATTGGCAGGTCCCTTCCCTCGAAGATCTTGTATGCGCCGTCCAGAAGCTCGTTAGTGATTACGGGCCAGTACCAGGCGTCGCGCCGCAAGGCGGCGTGGTCATCATTCTGCCCGTCATTGTGACTTATCTCAAGCGCCACTACGTTTTCAGCAAACCGGCGCATGAAATCCAGGCGGTCGAAAGCATATACCCGGGCCGCCAGGTTCAAGTGGCCCAGGTTGACGTTCAGACCGATGTCCTTCCTGGAAAATGCCCTTGTGAATGATTCAAACTCTTCCGGTCGCTGGAGCAGAAGGTGATCCGCCTGTGCTATTGACCCCTGACTCTCAACGGCCAGGGCGACGCCCTCACGCCGGGCGTGTTTGACCAGTATTCCTGTTCCTTCCAGGAAACGGTCAAAACTCTCCCTGTAGGTGGATGAGGTCATGGGTTGCGCTGTGAACCGGAAGTCGTAGTTCTGTCCCCCTCTGCTCTCACCTTGGGGATCGGTGACGAAACCGGGATGAAAGGTGTACAGGTGGGCCCCGATCTCGGCGCAAAAAGACATGCTCATCTTGCCGTGATCGAGACTGCGTTTCCGGATATCAGGGTCAGATGAGGCGATGTTGGCAACAAACCGCTCTAGGGGTGGCGGGAAGTAGTTGTGGACCAGATAGGACATGCCCAGGACGATCAGCTTGGACGCCAGGTCTGGTTCAGGACAATGTGTGGAACCGAGCTCAACGGCATTGATGCCCTGCTCCCGCAGTCTTTCCAACACCGGTGTTATCGGCGTGTCAGTCGGTGCGAAGGTGGTAGAGAGATATACCGTCACGATGGCATCCTCACTAGCCCTGCTTGCCAGTCAGCACAGCCGGCACCCCGACGGCTGTCGCCCCACTAGGTATGTGGTCCAAGACAACGGCACCAGCACCAATCTTGGCATCATCTCCTATAGAACAGTTTTCCAGAATTCTGCTGCCTATCCCCACGAGCACCCGTTCACCAATGCTTACGCGCCCGGCGATGGCGGCACCGGGATTGATATTTGAATACCTGCCCACCTTGACTTCATGACCAAGTACAACTCCAGCATTCACAAGTACGCCCTCGGACAAGGAGCATCCCGGCATGATGATGGCTCCAGGATAGACGATTGCCCCAACGCCGACGGTTACAGCAGGTGCCACGTATGATTTGGGATGAACTATGGTGGGCAGAGCGTAGCCCAGTTCCAGCGCCAAGTGCGAGAGTCGTTGCCTCACTCCACACTGACCGATGGCTACCACAATCGCCGAAACACCTTCAGCAATGAGAGTCCGCAGTCGCTCATCGCCACCCAGTACCGGTAGATTGTCTAGCGCCACCCCTCTCCCCTCCGGATCGGGGGTCAGGAATCCAACCACGTCATACCCACCAATATCCTTGACAATCTGAAGGGCTTCGAGCCCGAAACCGCCAGCACCAGCTATCGCGATCCGAATCATTCGATATCATCCCATGACAGCAGAGTATTGGCCGGCAGAAACCGTACCGCCTTACGCCCCAGCAATTGGTGGTATAGTGCTGGCGTCAGACCGGTGCCCGGCCGTTTTATGGCTACGTCTTCAGGACTGAGTATTGTTCCCGCCTCAAGGTCACGCGCCGCGACCAAGCTCTTGCGTAGACGCAGGCGCGTCTCATGTTCGCTTGCCAACACGTCCTTCACTCGGCTGCCCAGCGCCATTTCTGTGCCCCGGATAAGGGACACCGTCAGTTTGAGCTCATCCGGAGTTAGCGCCATGCGATGGTCCGGGCCTGGCAGGGCCTTGTCCAGGGTGATGTGTCTCTCGAAGACAACGGCGCCCAATGCCACGGCCAGCACCGGATTCACAAACTCAGTGCTATGGTCCGAATAACCCACCAGGACATCAAGCTCGTCACGAATGGTCGTCATGGCGCGCATATTCGTATCGGAGAGCTTCGCCGGGTAGTTCCCCGTACAGTGCATGACCACAAGCTCCCGGCATCCGGCGCCACTGAGTACGCTGACACTGTCCCTTATCTCCGCCATGGTCGACATTGCGGTGGAGAACAGGACCGGCTTTCCCCTTCCGGCGACATTTGAAAGAAAAGGAAGGTTGTTCGCTTCTGTCGAGGCTATCTTGAAGGCGTGGACACCCACACTATCCAGCAGTTCCAGGCTTTCCTCATCGTAGGGCGTCGACAGGAACTCGATGCCCTTGTCGCCGGCGTAGTCGATCAGTTCCCGGTGCATTTCAGCCGTGAGCTCCTGCGTCTTGAGCAGCTCAAACCAGGACTGCTCGGCATCACTCCCCGTGGTCTCAATGTGATAGGCGGCTTTTGGCGCGCTTCTGGTGTTGAGGTTCTCAGCCTTGAACGTCTGGAACTTGACGGCATCTGCCCCGGCCTCACAGGCGGCATCTATCAACTTCTTCGCCAGGCCAAGCTGGCCATTGTGGTTCACCCCGGCCTCGGCAATGATGTAAACGGGGTGGCCTGCGCCTACAAGCCTGCCGCCGAGACGAAACTCCTTTGGCCAGCCGGAAATTGCCTCGCTCTTCACCTCTTTCACTCCTCAGGCGTTCCGGTAGAGGGACGAATCAGGCAGCATTTTGTAGGCCGTCAGCAGTTCATCGATTCCCTGACGCACGCTGCGGTGCGCCGCGAAGCCTTGTTGTCGTAGCTTGGCGTTGGAGACCACGTAGTTGCGTTTGTCTGGGTCGTTGGCCATGTCCGAGAAGATGACGTTAAAGTGTGGCACACGCTCCTTGACCAGATTTGCAAGTTCCCCCTTGGAGTAGTTGGCTTCATCCAAGCCGACGTTGTAAGGCTCGTTCTTCAGCCGGTCAAAATTCTCCAAACAGAAGGCAAAACATTCAGCCACGTCATCGATGTGAATGTAATTACGCTTGAAGTCCTTCTCATAGATCACAACGTAGCCACAGCGCACTGCTTCGTAAACGAAGTGATTCACCAGCAGGTCAATGCGCATCCGGGGTGACACGCCGAAAGCAGTGGCCAGCCGCAGAGTGACCACATTGCCGACCTCCAAGAGTTCCTTCTCTGCCTGGACTTTGGTGCGGCCGTAAAGCGAAATGGGCTCAAGAGCGGTCTCTTCGGTAGTGTATTCGACGTCGTTCTTGGTGCCGTAGCCACTGTTGGTGGTGGGGAACACTATCATTTGCCCCGGCGAACGTAGTCTGATCAGGCTGCGGACACCGCCAAGGTTCAGTGATTCGGCGAGCACGGGATCACGCTCGCAGGCCGGCGCACCGACCAGAGCTGCCATCGGAATGACGGCGTCGGCATGGGGCAGGAGACCCTTCAGCGCGCGTTCGTCACGCGCGTCTCCTCGAACGAAAGAGAAGTTCTTTCGGCTGGCCACGCCCAGCAAGCTGCTCTGCCCGTACATCAAGTCATCCAGGACTGTTACCTCGTGCCCCGCATCCAGCAATACCGGCACCATTACGGAGCCAAGATAGCCGGCACCCCCAGTAACCAGAACTCTCATATGTCTGCCCCTTTCCCAATTCGCAACTCGGCCAGTGCCTTTCCGATTGACAGGATCACATGATCCAGTTGCGGCGGAGTGATCCCATAGTACATCGGGAGGCAGAGGACTTTACGGCATATCTCCTCGGTGACCGGGCAGGGGCCAGAGTAGTATCGCTCCAGGTAAGGCTGCTTATAGGCCGCATATGGCCAAGAAACGTTTGTGCCAATGCCCATCTCAGCAAGGCGCTCTCTAACCTGGTCGCGTTGATCGACCAGGATGGCATAGAGAAACCAGGCGTGGTCGTTTTCCGGCAATACCTTGGGTACTATCAGCCCCTTCAACTGCTGCAGATGCTCCGAGTAATGGTCGGCAGCCTTGGCCCTATCGGCTAGAACGTCGCTGTACCGGGTAAGCTGGGCCAGGCCCACAGCCGCGTGCAAGTCTGTCATTCGGTAGTTGTGGCCCAGCTCGAGGTGGCGGTATTTCGTGTCCGGCGATTCTCCGTGCGAGCGTATCCGCCGGGCACGCGCTTCCAGGCCGGCATCGTGCACAAAGAGCATACCGCCTTCCACGGTGGTAAACGTCTTGGCGGTGTGAAAGCTGGTGATGCCGACGTCACCTATCGTGCCCAAGGCTCTGCCCCTATACCTGCCGCCCAAGGCTGGCGCTGCATCTTCCACCAGGAAGAGACCATGCTCCACGGCAAGAGAACGGAGTTCGTCCCAGCCTGCTGCTTGACCAGCGTAGTCAATTACCACCATCCCCTTAGACTTCGGCGTGATCCGTTCCCGGGCTGATTCTGCGGACATGTTGTAGGTGTCACGGTCAACGTCAACAAAGACGGGGGTAGCTCCCTGGTACAGGACGCAGTTCACGGAGGCAATATAGGCGAAGGCCGGGACTAGAATCTCATCGCCTGGCTCTACGTTCATGAGTTTGAGGGCCACGTCCAGCGCCGCAGTGCCAGAACTGACCGCAATGGCGAAGGAGGCACCGGTCAGTTCGCGTAGTCGCTCCTCAAGTGCCTCCACATTGCGGCCCTGGCTCAGCCAGCCGGTGGCCAGCGTTCTGTTGACAGCGTCAGACTCGGCCGTATCAAAGTAGGGACGTGCCCAAGGTACTTCCGTCATTCTGTTCCATCGTCGTGCAGGCTATGCCTCCGGGGTTTTCGACGCTCTGCACTATGGCATTATGCCACTCCCCTCCCCGACTTGGCAAGAACCCCTCATAGGGGCCCACCGGGATGCAATGGCCTCTGTGCAGAGCCGATAAGCACCAAAGCCTCGCAGGGTCGCCGTGTAGTGGACGACGTGCTTCATAATGACAATGTTCTCCAGCAAGGCCGAGTGAAAGCCCCTTCATTGAGACGAAGCTCATAGCCTCACCACACCAGTATTCACAAGATTCCGGGTCACACCCCGGGTGTCGAATATCAGGCCGGCCATCGCGCCTATGTGCTTGTAGTCGTAGCAGGTGTGATCGGTGGCTATGACAACGCAGTCCGCTGACCTCAGCTCCTCGTCAGCCAGGTCGACCGCGCGCAAGGTCTCACCCCCCAACTCTATCTCGTCCACGTAAGGGCCATTGTACCTCACCCGGGCACCCTTTGCCGCCAGGAGCCGCAGAATCCTCAGGCTGGGGGATTCCCTGGTGTCACCTACATCTTTCTTGTAGGCCACTCCCAGCACCAGCACCCGGGACCCTGAGAGGCCCTTGCCGCTGGCATTCAAGACGTCCACAATCCTGGATACAACGTAGCCAGGCATGTTCTCGTTGATGTCCGCGGCAAGCTCAATTCACCGTGGGCCGCACAAGATTATCACCCCTACCCTGCGACTGCCGACGACGCCAGCCTGGCCCGGTTTGCTCTCTGCCACCCCAGCAATTCGTGATGTGGACAACCAGCGGTATACATATCTGTTTACTTGATTGCCTCAACATAAAGAGATATTTCGGGATGAGTATTGTCAAAAAGCTTAACATCCCTAAGAATAGGACAGTAGCTCTGTCCATAACCTGACAAGTGTATTTTGACAAAACCTGCTTTCTTTAACATTGAGGACATCTTTGCAAAATTCCACCAGTTCATATGATTTCCTGGATATCGTTTCTGAATCTCTAACGGGCATTTAGAGATGCAATAGTCCAGAACCCACTCAACTCCATTTTCACTGAACAGCGACCTAAGGCCATCGTCATCAATTCTCTCCGGTGCACCATCAGCATGTAAAGTTGAAACGCTTGTTGCGAAATGGGCCAAGAAAATTTGCTCTATTGATGCTTCCTTTAGCGGCTTATTATATTTCACTCGTTGCCAGTTTCTGCGAATACTGTACATATTGATCCAGTCGAAGTAGCCCCTATCATTCTCTCTATATGCTCTATAGGCCAAATCGATGTTAGGCGTAGTGATTCTCAAGAACCCGTTAGGTTTCAGTATTCTATAGGCTTCGTTGAACATATTTTGAGCTGCCTCATTGCTCACATGTTCAACAGTATGGCTTGAATAGACTACTTCAGCAGATTGGCTCTCAATAGGAAGTGGTTCAACTGAAAACAAATCATAACTAATTCCTTTCAAGGTTTTAGCTCGATTTGATACATACCATTCAGAATCGTAATCGACATTTGTCCAAAATGGATGACAAAAACCTCCAGCACCGATATTGTAAAACCTTTTATTGATGCAGATGTCTGGACATCACGTTCACGTAGCCGCTGATAATTATTGTTGCACTTTGTCCTGGGCCGTGGTATAATGTGGCTATGGATACTGATATTCCCTCCGTCACCCAGTTACCCCTGATC
>Ga0180432_10002887_pt1 | contig 25324 bp, 12 predicted proteins | sample SS_ome_10_FD_132414 | JGI IMG/M metagenome (GOLD analysis project Ga0180432, IMG submission 132414) | Hypersaline lake sediment archaeal communities from the Salton Sea, California, USA - SS_1_MS_2 metaG | ecosystem: Environmental > Aquatic > Non-marine Saline and Alkaline > Hypersaline >... | reverse complement strand
GCACGATGCTGAGCGGCTCCAGCGTGGATGCACGTGAAACGAAGCTGAAAGCAGGCAAGGCTTGGCGGACCTTCGCCCTCGACACGGCCAAGTCGCTGCGTGAGAGTCAGGCTGTTGAGCGCATGAGCGGTCTAGGCTTCGCAGGAGCTAGCGAGTCGATCTCGGCGTTCATGAAGTTCAATCAAGGCATCGCCAAAATGGATGCCAAGAGCATCGGAGCGGAGAGCTCGAAGCTCTTGACCGCGCAGTCCGCTATCATGAACCAGTTCTACTCGCAGTTCGGACAGATGTCCGAAGGCGAACGGAACCTTATGATGAAGCACATCGCCTCGTCCGGAGCTCTGCAAGGCATCTTCGGACATGGCGCTAGGAACATCAACGCAGCGATCGGCATGGGTGTCAGGTCTCTCGAGTACACGAAGAAGAAGGGACAGAAGAAGGGTGCCCGTGCGCGGTTCGAGGGCCTCGAAGCATTCATGGGTACGACGTTCGACGCCAGCGGATTGGACCTCTGGGGTCTGGGCAGCATGGATGACCCGCGCGTTACGCTGAACCTGCAGGAGAAAATGCGCGCTACGTTCCAGGCGCAGTTCGGGGACAAGGCGGACGTAGGCAACCTCACGAAGATGGCAACCGACTATCTCCGTGACGGCGGCGGCTGGACCGAGAAGAAGATGCAGAGGTTCATGTCTGAGTTCGGGGCCGAGAAGACGCGCTTGTCAGAACAGAGCGCCGCCCCACAATCGGCGGAGGTGACGGCGAACAAGGACGTGCTCAAGAAGCTCACGGAGCTGCTCGAGCCAGGAGGGAAGAACCTGTTTGCCGAGATGGCAGATAGCTTGTCTATGATCCAGAAGAGCGGATTCAAGATGAACATCACGCTAGATCCGTTCGGCGGGGGCTCGCAGCAGACGCGGGCGGTGCCTACTGAGGTCGGAGTCGACGGAGGATCGTGATGGCACGCGTAGTGAAGACCGAGCGGGACTACCCGACCCTGAAGACGAACAACCCTGACGGCAAGTTCGTCTACGTCGAGATGGACTACGTCCCGCTGGACTTCCTTTTCGAACAGCTGGCGCGCTCTGCGGTCATGGAGCGTCGTCGCACTCAGGTCCTCTACCCGCGGCTCGACATGGACGCGATCGACCGGACGATCCGAGGAGGCTGACATGGGCGCTGCGTTCGGCGGCGCTGCCGCCAGATCCCTCGCCTTCGCGAAGGACAAGAACAAGCCGAAGACGACGATCTCTGCGTACAAGGAGGACATGAAGTCCAAGACGACCTTGTCGCAGGGACAGTTCGAGATCGAAGCGGACTACCGCGACCAGGGAGTGTTCGGCGGACCGCTAGAGTCCCAGAAGCGGTCGGCGCGGTATACCGTCGGGCTCCGCGCCGGGACGGACACCGTGGCAACGCTGGTGTCGTCGGACAACCCCAAGTTCACGTACACGAGCTTCTCCGTTCTCGACATCTCCGTAGACGACCAGGAGATCATCAGCGTCAACCCAGCACAGGACAACAGCTTCTTCGTCGAGAGCTCGGGTAGAGCCAGCCGCACGCTCAGGGTCAACGGTGCGCTGCTCAACGCCGACAAGTTCGAGTGGTTCAAGGACTGGATGACCTACTACGATAGCCTGTTCCGTTCCAGCCGGATGCTGCGCAGACGCGCCGTGTCCACGCTGACCATCGACGGTGTGGCGTATCACGGGCTCATCTTCAACTTCACAGCCAGCAAGAACGCCGATCAGGAGAACGCCCCGATGTTCGGGTTCTCCTTCCTGGTCATGGACATCACGCCGCTGAAGACGCACTACAGTCCGGGCGAACCCCTCGTCGATACCAACTACTTCACCGACTTCAGCACGAACTTCTTCGGCCTCGGCGAGGACGGGAAGACGCTGCAGCCTGACGGCTCTTCGACGCCCACAGAGGTCATCGGTTACAGACGGAAGGAGTCCAAGCCCGGTGACAAACGGCTCCTGGCCCTCGGCGCCGCGGCGGTGTCGATGGCGGACCCGGCGAAGTGGGCGGCGATGCAGGGCGCTGACAAGAAGACCGCAGCCGCAGGGATGGTCGGGAAGGCCGGTGCTACCTACGGGCAGACAGCTGGGTCCAGCGGAGGTATTCTCGCAGCCAGTCTCGGTGCTGGCATGGGAAACACCGCGGCCATGGCAATCGCCGGGAACGAGACGAAGGCGTCCTTCGGCGCGAAGATGGCCGAGGCCGGTCTCAGCGCAGCGGAGAGCTTCACGAACGAGATGCTCGGCGGCGTCCTCAAGTTCGGCGTCGGCGAGAAGTTCGCTCCAGGGCGCGACTATGACAAGGCCAAGTTCAACTCCGGCTGGCGCGGGCTCGTGACGAAGCTCATGGACTACGGCTTCTCCGCTGCGCGCATGGGTATCTCCAGGCACCTGAAGGGGGGTATGGCCAGCGTCAACTTCGGGGTAACGACGAGCCACAACAGCCCCACCAAGGACGTCGGGTTCACCCACAGCAACATCATTGCCGGGGCGAATGTGGTGCACACACAGGTGTCGCTGTCACAGATCGGAACCTCGGAGCGACAGACAGTAGCTGACGTGGAGGTCACAGACGTCTCCGTCAAGAACGCGAAGAGCGCCAAGGACCAGAAGGTCGGACCGATGCTCGGCTTCACACCGTCCGTTGACAACGAGACGCACGTGAACCCGTTCTCCATGGTCACGATAACTACTCCACCTGGGTCGCGACCGGCGAAGGGCGGCGACCCCGAAGCCTGGGGGCCCATCTTTGACCTCTAAGCCCCAGTACAGCATCGGGGTGAAGCGCGAGGGGTTCGACTCCGTCTACCGCGACGTGCGCGCCTTCGTCGAGCGGCGAGAGTTCCCAGTCGTCAGTGTCCACGGGCAGTACGGGGCCGGGAACCCTGGCATGCTCACTGCGCAGCTGGTGGTCGACGAGGACCCGCACTTCGAAGATCGCACCTACGTCGAGTTCGAGTTCCTCGACAGTGGGATGCCGGACGTCGTCGAAGACCGCGATGGGGTACTCCTGTTCGAAGGTGAAATCCGCAGCTACGTCTGCGTGACGACGCCGCACGGAATGCAGTGCATCGTCACATGCGCAGGCACGATCGTTGGCCATCAGACCGCCGCCACGCTAACGGCGGCGAACTCGAAGGCCAAGGACATGCCGTTGGGCGTCACGTCCAGGTTCACAGGGGCCGAGGTGCTGAAGGACGTCAAGGAGCTCCAGCGCATCCTCCTCACCCCGCTCGAGCAGAACGCCGCTCCCGGTGTGCCGGGTGGCTTGATCCACCTGCTGCGGCGCGGCCTGCACGTGGACGACAAGGACGACTCGTTCTTGAAGGCGGCGAACGAGCGGCTCAACCTCGACCGGTGTCTCGGTGCGGCCCCGAACGACGACACCACCGAGATCTTCCTGCTCATGAAGGAGACGGGGAAGCTCCTCGAAGACATCTTGAACGGTGCTGCCTCCGCCGGCGGGATCCCCAACGTCGAGATCATCAAGCAGCTGCTCCTGCAGCGCGTCTTCTACCAGAACGTCTACGTGCCGCCAGGATACATCTCGACACCCACGAAGGTGCAGTACCGCACCTACACGCAGACGAAGGCGTTCGCTGGGTTCAAGAAGCTCCTGAAGGACAAGATCGACCTGTGCGCTCGAATCGTCGACGTCAGCGGATCGTGGGGTACGCCGTACGTGCCGGGCGCTCCTGAGCAAGGCCTGCTGCACACACCGTCCGTGCTGATCCAGAAGGTCTGGGTCGACATCGAGTCGCATCTCGACGATATCAACTTCGGAAAGCTCGAGGGTGACGCCAGATCGAAGTGGAGCAACGTAGAAGCACACATCAACGCAGGCCGTGCCTACCTGAAGCGTCTGGGTGGGCAGGCGGCGTGGAACTGGCTCTCCGAGACTGCTGAGACCGCTGTCAACGCCGTGAAGGGCCTCATCGGGCACGATGAGAAGAACGCGTACGGTACGCTCATGGAGGCATCCAAGGAGGCGCTCGAGCTCTACAGTGAAGCCGAGAAAGGCAAGAAGCTGACGTCGGCGGCGATTCACCTCGCCGAGGGTGCTGGACTCGCTCTGACGAAGCTCGGTCAGGAGATGGAAGAGACAGCGACGGTCATCAACACCCGCAAGCAGCAGGTGAAGCTCTACGCCGACGAGCTGATCGCAGCGTTCGAAGACCTCACAGGCGCCGAGCAGAGCTGGGCGAAGACACACTCCGAGGGTACAGCCCCACGACGGTACCATGGCGAGATCCTGATCCCGGAACTGTTCTTCGCTGTCCCGCCTGCGTGCAACGCGATCATGCCGTCGATGTACACGCAGGTCAACATCCAGCACAACATGGCGAACGTGCCTACACGACTGCTACTGGTGTGCCCGTCGCGTTCAGGTGCGGGACGCTTCTTCCGCAAGCACCGCACTTCCTACGTGGTAGCCCCGAACATCAAAGCGATCAACGGAGGCGGCGGCAAGCCGCTCATCCTCGAGGACGCCCTCATGGGCAAGTCCGTGATGTTGGAGCACGAGCTGTTCTCCGGTCCGAACCCGCTGATCATGCCGATCTCGAACGCTCTCGGTTACGCCGTAAACGACATCTCAGAGCTCACGAAGGTCGGGAAGAAGCTGCGCCGCAAGAAGGGGAAGCTCGACACCGACCTGGACTTCGTGCAGGAGATCGCTCACTACAGGTTCTTCGAGCAGCAGATCGCCTACAACCAGGGGTCCGTCACCTGCCACGAGTGGGCGCACCTGATCCCAGGGCTGCCCGCCGCCGTCCTCGTGGGCGCCGACAACGAAGCGAAGAACGCGTACACGGCGAAGATCCAGCAGATCCAGTTCTCCATCAGCAAGGACCGCTCGTCGCAGGCGGTGGTCACGCTGAGCCACATCATGGGACTGGACGAGCGCGTGAACTACATGATCCACCGGCGGTACTACACGACGGCCACGCCGCCCACGAACCACATCAAGGACCTGCTCGTCGCTGCTGGCGAAGAGCAGAACAAGCGCACGGCTGCGATGCTGTACACGTCGGCCGTCATCGAGGCGCAGAAGGTAACAGCCAAGAAGGGCCTGAAGGGCACCTCCGACATGGAGGCGGCGACAAAGCAGCTGGGCAACCACACGGTCACGGAAGGCGCCAAGGCTTCAGGACAGTCCATTGCGAGCATCCAACAGGTCGTCGACGTGCATGCGCACAACCAGGATGTCTGCGAAGGCGTGGTGCAGGGTGAGGGCATCAAGCCTGTCGACTACACGGCGCCGACGTACGACGCCGATCCTGTGACCGGTGCGCCGAACCAGCCGAAGCCGTTGGTGGCCGCAGCCGAGGATCTCTTCAACTCGCTGCGGGACATCACAGGCCCGATGAAGATCACCGAGGGGGAGCCGGTAAGCGCCGAGTACGACAAGCTCATGCACCCGTCCTGGCTGGCCGACTGCTTCAATCCGGAGAACATCGGCAGGGTGTACGAACACCTCTTCGGCGTGAAGAGCATGTACGACCACGTCGAAGGCGGCGGCAGCGTAGCAGACGTGGTCGGACGGTTCCTCGGCGCTCACGCCGGCATGGGCATCTACGTGTCCAGGCCGATCGTGAAGCTCCGTACGTTCCAGCAGGAGTTCCGCCCGGAGGTCTCCGTCATTTTCAACGAGGCCGGCGCTGTGACGCCTCCTGGCGAGTTCACGGCGCAGGTCGTGGCGTCTCCGGAGGAAGAGGGTGGTCGACGAGGCGCTGTAGACCCGCGCCCGGAACGTGGTAGAATCGTGGACGCCGCCCTCGTGCGGACACGAGAGACCCAGTTCACTGAGCTGGTCCAGGACGCGAACGAGGTCGAGCTGTCGAAGGGGGCAGGATGATTCCGCTGCAGAAGACTGCTGCACCAGGGGACGACGATTTCTCGCAGGCAGTGATGCGCTGGAAGACGTCTGGGAGCCCAGAAGACCTGCGCGTGGTATTGAAGGGTCTGCGGCCGATCATCGCACAGCGATCCCACGACTACCCGCAGGTAGGGCCAGAGATCACCACTGCAGAGCTGACGCGCGAAGCCCTCAAGGGGCTGAAGCGCTATGAACCTGGGCGCGCCTCCGCGAAGACCTGGGCGATCACGTCGATGAAGGCAGCCAACCGTCACCTGCTGCGACGCGCCACCCCGCTCCGGATCCCAGACTCCCGTCTGCAGGCCGTAGGCAAGATGCAGCGGGCGAAGGAGGAGGGTGGGACGACGAGGGAGCAGGCGCGGAAGTCCGGGCTCTCCGCGAAGGAGATGCTCCTGCTGCAGCGCGAGCACAAGCCCGTGAGACTGTCCTCGAAGGAGGAGATCCCGCACGGGATGAAGGCGTCGCGTGCGAAGGAAGTCTGGTCGCTGATCAAGCACGAGCTCTCCGACAACGAGCGGAGGGTATACGACATCCTGTCCTCCGATCCGAAGGCGCGAACTTCAGACATCGCGAAGTCGATGGGCGTCTCGGCGTCCAGCGTGTCGTACTACAAGAAGCGCATTCGCGAGAAGATGGGAGCGTTCTCGAAGTAGATGGACGAGGCGACCAAGAACAAGGTGCGCGCTACGCTGGCGTGGGCCCTGACGAAGAAAGCGACACTCGAGGCCGAGCTCGCGTACGTGGAGGCCTGTCTGGAGCAGGAAGGGTTCCCGGCTGAAGACCTTCAACTCGAGAAGTTCGGGGAACCTGAAGAGGGCTGACAATGCTGATCACGTTCACAGTGAAAGATGTCCTTGACGGCCTCTACCGGGGCGCGAAGGTGAAGGTGTTTACCGCAACCGAAACGCTCGTGGTGGAGGGCACTACAGACGTCGACGGCAAGGTCGTGTTCGACTTGACCGATGGCACCTACGTGGCGCGTGTGTCGCTGGCGCTGTACCCATACGTAGCTCCGCAACCGTTCGCGTTCACCGTAGCAGGCGGCGGAGACGACGAGTTCATCTTGCGCGTCGAGGTGCTGGAGCTACCGTCCGCAGACAACCCCAACTTCTGTAGGGTTTCTGGACACCTGATCAACGAAGGAGTCATCAACACCAAGGTCGTCCTTGAGCGCGTGTGGCCGCGGTCGCTCATCGTCAACGACGCCCAGGTCGCCTGCGTCAGCAGCCCGTATACGCTCTCGGTCGATGACAACTACTGCATCACCGACCTTCTGCGCGGCGCCCGCTACCGCGTAAGCCTCTCTCGGCAGGCAAAGCGCTGGTGGGTACAGATCCCGGACGCCGCCTCCGCAGATATCGGAGCGACGCTGTTCCCTATGGTCAAGACGATCACTCCGGAGAGCGCTATCGTGGCGCTCACCACCGGGGAGGAGCAGTCTGTAGGGTACAGCCAGCGCTACTACTCAGGGCTGTTCTTGTCGTCCGACGCTCTGCAGGCGGATGGTGCACCAGAGCGTCAGTTCGACGTAGTGGATTCCAGCGACGCCCCGTCCATCGTGTTCACATCGAGCGACACGGACGTCGTGCGCGTCGAGGACGACTGCGGACTGCTGCGGCTCATTGGCGTGGGCGCCGGCGTCGCCACGATCTCTGCAGCGCTCTCCGACCCGTGGGCGGACTTCGTGCGGCCGAGTGTCGAGCAGACGTGGGTTGACCTGATCGAGGTCGAGGTGACGTAGTGGCCACCGCCCGCCCAGAGCTGTTCATGAGCCGCGGTCTCACGCTCGCAGCGCAGTCCGCCATGGCCTTGGGGATCCTCACGGACAAGGACGTCTTCTACGCTGCGATGGAGTACTCTGTCCAGCAGCTGCGCGACATACTCTCGAACCTGGAGGAGACGCTCCAGGACGAGCTGGACGCTCAGGGCGGCTACACCAGAACCACGAAGGTCTCTGTCGGCCAGGACGATGGAGAGAGCCTGGATTCCCTGCGTACAGCCCTGTCCGAGCGTGAAACGAAGCAGGTGTACCTGAAGGGGCGCAACCGACGGCTCACGGCGCTGCTCACCGATCTCCAGACGTGGTACCAGCTCTACACGCCGGGGTTCTTGTCGTCTTCGGTCAAGCGCAGACATCTGGACCCTGTGATGGACAGGCTGCGCGAGCGAGGCAGCGAGGAGCTCGCTACGAGCCTGCAGGACGCTCTCGACGCCATGGATGGCTGGAGCGCGTACGTGCCATTCTACGAGGGTTCTCTGCAGCCAGCGCGCACCACGCACGCGCCGTCTCTGGTCGGGAAGACCGGACCGTTCGTCATCCAGGCCGGCAGCGGGGACATCGAGCTTACCGGTCTGACTGGGAGCTACACGTGGTCTCTGCCGGAGTCTTCGAAGCCGGAGATGGCGCTGTACACGACGACTACTACCTTCCAAAGCGGCGCGAAGCCGGAGCTCAAGTTCGACGCCGGTGCGCCGAACTTCACGACACAGACTGCCGGTCCGATAACCGTGACCATGGACGCTACGATCGTCGCTTCGTCACCAGCAGCGTTTGCTACGGCCGTCATCGGGCAGTACGTGAAGATCGGGGCGAACTACTACGGAATCATCAACGTACTGGACGGTAACACAGCACTTCTGGACGGGTCTCCTGGCGCTGGTGTCTACCCGAACTGCGAGATCCACAACCCGCACACGTTCACCATCACGCTCGTGAACATGACCCAAGCATACAGCGTGCCCACGCAGTTCACGATTGCCCTACCGGGCGGTTTCGGGTCGTTCTCTCCGACCGACTTGCGGACTGCCTTCCAGGCTGCGCTTCCTCCGACGATGTGCACCTACGCTGTGGGAGCGCAGGACTTGACGATTACTGTGGAGAACGCCGACGACAGAGCAGCCATCGTCTTGGACGGCGACCCAGCAGGGCGGTACCCGTTGCTTTACGACAGCCTGAACGTGGTAGCCGGCACGGAGGTGTACGGGCAGACCGATACGTCTTCGGTCGAGTTCGGTTTCCGCGACGGCGCTGTGTTCGGCGCAGTCTCCGCGACGCTGAACGGGTCGCTGACTCCGGCGACGATCGCTAGTCAGCTCGCAGCGGCCTTCGCCGGGTCCAAGGTCGAGGTCACGTTCGAGGCCCCGACACCGGAGTACGTTGACGGTAGGGTGCTGTTTCGCTGCTCCGACGTAGGCAGCCACTCGTTCCTCATCAACGTCCGTTACGACGGGTTCGTGCAGAGGGCGTGGGGAGCATCGTCTGTACCTGCGTCGCCGGCGTCGCCGTTTCAGCTCTTCGTTCCTGAGAACCCGGAGGTGCTGGGTCCATACGCTGTCGTCCTCGATGGCACGATGGTCGTCGTCATTGACGAGGACCTGTCGGCCACTGGTGTCGACACTACCTGGAAGGTCGGCATCACGCTCGAGGGCTCGAAGCACGTGGCCTACTACGACGCCGACGACGTCGCCTTCGTGGCTGGACAGACCGTCCTGACGCTGCCTATCGCGCCCTTCTACAACAACTACAACGCGAACGTGCGCTTCACTCGGCGTCCGATCACATTGCGCTGCCTCGGCACCGACGCCGGAGTGTTCCTCGAAGTCGACAGTTCCGCAGCGGCCACCGAACTTGGGCTTGCAGGGAAGCGCTCGGATGGTACGACGACGGACTTCGTTCTTCCGGACGGAACCAAGGCAGGGTACTACGTCTACAACAGCGGTGAGCAGTACAAGGTCGTGACGATCCACGACGACGGCTCCGGGACGCTCGGCGTACCTTCACCGCTTCCAGCGGAGACACTCAGCAGTGTCGAGATCTGGTCTCCAGGCGCCGAGAGCATGACGCTCTACACCGTGATCGACAACTGGGTGCCGCCCTTCGAAGTCAGCGCAGACAAGCAGTTCGTCACCGACCTCTCAGCGAAGGTGGCGGAGATGTGCGCGCTCATTGACGACACTGACCGACACGAAGTTCTGGAGAGTGCCGAGTTCCAGGCCGTGCTGGACTTCTGCGCTTCGCAGAAGCTGGAGCTACTCGAGTCACTGCTCCACAACGGCTGCGTGGAAGGCTTCTTCTCCTCGGAGCGGGGATCGCTGAAGACTTCCCTGACTGCCGACGGAGAGAAGTACTCAGAGCACGACGCCCTGTAAACCGATTGCAGTTCAGACCCCTGGTGATACAATACTGGCGAGGTGTCTCGTATGGAAGATCTCAGCAAGCTGAGCCTCGTACATACCGCCGCTCCGCACGTGACCCAGCGGCCCACGGTTACTGGCGGAAGCCTGCTGACCTATCTGTACGACAAGCGCGCAGAGATCGTTGAAGGGATCGACGAGTGTGATCAGATCATTGCCATCTGCAAGGACCTTCTGAATGAGTAAGGACCTCAAGCTCCTCTGGCCAGAAGCGGCCGTGCGGCTTGCGCGGTCCCCAGAGCTCGTCCAGTACGATCCGCTTATGGTGCGCTTCAACTTTCAGTCGCCAGTAGACGACATCACCTCGTTCGCGATCAACAACAAACCCGTCGAGAACTACGTCCTGGCCAAAGATCGAATGTCTGTGGTTGCCTACCCCCCGGAGGGCGTCGTTCCTGAGACTGCGTCCATTGTGGGCCGACCGCGGAACCTCGACGGCGCCATGGGCCGGCTGGCACTGCGCGGCCCGCATGCAGTGGTTGGTAGCGAGAAGCTCGTCCAGCAAATCGTACGTCTGTCGCGAACGAAGCGCGGCGACATCCTCGGACGCGAGGACATCTGGGGAGAGCCGGATTTTCAGGGCGTGTCGCAGGAAGCGATCCCAAGCGTCGTGCAGGCGGCCTTCTACAATATCGCCCAGATCATCATGAACGACCAGCGCCGAAGCGCCCACATCCCGCAGAGCGAGGTGTTGCTCGGGATCGACGTGCTCAGCGTCTCCCGAATGGCGACCGGAGACGTACGCGCTACGATCAGGATCAACACAGGCGCGGGTAGCGTGCTGCGCACGATGTCGTGGGAGGGTGTCCAGTGAACCAGTCCATCCTGACCGAGCTGCTGAAGCAGCTGCTGAAGGAGCTCAACCCGGCGTACACCGGGAACCCCGGAACCCACGAGTACCAGACGCTGATGAAGCCCCTGCTGGACCGCTTCGGCAGCGATCCGCTCATGCCGTCGCCGTCGGAGTTCGTGCGGTCCGGCCTGCAGGCAGCCTTCCCCGACATGGCTACAGGCATCCTCGACGCCAACGCCGACATCGTCGGCATCCCGATGGAGGTGCTGCTCGAGGTCGTCCGTCGCGAGCTCCGCGTCACCCAGCTCACCTCGAGCCTTGCCTTCGCCGAGCAGCTGACAACCGACGAGGTCGAGGCGCTGCTCACGTCGACGCGCATCGAGCGCGTTCGCGGCAAGTACGCCATCGTCAAGGTGCGCCTCTACTTCTCGACGCCGCGGTTCGTGTCGATTCCGCTCAACTCCATCGCCTTCACAGCAGATGGTAAGGAGTTCTCGGTTCAGGACTACTTCGAGTTCCAGCCAGAGGAGATGGCGGACAACCGCGAGGACGGTCTCTACTACGTCGAGGCCTACTTCGTCTCGACCAGCACCGGGAAGCGCTACAACATTCCGCCCGACACGATCAAGGGCGTATCGAACGTCCCTGGGCTCGTCACGGCGACGAACAAGTTCGACGGCGAGTACGGCGACGACGACGAGACCATCGCCGACTACCTCGACCGCGTCCGCGCCGAGGTCTCCGAGCGCGCGCCGAGCACGAAGCGCGGCATCTCCAAGATGGTCGAAGACGTCATGGGCGTCTTCGAGGTCCACTCCGTCGGCAAGGGCGACGCCTACATGACCCGCGACAGCGCCCGGTGGCAGCTCGACACCGACGAGGTGAAGATCTCGCTCTTCAGCGGAACGGCGGGGACATACGTGCTCGATCCGGTCATCAACACACCGATCCTCGAGCGACCGTGGACAAACCGAATCACAGGCCTCAGTCCTGCGATTCCAGTGATGGCCCCACCGCCGACGCACATCGTCCTCGAAGGGCACGAGTACGAGATCGTGGCGGGGACGTTCGACGACGGCCTTCCGGTCACGGCGGTGTCGTTCTACAACTACTTGGTGAAGATCGACAAGGCGTCCATGGGAAACGAGACTGGGTACGCCATCGCCGGTGGAGCGACTGCTGCGCATTCCATCGGGATCTCGCTGGTGCCATCGTGGCTGCCTTCTCTGGGCGGAGATGACCTGTGGGTCGTCGCACAGGGCCAGTTCACGGTCGACCCGCCCTCCTTGGACGTCATCGACCTGACCGCCACGTACGGTGTGTACGGAGGCACAGGGTACGCCTTCAAGGTGCAGAACGTGACCGTGGGCGCCGGGTACGTCACGCTGGATCTCTGCGATCCCCCGACCGTGCTGCGCAGGAGCTACAACCAGACGTACGCGCTTCGGTTCACGTCGGCTCCTGGTGGCGTCGTCTCCAGCATCGAGATGGGCACCTACGATCCTTCGGGCCCTACGTTCACCGCGATCGACTGGCAGGGCAACCCGGAGGTCCCGCTGGCGACCACGCTGTACATGACCGTCGAGTTCGACCTCGGTGGTGGCGGTGGTGCCGAGACGATGTTCCTCGAGCTGACCTACGACGGCGTGACCATGTCGGGTGCGGTCGGTACGGCGCTGATCGGGTCGTTCATCAACGCCGCCACGTTCGACGACGCCGCGCACTTCCCGGCCGGCACGCACACGCTCATCGGGTCCGGGGATGTCTGGTCCCTGTACACCTGCGACTACTACATCACGATCCCGGACAACTCGTTCTTCGCGTCCGTCATCGAGCAGCTCGGCGACTACCTGCTGCCGTACCAGAGCGGGAGCCATTCGTGGTCCGTGCGACGCTCCGTGATCGGCGAGGACATCAAGGGCTCGCTGCTGCTCCCGTCCGGTGACCTCATGGATACCGAAGGTGACATCCCTATGGGTGGGTGCACCGATGTCTACCTGTACTCTCCGCCGTCGACCGGACGCACGATCCAGCTGCAGGACTTCCCCGACCTCGACGTCGTCATGGAGGACACGGACCTGGGCTGGGACGACGGAGGGGGTCCAGATCCGACTCGACTCGTAACGATTCCTGGCGGTGCTGGTCTGGTGAACGTGGGCGACGTGCTGTTCGTCGACCACGCGACACAGGGCGGGTCGTTCATCGTCATCGGTTCTCTGGACCCAGCGCTCGACCTGTTCGTCGTATCCGGTGACGGCTTCACCGGCGTCGTCAACAACGTCACGTACTCCGTGCACAGGCTCATGCGTGCGAGCCTGAGCGAGAGCACGAAGGTCGTTCACGCCGGCGTCGACGCGAAGACGTCTCTCATCGCGCGCGTTGGGTTCACAGGGGCGCTGCCCGCCGTGGTAGAAGAAGATCAGACCCTGCGGCTCCTCACTGGGGTGTCCGCGGGCGACTACACGGTCGGCACCGTAGGGACTGACTGGGTGGACGTGGACCGTGTCACCGTGGGCGTCGAGAGCGGACTGTCCTACCAGTTCCTTCAGAACTACCCGCACCCGAACCTGCCGCTGCTGAACGTCGAGCAGGTCAGGGTGCTGACGCCTTATGAGAGCCCGGCGGCCCCTGGCGGAGATCCCACCGGCCTGAACCTGTACTACAGGACGCCGGTGCGCGTAGAGGCGCTGAGCAACTCGATTTCCAACGGTCCGGGAACACGCATAGCGACGTCCGACGGAAACACCGGGGACGTCACGGTGTCTGGCACGCTGACCAGCAGGGGGTACGTCGGCACACTCGAGTGGACCGGAAAGGACTTCCGCGACTACGACTGCCAGACAGGAGACGTACTGATCCTAGACGGCACGTACATCAGCGGGAACTTCTACATCACCGACCTGGACGACGACGGCGCCGGAAACGGCACGGCGGAGTTCATCTACATCGGGACGAATCGTGCGTTCGTAATGCAGGCAGAGAACGGCGTGGGCTTCGGCGTGTACGCGCGGAACTACGCCAACATCCGCCTGTACTTCGAGCACGCCATGTACGCAGAGATCGGCCGAGTTCTGCCGCGCTTCGAGCTCATCCCGGCTGGGGACGAGCGGCTGATCGCAGGGCTCACCACGTTCACGTCTTCCGGCACGACGTACACCGTCAACGCGATCGACGAGCAGCTACACCAGCCTGCCGTGGACGCCGGGTTCCTGGTGATGGCTGTTGCGTCTCCGGAGGCCGTCTTCACGGGTCCTTCGACGGACTTGTTCTCGTTGGCCGACGAAGGTCTGCTGCCGCAGGACGTCATCAAGGTCCTCACGGTCCCGCTCTCCACGGGTGCTGTGCTCACGAGCACTGTGTCCGTCATGGGCACCAAGCTCGAGGTGCTCGTCAACGATTCACCGCGGACGGTCACGTTCAAGGGCACCGCCAACCCAATCCCGCTCGACGACGCTACCGGCTACGGCGGCGTGAAGCAGCAGCTCGAGGCGGCGCTGCCGGTATCGGTGGCGGTCACAGGCGCGCACCCGAATCTGACGCTCACCATCCGGTCCAGGAGCAAGATCGAGATCCTCGCGAGTGTAGCGGCTACGTACCTGCAGCTTCCGGTGGCAGACAACGTGCCCGCCTACGCAGGCGAGTACGAAGTGCAGGGTGCAACCTCTGGTGGCATCTTCGTCATTCCGGAGGATGTGACGCTCCACGCGCTGCTGCCGGCCGCTCCCGGTGCCGAAGCAATCATAGACGTCTACCGGATGGGGCGCAAGCTGGTGAAGCCGTCCGAGATGGGATACGCCTACGGCTTCTACTACATGGACGTCGAGGCGATGTCGCTGGGCGGCGGGGACGACCACGCCGTTCTCCAGAGCGAGACCTTCGACATCGGCGGCGAGTACGTCATTCCTGGCTTCGATCTCCTCACCGACGACGGCCTCGTGTACAGCCTGGACGAGCTGGCAGAGCTTCGTGTGACGCCGTACTGCCCGGACGCTAACGGCGATCTCCAGGCGATCTCGGACGCGCAATTCCAGGTCGCATACGGCACCGTGCCGGCGGTGAACCTCCTGCAGCGGTATCTGACGCAGGAGAACTACCGGGCGACGTCTGACGACACGAAGGCGAAGTGCAAGCCTCACATGCGCATCGGGGTGGGTCCGATCTACTCGACCGCGACGGCGCTGGACAAGGCGACCCTCGTGGAGGTCATGGACAACCGGCTCGCGCGCTTGCTGGCCGAGACCACCCTCATCACCCTGGGAGACGTGCTGTCCTGGCTCTCTCCCTACGGGGTCACGGGGACGACCGATACGCGACTGATCGTCTACTACCAGGACATGGACCGCAGGCGCAGGCTGCTGCTATCGTCGTCGGTGACGGTGAACAAGATCTGGCATGTCGAAGCGGACGCTGACCTGCTGATCTCAGCGACCTAGCGCGCTGATAACCTGGGTGTCCGGCGAGAACACGGTGCCGCACTGGAGACAGCGCGCGTCGAAGGACAGCTGATCACCCTTGAGACCGGATTGGGGAGCACACGATTCATGGCCGCATGCAGGACACGAAGCAGTGCCTACGAGATCGAGACGGGCCTTGACGGTGTGCGTCAGCAGGTCAGGTGCCTTCTCGATGGCCTTGCGGCGGACGTGCGGGGGTAGGGTAGATGGCCTTCGAGCATCCTCAGATTGTCGTGGCGGATTACTTCCACTACGCATCCGACCTCCCGTTGCGCAGCCTGGAGCGGCTCCTGGTATGGGAGCCTCTGACCGCGCTCATCACAGTGCCGCCAGCAGAGATCGCCCTCATCGAGGATTCACTCGGTACCAGGGTACAGCTGCAGAGCCTCGACGGCAACAACAACGAGTTGAGCATCGACTCGTCGGTGGACGCGACCGGGCTGGTGGTGTTCGACTTCGAAGCCATCCCGGTCCTCCTCCCGCAGGTCCTGAACACGTCACAGTACCTTACGTTCGTTCTGAGGACCCGGGACTACGTGGCGTCCGTGACGCTCGCAGAGAACGGCATCGCCGCTGGCGGTGCTACCACCCCGAGCATCGTCGTCGAGGAAGGTGAGCTCTACGTCAGCGGGAAGCGCCGCTACCGGCTGCAGATCGACAACGCCACCGGCGCCACGTCGTTCTACGTGGACGCTGCAGGCACGTGGACGCTGCTCGCTGAGTGGACCGCAGACAACGTCATGCTGTCGTCCGGGTGCAGCGTCGTGGCCAAGGGTTCGCTGACCAGCCCCGTGTCGGTGGACCTCTACAGCCTGCGGATGACCAACGTCGTCGGCGCTCCTGCGGACCCGACGGCAGTCGTGACCGGCGACGAGAACACGAGCACTGGGATCCTGACCACGCTGTCCGGCGTGGACTCCATCGACCCTGGTGGTGGCGCCCCGGACTACGTCTGGTTCCTCGACGCGCCGGAAGACTCCGAGACGGAGATCACCGAGGAGTCTGCGTCGTCGGTGATCCTCACGACACCCGGCGGCGACACCATCACCTTCTCGCTCCCAGGCATGGGCATCGACGGAGACCTCTACATCCTCGAGATCGTCGACGGTACGCTGTCGATCACCTTGGACGACAAGCACATCACCCTTCAGTACCCGTTCGGCTCGGCGGTCGAGGTCCTGCAGACCGCACTGATCCTATCCACCGACGAGAACTACAACCCGGCGGTGTCCGCCATCCTCGAGATGGAGTCGGTGGGTACAGCCAACGATCTGCCGAACGTCGCTGCTGTCTACCGCTTCGACGGCGGCCGTTCGTCCACCGCGAACAGCGTCGTGATCACCCCGGACCAGACCGGGATCTACGTCGTCGGACTTGGTGTCAGAGCGGCGAACGGGCTCTGGGATGTCGAGATCTTCGGCCTCTCGGCGTCCCCGCACAACGTGGTGTTCGGATCCGCCCCGGACGTGGGGTTCATCCGCAACCAAGTCTCCGGATGGTGGAAGGGCATCTCCGACCGGGACCAGATCGAAGCTGCGTGGGGGGCCGCGGGTCAGCTCGCTGCGAGCGATCTCCTGGACATTCTCCAGACGCGGATGACGCGCGTCTTCAATCGAATCCCAGAGCTCTGGCGCAAGCGCTGGTACGACCTGAAGATGCGCTACGAGTTCGCCGCCGTCCCTGACGTCGTAGCGACGCAGCACACCGAGTACGCCCTCCGCGGCGTGGCCGTTCCGGTGGACGACTACGACGACGACGCGACCGGGATGTCGATGACCCCCGCGAGCGTGAACTTCGTGGCTCCTGTCACCGTCGAAGGTCTGGGATCGTCCCGGTACATCGCGATCCCGGATCACACTGCATGGAAGGAGCTTGGGAACGTCGCCATTGGGTCGCTGATCACCGTGGGAGGGTCCACGTATCAGGTCACCGACATCGACGGGAGCGTGCTCACAGGCATGCTCACTGACGGGGTCGGGGCCGTCGGCAACTACACGAACTTCGACGTGGTCGCCGTCGCCTCCGGGAACGTGTCTAGCCGTGAGTACGACTTCCTGGCGCTCATCACGCAGTCGGAGCTCACCACGCTCGGCTGTGCGCAAGACATCATCCCCGCGCGTACGATCGTCGACACAGGCAACGCCTACGGGTACGTCCACGCTCTGGGTCCTCCGGACGAGATCCGACTGCGCCACGGGTTCTTCTCCGACGATGCGCAAGCCGGCGACTGGATGATCATCAACGGAGTGCCGCGCCTGATCGCCTCCGTGACACCGCACGCGGTTACGCTCACAGCGCTCCCCATTGACACGCCCGCATATCCTGTCGGGACGTTCTCGTGGGAGATCTGGCGTCCCGTGCCGTACGTCACGTGGGAGGCGCTCGGCTACGTTGAGCTCACCGAGCTCGACGAGACCTTCTCTGTCGGGGACATGGCGCTGTTGCACGCCCGCGGGCTCGGGCAGGTCGACGCCGTCTACGCGACCATCCGTCACATCGACGAGGCGCTACAGCGCTACTACTTCTCGCTCAACGACCTCTACTTCGGCCTCTCGCTGACGCGGTCCGCGTGGGGCGAGCTGGACCTGTCGTGCTCGGCCATCCTTCGGACCAACTACGTGCCGGTGCCGGACACGGCGCACTTCGTCCCTGTGATCAGAACGACCCTTCTCGTGGACAGCCCCGCGCTGATCTTGAACGAGGACTACCAGATCGTGAACGGACAGGTCGTTCTGGACACGCCCTACAGCATCGACAGCGCCCCGCCGCCGAGTCTGTGGGCGGAGAACATGCTCCTCTACAACTGGTACGCCAGCGAGACCTGGGGTGAGCTGACAGGCATCACCATCGACGAGATCACGGACCCGGAGGTCTACGTTCCGCTGGTGCGGTCTGTGTACGACCAGCGCATGCACGGCCCGTGGAAGTTCATGATGGAGCGCGCCGCGGCTGCGATCATCGGCCTGCCCTTCGCCATCGAAGAAGGCGAGGTCCCGGAAGTCGGAGACGGCTGGGTGGGCGTGCAGGGGCTCGATCGGCTGCGCATGTACCACACCGACTATCCGCCGGACCTGCGGATCTACGATCCAGACACCGACTCCTACCTCGACGAGCGCTTCGTCGTGGAGTTCCAGGCCCTCGACACGCGGCTCAAGATCGTGGACCGTGTCGACGCCGACGTGCTGTTCGACACGTACAAGACTGCAGAGATGCTTGCGGGCAACGCCGACTGGTGGCACGACTTCATCGTGTCCGTCTCGCACACGGCCGCGCCCGGGGCCCCGTGGTCCACGCTGTTCGAGTACGTCCGCGATTCCAAGCCCGTCTGGACCGACTTCATGACCGTGGTGCGCTTCGACTTCGAGGAGAACGTCCAGGTCGACGACGCGCTCACGCTCAACGTGAAGCACTACTTCTTCGACGTGCCGACGGCGTGCGTATACCCTGACTCCCCGCTCGTGAAGGGCTGCGCGCACATGTTCGACGATCCCGTCTGGGGACACGACGGCGTCGACTTCACCTTCACCGCAGACGGTGGGTCCAACACCACCGTGACGGAGGCCGGGCGCGACTTCCCGGCGGCGGGTGTGCGACGGGGCTGCGTCGTGTTCAACATCACGCAGCAGGCCTACGGCTGGGTGACCCACGTCGAGGTCGGGACCATCCACGTCGAGTACGGGATGAAGGACGAGACCGGCAACGACAACATCGTCAACGTCAACACCGACGAGATCCGCGTCCAGGACGGCGGGTTCCGCCTCGGGATGCCGTTCGACACTCCGCTGCGCGGTGTGGCCGGACCGCTCACCAACGCGAACCAGATCGAGTTCATCCCGTTCGCCGGTTCTGTGGACTACACAGACAGCCCGGTGGTGAAGGACCTCGCCTTCTACGGCGTCGAGCGTGGGTGGACGATCCGGAACCGTACAGTGGGGCCGCCCTCGGTAGAGGACACCGTGCGGTCCGTCGCAGGTGACGTCGCCACGCTCACGGCCGGCGTCATCGGGCAGGCACCGGGCGACATCATCGAGTGGGAGCCGCCCACCGGTGTCGGCGCTCACATCTTCGGCGACCCGGAGATCCGCGGCCCGATGGCGCACCCGTACCTGCGCGTGGCGGAGTTCGACACGGTCATTCCAGGCGGCTACTCGTTCCCGGCGGTTCCGCCGCCGTGGCTGACGACGAACCCGCTGAAGCTGTTCGACGAGACGCGTCCGGACCCGCCGTTCGAGTACGGCGTGACGACGAACATCATGCCTGTCATACGCAGGGTGAACGTCGTACCGGATCCGCCGGATCCCTCGCTGCGCATGATCGGGCCTGTGGGGACACCGATCGAGATCCACGGGGGCTACTTCGCTGGTATCATCGGCGTGACGGTGGGCGGTGCGGCGCTGGTGGGGTGGGTACCGCCACCTCCCGGGCCGCCGTACGTCGACTCGCTGATCTCCGGTGCAATCCCGGCGCTGCCGCCTGGGCTCCACGACATCGTGCTCCTGGACGGCATCGTCGGCCCTGTGATCTACGGGTACCAGTTCGAAGTGATTTGATACTGTAATTGACGGCGAGACGCTTCGCCAGTATCGTTGGGGAGAGGTGGTCATGGATCAGCATCGCATCATCAAGACCGAAGAGCGGATCAAGCTCCCGAACGTCATGCGTCTCAACGTGCGCCGCGCCGACGACTGGAACAAGATCGTCGCGAGGCGGACCAGCAAGAACATCGTCGTCAACCAGGGTCGGAACTGGATCCGCGGGCTCCTCGGGGCGTCGAGCTTCCAGAACGCGCCGGACCTACCCGGTGTGTACCCGGGTGAGACGGGAAGTCCGTGGACCGTCGACGACGCTCTCCTGACGCCTTTCAACAACTACAGGCTCAGGTACATGAGTCTGGGCGCCGGCGGCATGTTCGGCGGCGGCAGCTTCTCCGAGAGCGTCGCCATCAACGGGATGGAGATTCCGGTGCAGATCGACGCCGGCGGTACGCAGTTCCTGAAGGAGTGCGAGGCCAGCCCCGACTCCACCGACCTCGAGGTCTTCCCGACAGCCTACGACTTCGCCGCTCGCTGCGTCTGGGGCTCCGAGGACATCTCCTATGCAGCGGTCGGACCCGGCAGCGCCGTCGACGTCTCAGAGATCCTCATGTGCACCTCGCTCTCCGACCCTGCAGCAGACGCCACCGCTCTGACCGCCGTGATGGGCTTCCCGGGCGCCGTGGCGTGGAACTGCTTCACCCCGGTCACCAAGACCCAGGACGTCGTGTTCGAGGCGATCTGGCTCTGGAGGTTGTAGCCTATGAGTCCGTACGACAACCTTGTTCGTCTCGGCTACCTGATGGGGGATCTCCGCGTCATCTCCGACGTGGACAACGACACCCCGCTGACCAGCATTTACACTCCGACACTCGGGGCCCCTACCGCAGGAACGCGGTTCATCTACAAGGGTGAGCCCGTCAGCGATCTGGCAGCGAACCGCGCGATCGCAGCCGTTAGCGCCCAGGTGGACTTCGGGATCATGGAGGACGTGCGTCCGCGCGCGATGCTCCGCGACGCCGCCAGCTTCGGCTTCGGCGCCGACGAGACCTTCCCGGTCTGCTGGGTCAAGGAGCCTGTGATCCTTCCGTTCCTTGCGAGCGATCTGGACTCGTTCGCTCGCGCCTGCGACACCGAACTCAGTCAGGTGCTGGATGGTCAGACCCTCCTGACCATGGACGACGCGCACATCGTGAGCGGCGGCGCGCTGGCGTCGGTCTACGCCGCCGGTGTGCTGCAGCCTGAGATCATGCTGCTCAACGACGTCGTGAACACGATCTACCCGTGGGGTGTGCGCCCTACCAACAGCGTGGTGCATTACGGTACCGTGACCGTCGTGGCCGTGACTCAAGGTGACCCTCCGGGGCCGTATATCCTGGAGGTCGATATCGATACCGGCGTGCTGGACGCCGGCGCCAACCACGACGGCCTCTTCTTCAACGACAACATCGGTCGTGGTTGCATCATCGACAGCGTGGTCAAGCCCGGTGTAGGCGCGGATGCCACGATCACCCTCCTCGACGAGTGGGGGCACAGCGACGCCATCCTGGCCACGCACAAGGCCACGGTCATCGGCCCGAAGCACGTCGTCCCGGGCATGCACGCCGAGCTGGCGGGCGGAGACCCCGCCAACGACGGTGACTACGTCGTCACGGATGTCACCTCCGCCGGAGACGTCGTCCTGAACCGTGTCAGCCCCGCCATTGCGGGGTCACCCACGCCAGAGGAGCTGGAGAACCCGCTCCCGACGACGCTGCTGACCACTGGCGCGGTGGGCACAATCACGATCTCGTCCTACCTGACGTGGTTCCCGACCTTCGAGCTGAGCGCGGTCCCGGAGTCGCGACCGGGCGCCAAGGGCCCGCTGACGGTCATGTACCACGCCAGCCTGCCGTGGAACGAGCGCAGGTTCAGCGATGTCCGTGAGCTCCCTGGCCCCCTGTCTGACATCCTGCAGGCCGCGATCAAGACCATCGTAGGGGAGGACAGCGACCCTTACTGGGACACGCAGCCAGACGACAGCCTCGCCGGGGCGAACCTCCGTCTGAACCAGCTGACCCTCGACGGGGCGTACCGTTACGGCGGGTACTCGGCGAGCTACGAGGCGGCGGTCGTGGGCGGCGTCAACGACGACCCCGACACCGGCAGGCACATCTACGTCGACGGCGGGCCGCTGAACCTGCAGGACGTCAGTGTCGTCTCCTCGAAGTCGGAACACACCTACGAGCCGTGGACGCTGCTGAAGAACTACGCGACGTCCAGCGGCATGCGCGCGCAGGATCGACAGGTCGGGCACGACTCTCCGATCGCCATGGATCTCTCGTTCATCCACACCGGCACCAACCCCGACCCGACCGATCCGCACACGTTCTCTGTAGCCGGTGGCCCGACGTTCAGCATCAAGTTCGTCAACACCACGCTCGCAACCACGCTGCTCCGCAGCGCTCAGGATCACGGAGCGCCATCGTGGGTGTACTTCACCTACTCTGACGGTGCGGACCTACCGTTCGTCGGATACATCATCAGCCTCACGGACGCCGCGCCGGACGTCATCGCCGAGATCGGGTTCATCGACGACGTACCGGTGTCCGCAGCAGGGACGTACAACATCCGCAGCTTCAGAGCGTACCACCCGTCGTTCCTGTACGGGTTCACGGTCGCGCACGGTCTGGATCGGCCCCACACCGTGTACAGCCAGCAGACCGCTACGTACGGGAACGCCACCACCGATCCCGCGGCAACCCCGCACGATGTCGGCTTCCTGTGGGTCACTCCAGACAATCCAGTCATGTACTGGGTCGACCGGAATCCTGCAAAGCAGTTCGGTCTGGGGTACCGGTTCGATCGCAGCTGGGCGTTCATGGGACGGCGATCGCTCACGGCGTCGGATCCCGAGTACGCCGACATTTTGTGCGCGTTCGACGAGGACATGGAGCCCATCAACACGATGCTGTGGCTCTTCGACACTTCGGAGGGGCACGACAACCCTACAGCGACAACACGTCCTACGGTTACGATCGGGTCCCCGCTGTACTTCAACGCAGACAAGACAGCGTACTACCACGGTCCGTGGAGCGCTCAGACCAACGTGAAGCAGCTGCTGTGGGGCTCGTACGAGGACGTACCGAACTCTACGCCCACGACGGCCGACGCTCTTGTCGGCTCAACGCTGCACGCGAAGCCGGACATGGTCAAGCAGGCGGAATCTCTCGTCGTCCCCACCATCAACGGCAGCTGGTTCTTCTTCACAGATTTCGAGAAGGTGTTCATCGTCAACTGGGAAGCCGTCGGCAACTCCATCATGGAAACCCTGCGGTATGGGCTCTTCGCTGAGCACGTTCTCGATGACGTCGGTACTCACGGCTTCTACGTCCAGGTCACCAATGCTGACGAGCCGAAGTACAACGGGATCTACACAGCAGTTCCGACAGACGACGGAGTGAACCACTATTTCGAGCTGTACGCAGCGAACTCCGGCGTCCCACTCAACGTCGACGGAGTGACCGGGTACATCACGTTCATCCGTGCCCCGATGCTTGCACATGCCCTTGACGAGGGCCACGACAAGTTCGCCATGGGCAAGCGGTCCATCCCTGCGCGCCGTCGCTTCCGCATGTTCGACATGGTCACCCCGGCACCGGGTGTTCTGGACGACACCCCGATCGGTGGGCCAGCTCCTGACGTCAACGACTGGTTGCTCCAGCTGGGGGCCCCAGGGAAACACTACCTCTGGAACAAGGACGTAGGAGCGTTTGCTGACGTCGTCAACGTCGCGCCATATCAGGTCGTGCGCGACAACTACCTCAATCCGGCAGTGATCGACACCCCCGGAGACCGGATTTTCATGTGGGAGCGCGACTTCACCGGTGTCGGCGGCGCAGTGACTCTGCTCGCCGACATCGGTCGGCAGGGTCAGGTCGCTAGCTACTCCATGAAAACTGAGTGGCCGGTCGGGCAGAAGGTAGGCTCCGACTACGCCAGTCTGTTCCACTTCAACCTCGAGTCCATCGATCTCTCTGCTGCCGAAGGTACCGCCGCCCTCGATCCGCTGGTGACCTTCAAGTACTTCATCGGTACGGGCTCTCTCACCGGCAACGTCGGACTGCTCGATCTCGATCTGGACGTACCTCCAAGAGGGGCGTACGGAGGCGCTGCGGCGAACACGATCATCAATCTGCGCGGAGCCGATGACGCCATCAACGCTCTGCTGCGTATCGAGCGCTACGACGACAACTGGTACCAGCGCGATCGGCTTGTACGCCGCACCGAGATGAGCAAGGCCGTTATCGTCGGCGACAGCATCGATCCTACAGCGGTTGCTGTCTCTGAGGCGTCGGTGTCTACCGGGGTGAAGTCCTTGAACCTGTGGCCGTGGGCTGGCCCAGGCGCTGCGAAGGAGAACCTAGGCGGGGATCACGTCATCCGTACCGTGCGTGTCCCACCGTGCCGTATGAGCGAGTCCTACGTGTCCGACGCGACCAAGTTCGACGTTGACAACGTAGGATTGATTGCGGGCTCGCCGCTGATCGATCGTTCGTACATGCGTGTGTTCGTAGAGGGCACAGGTGACGCTGCCTCCAATGGCGCCGGTCTGGCGTCGTTCTACATCGAGGACCTCCCGGACGCTGGCGCCCTGCACAGAGTCGGGACACAGCTTGTGCAGAAGGCCGCGGCCACTGTCACGACAGGCAAGGCCTACGTAGTGGGCGCCGTGACGAGACGCGAGCACGCCAGCGCTGCGTACGAAGAGTACTTCGGGTACGCCGCAGACACACTGACATCTCGAGTACGCTCGCTGTACCCGGGTTTGTGGAACTTCAACCTTGCCGATGCAGGCAACGTGCCGGAGGGAGCAGCTACAAGCGACTGCTACGGATCTTCAGCGTATACGGCAGCGATGGCGTCGAACGGGTACTGTTGGTCGGTCGAGCTCTTCGACGCCGACCAGTACGAGTGGAACGTGACAACGCGCGCGCCGAGATCGCTCATTCCCGGGTTCCCTGACAGCTACGGTGGACTGCCTGTGTGGATGCCGCGGTATCAGATCAAGGACGTCAGCGACTGGATCGTGAACTACGGTTCTGGTCCGAAGACGTGCGACGATGTGAAGTTCGTGCGAGTGTATACAGCCGCCGGGGCTGAGGTCACGACGTCTGCGCACGGGGTGTCCGACGTCGTCGACACCACCAAGCACTTCGGGATGAGAGTGAACCCGTTCATTCGTTGGGACAACACCACCGGTGCAGTGACCGCGCGCAGAATGCAGGCGATCTCGCAGTCGGACATGCTGCTTGTATGGAAGGCTGGGCAGTCGTTGCACAGTTTCCCGATCGTGGGGCCTGCGGAGCTGGACTTCGCAGGCAGCACCTACCCAGGCATCCTCGTATACGACCCGGGCGACATCCTCGATGCCACCTTCAACGACTACTACGCCGTAGTACCGGCGTTCGGTC
>Ga0180432_10002886_pt1 | contig 25332 bp, 18 predicted proteins | sample SS_ome_10_FD_132414 | JGI IMG/M metagenome (GOLD analysis project Ga0180432, IMG submission 132414) | Hypersaline lake sediment archaeal communities from the Salton Sea, California, USA - SS_1_MS_2 metaG | ecosystem: Environmental > Aquatic > Non-marine Saline and Alkaline > Hypersaline >... | reverse complement strand
TTGTTGCCGCACTCTCGAGCCATCCGGCCGGGCCGTAGCTCGATGCCGATCGAAACGTTCCACATCTCCTCGTCCTGACCGCCCACGCCGCTGGCACTGGGCAATACGTAGTTGAGGTTGCCCACCAGCGAGAGCCGTTCGGTCATTGCGATCCGTCCGCTGCCGCCGAATATAAATTCGCCTGGCTCTTCCGCGATTCCGATCCAAGTGGTCAGGCTGCTGCCGCTGGACCAGTGCCGCGTGTAGAACAAGTTTCCGTACGCAACCGGCTTGAAACGTTCCAAAGTGCTGTCACCCAGAGTGACCGTCTCGCCGTCGTTGGGTATCGCCGCCACCAAGCCGAACTCCTCGAAGGGGTTCAACTCGTAAGACAGTTTCACCCGCCATTGGCTCATGTCGAAACTGGCGTAGTACTTATCGTGCAGCCAATCGTATGCGAAGCCGAAGTTCACGCCGCGAGCTTGAAACGGGTTTCTGCGGTAAATGCCCACGGTGGTGAAGTTCTGCTGCCGAGTGGTGGCGCCGGTGAAGTTCGTGCCGTGGAAATCGCTAATCACGCCGCTGGTGCCCGCTTGTATGCCGACTCCGAAGCGTCTGACGGCCGCTATTCCGCTGTTGATGCCGAAGTTGATGCCGAAGTTGCCGTTCGTGTTATCGAGGTCCATCGGCCCCTTGAAGGCGTCGATGCTGGTTGTCAAACGCAAGTTCTGCCAGGCGTCGCCGCACAGGACGGGCATTCCGCCGAACGAAAACCCGCCGCCGCATGAGTCGATCGGTTCGCTGCATTCGTCTATGCACTCATTGCAATACTGATTGAACTGTTCGACGGGATCATCCGTGGGAATGGGTTGAATCGGTCTCGGCGACTCGACCGCTTCGCCCTCGGGCGTTTCTTCCTTGAAGGGGCTCTCGCCATTCGCCGCCTGAAGCGACCTCATGTAGGCGACCGTTTCGGCACGGTCGTCGGCCTCGACACTTTCCCGGTCGGCAAGGCCGGCGGTCTCCATCAGTTGCGACACCAACGGGGACTGCTCCTCAACCTCCGGCACCGCCGAGGTCCTGCTGGCTGCGCGGTCGAGGGTGGACTGCAAGTTGGCAAGTTCACTCGGCGAGAGCGCCGCCTTGCCCTTGAGCATAATCGAATGCCGTTCGATCCGCGTGAGTTTGCCGTCGGCCAAGGCCCTGACCATGGCGGTCCGCACCTTCTGCTTGGCGGCCACGGCGGCCCGACCGCTCGACTGTGCAAGCACATCGCCGACCACGCCGCCTACGAGAAACATCCCCACGAGTGCCGTGCAGCAAACGCTCCATCGCATCTTCATCATATCCCCCTCCACATAGTGGTTATTCACGCACATCAAACCCAACCTCATCGCTAAGACCGGATCGAGCAGAATAATCATCGGAACCGTTTCAACCGGAACTTAACGCACAGGCACCCCAACCGGAACAGTTTACCGCAAGCCGGCCGGATAATCGGAATATACGGAAGAGCTTGCCGGGCTTACCTAGTTTAACGGCTGTGATAAAGCTGGCGGACGGGTACCAAGGCCACGCTTGCACGGGCACGTTGACTTCTTCTGGTCGTCGACCGCTCGAATTGCTAGACTAACGGACGAATGATTCGCTCCACCCAAGCTTCCCCAATAGAGCAGCGCATGGACGGGCAACTCGATAGACAACTCTCAACCACTCCCGCAAACGGCTCGGACACCGACCACTTCACGCCGGGGCGGGCGCATCTGGTGGGTATCGGCGGCTCGGGCCTTAGCGCCTTGGCCGAGGTGTTGCTCGACGCCGGATGGGAAATCTCCGGCTCCGACTGCTCGCCGGAAAGGGCCGAACACTTGATCGATGCCGGGGCGATTGTCCATCCGGGGCATTGCCGCGAAAACCTGCCCAAGGACGCCGATCTGGTTGTACACAGCGACGCCGTCCCGGCGGACAACCCCGAACTCATTCGCGCGGCCCGGTTGGGTATTCCCGTGCGAACTTACTTCGAGATGCTCGGCCGCATGATGCGCGGCCGCCACGGTCTGGCCGTCGCCGGAACGCACGGCAAGTCGACCACCACGGCCATGGCCGCCGCCGTCCTGCGGCAGTCCGGCCTGGAGCCGACCGTCGTCTGCGGCGCACAACCCATCGACACTTGCTCGGCCAATTCCGCGAACAGCGAGGTTATGCTCGTCGAGGCCTGCGAGTATCGGGCGAACTTCCTTCACCTGCGACCGCAACACGCGGTCATCTTGGGCGTCGAGCCGGACCACTTCGATTTCTACGGCTCGACCGACCAGTTGGAAGACGCTTTCGGCCGTTTCGCCGGCGGCGTGGCATCCGAGGGCCTGCTGCTTTGCAACAACGATTGTCCGACGACTCGGCGCATTGCCGATCAGTGCGACTGCCGGGTCGAGACGTTCGCCGCCGGCGGTCAGGCCGATTGGACGGCCAGGGAGTTGCACGAGCGAAGGGGCCATTACCGATTCCGCCTGTTTCATGGCGAACGTCCGCTGTGCGAGGTCTCGCTCGAAGTGCCGGGCAAGCACAATGTACTCAACGCATTGGCCGCGGCGGCGTTGGCATGGCACAATTCGGCGCCGCCGAGGGCGATTGTCCGGGGGCTGGAGCGATTCAAGGGTCTCAAGCGGCGGCTCGAGCCGATCGGTTCGTGGCGAGGCGTGTCGCTGGTCGACGACTATGCCCACCACCCGACGGAAGTGGCCGCCACGCTGTCGACGGTCCGGGAAATGTACCCCGGGCGGCGGTTTTGGTGCGTTTTTCAGCCCCATCAGGTCTCTCGCACGGCCTGCTTACTAGACGAACTGGCGGAAAGTCTGCACAATGTCGACAGGCTGATGGTGGCCGATATCTTTCGAGCGAGAGAGTCCGCCCCCCAGCCCGGGGAGGTAACCGCCGCCGACTTGGCGCGGCTTGCCGAATCCGGTGGGGTGCAGGTGTTTCACACGCACGAAAAGCGAGGAATCGTCCGCCTGCTGCAAAACAGATTGGCCCCCGGCGACGTACTGTTGACCATGGGAGCCGGCGACATCGGGGCGATTTGCGAGAGTTTGACGGCCGAGCAGGCTGGCTAATACTAACCCGAAGCGCAAGCGAGGACAGAAACCGCTGGCAATGTTCAGAGGCGCCGAAGCACCGACGCCGCCCTCCTCGCTCGCGCGTCGGGTTAGTATTAAGTGATTCGACGCGGACTGAACTGGAACACAATCGACGATTCTGCTACAGATTAAGGGGTAACCGACGCGTGGCCCCAGTTACTGAGTATTGAAGAAAGCTACCGACATGGGTTTGATTAGCGGTTTTGAGAATATCGTGCGGCAAGACGAGCCGCTTCAGATGCACACCTGGTTCCAACTGGGTGGGCCGGCCGAATACTTTGCCGAGCCGGAGAACACCGAGCAGCTTGTCGAGTTGGTGAAGCGTTGCCACGAAGAAGGCGTGCCCGCCCGACTGCTGGGCCGAGGCTCGAACATCCTCGTGCGCGACGAGGGCGTGCCCGGCATGGTCATTCGACTACCCCAGGCGGCGTTCGGCGATATCAAGATCGACGGCAACAAGCTGACCGCCGGCGGCGGCGCCAAGTTGGGACGCACCATCACGACGGCCGTCCACGGCGGACTGGCCGGTCTGGAAATGCTCATCGGCATTCCCGGCACGCTCGGCGGTGCCCTGCACGGAAACGCGGCCACTCACGGCGGCGACGTCGGCCAATGGGCGACCAGCGCGACTGTGGTCACGCTCACCGGCGAAGTCCTAACGCGAAACAAGGACGACCTCGTCTTCACCTACCGCCAGAGCAGCCTGAACGAGCTGGCAATAATCGAAGCGACTTTCGAACTTGAGGAAGACGACCCCCGACAACTGGCCAAGCAACTCCAGAAGAACTGGATCGTCAAGCGAGCCAACCAGCCGATGGGCCACCAATGCGCCGGATGCGTATTCAAGAACCCCCGCGGTGCCAGCGCCGGCGAGTTGATCGACGGCGTGGGCCTAAAGGGTACCCGAATCGGCGGCGCCGTGGTCAGCGATCGCCACGCCAACTTCATCGTCGCCGAGCCCGAATGCACCAGCCAAGACGTGCTGCGGCTTATCGACCTGATCCGAACCCAAGTCCACGAGCGAGCGAGCATCGAGTTGGAACTCGAAATGGAGATTTGGTAGGACGGATGATCTCCGTTGTCAAATGGCACTCGATAATCAATGAGTTAAACTGACCGAACCATCACAACGCTCCCTTTTTCATGGAAGAAAGAATGAGCCGTTCGTTACGTGTCGTCGTGCTCGCCGGCGGGGATTCGCCGGAGCGCGAAGTCAGCATCGCAAGCGGTGCGCAAGTTGCCGAGGCCCTGCTGGCCGCCAGCCACCGGGTTCGCATCGTCGACACTGCCAACGCCGATCTCACGGAGTTGGACTTCAGCCGCTTCGACGGATGTTTTCTTGCCCTGCACGGCGGAGCCGGTGAGGACGGCCGCATCCAACGACAACTTGAAGATCTCGGCATCCCATACACGGGCAGCGGGCCGGAAGCCTCTCGGACCGCCATGAGCAAAGCCCTGTCGAAGGAAATCTTCCGCCAATGTGGAGTCCCCACTCCCGAATATGCACTCGTAGAGCCAATTGATTCGGCCCAAGCGATCGTCGACAAGGCAGCAGACGTCGGCTTTCCGTTGGTCGCCAAACCGGACCGCGGCGGGTCGAGCCTGGGGGTGGCAATCGCGCGAAGCGGGGATGACCTTGCCGATTGTGTCGCCGAAGGCCGCCGGTTCGGACGGTTGGTAATGCTGGAAAGATACATCGGCGGTCGCGAGTTGACCGTTTCCCTGCTCGGTCGCCGGGCATTGCCTCCGCTGGAAGTCCTCTCAAGTAGTGAGGTTTTTGACTACCGGTCGAAATATTCCGGCTCGGCGACTCAATATAGTTTTCAGACCGATCTGTCGTCGATAACTATCGAGGAGGTGCGGGCGACCGCCGTCGCGGCCGCCGAGGCCATCGGCACCAAGGGGCTGGCTCGGGTCGACATATTGCTCGACCGGCATCTTCGGCCGTGGGTTTTGGAAGTCAACACGCTTCCCGGCATGACCGCCACGAGCATGGCCCCCAAAGCGGCCGCCCATGAAGGAATGAACATGGCCCGGCTGTGCGACTGGATGCTCGACGATGCGTTACAGGGCATCCATCTTAAGCGACCTTAACACGCGAGTGACCAATGAGTGCGGCAAAACGAGGGAAATCACACGGTGCGGGACTGTTCGGCAAGGTTGCCGCGCTGGTCTCGCTGCTGTTCGGTCCCGCCAGAACGGCCACGCTCTTGGCGATCATGTTGGCTGTATTCTGCGGCGGCACCTATTTCGCCTGGCAAAAGGTCAACCCGCGGGTTCTGGCGTCTTCGCAATACGCGGTCACTCCCTCGGACGTCGAGATAACTCAACCGCCGGCATGGATTCACAGCGGTATTCGCGAAGAGGTCTTCCGCGATGCCAGTCTGGACGGCCAGTTGTCGATCATGGACGACGACCTGACGGAACGCGTCGGCACGGCCTTCTCGCTGCACCCTTGGGTAGCGCGGGTCCACCGCGTCAGCAAGCATCATCCGGCCCAGGTGGTGGTCCATCTCAGTTATCGCCGCCCCGTGTGCATGGTGAAAGTGACCGAGGGACTGTTGCCCGTGGATAGTCAGGGCGTCGTGCTTCCGGTGGGCGATTTTTCGCCGGTCGAGGCCAGCCGCTATCCGCGTTTGGTCGACGTGGGCACCGGCCCGGTCGGTCCGGTCGGAACTCGCTGGGGCGACGACCGGGTGGTTGGCGGCGCCGAGATAGCAGCCGCCCTGGGACCGGTTTGGGAGGAGTTCAAGCTGCAACGCATCGTCCCCATGCCCACCAATTCCAGAGGCGCGACCAAGGACTACGTCTACGCCCTGTACACTCACGGCGGCACGCGAATCATCTGGGGCCGAGCACCCAACGCCAAAGCACCGGGCGAACTCCCGCCGGAAGAAAAGATCGCCCGCCTGAAATGGGCCGCCGAAAAGAACGGCGGCCTGGACAACTACGGCGCCCAAGTCCTTGATGTCCATACCCTGCGAGTCTCCTCGTTGCCGAAACGATAGCGAAAACGAGGACTGGCTCCGTCGCTGGAAGCCTCAGAAGCGGCAACCAAGGATGCCGACGGTGCCTGTCCCCTTTTTCGCGTCGGGTTGCCCAAAGCCAGTCGCCGAAATAGAATGGGGGCCCTTGGGCTCAGCCCCTGTTTTCGGTTTTCGCCGTGGAAAAAGGGGACAGGCACCGAGCCAATAACGGACTTGGCGAGTTTGACGTCCACCGGAGCTCGGAGCCAGTCCCTTTTTTCCACTCCCACGAGATTGTCCTAAGTTTATTTCATGAGCCAACAGTGGTTGACTATCGTGGGGGCGACCGTTTCGGTCTTTTCGGTGATCGGCATCGGGGCCGTTTCGCGTCGGGCCGGGTGGCTCAACGAAGAGGCCGACCACAGTCTGCTGGAATTGGTGATCCGCGTACTGCTGCCGTGCCTGATCTTCTCGGCCGTCAGCAACAACCAGGCACTCAAGCTGCCGTCGAACATCTATCTTCCGCCGCTGATAGGGTTCACCACGATATGCCTGGGCCTGGCGGTGGCCGCCGTGGCGGTGATCCTGCCAAGCCGGCTGATCGGACCCACCAGCGCCCGAGAGCGACGGACGTTCATGTTCTCCGTGGGCGTGCATAACTACGGATATCTGGCCATCCCGCTGGTGATTCAACTCTTCGACGAGGAGACCCTGGGCGTCCTGTTCATGCACAACATGGGCGCCGGGCTGGCCTTCTGGTCGTTCGGGTTCATGATCCTCAGCGGCCGTTGGGACCGGCGCTGGTATCGGCACATGATAAACGCGCCGACGGTGGCCATCGTCTTTTCGCTGGCCTTCAACTCCACCGGCGCCGGCGAGCACGTGCCCGGCTTCATCGCCAAGACAATCGAGTGGCTGGGCCAAGCGTCGATCCCGCTGTCGCTGATCTTGATCGGTGCCACCATCGCCGATGAACTTCGCCCCGGCGCGAAGGGGCCCAACATGGCCGCCACGATGAAAATCATCGGCTGGGCATGTTTGTTGCGAGTTGGGCTGCTGCCGATCGGCTTTCTGCTCATCGCGATATTGATGCCCGGCAGCTTGGAGTTGAAACGGGTGCTGGTCGTCGAGGCCGGCATGCCCTCGGCCGTGTTGCCGATCGTATTGGCCCGCCACTACGGCGGCGACCCGGGCACGGCATTGCGAGTCGCGCTGAGCACGTCGATGTTGGCACTGTTCACGTTGCCGCTATGGATATCACTCGGGTTGGCGATTATCGAGTAAGGAGTTCCCGTTTCCTAAGACGACAACGGGTGCCATGCTCCACGCTTGCGTGGGCATGCGAAGCAGTTGTCGTCCCGTTTCGGGCATGCCCACGCAAGCGTGGGACATGGCACCCAAGTTCTGGCCTTGTTCATCCGTCTTGCTCTGAACTCGAATGCGGCACATCGTCGAACAGGGCCTCCAGCTCCTCGATATGTCGGCCGGTGGCCGTGTGGATGACGACGGCCCGGTTGTTGCCCACGGCCTGAACCTTGCGAACGCCGTGGCCGAATCCCTTCAGCCTCCGCCGGGTTTGCGAGGCACTGAGGTTCACGTACAGGCGTTGGCCTTTGAGTTCGGTCATGGGGAAAGGGGGTCGCAAGGTGTAGCCAGACACTCAACCCGCCACGCGCATCCACTACGCGACTATCACGCCGGCTCTTCGGCGGCCATTTCGCGGAGGCGGAAGCGTTTGATCTTGCCGGTGGCCGTTTTGGGAAGGTCGTCGACGAAGGTCACGATCCGCGGGTACTTGTGCGGCGAGGTGGTCTTCTTGACGAAGTTCTGCAACTCCCGGGCAAGCTCGTCGCCCGCTTCGTTGCCGTCTTTGAGAACAACGTAGGCACGCGGCTTGATCAGGCCGTCTTTGTCGGCGGTGCCTACCACGCCGCTCTCCAACACGGCCGGGTGCTCCTGCAAAATGGCTTCCACGTCGGTGGGCCACACGGCCTGGCCGCTGACCTTCATCATGTCGTCGGTGCGGCCGGCGTACCAGAAATAGCCGTCCTCGTCCATGAGAAACTTGTCGTGGGTGTTGATCCACTCGCCGCGGAAAGTGTCCTTGCTCTGCTCGTGCTTGTTCCAATATCCGGCGGCGATGCTGTCGCCCTTGATCAGCAGCGTTCCCACGTTCTGCGGCGGCAGTTCGTTGCCGTCCTCGTCGATGATCTTCGCTTCGTAACCCTCGACTATCTGGCCCGTGCTGCCGGCTCGGCCCTGGCCTGGGCGGTTGGAGATGAAGATGTGGAGGATTTCGGTGGAACCGATGCCGTCGAGAATCTCGACGCCGAAGCGTTCCTGCCATTTGTCGTAAAGATGCTTCGGCAGCGGCTCGCCGGCCGAGACGCACATCCGCACACGGCCCAAACTATCGCGGCCGGTCTTCTCGGCCAAATGCAACATGGCGGCGTAGCTGGTCGGCACGCTGTAGAAGACGGTCGGCTGCTCGCGGTCGATGATGTCGAATACGGTCTCCGGCATGGGCCGCCCGGGCAGCAGTATCGTGGTGCCGCCGGTTCGCAGGGGAAAGTACAAACCGTTGCCCAAGCCATAGGCGAAAAACAGCTTGGCCACCGAGAACGAAACGTCCGACTCTTGCACCCCGATGGTGTTCCGTGCGTAAAGATCGGCTTCGACGATCATGTCGTGGTGCAGATGGATCGTTCCCTTGGGGAAACCTGTCGTGCCCGAGCTGTAAAGCCAGAACGCGGAGTCGTCCTTGCTGGTTTCGACAATTTCGAGTTCGTCGGAGGCATTTTGCAGGACCTCGTCGAAGTTCAAGCATCCCTCGGCCTCGCCGCCGCGGACGATGATGTGTTCGATGTACTTCAGTTGGTCACGGATTTCGGTGATAAGACCCAGAAGCGAGATGTCGACCACCAGTACTCGCGAGCGGCTGTCGTTGAGCAGATACTCGTAGTCCTTTGGCTTGAGCATGGTGTTCAAAGCCACGGCCACGGCGCCGATCTTCATCGGGCCGAAGAAGGTCAGAACCCACTCGGGCGTGTCCGGCAGCAGCACGGCCACGCGCTCTTCCATGCGAACGCCCAGGGATCGCAGGGCGTTGCCCATTTGGTTGGTGCCACGTCGCAGATCGTCGTAGCTTACGCGGCGGTCCTCGCAGATGATGGCCGTCTTCTCGCCGCGTCCGGCGGCAACATGCGAATCGACGAACACCTCGGCCGCGTTGAGTTTCTCGGGCAGTTCAAGCTTGGGCATCTAACGAGTCTCCTGGGCATCCAGATCAAGCGGCTTGGAAGAGAATCTCAATTATAATTATTTTCGCTTACGGTATCAAGAACCGGGCGGCGTAACAGGATTCATTCGGAAAACTCGCATGGGGTGGCTGGGGCACAGCGCAGCGGTGCCCCAGAACCTCGACAACTGGGGCTTCGCTGCGCTCAGCCGCCAGCCACCCATTCATATGTGATCCTGACCACCCATCGCCGTGGACTACAAGATGAACTTGCTCAGGTCCTCGTCCTGGCTGACTTCGTCGAGCCGCTCTTTGACGTAGGCGGCGTTGACGTCGACGCGGCCCATCTTCATGTCGGGGGCCTCGAAGCTGACTTCCTCCAGCAGGCGCTCCATGATCGTGTACAGCCGTCGGGCACCGATATTCTGCGTGGTTTGGTTCACGCGGAAGGCAAAATCGGCCATGGCTTCGATCGCGTCGGCTTTGAAGTTGAGCGTCACGCTCTCGGTGCCCATCAGGGCCTCGTACTGCTTGGTGAGCGAACTCTTCGGCTCGGTCAGAATGCGGACGAAATCGTCTTTCGTCAGATCGTTAAGCTCGACGCGGATCGGGAAACGGCCCTGCAATTCGGGCATCAGGTCGCTGGGCTTCGCGCGGTGGAAAGCCCCCGCGGCGATGAACAACACGTGGTCCGTCTTCACGTAGCCGTAGCGGGTTTGCACCGTGGTGCCCTCGACAATCGGCAGCAGGTCGCGTTGCACGCCCTGTCGCGAGACATCGGCGCCGTGGCCGTTCTCGCTGGCCACGACTTTGTCCACTTCGTCGATAAAGATCAAGCCGGTGTTCTCGGCCAGTTCGATGGCGGCCGCCTGCACCTTTTCCTGATTGATAAGGTTTTCGCATTCCTGCTCGAAGAGAACCTTTCGGGCCTCGGCCACCGTCATCTCGCGGCTGCTGGAGTTCTTCGGCATTATCTTCTCGAACATGCCCTGGAAGTCGAGATCCATCTGCTCCATGCCCATTCCGGTGAACATCATGGGCGGGGCCTTCTGCTCGGTGGTCAATTCCACCCGACGCTCGTCCATCTCGCCCGCGGCCAGCATGGCGCGGATCTTCTCGCGGGTTCGCTCGTATCGCTCGGGCGAGTCGGGGCTGTCCGGCGTGGCGTCGAAAGCGGGAGGAGCGGGGGCCAACAGCGACACTAGCTGATCCTCGGCGCGGCGACGGGCTTCGTCCTCGACGTTTTCCCGCTCTTGCTCGCGAACCAAACCGATGGCGTTTTCGACCAGTTCGCGGATCATGCTCTCCACGTCGCGGCCGTAGTAGCCGACCTCGGTGTACTTGCTGGCCTCGACCTTGATGAACGGGGCGCCGGTCAATTTGGCCAACCGTCGGGCGATTTCGGTCTTGCCCACGCCGGTGGGACCAATCATGAGGATGTTCTTCGGCGCGACTTCCTGGCGCATTTCGTCGTCGAGCTGCTGCCGCCGCCAACGGTTGCGGATGGCGATGGCCACCGCCCGTTTGGCGTCGTCCTGCCCGACGATATGGCGATCCAGTTCGGTGACGATTTCTCTTGGGGTCAGCTCTCGCACGCCAGTTCCTCCACGACGATGTTCGTATTGGTGTAAATGTCAATGCCCGAGGCGATTTCCAACGCCGTGCGAACTATCTCGACCGCGCTGAGGTCTTTGGCATGGGCGATGAGCGCCCGGGCCGCCGCCACGGCGTAATTGCCGCCGGAGCCGATTCCCAAAACGTTATCCGTCGGTTGAATAACGTCGCCGTTGCCGGTTACCAACAGGGTATGCTTGGCGTCGACGACCGCCAGCAGGGCTTCGAGCCTTCGCAAGGCACGGTCGGTTCGCCATTCCTTGGCAAGTTCGGTCGCGGCGCGGGGAACGTTGGCCGGGTAGTCTTTCAGTTTTGTTTCGAATCGTTCCAACAGCGCGAAGGCGTCGGCGCTGGCACCGGCGAAACCTGTTATGACCTTGTTGTCCATAAGGCGGCGCAGCTTCATGGCGTCGGCCTTCATTATCGAATCGCCCACGGTCACCTGGCCGTCGCCTCCGATGGCGACCACGCCTTTGTGGCGCACGGTGAGAATTGTGGTGGAGCGGCTTTTCATTTGTTAAATCCTTTCGCGTCAACTTGGTCCCGATGGGGCGACAAGTTCTCGACGTGATTTTTCGTTCGAGCAAGTCCGACTGGACGCTCGCCAATGGCCCAATATTGCCTATATCGTTGCGGAACACCAGGGGTGGCGTGCTTCGGTTGGGCGGTTGGCGTGGCCGGATTAGTGATCGGGAGCCGAGGAATTGGGGGAAACCCCGTCGGCAGTGGGGCAAGGGCATCCGTTTAGCACTTTTTTTGCCCATTTTGCCCATGCCGACACGGAAAGTGCTTGCATAGCGCCTCCCGTTTTAATAGGTTGGGAGCTTGGAATTGTCGCTCACGCACTTTGGAAGAGAGGAATTGGAGAAATGAAACGACGATTGACCATAATTATGGTGACCATGTCGGTGACGATGTTCGTGGCCAGCGATTGGGTCTGGGCATGCCGTTTTCTGACCAAGGCACGCTGTTGCCGAGTGGTTCGCTGCTGCGAGCCGGTGGCTGAGGTTCAGCCGCCTTGCTGCGGCCCGGCCGCTTGTGATCCGGTAGCCGCGGCGCCCGCGGAAGCCGCCGAGCCGACTCCGGCTGAAACACCCACCCCCGCCGAAGATCCGACTCCGGTCGAGCAACCCGCTCCGGCCGAAGAGCCCGCCGCCGAAGAACCGGCACCGGCCGAGGAACCGGCCGCTGAGGAACCGGCTGTCGAGGAACCAGCCCCGGCCGAGGAGCCCGTGATCGAAGAGCCCGCCCCCGCTGAAGAGCCGGTCGTGGAAGAGCCCGCCGAGGAACCGGCCGAAGAGCCGGCCGAAGAGCCGGCTGTTGAGCAACCTGCCGAAGAGCCGGCCGAGGAGCCCGCTCCGGTCGAGCAGCCCGCCGAAGAGCCGGCTGTCGAGGAACCGGCCCCCGCCGAGGAACCGGCAGTGGAAGCTCCCGTGACGGTCGAGGAACCGGCCGTTGAGGAGCCGACCCCGATCGGTGAGCCCGTAACGGAAGAGCCCGTTGCCGAGGAGCCGGTAGCCGAGGAGCCCGCCGAGGTTGAAGAACCGGCCATGGAAGAGCCTACGGAATCCGAGGAACCGGCCGTTGAAGAACCGGTAGCCGAGGAGCCCGTCGCTGAAGAGCCCGTAACGGAAGAGCCCGTCGAGATCGAGGAGCCGGTAGCCGAAGAGCCTGCCGATCTCGAGGAGCCCAGTCTCGACGCCGAAATGGAAGAACCGGTTGCCGAGGAACCGGCCATGGAAGAACCCGTCGAGGAAGAGACCATCGAGATTGAAGAGCCGGCCGACGACATGGAGATCGAGGAACCGATCGCCGAGGAGCCGGTCGCTGAAGAGCCCGCCATCGAAGACGAAGAGCCGGCCGACGAGGAAGAGGAAGCGGACGATGAGGAAGAGTTGACCGTTCCCGACATCGACCCCTTCAGCAGCAACGGCCCCCGCGGCAATCGCACCTGGACCGACATCAGCGGCAAGTATCAGGTTTCCGCTTCGCTGGTGAGTTTCCAGGACGGCACGGTTCGCCTGCTGAAATCGAATGAGCGCTACGTTCGGATCGACATCGAGAAGCTGAGTGTGGCGGACCAACAGTTCGTGCGTCAGATCGGCAGCGTTGCCGCCGCCCGATAAGAATGGCTTTCGCGGTACAATCCGGTAAACCAAGAACCCCGTCGCGGGGCGAGACCGCGGCGGGGTTCTTTTTTGGCGGGAGAAACGATGGCCGGGAGGGCCATTGTAAGCGTTATCGCGGGGGGCCTTCGAGGCTTTCGGCCATCTTGCCCAGGGCTTCGGTTTCTATTTGCCGCACGCGTTCGCGGGTGAGCCCCAGCGTTTCGCCGATTTCCTTCAGCGTGCGAGGCTCGTTGTCGCCCAACCCAAAACGCATCCGCAGCACGGTGGCTTCGCGCTGGTCCATGGTCTCCAGGTGGCGGAGGACGTGCTTCAGGTTGTCGTTCTCGACGAGTTCTTCCTCGGGGCTACGCGCACTTTCGTCCATTATCATCTCGCCCAGCGACCATCCGGCGTCCGCCTGGTCGGTCTGCGGCGTGAGGTTGTAGATGCGGATGGCCTTCTTTATGATGGGAAGCTTCTTCTTCGGCAATCCCAATACCCGGGCGACTTCCTCGGGCGTGGGCGTGCGGCCGAGCTCCTCGGCCAAGCGGGTGCTGGCCCGCCGCCACTTCGACAACAATTCGACCATGTAGGCGGGAATTCGGATAGTCTTGGCCGTGTTTATCAGCGCCCTTTTGATCGACTGCTTGATCCAGTAGCTGGCATAGGTCGAGAATCTGGTACCCATGCCGGGGTCGAAACCTTCCACGGCTCGCAGCAGGCCGAGGTTTCCTTCCTCGATCAGGTCCTGCAGGCCGAGGCCCTTTCCGGTATATCCTCTGGCGATGTTGACTACCAGACGAAGGTTGGCGCGCACCATTCGGTCGCGCGCTTCCACGTCGCCCTGGCCGATGGCCATGGCGAGTTCGTGTTCGTCGTCGGCCGACAACAGCGATGTCTCGTTGATTTCGCGCAGGTACGTCTCCAAGGGAGACTGCACGGATGAAGTTGGTCTTCGTCGGGTGGTGGTCATTTGGGAATGTACTTTCAGCGGGAGTTTGCACGATCAGCCATTGAAAGCATCGACCTCGGCCACCCGATTTCTGTAGACGAGCAGCCGTTCGACGAAGTGTGGTGAATGTACCCGAGTTTCGGGCAATACCGAAAAGAACGACCCCGCCGATAATGACCGGCGGGGTCGGAAAATAATCGCTTTTTGGCGCTATGGCGAGAAGGTTACTTTTCTTCCTCGCCTTCGGATTCCTCCGACTGTTCGGCCTTTTCGGCCTCGCCTTCGGCCGCTGCTTCCGGTTCTGTCGGTTGCTCCTGTTCGGCGGCTTCAGTCTTTTCCTCGACAACTTCCGGAGCTTCTTTCGCTTCAGCGGCCGGCTCTTCTGTGGCCGGCTCTTCGGCCGCGGGCTCTTCGGCGACAGGTTCGGTCGCCATTGGCTGGATCAGCGGGCCGGAGCCGCTGCCCACGCCGCCCTTGAGCGTACTCTCGTCCACCGTGGACCCAGTCGCGCCGGCGGCAACCGGTTCTTCCTCGGCTTCGGCTTCCTCGGCCCATTCCACGCGTTTGCGGGAAAGGCCGATCTTGCGCTCGTCGGGATCGACTCGCAGAACCTTGACCTCGATCTCCTCGCCGACGCTGACGATCTCCTCGGGGTTGTCGACCTTGTGGTCGGCCAATTCGGAGATGTGCAGCAGTCCTTCCAATCCGCTTTCCAAACCGACGAACACACCGAAGTTGGTGATCTTCGTGACGGTTCCGGTAACGAGTTGTCCGGCTTCGTACTTCTCGGGAATCTTGCGTGCCCAGGGGTCTTCGTCAAGCTGCTTGAGTCCCAGTGCGATGCGTCGTCGTTGCTGGTCTACCGAGAGCACGCGGCACTCGATTTCCTGACCCTTCTCGACGACTTCGCTGGGATGGCTGATCTTGCGAATCCAAGACATGTCGCTGACGTGCAACAGACCGTCGATGCCTTCCTCGATTTCGATGAAGGCTCCGTAGTTGGTCAGATTTCGCACGGTACCCTTGACGATGCTCTCGGGCGGGTACTGCTCGGTGACCTTGTCCCACGGGTTGTCCTGGGTCTGCTTCATGCCCAAGGAGATTTCTTGCTTCTCCTTGTTGATACCCAGCACGAGGACTTCGATCTCGTCGTCGATCTGCACGAGTTCGCTGGGATGGCTGATTCGACGGGTCCAGGACATCTCGCTGATATGCACGAGTCCCTCAATTCCCTCTTCCAGTTTGACGAAGGCACCGTAGCTCATGACGTTGACCACGGTCCCCTTGACGCGGTTGCCGATGGGGAACTTCTCGTCGACGTTTTCCCAAGGGCTGGCGGTCTTCTGCTTCAGACCCAGCGCGATCTTTTCCTTCTCGTGGTCGATGTGCAGGATTTGCACTTCGAGTTCCTGGTCGATGGATACCATTTCCGAAGGATGGGCGATGCGTCCCCAACTCATGTCGGTAATGTGCAACAGGCCGTCGATTCCGCCAAGGTCGACAAACGCACCGAACTCGGCGATGTTCTTGACGATACCCGTTCGCAGTTGGCCGACTTCCAAGGCACTGAGGAGTTGGGCTTTCTTTTCGGCTCTTTCGGCCTCGATAAGCGAGCGGCGGCTGACGACGATGTTGCGCCGCGCTTCGTCGATTTTCAGAACCAAACACTGAATCGTGCGGCCGATGAAATCGCCAATGTCGGCCGGGCGGCGAATGTCGACTTGGCTGGCCGGCAGGAACACGTTCACGCCGATATCGACAAGCAGACCGCCTTTGATCTTTCGGGTGACGGCACCGGTGACCACGTCGCCTTCGTGTACCGTCTCCATGACCTTCAGCCAGGCTTCGATCTTCTCGGCCTTGCGCTTGCTGAGCGTGATCATGCCGCGAGAGTCGTCGGCCAGGCCTTGAACGTCCTCGACGTCCTCGATCAGCACTTTTACCATCTGGCCGGGCTCGGGAGGCGTGTCGTCGTCTTCCCATTCGTTGGCGAAGATAATGCCTTCGCTCTTGTAGCCTACGTCGACCAATACGAAATCGCCTTCCACGCGTAGCACGCGTCCTTCGACGATTTCATTTACTTCTACCTGTTCGGTACCCCAAGCGACGTCCTCGGCTGACAAGCCCTCCATCGCGGCATTCAGTTCCTGCTGCCATTCGTCTTCGCTGAGATCCAGTCCTCGAATAAGGTTGCGGTTGACCATTTATTCCGTTTTTCGTGAAATGTGGGCCGTCCGGCGCTTTCTACCCGAGTATCGCAACTCGATACCCCGGGGGCCAGCGGACCCGATGTTTGCCCCTCGCCCCTCGGCCTCTTAACACAAGAGACTAGTCCACGAGCGGCGCGGGAATCCAGCAGTATAACAAACCCAAGGATGGCCCACAATCGTGCCAATGGGCAGATTTCGCAAAAGCGGGTAAGTTTTTCAGCGCTTTTTCAAGCTGGGTGGGACGCAACACCGCTCAAGTGCCCTTCTCGGCACACACCTCGCGAAGGTATTCGTGGCAATCGCGAACTCGACGTTCGACCTCTTCAAGCAACTCTCGATCATCGAACTGCTGTACTTGCTCCGGAGAGATGGGTTCCCCGTAGTGAATGCGTATTCTGCCCAGCCTGGGAAGCTTGCGACTGCGCGGCCAACAGGCGTATGCCCCCTCGATGGCAACGGGCAGGATATGAGCCTTCGAGCGGACCGCCAATGTGCCGAACCCCGGCTTGAACGGAGCTATTTCGCCATCGGGAGACCGTGTCCCCTCGGGAAATATCAGCACCATTTCTCCACGTTTCAAGTGGCGAAGCGACTCCTTTATGCCGCTGATTCCCATCCCATCTCGATCGATTGGAATCGAGCCCAGCCACGTGATCAATCTCCCCAGCAGTGGAACGTCGAAGAGCGATTCTCGAGCTAAGGGGCTCATTTGCCGCGGGCAGCCCAAACCGATTAGCGGCGGATCGAGGTGGCTTTGGTGATTCGAGACGACCAGAACCCCACCTTCCTTGGGGACGTTTTCTCGGCCGGAATAGCGAGTTCGGAAACTCACCATATTGAGCAAGGCCAGGACAACTCGGGTTGCCTCGTAGAAGAAATGTCTGAAAAGCGAACGTTCTCTCATGGCTGATATCAGGGTTTTTGGCTCCCGAAGTAGAAGGAGATCGATGATCGGACCTTCCGCTGGTTCAACTACCGATCATCATATCGGCCGCGGACGATAGATTCCAGTCGGTCTACCACCTCGTCCAGAGTCTGCCCGTCGGTGTAGACTTCCACCGCGTCTTCGGCCGCCACGAGCGGTCCCACGAGCCTGCTTGCGTCTTCCTGGTCCCGCTTTTCCTGCGCCGCCAGCACATCTTCAAGCGCGGGATATTCTCCTTGCGATTGCAGGTCCAACAATCGTCGTCGAGCCCGTTCCTCGGGCGTGGCCGTGAGGAAAACCTTGCAGCCCGCGTCGGGAAAGGCCACCGTTCCCTGGTCTCGCCCCTCGGCCACCACGTCATCTCCACCTACGGCCTTACGCTGCAATTGGACCAATCTGCGGCGAATTCGCGGGTTGTCGGCCGCATACCGGGTCACGGCCGTCACTTCCGAAGCGCGAATCTCCACACTGACATCCTCGCCGTCGAGCAGAACCTTGGGGCCGTCGAAGCCGATCTCGATTTGCTCGGCAACGTCGGCCAATTGGTCGGGCTGCTGCCAGTCGACCGACCGCCGCATGCCGGCCAGGGCCACGGCGCGATACATGGCCCCGGTATCGAGGAAACGGAACCCCAGCCGTCGCGCCAAGGATTGCGCCACACTGCTTTTGCCCGCTCCGGCTGGTCCGTCTATGGTTACGATCATGGTTATCAATGGTTTTCAACAAATGGGTGCCATGCTCCACGCAAGCGTGGGCATGCTCGCAACAGCGCGAAAACTGCTGTTCATGCTCCACGCAAGCGTGGGACATGGCACCCGATAATTTCAAGATTTCTACTGGTTTCAGCCACACAACCCGGCGAAGCACTACCGTTTCACGGTTGGCGGACTGTCTTCTTCAGTCGTGAAACTGACCACTCGCGGACCGCCGTTCGGCTGTTTCAGCGATAACTCGGTCGCCCTTCGAGAAACCAGGTCGGACAACTGAGCGAATCGGTTTCGCACTTGTGGCTGAACGCGTTCGAGCCGCCCGGCCAGTCGCTGCATGCCTTGGTTGTTGACTTCGGCCGTTCGCGAGAGGCTCCCGGCGAAAGCCACCGTCTGAATGAAGTTCATGTCGGCGACTTTGCCTGTTAGCGGGTTGAAGACCTTGGCCAGCAACTCCGCGCCCATGTGTTTGACGCTCAGAAAGGAATCCAGGCGGTTGGTTATGTAGTAGCGTCCGTCCGGCTCGCGCACGTAGCCCGTTCTTAACAGCATCAGGCAACTGCCTTTTACCGGCTTGGCGAACAGCGGTCCCTCGTAGGTGCCCTCGGCGTACACTATGTGCAGGTCGTGGCTTTTGTATAGAAACTCAACGGTGGCCAAAGTGCCGCCCGTCTCCTGGACTTGGTAGCGCTCTTGCTCCAATTCCTTGAGTTTGAGATTGCTCAAGTCCAACACCTCCCAGATATTGACCATCACGTCCGGGTGGCGCACGAGGAACAGATACAGGTCCGGGTCGCAGTCGACAACTCTGACCGGCATTCGGCGGTAAACGCTGACCTTCGACAGAACGGATTGGACCTTGGCCCGACCCTCGTCGTCGAGTTTCTCGAACGGGATCGACCTGATGGCGCTTTGCCGAGATTCCTTGCTCGTGCTGGCCTTGAGCATGGAAGATCTGCTCGTCGCACCGCCGTCATCTGGCGGCGCCCCGATAGCCTGGGCGGAGATTGCCCCGATGATTACGGTAGCCAGAAGTATGCAGTATCGCGCAAGAGTAAGCTGCCGCGGCACCGGCCGCGCCGGCGCCGAAGCGCATTCCAGACCAATCATGTTCCCCCCTGTTGGTCGAGATCGAGTTGTACGTCCGCCGTACCGGACAGCCATTTGCGCGGTCCGATTCCGGTCTTATTGGTTATTCGGCTTTTGCGGCATGCGCAGGTAAGAGAAAATGCCGCCGGGTTTTCGCATGCGTTAAACACGGTAGTCCAGGAAAGCCCGCAAGTATAGGTAGACCCCGTGCGGGTTCATGCCGTGAAGCACTGAAATCCGATCTTGTTGCCGGCCGAGCGTTTTAGTATTACGGCGCATGGCGTTTTCCCCTTCTTTCCGTATAAGACAAAGACTTCCCGCATGATCAGAATCAGACCACTGCTGACGACCGCTGCCATGGTCGGCATCTCGATCGGGCTGCTTTTCGGCCTGCGCGGTCCGCTGGGGAATGTGACAGCCAATCATTGGCGGCAGAAACTGAACAACGCTACCGACGAGCAGGTCGAACCCCTGTTGCGCCAGGCGACGGCACTTGGCGACTCCGGCATAGTGGTTTTAGTCGAATCGCTCGGCTCAAGGCGAGAAAGCGTCGCCCGAGCGGCTCGCGGCCTACTCGACACGCTTCTGGACGATTGGCAGGAAAATCGCCATCGCGGCGATTCGCCTAAATTGGGTGTTCTTGCCCGAGAGTTGTCCGACCGGATAGACGACTTCGGCCCCACGGCTCGCGGCGAAGCGGCCGATCTGGCCACGCGAATCTTGCTGTGGCCACCCGACGCCGGAGAGGTCGACCGAACCGAGCTGATCGCGGCATGCGAGAAGGTGCTGCGAACGGTCTCGCACGACGAAGAGCCTCTTGGACGACCGACATCGATAGCCCTCTCGGCCGAAGCCGAAAGCGAACTGGTAGAGCGACCCGACCTGACGGCGGAAGACGGGGTGACCACGGTCGACATCGAACGTCTTGCATCACTTCCCGGCGGCGGCCTACCCGTTGGCGGATTCGACTTGCCGAACCTACTCCCACGGTCGGCCGGCCAATCGCCCGTCTTCAAAGGCGTCAAGGATGACGTTGACCTCGACGCCGACTCAAGCGAGCCCAGCGTCGCGACGGATGAATCAACGGAGCGTCCGCCCCGGCTGCTGGATGTTCCAGAGGGCGAAGCTGGGAAACCGCTTAAAGAAGCCCCGCCCGGGCCGCTTTCCTCGCCGTCGCAACTGGAGCCGCCACGGCCGGATTCGTTGCGGTCGACATCGCTGGAGGGCGACCGAGAGAAAGCCGAGCAACCTAGCGGTTTGGAATCGGTAGATCCGCTAAATCTTATCCACCAACTGCGATCGACGGACCCGTCGCTGGCCGAGCAGGCTCGCGAGGAGCTATCTCTCCGAGGTTTCGCCACCGTGCATTTCGAGTTGGCACGTCGGTTAACGCATCCCGATCCGCGGATTCGCGTCGAGTTGGCGCGTAGACTACCTGTCATGCGAAGCGTGGACCCGACGACTTGGCTTTTGTGGCTGAGTCGCGATGAAGACGCGGACGTTCGCTTCGCGGCCATCGGCTTGCTGGCAACCACGGCGGACCCTCTCACGCAGGCAAAGATCGAGAGAATCGCCGCCGCCGACAGCGATCCCCGCATTCGCCGCCAAGGAGAACAACTCGCGCCGAAGCGACGCTGATCTAGCCCGCGAAGCGTCGCGGAAAGTGAGTGAGGGTGGCTGAGGGGATTCGAACCCCCGACTTCTGGAACCACAATCCAGTGCTCTAACCAGCTGAGCTACAGCCACCATGTCCTTGATGTCAAACGACTTAGGGACAATCACGCAACGAGGTGAACCCGTCGCATGCCTCTTAGATTATCATAAACTCGGCCCAAGACAAGCCCTGTTGGGACTTGGACATCTTCCCACTAGAGCGGACATTCCTGTCCCCCGCCGCGTGGCAGGCAAGAATGCCTGCCCTACTGATAGTCTCGGCAGGCAGGAATGCCCACCCTACTGATAAGCCCGGCAGGCGGGAATGCCCGCCGTGTCGGAAAACTTGGCCTAGCGATAGTAATTGTCCGAATCGTACAGGAACCAGTGGTCCAAGGGGCTCAGGCGGGGCAAACGGACGAAACGGCGGCCCTGGTCGTCGACTTGCTCTTCGAGCTTAACCTCGTATGTCTCCATGGCCGGGTCGACGACCGCCTGGACCTGACTGCTAGGCATGCGGGGAATCAGCATCATGGGCAACGCCGATTTCTTCACCGGGCGGTTGCGGATGGCCGTCTCGCGAATCTCGTTGACCACGTTACCCACCCAACCCTGCTTGGCGGCCTCGTCGGCGAATAGGTCCCAGTCGCCGGTCGAGCGATTCTTATACATCTGCTTGACGAACTGCTCCTCGGTGATGCCGATCTTCTTGGCCACTTCACCGACGAGTCGGGCGGACATTTCCCGTACCCGTTCAAGTTGCTCCTTCTGCTGCGTGGTGTTGCCCAAAACCATGCTGCTTGCCTGATGGTGCAGGATGATGGCGTTGGGATAGGCGTACGACTCGTCGGCCAGCGTGGTGATGATGGCGGCCATGCTGGCGGCGAACCGCTTGACGACCACGTGAACCGGCGCTTTGCTGTTCTTCATGGCTTGCAGGATGTGCAGTCCTTCCATGCCCGAGCCGCCGGGGCTGGAATCGATCACCAGGAAGATCGGCTTGTCCGACTGGTTATTGTAGTAATGAATCCGCTCGGCCACGTGCTTGGCGGCACCGCTCATGATCGGGCCGTTGAGCTCGATACGGCGGTCGCTGATCGTCAAGACGCCGTCGACGAACGGCTGGTCGGCGTAGGTCTTCTTCTTCAGCACAACGTCTTGAAGTTTGTTTTCGGCGGCACTGGCGGCCAGCTTGGCCTCGATAATAACCTTTTTCGCGCCGATATCCCGCAGCGTGGCCGCGTGTTCCGAGGCGGCCAGCTTGCTCTCGGCGTCGACAAGCTGCTGGTAGAGCTTCATTTCGTCCAGAAGCCGCTTCAGCTCGCGGTTCTCCTCGGCAACCATGGCGTCTTCGATCGAGCGTTCGAGCTTCATCTTCTCGATCTTCAACCGCTGCTCTTCCAGTTCCTTCTTATACTGGGCGACCTTGAAGCTGAACTGGGTCTCCATTTCCTGCATCTCTTCGCGCAGCTTGGAAACGCGGTCGCTCATGCTGGGTTCGGCCGGCTTCTTCTCTTTTTTCTCGGCCCCGTCCTTGTCCTTCTCGTCGTCGCCCTCTTTCTTTTCGCCTTCATCGTCGCCGTCCTTCTCCGAATCGGTTTCCTCCTTGTTCTCGACCGATTCGAGCAGCTTGCGCTTGATCTCTTCGGGGATCTTGTCGTTTTCCTTGATCTTCTCGATCATCTTCTCGCGGATTTCCTCGGGAAGGTCCTTCAAGGGAACTCTGTTGCTTACTGTATCTTCCGGCGTCGGATCGGCCATCGCCACCGGCGCGGTCAACCAGGCAAGACTTACGACCACGATTGTCAGAATCAAGCGATGCAACATGTTTCTTCTCCTGTGCATAAGAGGCAGGGTTTGCTCGAAAGCGGGATGAATGTGAAAAGCGGGGGGGTGAACCAACCAATGCGGTCGGCCGGTGGGGACTTGTCGGTGGGAAAAGTTCGAGGGTCTCGTTCGGCGAGCAGCCCGCCAGCCTAGCACTCAGTATAATTCGATCCGGTCAAGTTTCCAGTGTTTTCCTTGGCGATAATCAGTCGAAGCGCATCGGGCAATTGCCGCCTTTCGCTGAAGCGAAAGTAGCGCGTAACCAGTTGGCAATACAGAGTTTACATCGCTGTCGGCGAGGCTTTGCCGTCTCAGTACGCTACCCGTCCCAGGGCTTCCGCCCTGGGCTATTCTCGTGCGCCTACTTGCGGCTGAATCAGAGTCGCTTTCAATGGCGGCTCCACAGCGCAAGACATTGCATCACAACAACTTAGCCATGCCGTCGACCGGACATTCACGAAGTTGGACGAAATGATCGGAAGAAGGGACGTGAGGAGACGTCTCCGTCTTGAAACAGAAGACATCCCGATCGCTTTTGTCAATCGGGCCACCGAACGCTATGATGGCCGTTGGGCGACATGCGACGCGACACTACACGCACCGTGGAAAAAGGGGACAGGCACCGAGCTGTCTTCGGTTATTGGCGGGTCCCAAGTCTTCGCGGCTCGGAGCCAGTCCCCCTTTTCCACTCCTCGTTCACTTCAGGAAGAAGGCGCCATGAAGTATGCTTCGCGAATCGTGGTATTGACCGTTTTCTGCTTCCCGTGTGGGCTCGGTATCTTGGCCGCTGAAGAAACCGCGCGGGACGGCGGACTCGAACCGTCGGCCGTGCTGAAGAAGCTCGGCGTTGAGCAGGTTGTCTTCGCACTGCGGGAGCCCGGCCGGGATCCGCATTACTACGCCAACTTTGGATACTCGTGTGCCGAACCGGATCGGTGGCTGCACGGCGACGACGGCGGAAGGCTCTGCAAACTGAACCTCACGGACGGCAAGGTCGACGTCTTGCTCGACGACCCCAAAGGCGCTGTTCGCGATCCGCAAGTTCACTACGACGCCGAAAAGATCCTCTTCTCATACCGAAAAGGCGGCACGCACCATTACAACCTTTACGAGATCGGCGTCGACGGCAAAGGCTTGCGGCAGATAACGGCCGGTCCTTGGGACGACGTCGAACCGGCCTATCTGCCCGACGGCAACATCGTCTTCTGCTCGACTCGCTGCAAGCGATACATTGGCTGTTGGTTCGCGCCCAGTGCGATCCTGCATCGTTGCGACGCTGACGGCGGCAACATCCGCATGCTTTCCTCCGGCGCGTTCACGGAAAACACGCCGGCGATTCTGCCCGATGGGCGGATACTCTACACGCGTTGGGAATACGTCAACCGCGACCCGGTCGCCTTTCATCATCTTTGGACGATGAACCCCGACGGCACGGTCCAGGCGGCCTATTTCGGCAACATGCACCCCGGCGGCGTTTTCATCGACGCGCGGCCGATCCCGGACAGCGACCTGATCGTGCTCTCCAACAGCGTCGGCCACGGAAGCAAAGAGCATGCCGGTTTCGTGGCAACGGTGACCGACCGCAACGGGCCCGACGACCGCGAGTCGATGCGAAATGTCAGTTCCACCCGTGACTTCCGCGATCCGGTCGCCATTAACGAGGAAACCTTCCTGGCTGCTCATGGCAAGCAGATCGTGCTGATGGACGGCAAGGGACTGACCAGCGTCCTGCATACCGCCGGGCAAATGGTTCACGAACCGCGACCGCTGATCGCTCGCCCTCGGGAAAAGGTCCTTCCCGACAAAACCGACCCCAGCCGCTCGACGGGCACACTGGTCGTCAGCGACGTGTATTTCGGCCGCAACATGCAGGGGCTTCAGCGAGGAGCGATTAAGAAGCTGCTCGTTTTGGAGGAACTTCCCAAGCCGGCCAACTTCCACGGCGGCGGCTCCCAGCCCATCGGCCACGGCGTTACCTCGACGATCAAACGCATCCTGGGCACCGTGCCCGTGGAGGCCGACGGTTCGGCCCATTTCGAGATTCCCGCCATGCGAAGCATTTACCTGGCGTTGCTCGACGAGAACGATCTTTCGGTCAAGCAGATGCGCAGCTTCCTGACGGTTCAGCCGGGCGAGACGGCCAGTTGCGTCGGTTGTCACGAGCCGCGAGGCAAGACGCCCGAGGGAGCCGAGCAATTGGCCCTAGCCGCTCTGCGTCGCGGCCCCAGCCGCATCGAGCCGATCGAGGACGTGCCCGGGGTTATCGATTTCCCCCGCGACGTGCAGCCGGTGCTCGACCGCAACTGCGCCAGTTGCCACGGACATAAGAAACGCGAGGGCGGCGTCTCGCTGGTCGGCGACCGGGGGCCCGTCTTCTCGCACAGCTACTACGAACTGTTGCTGAACTGGCAGGTGAAAGACACCAGCGGCGATCCTTCGCACGGCACCGGCCGGCAGAACGGCAACGACCGGCCGTACACGACTTACAGCAGTGCCTCGCCGCTTATGAAGATGTTCGACGAAAGTCATTACGAAGTAAAGCCGACCGAGCGGGACAAGAAGCTCGTGCGGCTGTGGATCGACTCGGCGGCCCTGTATTCGGGCACCTACGCAGCCTATGGCACCGGGCAGATCGGAGGTTGTTGGGATCATAATCGGCCGGTCCGCGTGATGGCCGACAAGTGGCCCTCGACGGCCGCCGCGGCGGATGCCGTCGACCGGCGTTGCGGCGGATGTCATTCGCGGACGCAGCTTCCCCGGCACGTAACGGCACGGATTCCGCTCGACTCGTGGGGAGACATGCTGTCTTGGACGCGGCCGCTGAGCCGTTACTCGCGCCATCGGCTGTACAACCTGAGCCACCCGGCGAAGTCGCTAATCCTCCGCGTTCCATTGGGAGAAGCCGCCGGTGGATTTGCCAAAGGAAAGCC